>ERZ650311.1301-NODE-1301-length-12652-cov-4.819401_pt1 | contig 12652 bp, 24 predicted proteins | sample MGYA00376247_ERZ650311 | MGnify/ENA primary metagenome ERZ650311 (study PRJEB26733, sample SAMN07839324) | wastewater metagenome | biome: small river; feature: stream; material: water | place: USA: North Carolina | collected 2016-07-28 ... | reverse complement strand
GGGTGGCGTGTCGGGGCTCGTCGCGGCGGCCGCGGCGGCGGCGTTCGGGTAGCGGGGGAGGCCGGGATTCTTGATCGTCTGGTGGCGTGCGAAGCCGCGGACGCGGAGCAGCGGCGTGTCGCCGTCGTGCCAGCGCTCGAGCAGGCCGGCGTCGACGAGCTCGTCGACGAGGCGGGTCGCGTCGACGTCGTCGCCGGGCAGCACCTGCATCTTGATCTGGCGGGGCTTGTCGGCGATGAAGCCGTGGTCGTCGGCGAAGTTCCAGATCCCGACGAAGAGCAGGCGGGCGAACGCGGAGAGGTCGACGATGCGCTCGTCCGTCCAGAACTCGGGCTTGATCGTGCGGATGCGGGCCATGCGGGTGTCCTACCGGTAGTCGTCGGGGGCGAGCTCGACCAGGCGCTGGCCGAACGTGAAGGTGAGGTCGGCGGTGTCGCCGAGCGACCCCTTGCGGTTCTTCAGCAGGCAGGCGCGGCGCATGTGGCGCGTCGCGGAGCGCAGCGGCGACGCATCGGCCGCGCGCCGCGCCATCCGCACCCTGACCGCCTTCCGCTCGCTCGACCACCTCAAGGAGCACCACGCGGCGACCGGCTGGACCCCCAGCTTCCGCTACTCCAACCGCGACGGCGTGGACCTGTCGAACGCGCTCGCCGGCCACGGCATCCTCTGCCGGCTCTACAACTGACCACCGGCGCAAGCCTGCCCAGCCCCCGGCGATTCGATTCGCGGGGGCGTTGGGCGTGTGAGCACCATGAACGCAGAGGCCATCAAGGCCGCATTCATCAGCGCTGGATTCCGCGTCGAGATCTACTCGGGCAAGCCTGGCATTCTCGTGCGCGTGCTGGGCGAGCGGCAAGACACTAGGGCGGCCGACCGACTTGCAGGAGAGCACGGAGTAACGTGGGTCAGCGAGTCGCAGACGCCAGAACGCATCGCATCGTGGGGTTATCCCAACATCGCTGCCTGACTACCCCGACCCCCGACGGCTCCCGCCCGAGGGACGTGAGAGGACACGACGACATGAAGATCGCCGCCCAACTATCCGAGTCCGACATCCGACAGATCATCGCCGACCACTTCGGCGTGCAGCCTTCCGCCGTCCGCATCGAGCCGATCGCAGAGCAGCGCGACGGCCCCTATGGATCGCCCGCTACGGTGCGGGCTTGCGTGGAGACCGACTCCGAGCGCCCCGTGATCGCGCAACAGACGGTGGTCATGGGAAGCGCCACGTTCGGCCCGATGACCATCACGATGCCGACCAAGCGCTAGGCACAACCCGTAGCAACCGCGAGGCCTCGCCTCGCCCCGAGGGATCGCGATCTCGGGGCGGCACGAAGCCCAAGAGGGGCCGGCATTGCGCCGGCAGCCGCAGGACAAGCCATGCTCACAATCATCGTAGCTCTACTTGCGTGGGTCGCTCCGACCCGACCCGACCCGACCACCCTTCCGCTCCAGTGCGTGGATCCGACGTCCGAAAATCTGACCGTGGAGCCCCAGGAGAGCCAAGTCAACGAGCCGAAGTGCTGGATCATCTCCGACGGCGTGAACGCGGAATCGTGCTGTGACTTCGCGATCGGAAAACGCGGGTGGAAGTGCATTCCGCTGACGGCACCGTAGTCCACAGGCCTACGTGAACACGAAGGGGGCGCGGCCTTGCACAGCCCCGCCCCCGGCCCGCACCCCACCAGGGGCCGCGGCCTCGGGCATTGAGAGGATCGAACGACATGAGCACGAACGACGGACCGGAGATCGAGATCGAGAAGGGCGACCTAGACGGCGTGACCCACGTGTGGCTGGTGGACGAGACCACGACCACCAAGGAAATGGTGCTCCTGGGCAAGCACAAGAGTCCCATGATGGCCTGCATCCTCGCGCTCGCGACCCTAGACAGCCTGCGCGCCGACATGGCCGACGAGATCAAGCGCCGCGGCAAACAGCTCGCCGCCGGGTTGGCCTGACCACCACGCGAGGCCCCGCCTCGCAGCCTGCCCCCGAAATGGACGAACATGACTGGGAGTCCTATGCTCCCCTCATGATCCTCATGAGACTCCGACAGACCATCGCCCACGCCGTCTACCGGCACCGCACCGCCGCCGGCCTCTCGCGCCGAGCTCTCGCGGAGCGGTGCGGGATCTCCCTCGACACCGTGCAGCGGGTCGAGGCCGACGACGACGATCCTCGAGCGCGCGCGCCTTCGGTGAGTGTGCTCGAGCGGCTGGCCGGTGGGCTTGGTGTGCCCGTGGCTGCGCTTGTGAGCGATCTAGACGGCGTTCCGTCGATTGTCCATAAATAGGGCTTGCAGATATGGACTATGCGTCCATACTCCAATCATGCCCGCCACCGAGGCCCGCCCCGCCCCGACCGCCACCGCCTCGCGCACCTGGATCGTCGAGCTGCGCTACGCCACCGGCACGATGCGCGACACCGTCGCGGCTACGAGCGCCATGGGAGCCATCGCGCGCTTGACCGCCATCCTCGCGCTCGCTCCCGAGGACATCTCGGCCGCCACTGCCACCGCCGCCTAGCCCTAACCACGGAGACCCAAGCCATGCCCGCCATCGACGCCGCCATCCGCAAGCTCACCGCGTTCCACTCGCTCGCGCACCTGCTCAAGCACCACCGGGCGACCGGGTGGGCCCCGAGCTTCCGCCACGACAACGTGGCCGGGGTGCAGCTCGGCGCCGCCCTCATCCCCCACGGCATCCTCTGCCGCTACTACACCTGAGCCCCCCGGGCCCCTTCGGGGGCCCATCCCCTCCGATCCCACCAAGACCTCGGAGCCCACCGCCCGAGGAACATGACTATGGCCCACCCAGGTATCTGCCCCACCAACACGATCGCGCGCCTTCAGGCCGCGTTCGATGCAATCCGCGAGCAGGCCGTGCGAACCCGCGCGGCCGCCGATTGGTCCGCCGTCGAGGCCGCCCGCAGCGCGCTGATGGCCGCGTGGGCCGAGCACCCGCTCCCCGACGGAACCCGTATCCAGTGGCACGACAATGTCACGGGCGAGCCCTGGCTGACCTCGGTGGTCCAGGACACTGGCGAGCACGCGGTGTTCTTCTTGCCCAGCGGCGAGCGCGTGAGGATCGCCGCCGTGAGCCTGACCGGAGCGAGCACCCTGGCCGCGATCAGTTATCGCGTGGTCGGGCCCTACCACGGTCGACCCGCCGTGCAGGTCACCGGGTGGAGCTGCACCGACGGCACAAAAGCTGGCTGGGGCTGCCCGATCTTCGACACCGAGCCTGACCGTCGAGCGCGGGCCGAAGGCGGTGCCGCATGAGTAGCGCCGGACACGAGTGGACGAAGCACGAGCGCGAGGGCTGGTCCGTCTGCTCGCGCTGCGGGATGGTCCGCAACTACGACCGCGAGCAGACGACGTGCAGCGGCGCGTTGCCGAAGATCCGGCAGCGCAGCGAGATCGAGGATTGCGGCCAGGATGGCGTGTGCCGGCTTTCTCCGGGCTGCAACCGGCACTGGGAGGAGCGAAACCGCGAGCTGGTGCGCGAAAACGAGGTTCTGCGCTCAAACAGCGACCACCTCAGTTCCGAAAACGCCTCGCTGGCCAGTCAGGTCGAGTCGATGGCGTTGCGTATCGAGAGTCTCGCCGAGGAGCTGGCGAAGCCTGAGGATGTGAGGCTCCGCGAGGTGCTCGACGCGCTGGACGGGCGCGCGGTCATCTTCGACGGCCTGGGGGCTCGCGTTGGGCACTTGCTCGACGAGATGGACGAGTGGATCGAGAGGGCGGGAGAGGCGGAGCGCGTCGTAGAAGCCGCGCGGCGCTGCCTCGCCAGCATCGCTGGAGCATTGACCGAGCACGCATACCAGGAGTTGGCGTCGGCGCTTGAAGCGCCGCCTCGTGTTGCAGACAGGACCGCGGACTTTGACCCGCCTGGGCATGATCACACGGCGGGAGACGCTCTCGGGCTGAGGAGGGACCGATGACGCCGTCGCGCATAGAAGAACTTCGGCGGATGGCCTCTGAGTGGGAATTTGACAAACGCATCCCCGCGCATCGCGCCGCTAGGCTGCTCCGCGAACTATTGGGCCGAGTTGACGAGCTAGAGCGCGGCATCGGTCAAATGCGACTACTTGCCGGCCTTCCCCTCCCGCCTGACGTGGTCGCCAAGCTGGCCGAAGCCGACCGTCTCCGTAGGCTGTTCGACGACGCCGGCCAGGGCGAACACAACGTCCTGGCCCTGATCGACCACTACCAGCGCAACTCGATGGAGTCGGACGAGCGGCTCCGCGCGGTCCGCAAGCTGCTCGAAGAGAACGGGTGTGAATGCCCGTGCGACCACCACCCGGACGAGCGTGGTTCCGCCTGCGAGGTGTGCCTCGCGTGTCGCATCGGAGAGGCGGTCGGAAAGTGAGTTCGTGCAGAGCAACGAATGCGAAGGGTGGAGATCATGTCGGAGATCAAGTTGAACGAGAAGGAGACCAAGGAGCTCGAGCGGCTCACCTTGGAGGCGCACCAGCGGTACCTGGTGGCGTTGGGCGACCCGCGGCTCATCGCGTTGGCGGTGGGCGTCGAGATGCAGCTGGTCTCGATGGGGATCAGGACCGCCGAGCTCCTCGGCCACGTGGTAGGCCACCACAAGGCGGACGCGGTGGTGCTGGCAGCGATGCGCGAGGCGGTCACCAGCGTGCAGGCCGGCATGCGGTTCGCCGACCGGAAGACCGAGTCATGAGCGGCGACGAGCCGACCACGGGCATTCTCCCCGGCATGGAGGCGCACGCCGGACGCGACCTGGCGCTCGGGCAGTGGGACACGCATCCGGAGCTCGCTCGCGCGTTCGTCCGCTGGTGCGGTGTGAAGGGGGCGGCCGTGATCGAGCCATCCTGCGGCATCGGCAACGTCGCGGTCGCTGCGCTGGGTGTCGGCGGCGCTCGGGTGGTGCTCGGTGTCGAGCTCGACCCGGCCCGTGCTTCCCTGGCACGCGATCGTCGGATCGACGGGTTTCAGGTCGTCGATGGCGACATCTTCGATCCCGTCGTACGGCAGGCCGTCCCCATGGCGGACGTGGCGATCGGCAACCCACCCTACGAGGGTAACGGGGCCCTGCGCCACGCATCGAGGTGGATGGAGTTTGCTCCGCGAGCCTGCTTCATCGCGCCGCTCGAAACGCTCGCGGGCGACCGTGAAGGTCTGTGGGAGGCGAAGCGCATGCATCTCCGGCGCGTGGCGGTGTGTGCTCCGTTCCGCCCGCCGTTCGGTCTCGGTGGGCACGGCATGAGCGAGATCGCGTTCTTCGAGGTGGTCGACCCGGCGTACGTGGCAGTTGGTGGCCGCATCCGGCCGACGATCGAACGGCTGAACTGGCGCGCGCTGGGGAAGCCATGAGCGGCGACACTTCTGTCGGTCGCACCATCGCGGCGTGGGCCGAGGTGGAGCGGACCGTGATCAAGGCCCTGCTCTCGGGCGGTGTTCGCCGCGTCGAGGAGGCCGCGATCACCATCGACCTCTGGTCGGCCGACCGCCGCTCCGCGTTGGTGTGGGGGGCCGTTCTCCGGGCGATCGAGAAGGGCGCTCGCTCGGTGTGGCTCGACGGCTCCCTCGTTGCGGAGATCGCATCCGCGTCGAGCGTCGACCGAGCTCGTGACGCCGTGGAGTGGGTACGCGGCGCCGAGGAGGAGGCCGACGACGCGGCGGTCGACGCCCTGGTGCGTTCGCTGCGAGACCGGCGCTTCTGCTTGAGGGTGCATGCCGGCGCGCTCCGGCTCCGTGAGACCGTCGAGCAGGGGAACACCGACGCGGCAGCGCGCGCCGAGCAGATCCTCCTCGAGCTACGGGACCTCGCCGAGAGCCGGTATGACGTGAGGCAGGCCGTCGACGGCATCCAGATCGGCGCGGCGTTCGAGCAGGCGATCGCCGAAGAGCGCGCTCGGGCCGCCCGCAAGGAGCATCTGCCCATCCTGGGGATCCCCACGCTCGACCGGAACATGCGGATGGAGCCGGGCACCTGCACCGTGATCGGCGCTGAAAGCCACGTGGGCAAGACCGGGCTGATGGCGTCTGCCGCGCTGGCAACGGCTCGGCTCGGGGTGGGAGCGGTGCTGATCTCGGTGGAGGACCCGCTGGGGAAGATCTCACTGCGGATCGGCGCCGAGGTGTCGCGGCTCTCCACGCGGGCGATGGTCGACGGGCAGATGGTCGACCGCGACGAGCGCGTCAGGGCTGCCCACCGAGACCTGCTCAAGCTCCCGCTGTGGGGCCGCAAGCTGGACAACCGCTCTCTCGAGTCGGTGATCGCGCTGGTGCGATGGAGCGCCACGAAGGGCGCCAAGGTCGTCTGCGTCGACTACGCCCAGGCGATCAAGATGCCGGGCACGCGGTCCGAGAAGGACGGCGCCACCGAGCGGTTCAACGAAGGGTTGTACGCGCTGCTCGCCGCGTGCGCGGAGCGGAAGCTCCACCTGGTGCTGCTGTCGCAGGTGAAGGCCGAGGAGCGGAAGCGGAAGCTCCGCGGGTACGACCTGGCCGAGAGCAAGAAGCTGATGGACGCCGCGGCGAACGTGGTGCTCTTCGAGCACGGGCAGAAGCGCCAGGGCGAGAAGCGCCGGCCGGTGGTGGGGACGATCGAGAAGGCGAAGGACGTCGATGACGCCTACGGCACGACGGTGCGCCTGGTCCGCGACGACTACGGGGTGCTCTGCGAGGACATGGGCAAAGACGAGTGGGGAGGGAAAGGCTGATGCGCTCCATCATCGAGCTCAGCCGCGCAGTCGAGTCCGGAGACCCGATGGACGACGACGAGCAGGAGGCGTCGATGCGCCTGACGCTCCTGATGCTCCTGCGGCCCGACTGGGCCCCGACCTTCCTGCCGAGCCTCCTGCGGCTGCGCGTGGCGCCCGACGCCGCGCTCCTGGCCACCATCGCATCCACGCACGCTCGCCCCGGAGAGAGCGTCTCCTGGGGCACGCTGGCGGCTCCCTGGAGCCCGCGTGCCGACGGGTTCCTCGGGATGGCCGCCACCGAGGTGTGGGCTCGAGGGATGGCGGAAGCGGTGAGCTCGGGGCTGCTCTCCGGGCGAATGCCCACGTCGATGGCCGACCGCCCCGCGGCGACTGTTCGGCTCGGCCCGCGCGTGGTGGCGTTGGTCGAGGCGGGGGAAGTGCCGGTGTCTACCTGAACACGCGGCCACCGTTGCGTGGTTGAACGAGATCGAGCACAACAGTGAGGCCCGGCAGGGAATCCCGGGCGAGGAGAGTGAGCATGGAGATGACGCCCACGTGTGCCTGCACGGACACGCACATCTGCGACCGGTGCCTCTGTGAGGAGGAGGAGCGCGACGAGGAACGCGAACGCGAGTGGCAGCGGCGCGAGGACGAGGCGGGGTACCGCTCCGAAGTGATCGAGCCGACGGTGCGGTGGTTCAACCGTGGTTGAGCAGCCGAAGAAGCGGACGCACCGCTCGAAGGCGCATCTCGCGTTCGTCCGTGCTCGTCCATGCGCGTGGTGCGGCACGCGGGTCGGGGTGGAGGCATCCCACCACGGCGAGCGCGGGATGGCCATCAAGGCGAGCGACTACGCGTGCATCCCGCTCTGCGGCGGCCCCAAGGGATGCCACACACACCACACGCTCAAGCACGGTCTCCCCGGGGCCAACATGAGCCCCACGCAGACCGAGACCTGGTTCGCGTTGCAGGCGCTCATCGTGTGCGGCGACCGCATCGCCGAGCTCGAGGCGCGCCCATGACCGCGGAGTGGCTGGAGCGGCGCCAAGAGTCGTTCGGCGCCTCCGAGATGATGGCGCTGCTGGTCGCCCTCGGGATGGAGAAGGCCCCCGATGGGATGCCCAAGTACATGCAGGAGGACGCGCGTCTGATCTTCAGGCGCAAGGCGAGGAAGCTGGCGCCCGAGCGGAAGTCGCAGGCGGCTACGGCGGGGCAGGATGCCGAGCTCCCGCTCATCATGGCGTGGAACGAGCGCCCGACGCGCGGCTTCCCCGCTCCGGTGATCCCGGCCGGCGTCATCCCGTCGCGGTTCCTCCCCATCCTGCACCGCAAGCAGCCGCGGCTCTCGATGACTCCCGACGGGTGGGCTCACTTCCACAAGGAGTTCTTGATCGTCGAGGTGAAGACCGACGTGCACGGCGGTAAGACCGACGTCACCCCGTGGTGGTGGTGGCAGTGTCAGACGCAGATGGCGGTCGCCGACACGCAGGTGGGGCTCGTGCTCTACGGCGAGCGGTGGATCGCCTGGCACGACAACAAGGGGCCGATCCACCCGTGGATCGTGGAGCGCGACGAGGCCGCGGTGGCGCGGTGCCTCGAAGCGGCGGAGCTGGGCTGGCGCGAAGTGGAGAAGATCAAGGAGGCAGCGAATGGATGAGACGGAGAAGATGGATCTGGAGCGGTGGGTGAAGGAGCTTGTGATCGGCGAGGTGTCGGCGGCGGTCAAGGCGGACGCTGGGTGGACCATGCCTCCGGCGATCGCGAAGGCCATCGCGATAGCGCAGGGGCTGATGCAGCGTGTCGGGCACGACGGCAAGAACCTGCACCACTGGTACCGGTACACCTCGGCCGAGGCTGTGATCGAGGCCTCCATCGAGCCGATGGCGAAGGCGGGGCTCGGCCTGGTGCAGTGCGGGTGGGAGCCGCTACCGCCGCGGTGCGACACCTGGTTCGACGTCAGCGACAAGGGGGAGCAACTTGAGCAGCGGGTGAGCGGCCCGGCGCGGATCGAGATCCGGTACATGCTCGTGCACGAGTCGGGGGTCGCGTGGTGGATGCCGCCCGTCACGATGCCGGTTCTCCCCGAGAAGGGCCGCCCGATGGACAAGGCCGAGGCGACGGCCCTGACGTACTCGCTGGGCTACGTGCTGCGGGGGCTGCTCAAGATCCCTCGCACCGACGACGCCGACGACCTCGACCAGCGCGACGACCGCGGGCGCGACGACCGCCCTGCTCGACAGCAACAGCAACAGACGCGGGCCCGTCAGCCGGAACGCACGCCCGAGCCAGCGCCGACGACGCCGGCGAACCTCGCCGTCAACATGGCCGAGGTGGAGAAGCTCATCGACGCCGCGGAGACCGAGAAGGATCTCAAGGTCGCCTGGGGCCGCGTCCTGCTGCTCAAGCGGTCGGTGTCGCGCGAGGACTTCGAGCAGCACGCCGAGGGCTTCGAGCGCTTGTCGGCGAAGAAGGACGCGGCGAAAGAGCGGTTCTCGTTGATGGACGCGGCAGAGCGCGGCGAGGTGGCGCCTCCCGACGGCGAGTGAGCGTGCTACAAGACGATCGGGAACCGTAACCGCTCACCCCGGAGAGCCTCATGTCGGACATCGAAGCAGCCAAGCCGCGTCACCTCCACCCCGTGCGAACCCCCAACCCCGAAGCCGAGGCCGCGCAGCGTCAGGCGGCCGAGGAGAAGGCGGCGAAGAAGAGCCGCAAGCCCAAGTCGGCCGTGGTGGAGGACCGCGCCATCCCCGAGTTCACCAAGCCCGAGGACGCGGTGCGCGCCGTCGTCAAGACGTCGCAGGCGGTTCATCGCGCCGAGGCGAAGGCGGCCGAGCTCGGCAAGGAGATCGGCCAGAAGACGAAGAAGCTCCGCGAGGCGCTGATCGCCGCGGTCGACGGCATCGAGGGCAAGAGCGGCCAGGCGGTCGCCGTGCGCGAGGCGTTCGCCAAGATCGCTGCGGCCGAGGAGCGGCGCAAGAGCGCTGCCGGTGCGGCCAAGAAGGGTCGCGAGGAGGCCGCCGAGGTGGTCGAAGCGATCGAGAACCAGGCGAGCGAGAGCTTGCTGCGCGTCCGCAAGGCGTGGCGGGCGCTCGAGAAGCACAAGAACGAGAGCGCCGTGGAGCGCGCTGCGGCGCGCGAGAGCGTCACCGAGGCCCGAGGCAAGCGGGACGCGGTGCTGGACGGGGCGCGTCAGCTGACGCTGGCGCTGTAGCCCCTGGTGGTCGAGCGATAGCTCGGCTGCCGAACCTGAGTCGGGCGCGGTGAGCAGCCCGGTTCCCCCCTTCCGGGGCGCTCGCCGGCATCACCCGGCTCAGGTTCGGCCGTCGATCTGACGGTAGCCCGCGGGAACGGGCAGAAAGTGAGCGGAGCATGGGACTGAACGTCAAGACGGTGGAGCGCGTCACGCGCGAGTGCGTGCTCGAGGTGACGCCTGCCGAGGTGTTGGAGCTCCTCAAGAGGTGCAAGGAGGTGCCGCGGTGGGCCGCCGATCGCTTCCAGGTGAGCGGAGGCCTGGTCACGGTGCGGTGGGTGGAGGACGTCGAGCCGACGGTGAGCGTGCCGCCCGGGCCCGAGGGGGCCGAGGTGTTGCGGGAGGCCGCGGAGGCGTACGTGCCGAACGGTGAGCCGCGCGATGCGGACGTACCGGGCTGACCCCGACTCGTGGGAGCGGCGAGGCTGGGATCTCGCCGCCGTCCCCGGCCAGGACGTGCTCGCGCTACCGGTGGGGCTGCTGCGGCGCCTGCCGGCCCCGTGGAGGCTCCGGATCGACGTGGGCGACGCCACCATCGACGCCTGCTCGGTGGTGATGCCGGGCACGTGGAGCGGCGCCGAGCTCGTGTACCTACTCGCCGGGGTGCTGCTTGGCCGCGTGACCCGGGCGCAGGTGGTCCAGGCGGCCCGCCTTCGACTGCGGGTCACCGCGGGGGAGCGGTGGAGCTGGGAGAAGGTGTCGGCGGGGCTGGTGGGGATCGAGCCGTCGACCGTCGAAGGGTGCGTCGGTGACGCGCTGGAGCGCATCGGCGCTCGCCTGGTGGGTGCGTGGTCGGGTGTCGAAGCGGAGATCGGAGAAGAGCATGGCGAAGAAGAGCAAGCCCCTGGGCCCGTGCGGCGTGTGCGGTCGCGCGCCAGGAAGCCGCGAGGTGCGGTGCCCAAGGTGTGATGGAGGCGCGGCCCTCGAGCGGATGTACGAGAGCCCGATCCCGGCGCGGATCCTCGCCGTCGACCCCGGAGCTCTGAGCGGGTGGGCGTGGTTCGAGCCGCCCAGCGCCGCGCGGAAGAAGTGGGAGGTCCGCACTGGCTCCACCGATGTATGGAGCCAGGGACCGGACTTTATTGCGAGCTTTGGCGCACAGGATGCGGTGCTGGTGATCGAGGCCCCTGGGATCAACAGCCGCGGCGCGTTCCTCCGGATGGTGCTCGCCCTTGGCGGCGCGATCGGGATCTGGAAGCGCTCTTGGCGGCTCGCCCATGGCTCGAAGGAGCTCGACGTCGTGCAGGTGTCATGGCGAGCTGGGCTGCTCGGAGGGTCGTCCGCTGCGAGGACGTCGAAGGAATGGAAGGCCGCCTCAATCGAGTACGTCCAGGGGATGCGCGACTGGCATGAATCGCCGATCGACTTGAAGATCGACGATGGGTCAGACCTCGACGGCGAGATGGCGGACGCCGTGGGGCTTGGGTGGTGGGCCCTGCACTCCCCGGCGCTTGCTGATGCGCTCGGGGCTCGAAGCCTCGCGGCTCTCGGGTGGGACGACAGGGCGGCGTGCCTGGCCGCGAAGAAGATCCGAACCAACGACAGGAGCGCACGATGAGCTGGACCGCGGAGTGGACGAAGGGCGATCGAGCGGAGTGCCGGATGGGCTCCAACGGCGTCGAGGTGTGGTGCCCCGGGACCGTCGTACGCGTGGGAGAGACCGCGGTGGTCGTCGCGCTGGACGCCAACCCGAGTCTCGAGATCGTGCAGGGGTCCCGATACTGGGTGACGGGGTCCGGCGGGATGACCGGCGACATCCGCCGACCCGAGCCCGTCCCTGTCGCGGCGGCAATCCCCGTCGACCTCAATGTCGACGTCGCGCTCCTCAACGTCGCCGTCGACATCGCTTCGGGGCAACGATGGGTCTTCTGCGACAACGGTGAGGAGATGGGCCCGGAGAACGACTCGATCGTTGCGTGGCTCTCCGGACCAACCGACCGGCCGCCGGCCGTCATCGTGGCGCACGCGAGGCCGGACGACCCCGCGCTCGTCCGATGGGATCGCAGCACGTTCCTCGCCAAGCACCGTCGACAGCGGCGCCCCGAGGAGCTGGAGGATGCAGCGACCGTCAGCCAGCCCATCGAGGTGGCGGAGCGCGTCGAGGGGCACTGCGCCGCGCAGATGGCGCGGCTCACGGACAGCAGGTTCGAAAGGTTGAGCCAGTCATGCCAGCCCATGTGGAATGCGCGGTCGCCGGCATCGACGCCGGTGCTCGCGAGCCGCTCCTCCAGTCCGGCGAGCCGCTGCAGGCCACGCTGGAGGGAGTCGGCGGTGCGCAGGATGCCCACGTCGTTCCACATGCAGTCGTACAGCGCCTCGCGGATCGCCTCCAGGTCACCGGCCGGCAGGCGCAAGGGCTTCTCGGCGCGCTGGATGGCTTCAGCAACGGCCTTGCCGTCGGGCTCGCGCAGCACGCCTTCCTGGCGGACCCACTGCGCCATCCGGTCGCCGGCAATGCCGCCGAACACGGTGGAGTTGGCCACCCCGTTGCCCCCCAGGCGGTTCGCGCCGTGAACGCCGCCGGTGTCCTCGCCTGCCGCGAACAGCGCGGGCAAGGGGGTGCTGGTGTCGGGCGCGAACACCACGCCGCCCATCATGTAGTGCGCGGTGGGCACGACCTCGACGCGGCCGCCGGCGAGGTCGAACCCGCAGTCGGCGCAGCGCTCGACCATGCCCTTGAACTGCTGGCGCACGTTCTGCGGGCCGAGGTGCGCCATCTGGATA
>ERZ650311.1300-NODE-1300-length-12652-cov-7.102326_pt1 | contig 12652 bp, 14 predicted proteins | sample MGYA00376247_ERZ650311 | MGnify/ENA primary metagenome ERZ650311 (study PRJEB26733, sample SAMN07839324) | wastewater metagenome | biome: small river; feature: stream; material: water | place: USA: North Carolina | collected 2016-07-28 ... | reverse complement strand
CACCCTTAACTGCATCTACTACCTTCTCGGCATAATCGAGGTTAGGGAAGCGCTTACGTGCAGGTTCAATTCCCTTTGGATCATGAACCACAACCTGTGCGCCAGCAGCTTGCAATTGAGCTGCGATATCGAGCGCCGGGGAGTCGCGCACATCGTCGCTATCAGGCTTAAAGGTCGCACCCAATACTGCGATCTTGTACTGCGTTAAATCATCAGAGAGATCTGCGCGAACGACATCAATCACGCGCTGACGCGCACGCAAGTTAATCGCATCGATCTCGCGGAGGAACTCGAGTGCCTGATCTGCACCGAGTTCTTGTGCACGTGCCATAAACGCACGAATATCTTTTGGAAGACAGCCGCCACCGAAACCGATACCTGCCTGCAAGAAGCGGTTACCAATACGTGGGTCATAACCAATTGCCTTTGCAAGAACTGTGACATCGCCACCAGCTGCTTCACATACCTCTGCCATCGCATTGATAAATGAAATCTTTGTTGCAAGGAATGAATTTGCCGCAACCTTAACGAGCTCTGCTGTTGGAAGGTCTGCGCGAATCCATGGAGTGCCAAGGGCAATGACAGGTTCGTAAACTTCCTTGAGAATCTCTTCTGCACGGTCATTGGCAACACCAACAACGAGACGATTTGGTGTCAACGTATCTTCCACCGCAAAACCTTCACGTAAGAACTCTGGGTTCCATGCGAGATCTGCCTGTGGTGCAACCTCTGCCAACATCTCGCGGAGCGCCTGTGCTGTTCCAACCGGAACAGTCGACTTTCCAACTACGAGTGAACCATCTTTGAGATGTGGTGCGATCGCAGCAACAGATGACTTCACATATGTGAGGTCAGCAGCGAGACCATCTTTGCTCTGCGGAGTTCCGACGCAGATGAAGTGCACATCAGCATCAGCAACTGCAGCGAAATCTGTAGTGAATGAGAGGCGTCCAGTCTTCATCTCATCTGCGAGTAAGGTGTCTAGACCTGGCTCGTAGAAAGGAAGCTCGCCCTTAGAGAGGAGCTCAACCTTGTGTGGATCGGTATCGATACCTACGACATCGAATCCGAGAGATGACATACATGCGGCGTGGGTTGCGCCGAGGTAGCCACAACCGATGACAGAGAGCTTTAACTTCATGGCGGGGAGTCTATTGCAGGTGGCTTATTTATTTGCAGCGCAAGGATTCTCTGCTGCGGTATGTGTCTTAAATTTATCGACAGTAGACGCAGAAGGAGAGGCCTTTGGTGATGCAGATGACTTTTTCGGGGTCACGGTATCGACCAGCGCAACATCGTTCTTGATGCGGCTCCAGAGGTCTGGCGCCAAGACGTCATCCCAAATCACAACTGAACCGAGACCTGGATAACGACCGTTGGGATCAGAGAGTGGAACTGTGAGTGTGCGAACATTTCCAGAAGAAAGATTACGCATCTGCTTCGCTAAAGTCAGAAGATCGTTCTTATTAACGCCTTCATCCATCTTCACGGTAGAGATTGTTGCTTGATAGAAATTCGCCAACTTAATGGGGTTGAGCAAAGTTCCTGATGATGTCGCCTTGCGAATAATCGCAGAGACAAATTGTTGCTGACGTTCCATGCGTCCAATATCGCCACGGCCATCGAAGTCGCGTGTACGTACATACTTCAACGCTTCAACTCCATCAAGCAGATGGCTACCCGCAGACATCACTAAGTGGCTCTTCGGATCGTTGATATCAACCTTCGAACAGACCTGAATTCCGCCGAGCGCATCGACAACTCCGACGAAGCCAGCAAAGCTCACCTCTACATAATGATCGATCTTGAGTTGAGTCATTCCCTCGATAGTTTCAATCAAGAGTGGTGCGCCACCAAAGGCGAACGCTGAATTAAGTTTTCCGGGATGTGCAGGAATCTGCGACTTTCCATCGGTACTTGTATGAGCCGGAATCGTTACGAGCGTATCGCGCGGAAGCGAGACGATGTATGCAGAGTCGCGGTTCTTGCTAATGTGAACGAGCAACATCGTGTCCGAACGTCCACCTGCTGCAACTTTTACACCGCCAACGCGCAACTTCTTCAACTGCTCTTTGGTAAGACCTTCACGGTTATCGGAACCGACGACGAGATAGTTGAGGGCCGAGTTCATCTTCTCTGGGCGATCAGAAAGTCCGGCAAAGACATCAACGCGTGAAATTTGGCCACTGATCTGGCCGAGCCCAATCCAAGTGATGGCAGAAAGGGCTACAACACCCAGTGAGAGTGATGTAATAATTCGAATCGCGCGAGTTGATTTCACATGCGCAGGATACTTGCACGATAGCGTTACGGGGTTATGGCGACACAGAGAGAAGCACAGTTAAGTGGCTCACCACTGCCACGAGTCTCTGTCATCCTGCCAATTCTCAATGAAGAGCTCTATCTTCGCGATGCAGTGCACTCAATTCTCTCTCAGGATTATCAAGGCAACTTTGAAGTAGTTCTTGCAGTAGGACCTTCTAGAGATCGCACACAAGAAATTGCAGATCAACTCCACCGCGAAGATGATCGCGTCATTGTTGTCCCTAATCCATCCGGCCGAACAGCTGCTGGTCTTAACGCAGCTCTCAGCGCATCTACCGGCAGCATCATCGTGCGCGTTGATGGCCATGCGCAGATTCCGCAGAATTACATCTCTATTGCAGTCGATTTATTGGCCACAACTAGCGCAGTCAATGTGGGCGGAATGATGGCTGCCGTCGGTGTCTCTCGCTTTGAAAAGGCAGTTGCCGGTGCGATGCGCAGCCCACTCGGAGTTGGTGCATCGCGTTTTCACACTGGGGGAGAAGCCGGTGAAGTAGATACCGTCTACCTCGGTGTCTTTCAGAAAGATGCACTTATTGCCATTGGCGGTTTTGATGAACGATTTACTCGCGCCCAAGATTGGGAATTGAACTTCCGACTTCGCGCAAATGGTGGAACGGTTTATTTCGATCCTCGCTTGGAAGTGACGTATCGACCACGTTCAACAATCGGAGCACTTGCAAAGCAGTATTTTGAATATGGACGCTGGCGCCGCGTTGTTTCTCGCCGCCATAAAGGAACGATTAATTATCGATATCTCGCGCCACCAGTAGCGCTTGCAGGATTTACCGCCTCATTGATCATGGGCGCACTCCTTCACTCCATCTTCTTTATTCCCGCCGCGATCTACCTCTTATTTGTCGCCGGGGCATCGATTGCAATCGCTCGCTCATTGATTCAATACATCTATCTATTGGCCGTTATCCCAACAATGCACTTTGCATGGGGAGCTGGATTTATTACCTCGCCTAAGGGGCTCGTTCCTTCTGATTCTTAAGGCTGACCTGAGGTAATCTTCCCCGTATGAGTCAGCCAGTAGTTGCGTACGAGCCATTTAAGGCTGGCCTTCCTCCGATGCGCGCTTATCTGCGCTCGCTCTGGCACCGCCGCGCATTTATCTCTGAGTTTGCTCGCTCTGAACTCCGCGAACAGAACTTTGGATCAGTCTTTGGCCAGCTCTGGTTGGTGCTCAATCCACTTCTTCTCTCCGGCGTCTACTTCCTCCTGATTTACGTAATTGGTGGAACAAGTGACACCGCTCGTTTCGGTCACCTTACTTCGACCCTGTTCTTGTTCTATTTAATCGCCAATAGCTTGACCGGTGGCGTGAAGGCAATTACCTCTGGTCAGCGCTTGATTCTCAATACATCATTTCCGCGCATCATGTTGCCGCTCTCTGCGGTGGTTGTTGCAATCTTCCGCTTCCTTCCAACTCTCGCGGTCGCAATTGCTATCCATGCAATTCTCGGACTTCCATTTTCATGGCAGATGTTATGGGCGCTTCCTATTTTGATGATTGCAATTGTGATGTCACTTGGAATGGCGATTTTGATCTCATGTATCAACGTCTACTTCCGTGATATTTCAAGCATGCTTCCTTACCTGACCCGAAGCCTGCTCTACTTATCTCCAATTCTTTATGAAGCACGCAAAATCTCACCGAGCATCAAGCAGTATGAGATCGTCAATCCAATCTTCTATCTCTTAGATTCTTGGTCTCGAGTAATGGTGCATGCAGAGGCGCCAACTCTTCATGGAATGTTGCACGCTTCAATATTCGCCTTTGTCATCTTTATTGTAGGAACATACTTCTTCCTATCGAGGGAGCGTGATTTCGCTGTCCGACTTTAGCCACGAACACTCAAGAGGCTCTATCGCCGTCTCAGTTCAAGATCTCGGACTGACCTACACAACTTCGATTGATAAGAAGCCGACTTTGAAGGCGCGCTTGAAATCTCTCGGCCGCGGCAAGAAGCACACACGTACCGTTGAGGCGCTCAAGTCGGTCACACTCGATGTTCATTACGGAACAGTGCTCGGCATCATCGGCTCTAACGGTGCAGGAAAATCTTCATTGATGCGCGTTATCTCAGGCATCGTCCCACCGACCCAAGGTCGCGTTGAGGTCTATGGCAGCGTCAGCACTTTGCTCGCACTCGGAGTTGGATTTAACCCAGCGATGACTGGCCGCGAAAACGTTTATCTTGGTGGACTTGCTGCCGGAATGTCGCAATCAGAGATCGACGATAAATTTGAAGCTATTGCAGAGTTCTCCGAACTCGGTGAAGCAATCGATGCCCCGATGCGCACTTACTCATCTGGAATGTTTGCTCGTCTTGCATTTTCAGTAGCAGCAATCGTTGAACCAGATATTTTGATTGTCGATGAAGCCCTCAGCACCGGCGATGCAAAGTTTAAAGAGAAGTCGCTCAACCGCATGAAGGAACTTCGCACTGCAGATCGTGCTCTCATTCTTGTGAGCCATGCACTCGCAACCATCGAAGATCTCTGCAACGAAGTAATCTGGCTCAACAAGGGCCAGTTGATGGCGCGTGGAAAGCCAGCAGATGTCATCGCTGAATATCAGAAGTTTATGAATGTCGGAAAGAGCGCATCATCTGATGAGGATGTTTAAGAAGCAGCGTGTTCTTGTAGCGATACTCGCATCGCTCACTCTCACTTCTGCCTGGAATGCACAGGCAGATTCAGTAATTCCAACTTCCTTTACCTTTACCGGTGCCGGTTTTGGTCACGGCGTCGGAATGAGCCAAATCGGTGCAAAGGCTCGCGCAGCAGCAGGTGAGAGCGCCACCGCAATTCTGAAGTATTACTACAAGAACGTTGAAGTTCTGCCAGTGGTCGATACCGCAACAATCCGCGTAAATATCGGACACGCACTTAAAAGCGTTACTTTCTCAACGACATCCACGGGAACATCGCTTCAAATTCTCAACGGCGATGCACTTGTTGCTGCAGTACCCAATAAGAAGAAGATCACTCTCACTATTTCGCCAGATCAGAAGAGTATCCAGGGCTATAACTCTCAACTATTAACGGTGAAGTGGAGCGGCGGCACTACTCCCGTAATCACTGTTGCCGAATCAGGAACAACAGAGCGTTTTAGGTATGGCTTCATTCAAGTACGCGTAGTTAAAGGAGCGCTCGAAGTCACCACTTCGCTCTCGCTCCACGATGAATACCTCTTGGGCATTAGTGAAATCGCATCGAATTGGCCATCTGCAATTCTGGAGGCACAGACCATTGCATCCCGCAGCTATGCGCTCTCCAAGATGGGCAGTATCAAAGCATCATGCGATTGTCATCTCTACGCACATATCGCAGATCAAAACTTCGTTGGTTTTGCAAAAGAGGCAGAGCCTCGCATCGGACAATTATGGCGAGCTGCAGTACTTCGCACAGTTGTAGATACTTCAACTGGGCTTGCAATATTGAGCAATGGAAAACCAATTCAGGCTTACTTCTTCTCATCATCAGGTGGCGCAACTCAGACCACAGCTGATGCATGGGGCGGATTCTCTGCCTATACGCAATCAGTTCCAGATACAGCGAGCGTCGATGTTGCACTCAATCCTCGCTTTGCATCGTGGAGAGCGTCTACAACTCAAGCGCTGGCAGCAGCAGCATTTGGACTTCCCGATGTAGTGCAGATTGAAGTGATCTCACGTAATACCGCAGGTGCGGTGACGTGGGTCAAGGGAATATCATCAACTGGAGTTACTCAGATGGTGCGCGGCGATACCTTTAGAAGTCGCGCGAAGTTACCGTCGCCGTGGTTTACGCCAGTTACTAATTAGCGTGCAGAACTGAGTTCAATCCGCCCCAAGTACCGGTGCGCATCACTGCTTCTAATCCACCAGTAAGTGAGTTGCGTCGGAACAAGAGATCATTTGCACCGGATAGCGTTCCCGCCTTTACAACCTGACCATCTGGAAGAGTTACCTTCGCCGCAGCCGTGATGTAAGTACCGGCTTCAATTACACAGTTATTGCCGAGTGAAATGCCAAGTCCAGAGTTAGCGCCTAAGAGGCACTTCTCGCCGATGGAAATAACCTCTTTGCCTCCGCCCGAGAGCGTGCCCATGATTGAGGCGCCACCACCCACATCGGTGCCATCGCCAACGACAACACCAGCAGAGATGCGACCTTCGACCATGGAGGCACCGAGTGTTCCAGCATTAAAGTTTACAAATCCTTCGTGCATGATCGTCGTGCCGGATGCAAGGTGAGCACCTAAGCGAACGCGATCTGCATCTGCAATACGAACTCCAGATGGAATTACATAATCAACCATACGTGGAAACTTGTCGACACTGTAGACAGTGAGAGTTCCGTACTTTGCCTTCAACTTGCCACGAGTTAATTCAAACCCCTCAACCGCACATGGGCCAACTGAAGTCCAGACAACATTTGCAAGTAATCCAAAGATGCCATCGAGCGATTGGCCATGTGGCTTCACCAAGCGGTGGGAGAGAAGGTGGAGGCGAAGGTAGGCATCCTTGGCATCAGCAGGTGCCTTAGTGAGATCAATTTCAATAGAGACAACTTCGCGAGTGATTCCACGATCTGCATCAGCAACTGCCAACTCAGTAAGTGCAGCATCAGGTTGACCGGCAAGTGCGCCGAGAGCTGGGTTGGGATACCAGACATCGAGAACAGTTGAACCTGCAAGGGTTGCGATTCCGTGACCGTGTGCCAGATTTACATTTTCGTTGGAAGACATAGGTGTAAGGATAACCGTTCCTGCCCCTATCCTTACTCGTATGCGTATCGCGGTTTACTGTTCATCATCACCCACTATTGATCCGAAGTTCATCGACCTTTCATTTGAACTCGGTGAAGCTATCGCTGAATCTGGCGCAGACCTCGTCTCAGGCGGCGGTCATATCTCTTCGATGGGTGCGATATCTCGCGGCGCTCGCAGCAAAGGTGGAAAGACGATCGGCATCATTCCGCAGAAGTTGGTCGATATTGAATTTGCCGATCACGATAGTGACGAGCTCGTCATTGTTGATTCGATGCGCACGCGTAAGGGAAAGATTGAAGAGCTCGCCGATGCATTTATTGCACTTCCCGGCGGCCTCGGTACGTTAGAGGAGCTCATTGAAATTTGGGTTGGACGTTACTTAGGTTTTCATCAGAAGCCGATTGTAATTCTTGATCCGTTTGGTGTTTATCGCAAACTTCACGAATTGGTTATTGATCTCGAGGATCAGAATTTTGTTAAGCCAGGAATGCGCGATTTGGTTTTATGGGCAACGACTATTGAAGAGACTATGAATTTTATTAAGGGTCACAATGCGTAAGAACGCGCTCTCGGTTGATCTAGCTATAGCCGCACCTGCTGCACGCGTCTGGGATGCAATCGCAGATTGGGAAGGTCAGAGCAATTGGATGTTGCAGACCACGGTAAAGCGAACGAGCGATTCTGCCGAAGGCGTTGGAGTAACTATCGAGGCATTTACTGGACCGCTACATCGCATCTACCCCCGATTTAAGTTTTTCGGAGTTTTAGATTTAATGAAGGTGACCCGATGGGAACCACCTACACGTTGTGATGTCATCCATTATGGCTCCATCATTAAAGGCACCGGTACTTTTGAAGTTGAAGCAGTCAGTGATGGTCACTCCATTTTTCACTGGTCTGAGGAGATCGAAGCTCCGTGGCTCATCTTTATTCTTATTAAGCCATTCATCCTCGCCGGCGTATTGATATCTCTCGCCCGCTTTCGCCGTTTACTGGAGTAATCTCTATACCTATGAGCGCGCCGAAGACGATCGCTGATGTGATCGCCTCACTTCCCGAAGAAGAGCGCGTTATCTTGACCCTTCACTACCTGCGCGGAAAGAGCGCGGAAGAAATCGCTTCACTCTTGGCGGTGCCAACGAAATCGGTCATTGCAGTGATTGATTCCGGAAAACGGCGCATCACCACACATCTAGGCTTCTAGCAGGGCTGCGAGCGGTCATTCATCGCCCGAATTCGCGCTCATATCTACCCGGTATCGCGCAGCTCTTGACATAAATCCGATTTCCTTTCGAGGGGTTGAATACGGGATACTTATCCCATGGCAGCAATGAAACCCCGCACTGGTGATGGCCCAATGGAAGTAACGAAGGAAGCTCGTTCCCTCGTTATGCGAATTCCACTCGAAGGCGGAGGACGCCTCGTAGTAGAGCTCAACCCTCAGGAGGCTAATAACCTCAGCGCAGCTCTTGAAGCCGCAGTAGCCCTCATCAAGAAGTAAGGCCTAGGAAAATTTTTCACCAGGTAAGCCCCGATCTCGATTCACTTCTCGGAGGCGATCTCCTCGCGCTCGGCTTTACCAAGAACACCGAGGGTGAAATATCTTTCGTGGGAAAGAGCTCTTTGCTCTCTGCAATCGAGAAGTTCTTCGATATCAATCTCGTCGATGAGGTCTCATTCTTCGCGCCTAGCGGTAAAGCCGGAGAACTCTATGAAATTCCTGTACTTCACGACGATACTGAGATGGATCGCCTCTATCTCGTAGCGTTAGGTGAAGCAACACTGAAGGATTACCGCGCAGCAGGCGCAGCTCTCGGCCGTAAAGTTCGCGGCAAAGCGCTCAACCTCATCTCACTTCTTCCAACAAAGAAGGCAGAGGTCAAGGCGCATGCAATCTCGCTCGCGCTAGGTGCCTACACCTGGAACTTAAAGACTTCCACTCCGGCAGAGATTCCAACCTTCACCATTGCAACCGATGAGAAGGATGCGCTCGCTGAAGCTTCTGCAATTGCAGAGGCGCTGGTAACAACGCGCGATCTCATTCACACTCCATCTAATATCAAGAATCCGCTCTGGATGGCGCAGGAAGCGAGAAAGATCGCGGATGCAAAGGGCCTCACAATTCGAGTACTTGAAGGTAAAGAGATCGCTCAATTTGGTGGATTAGTTGCAGTGGGAATGTCATCTCCAAAGCCAGGACCACGATTTATTGAAATTTCATATCTGCCGAAGAAGATTGCAAAGGCAAAGTTAAAGAGCGCATCTGCACTGCCACATGTTGTAATCGTCGGTAAGGGCATCACATATGACACCGGTGGAGTTTCACTCAAGCGTCCTTACGACATGATGGCACCGATGAAGAGCGACATGGCTGGCTCTGCCGCTGCGCTCGGAACAATATCTGCCATTGCAGATCTACAGCCAAATATTCGCGTCACTGTTTTGATGATGTGTGCAGAGAATGCGCTCTCCGGAACATCGCAACGTCCCTCTGACATCATCACTCAATACGGTGGAACTACAGTTGAAATCATCAACACTGATGCTGAAGGTCGCCTTGTTCTTGCTGATGGACTTGCCTATGCAGATAAGAATCTCGACCCTGATTATCTAGTCGATATTGCAACGCTTACTGGAGCTGCAACTCTGGGCCTTGGACGCCAATATGCAGCGATGTATACCCGCGATGCAAAGCTAGCGCAGCAACTTGCAGCTGTCGGTGAAACCTCAGGTGAACGCGTCTGGCATATGCCGCTCGTTGATGATTATGTAGATTCACTAGAAAGTGATGTTGCCGATCTCAACCATGCTGCAGATCGTCATGATTACTCAGCCGGATCCGTGACTGCAGCGCTCTACCTCGAGCACTTTGTTGGCGATCGCAAGTGGGTCCACCTCGATATCGCCGGCACAGCTCGCTCTGAATCAGATTCTGGAGAAAATCCTAAAGGTGGCACCGGATATGGCGTCCGTTTGCTCGTCGATTGGATATTGTCTCTCTCATGATTATTGATCCGCACTCCTACGCAGAGAGCTTCATTGCCGAGGATGCGATCAAACTCGCAGCACGTGCACGAGGAGTCGAAATCGGAACTCGTGACGTCACCCAAGGTGCTGGCGCATATCTCGCATTCTTGGCACAACTACTTAAGGCGCAATCAGTTGTAGAAGTAGGAACCGGTTCTGGCGTTGGCTCACTCTGGCTACTCGATGGAATGTTGAAATCCGGAACTTTGACTTCCATTGACGATGAAGCTGAACATACGTCGATTGCAAAGCTTGCATTCACTGATGCAGATCTTGCACCATCTCGTTTTCGATTGATTACAAATCCAGTCATGGAAGTTATGACCAAGTTAACTGATCGCGCATACGATCTTGTTATTTATCGCCACAATCCAGAAGATCTCACTTATGCAATCTCTGAGGCTCAGCGAATTCTCAGAAGCGGCGGAGTATTTGTAATCGATAACTTCTTCGGCGGCGGAAAAGTCTCTGATCCAGCACAGCGCGACCCTAAGACGGTGGCGCTACGCGAAGCAGGTAAAGCGCTCAAGCTCGATAGCGAGAGTTGGGCGATATCACTCATTCCCGTCGGCGATGGATTGTTACTCGCAACAAAATTGTAGGAAACTACTCATATGAGCAATTTCGGATCAGGTCCATGGTGGGTTCCACCAACACAACAAGGTAAGAGCATCTCACTTCGCAATGCGATTGTGCTTGCCCTCATCGTTGGTGTGACCGCTGGCGTATTCGGCGCCTCTTCATCTGGCTCGCTCTTTGGAATTTCAACCAAAATCTCAAAGTCAACTTCGACGATTCAACGCCCAGCAGATTCTGTTGCCGGAATTGCAAAGCGCGTTCTTCCATCTGTCGTCTCGATTGAAGCGAAGAATGCTGATGGTGGTGCGACTGGATCAGGCTTCGTTATTGCTAGCGACGGCTACATCCTTACCAATAACCATGTGATTGCCGCGGCCGTTACAAGCGGTGGAGATATCACTGTTAATCTGCAAGATGGCTCTTCCTATCCAGCAACCGTGATTGGTCGCGATGCTTCCTACGATTTAGCTGTCCTTCGAATCTCTAACCGCGCACTTACTGCATTGCAATTTGGCGACAGCGACAAGGTTGCGGTGGGGGATTCCGTTCTCGCAATTGGTTCACCACTTGGCTTACAGGGAACTGTGACACTTGGAATCATCAGCGCGAAGGATCGCGCTGTAACCGCTGGTGAATCAGCAACCGATAACTCCTTTATCAACGCGCTTCAGACAGATGCAGCAATCAACCCTGGTAATTCAGGGGGACCACTTGTTGATGCAACGGGAGCCGTCATTGGAGTTAACTCTGCGATAGCTACATTAGGAACATCACTCGGTTCGCAGACCGGATCTATCGGCCTTGGCTTCGCAATTCCTATTAATCAAGCACGCAAGACTGCTGAGCAATTGATTAAGAATGGAAAGGCAACCTATCCAATCATCGGTGTCTCCGTTGATATGAACTATCCAGCAAAGGGCGCGCTTGTCTCAACCAAGAGCAACGCAATCCTTCCTGGTGGTCCAGCAGCAAAGGCTGGTATCAAGCCAGGCGATCTCATTACTGAATTTTCCGGCCGCGCCATCACATCTGCAGAAGAGTTGATTGTTGCGGTCCGCTCTCACGATGTGGGCGATTCAGTCGTTGTGAAGTACATACGAGCAGGTAAGAGCTATGAAGTGACTCTTATCCTGACAGCGGGCAAGTAGCGCGCTAAGGTACTCGCATGTTCTTCGACTTCGGCGCCGGTGAAATTGTCGGTCTAGCAATTTTGGCGATGGTCCTTGTTGGTCCTGATAAGTTGCCACAGTTTGCGGTCGAGGCAGCAAAGGTTGTGAAGAAACTTCGCGGTCTTGCAACCACTGCAACTAATGAGCTGAAAGAGAATCTCGGCCCTGGCTTTGAAGATCTCAAGCCGGCCGATCTCAACCCAAAGACCTTTGTAAAGAAGCAGATCGAATCTGTGCTCGATGAAGGCGAATCAAAGCCAAAAGTTCGGCCTGAAAATAAAATCGACCCAGATCTTCTATGAGCGATAACGAAGTGAATCTCACCTTAATTAAAGAAGCTCTATCGAAAGTTAATGATCCAGAGCTCCACCGTTCTATCACCGAGCTTGGGATGGTCCAATCCATCGATCAGAGCGGCTCGACCGTTCGACTTACAATCTTGCTCACTATCTCTGGCTGTCCAATGCGCGATCGACTCAAGAACGATATTGAAGCGGCAGTTCTCTCAGTCGCGGGTGTCACTGAAGTAGCAATCGAATTTGGCGTCATGAATGAAGAACAGCGCGCCAACATTAAGAAGCTACTTCGCAATGGCCGCGAAGCATTTATCTCTTTCGCTCAGAAGGATTCACTCACACGAGTAATTGGCGTTGCTTCCGGCAAAGGTGGCGTTGGTAAGTCGTCACTTACTGCAAACCTCGCGGTTGCCTCAGTGCAGAAGGGCCTCCGTGTAGGAATCCTCGATGCCGATGTCTATGGCCACTCAATTCCACGCCTCATGGGTCTCA
>ERZ650311.1299-NODE-1299-length-12670-cov-22.447721_pt1 | contig 12670 bp, 13 predicted proteins | sample MGYA00376247_ERZ650311 | MGnify/ENA primary metagenome ERZ650311 (study PRJEB26733, sample SAMN07839324) | wastewater metagenome | biome: small river; feature: stream; material: water | place: USA: North Carolina | collected 2016-07-28 ... | reverse complement strand
GACCGCAACGGTCGGCGTCGAGCACAGCTCTCCCGCGAAGGTGTGGCATTCGACTGTTGCAGTGCCGTCTTGGTGGTGGTACATGTTGAAAACCTTGTTGTCGCCAACTGCGACGTTGTATCCATCTCCCCCACCTGAGCCGGCGAAGGTCACGGCGTCAACCGAACCAGTCGACGTGGTCTTGAAGGTATTTTCTCCGACGGTGTTGACGTCACCGAGCGCACGGATAGCGATAATCGCTCCGATGTCCGTGGGCATTGTGGTTGCCCAGTTCACCCAGGTCGTGCCGTCTTCGGTGTATTCCAGGTCCCAGCCCTCTGGCCAGGTGATGTCGCCCGAGCTCAGGGCGTCGAGGTTGAGGCTCTGTGCACTCCACGTCGAGTAGAGCTCGTGAACCGCGGGGCCGGTCTTGGCGATCGGACCGGCGACCGTGACGTCGAGCGAGTCACCGTTGACAAGGTCAACCGCGGTAGATCCGCCGTTCTGGACGTCGAGGGTCGTCGCGATCGCTTGAGCTGCCGTTGGGATAAATGCGAGCGACAGTGCCGCAACGACGGATGCGATGTACTTGATGCGCATGGGGGTGTTTCCTTTTTCGAATGGGGACTGACACAAAATCAGACATTCTTACTTTACAGCACTGGGGCCGACGCGCCACAGTGGCGCGCGTGACCACAACTGGCGGAGACGAGAGGATTTGAACCTCCGAAGGGCTTTTAAGACCCTTACCTCATTAGCAGTGAGGCGCACTCGACCGGGCTATGCGACGTCTCCTCGGACTCGAATAGTTTAGTAGAAATCGCGCGTCGGCGAAACCGCTAGTTTGCCTGCTGCAACTGAATGACGTTGCCCTCGGGGTCAACCGCATCCTGATATGTGAACGCGCCATAGCTGTCGCTTCGCTCACTAAAACTGCCAAAGGTATGCGCCACGCGTGCCTTCGCATCCGCAATGCTCGCGACGGTGAACACGGGTTTGATCGCGACCTCATCCTGCGTTTTTAGCTGCGCGGTCAACGGGGTTGCGGCGCTGTATTCGGCCGGAAGTTTGTGCAGCAGCACCGAATTGGTGCCGTCGGTTACGTCGGCAAAACCGGCATCACGATAAACGTCGGCGACGTCGAAGAGTCGCGAATAGAAGTCGATTTGCGCGTCGAGATCAGAGACCCAGAGAACGATTTTGCTCATGCCTAAATGCTAGGCGAAAGCACTAACCCGAACAGGTTTCGATGGATGCGTTGGTGCCGCGAGCCCAGTCCGGCAGGGTGCTCGGGCTCGGAGTTGCGCTAGGGGTTGCGCCTGCCGAAGCGCTGGCCGATGGTGATGCGCTCGGCGTCGCACTGGTCGAAGGAGCCGGGGTTGCGACGACAGCACCGGCACCGGTGTTGGCCTTCTCGATGACAAGCGGTTCGTCGGCGAGGAGCTTTGCAAACAGCACGTTCGCCTGGTCATAGTTAGGCATGACGCGTCCCGAATAAGGAGCCGGCAAACCACCGTGGCTTGGCACCTGCAAGAAGGTGATCTTGTCGAGCTGAACATTCTTAAGCGCGGATGCGATGGCGACCATCACGTTGATGTCGGTGAGGTTGCTCGAGAGCTTCATGTTGCGCGCTGCCGCGTTAGCGAGCGAGTAGAGACGCACCGGGTTGCTGAGCACACCGGCCGACTTCACCTTGCGAACCAGCGAGGTGAGGAAGACCTGCTGGTTGCTGATGCGACCTAGGTCAGAACCGTCGCCGACACCGTGACGCGTGCGCAAGAACTGCAGCGCCGGCTTGCCCTGAAGGGTGTGCATGCCGGGGCTCAGATAGGTGTGGGTGTATTTGTCAGAGATCTCTTTCGCGACACAAACCTCGACACCACCGATGGCGTTCGACATCTCGATAACGCCCTTGAAGTCGACCATTGCGAGGTATGGAATCGTGAGGCCAGTGAGCTTCTCGACGGTCATAAGCGTGCAGCCAGGACCGCCGTTTGAGATAGTCGCGTTGATCTGACCGAGGCTCTGTGGCAGGTAGCCCGGGCCACCCGAGGTGCTCGGGCAGGCAGGCCACGGAACCATCAGGTCACGCGGAAAACTGAGGGCAACCGCGTTCTTGCGGTCGCGGCTGACGTGCAAAAGGATGATGACGTCGGCGAGGTTGCTGGTCTCGTTGCCATAACCGCCGCCCTGACCTGCGCGGGTGTCTGAACCGACGAGCAGCATGTTTATCGGACCCTCGAGGTCGGCTGCGGTGACCGGCTTCGCGTTGGCGAGGCTGATGCCGTTGGCCTGGAGGCTCGATGAGAGATCCCAGAAGGTGTAGCCGCCGATAGCCACGGTTGCACCGAGCACAACGGCGAGGCCCTTGACGAACAGGCCGCCTAGAGCCGATCCCTTTGACTGAAGCTTGAGGCGACCGTGACGAGCGAGACCCTTTGGAGCTTCGGTCTTTTCGGCAGTCTTAGCAGCCTTTTTCTCGGCCTTGGCCGCAGCCTTTCCAGCGCGCGAACGACCGCGACGAGAGGTCTCGTCGACGTTTTCGTAAGGGGTCTGGTTGTCAGTCATGCGAACTTCTAGTGTAAAAACCGACCTGAGTCAGCGAAAGGGCTGGGAGCGATTCACAGGGAATCGTCAGACAAAGAAAAAGCGCCCGAGATTGGGCGCTTCGTCTTTGAACTGGAGGAAGCGGTGGGATTTGAACCCACGGTAGCTATTAACTACGACAGTTTTCAAGACTGTTCCGTTCGGCCGCTCCGGCACGCTTCCGTAGCTTCGAGTTTATCAGACTGAGCGACTGAACAAAATGCCTTCGAAATCGGCCAAGACCTGGGCCACGCCATCGTCCTCAACCGATGCGGTGACGGCGGTTGCCGCGGCGCGTACTTCTTCGGGTCCTTGACCCATGGCAAACGCGAGTCCGCCGCCGGCCTGAGCCCACTCAAACATCGCGATATCGTTGCGGCCGTCGCCCATGGTGATCACCTGATGCGACGGGATGCCCAATTCGGCACGCAGCTTCTCGAGCGCCGAAGCCTTGCTGATGCCGGCCGGCGCGATGTCGAGCCAGGCGGTGTAGCCGATGGCGTATGAGACCGAGTGCAGGCCGATCTTCTCGATGATGCCGAGGAACTCGTCGACCTCGTGCTCCGGCGAGAGCACGACCACGCGCGAAACCGGTGAGTTCATGAGCTCATCCAGTGAGGTTTCGATATTGCGGTCGCCCAGCGCATAGGCCGGGAACGGACGGTGAAAGTGATAGCTACCGTCAGGGTTTTCGACCGCGAAGTGCGCGTTTGGCAGGTGCGAGATCAGTTCGGTCAGGATCTGCTGAGGGTCGAAGGTGACGACCTCGTGCACGTCAAAACCGCGCTCGTCGGCCGGATTGACCTTGACGGTGACGGCTCCGTTTGATGCGACCGAATAGCCGTGCTGGATGCCCACTTCGCGAATCACAGGAATCGCGTTAGCTGCAGAGCGACCGGTTGCGACGATGACCTCGTGGCCGAGGGCTCGTACTCGTTGAACCTGCTCGATGACCGCCGGCGACAGATAACCGTCGTCGTGCACCAGCGTGCCGTCGATGTCGATGGCAATCAGCCAGCGATCGTCTCCGGTTGCGATTGGCGCAGTGGTCATAGCGGGGCTCCCCTTTCTAGGGGATTAAGCCTTGGCGACAGGAATGAATTCCTGGCCACCGAGGTATGGGCGCAGCGCAGCCGGGATTCGCACCGAGCCGTCGGCCTGCTGGTGTGTCTCGAGAATCGCAACGAGCCAGCGAGTGGTCGCGAGGGTTCCGTTAAGGGTCGCCGCGGTCTGGGTCTTGCCGTTTTCGTCACGGAAGCGCACGTTCAAGCGACGGGCCTGGAAGGTCGTGCAGTTCGACGAGCTGGTGAGCTCGCGGTAGGTCTGCTGCGAAGGCACCCAGGCCTCAGAGTCATACTTGCGGGCTGCGCTCGAACCGAGGTCGCCTGCTGCGGTGTCAATAACGCGGTATGCGAGCTCGCAAGCCTGAAGCATCTGCTCTTCGAGCTCGAGTAGTTTGAGGTGCTCCTGCTCGGCATCGGCAGGGTTGATGTAGCTGAACATCTCGAGCTTGTTGAACTGGTGCACGCGCAAAATGCCGCGGGTGTCGCGACCGGCCGAACCGGCTTCGCGACGGTAGCAGGTGCTCCAACCGGCATAACGCAGCGGTCCCTTTGAGAGGTCAATGATCTCGTCGCGGTGATAACCGGCTAGCGCAACCTCACTCGTACCAGTTAGGTAGAGCTCGTCGGCAGGCAGGTAGTAGATCTCGTCTGAGTGCTCACCTAGGAATCCGGTGCCGGCCATGACCTCTGGCCGAACCAGGGTCGGGGTCACCAGCGCGGTGAAATCGTTCTTTGATGCGAGATCGAGCGCCATGTTCATCAGAGCAAGCTCGAGGCGGGCACCCCATCCCTTCAAGAAATAGAAGCGTGAGCCCGAAACCTTAACGCCGCGCTCGATGTCGATGATGTCGAGCAGTTCGCCCAGCGCAACGTGATCGCGCGGTTCGAAATCGAAGGTTGGCTTGGTGCCGACCTCTTTGAGAACCACGAAGTTTTCTTCGCCGCCGGTCGGAATGCCCTCGACCACGACGTTTTCGATCTTCCAGATGACGTCGTTGAGGTGAACCTCGGCTGCGTTAGCGATCTCGAGGGCTGCCTTGACCTTCTCGGCGAGCACCTGGCCGGCCTGAATCAGCGCTGGACGGTCTTCTTTTGAGGCGGCACCGACCTGCTTGGCAGCAGCGTTTTGCTCTGCGCGCAGTGACTCATACTCCTGAAGGGCCTTGCGCCAGCTGGCATCGGCCTTGACTGCGTCGTCAACGATCGATTCGTCGTTGCCGCGAGCGCGCTGAGATGCCTTGATGGCATCAGGGTTTTCACGAAGCAGGTTTAGGTCAATCACGGGCTTAAGCCTACCTTCTGGGCTTGTCGACTAGGCAGAAGGCATAGTCTGATGGCGTGAGCAGAGCAGCGGTCATCTACTACCCGGGTCGAATCGAATTGGACGCGCTCAAAAAACAGGTGCAAGAAATCACCGAAAAATCGGGCTGGGAACCGACGCTCTATTTGCCAACCGACGGAGAAAATCACGGACGGCAGCAAGCACTTTCGGCCCTCGCGCAGAAGGCGTCCCACATTTTGGTCGCTGGCGGAGACGGCACGATACGAGAGGTCGCCGTCGCGATCGCAGAACAGGGTTCGGATGCGACTCTCGGTTTAATCCCGACCGGCACCGGCAATGTTCTCGCCCGCAATCTAAACCTGCAACTCAGCAACCAAAAGGCCTGCGTCGCCCAGGCGCTGCAGGGCAATCGCCACCCGATTGACCTCGCCCTCGCACGCATCATTCACGCCAACGGCGAGCGCAGCGAACACGGTTTTGTCGTCATGGCCGGCCTCGGCCTCGACGCCCAAATCATGGAGGCCACCGACTCCAAGCGCAAACGCCAGCTGGGCTGGGTCGCATACATCGAGGGCGGATTCAAGAGCATGCCCCTGAGGTATGAGCGCCTCGCCGTCACCATCGATTCGGCCGAGCCGCGCAACCTGCGCGTGTTGACCCTGCTGGTTGGTAACGCCGGTTGGCTGCCGGGTCGCATCGGCCTCATGCCTGACGCGAGCCTCGACGATGGTCAGCTCGACCTCGCCGCGATCGGACCGCGACGGTTCTGGCAGTGGGTTGAGTTCTGGGGTCGCGTGACCTGGGGCAACCGCGCTCTTCGCCCGACTCGCATCGGCCGCAAGTTGCTCGATGCCACTGCCAACGTGAAAACGCTAGAAAACCTCAAGGGCCGCAAGGTTCGTGTGACGCCGACTCATCCGGTGCACTTGCAGCTCGATGGCGATGCATTCGGGCCGGTTCTCGAGGTCGAATTCGAGATCATGCCACGCGCAATCAGCGTGCGCGTTTAGCCCAGACTCGTGCGGCCGGCCGCCCGGCCTGAACCCCTAACCCAGACTCTTCAGCCAGGCTTCGGCCGACTGAAACTCTGCGGTCGAGTTATTGCCTTCGTGCTCGCTCTTGCCGCGATCGGCGCGAGGGTATGAGCCCAAGAACGTGACCTTTGGGCTAAAGCGGTGCAATCCCTTGAGTGCTTCGGCGACCGCGGCGTCGTGCAGGTGGCCCTCGACGTCAACGTTGAAGCGGTAACGACCTAGGCGGTCACCGATCGGACGCGATTCAATGCGCGAAAGGTTTACTCCACGAGCTGCGAACTGTTCGAGCATCGCGAGCAGTGCGCCCGGCACGTCCGTTGGTAGTTCGACAATGACCGAGGTTTTGTCGCGACCGGTGCGCTCTGGCACCGAACCGGCTCGACCGATCTGAATGAAGCGGGTTTGAGCGTTCTTGTTTTCGCCGATGTTCTTGGCCAAAATGCGAAGTTTGTAGTGGTCGGTGATGGTCGCGGCGGCAATCGCGGCGTCGGCAATCGGTGCCTCACCGAGCAGGTCGGCCGCGGCGGCTGCGGTCGATGAAGCCTGAATATGCACGTGCTTAGGCAGCTTCTCGAGCAGCCACTTGCGCGCCTGAGCATACGCGACCGGGTGGGTTGCCACGCGAACCACGTCGTCGAGCTTCACGCCAGGGCGGGCGACCAAATTGAAAGTCACAGGTACGAGATATTCGCCATAAATGCGGATCTCGTCGGTTGCGGCGAGCGCATCCAAAGTTGCGGTGACGGCACCCTCGACCGAGTTCTCTACCGGAATCACCGCGCGAATCGAGCGGCCCGAAAGCACGTCGTCGATTGCCTCTTGCACGTGTGAAACCGGGCGGTGAGTGGCACCCTTTGCCTCGGCCACCTGGGCGAGCGCGAGCTCGGTGAACGTGCCGACCGGTCCAAGGAACGAGTAGGTGCGTTTGCCCGAAGAGTTATTGCGCTGTGATGCCATGAATCAAGGTTAGCCAGCAAAATAGGTTCATGAGCGAACGAGCTGGCCAGAAAGCCCAAGAATCCGACCTAATCGATGTCAATCGTTTGATCGGGCTCTATTACGAGCTGCACCCGGATGTCACCAATCCCGAGCAAAAGGTCGCCTTCGGCACCAGCGGTCACCGCGGCACGTCGCTGAACGCCAGCTTCAACGAAGACCACATCGCCGCCATCACTCAAGCAATCGTCGAATACCGCCGCCGCGAGAACATCCATGGCCCGATCTATGTCGGCAAAGACACCCACGCGCTTAGCGGCCCTGCCGAACGCACCGCGCTAGAGGTGCTCGCCGGCAACGACGTGCTCACCATGGTTGACGCAGCCGACCGCTACGTGCCGACCCCTGCGGTCTCGGTCGCAATCATCAACCACAACGAGGGCAAACCTGCTGGGGATGCCTCGCTCGCCGACGGGTTGGTCATCACGCCGAGCCACAACCCGCCGACCGATGGCGGCTTCAAGTACAACCCACCTCACGGCGGCCCTGCCGACAGCGATGCCACCAACTGGATTGCGGCTCGAGCCAACGAGATCATCCTTGGCGGAATGCGCGAGATCAAACGCGCCGAGCCCAAGCCGGTCAAGTTCCACTTTCTCGACAACTACGTCTCGCAGCTGGGCGATGTGGTCAACATGGATGCGATCCGCGACGCCGGCGTCACCATCGGAGCCGACCCTATGGGCGGCGCCTCAGTCGACTACTGGGGCGCAATTGCCGACCGCTACTCGCTAAACATGACCGTGGTCAACCCGAACGTCGACTTCCAGTTCGGCTTCATGAGCCTCGACTGGGACGGCAAGATCCGCATGGACTGCTCGTCACCACACGCGATGGCCAGCCTGATTGCTGGTCGCGACCGATTCGACATCTCGACCGGAAACGATGCGGATGCGGATCGCCACGGCATCGTCACCCGCGACGGCGGGCTTATGAACCCAAACCACTTCTTGGCCGTTTCGATCGATTACCTCTACAAGCACCGCGCAGGTTGGGCCGCAGATGCCGCTGTCGGCAAGACCATGGTGTCTTCGTCAATCATCGACCGCGTGGTTGCTGAACTTGGACGACGCCTGATCGAGGTTCCGGTCGGCTTCAAGTGGTTCGTCCCGGGTCTGATTGACGGGTCGGTTGGCTTTGGCGGTGAAGAATCTGCTGGCGCGAGCTTCTTGCGCATGGACGGTCGCGCCTGGTCAACCGACAAGGATGGCCTGATTTTGGCGCTGCTCGCGAGCGAAATCACCGCCGTGACGGGCAAGACCCCGACTCAGCACTACACCGCACTGACTGAAAAGTATGGCGCGCCCGCTTACGAACGCATCGATGCGCCGGCTTCGATTGAGCAAAAAAGCAAGCTCGGCAAGCTTTCGGCCGAGGATGTCACCGCCGATTCGCTAGCTGGCGAGCCGATCAAGCAGATTTTGACTCACGCACCTGGCAACGGAGCTGCGTTGGGCGGCCTCAAGGTGGTTACCGAGAGCGCTTGGTTTGCTGCTCGTCCTTCGGGCACCGAAAACGTCTACAAGATTTACGGTGAATCGTTCAAGGGGGCCGACCACCTAAAGCAGGTGCAGGTCGCCGCTAAAGATTTGGTGGATGCCGTCCTCGGCTAAATGAAGTAGGCGCAGGGCGGAAACCGCCGCCAGCGCCAACCACTCCCTACTTGAGGCGCGGCTGATCTGGGTCGTGCGGCTCGTCCTTGACGGTTAGCGCGAGCGTGGCAACGAAAACCAGCGAGACGATGAACGCGATGCCCGCTGCAACCAGCGAGTCCTCAAGCTTGCGAACGCCGGCGTACCAAAGGATGCCGGTTGCCAACCCCAAAATCCCCGAAAAGATCAGGTATGTGCGCACGCCTCGAGCGTCGTTCTTTGGGGTGAGTTTCTTTGCCATGCTTCAAGCCTACTTCGCTGCTGGTTTCTTGGTTGCTGGCTTCTTGGCCGGCGCCATGCTGGCCGGCGTCTCGCCGGCCTTGCCGCCCTGCTCCACCTTGGGCGAAGCCGCGGCGATGCCCAGGTGAACCGCGCTGAACAGCAGGTATGCGACAAACATGCCCACGGTCGTCGTGCGGTCCATGTGAATCACAAGGTAGACCAGGCCTAGAGCGAGTCCGAACATCGAAAGAATCAGGTAATCGCGTCCCGCCGGGGTTTTGAATCCCGAGCGGCGAGCCAAATAAAGCTCAAAGGCTCCGCTGGTGATAGCCCATCCGGTAACCATCCAACGGAATACCTCGATGGTCACGGCCGGATCCGCCGCATCGCGCATGCCCTGGAACTGAGCCAGAACGGCAAGAACGCCGATGGTCAGGCTGATGATCGAAGAAGGAACGCTTTCGATGCTCGAGAGAGTGTTTGGCCCAAAAAGAGCGACCGCAATCTGCCCGACAGCCGTGCCGAGGGCGAAGATGATCAGCGCAATCAGCGAATACTGAACGTAGTGGCCCTGGTTGAAGACCAAGAAGACACCTGCGGCAAAACTGGCAAGAGCCCTTGCGGCAAAAAGTAAACGCACTCGCCTATTTTTTCATATTCATGAAGCGCGAGTACATGCCCTGGAATGCAACAATCACGGTACCCGTAGGTCCGTTTCGCTGCTTTGCAAGAATCAGGTCGGCTTCGCCTGCGCGTGGGTGGTTTGGTTCGCCCAAACCCTCGCGGTGAAGCAGCATGACGACGTCGGCGTCCTGTTCGAGCGAGCCCGATTCACGCAGCTGCGAGATTTCCGGCTTCTTGTTCGATCCGCCCTGTTCCGACTGACGATTTAGCTGCGAAAGCGCGATTACCGGGATCTTCAGTTCTTTAGCGAGCAACTTGAGAGCACGCGAGAACTCCGAGACCTCTTGCTGGCGGCTTTCGACCTTCTTGCCGGATGACATCAACTGCAGATAGTCGATGACGATCAGCTTTAGATCTAGTCGCTGAGCCAAACGACGGCACTTTGCTCGAATCTCTACCAGCGTCATGTTTGGGCTGTCGTCGATATAAAGCGGTGCATCGTTGATCTGGCTGCGAACCTGAGCAAACTTGGCCCAGTCGGTGTCGTTGATCGTTCCCTTGCGCAGGTTTTGCAGCGGAATCGAGGTTTCTGCCGAGATCATGCGCATTGCGATTTCGGCACGAGTCATTTCGAGTGAGAAGACGACGGTGGTCTGACGGTTGCGAATCGCTGCATGGCGAGCGATGTCGAGCGCGAGAGTTGACTTACCGACGGCAGGACGAGCCGCAATCAGCACCAGCTGGCCAGAGTGGAGGCCGTGCGTCATCGCATCAAGCTCGATGAATCCGGTCGGAACACCCACGATCTCGCCGCCGCGGCTCTGTGCGGCCTCGATTTCGCGCACCGCGTCGTCGATTGCGATGCTCAGGTCGGCGACATCTTCGCCACCGCCGGCCGAGACCACGTTGTAAATGTCTGCCTGAGCCTGATTGACCAGGTCAATGACGTCGCCCTCGTTCTGGTAGCCAGACTGAGCAATCTTGGTGCCAACCTCGACGAGGCGACGAAGCGTGGCCTTTTCGGCGACGATACGGGCATAAAAGCCTGCGTTTGCGGCGGTCGGGACGATTGAAGTGAGGGTGTGGAGGTAGTCAGCGCCACCAGCCTGAACCAGCTTTCCGTTCTTGACCAATTCGTCGGTGACGGTAATGACGTCGGTCGGTTCGCCGCGGCTGTAAAGCGACAGCAGGGCGTCATAGATCAGCTCGTGCTTCGGCGCATAGAAGTCGCGGCCCTTGACCTCTTCAAATACCTCGGCAACGGCCTCTTGAGAAAGCAGCATGCCGCCCAGGGTGCTCTGCTCGGCGAGCATGTCGTTTGGCAGGACGCGTTCGCCGTTGCGCATTGGGTCATACGCGCGTGGATCAGTTGAGCGTTCGCCACCAAATTGTGTAACAGCCACAAGAAATCCTTACTCTCAAAGGCATTTTGCCTAGAAATCAATGTCTAGCATGGCCCTCCGACAAGGATTTTGCTAACCGTCTTGTGAAAGAAAATGTGGAAAACTCCCACAACACGCCGTAGATGATGTGGATAACTGGGGGTATAACCTGTGGATAAGAAATTCTAGAAAATCGGCGAACCCTTGTGAATACTGGGCAAAACCCTGTGGAGAAATGATTTTTCCACAACCCTAAACTTCAACCTGAAACTTTGGAAAACTCCACAAATATCGCCATATTTGGGGCCAGAAACGCAACAGTTCTCCACATTTTTCACCTAGTTATCCACAGGCGCGCCGAGGTTTACGGCGTGTCACGTGAGTCACGCTTCGCAACTTGCACGCATACGCAACCTTCAAGTTCGAACTCGACAGGATGCCCAACCGAGCGGAGCAAACAGGCCAACTCCCCGGTTAAAGCAAAGTGGCGATGACCGAAGTCACCGCCACTCGCGATCGGTGCAAGCACCGATTGGATTACTTCTTGTTGACGACCTGAAGGGTCAGCTTGGCGACTACGTCACCGATTAGGCGTACGGTTGCCTCGTGGTTTCCGGTGTTCTTGACCGGAGCAACGAACTCAACCTTGCGCTTGTCGATCTCGCCCAGGCCAGCCTCTGCAACAGCTGCTGCAACATCGGCGGTCTTGACGGTGCCGAACAGGCGGCCACCAACGCCAGCCTTGACGGCGACGCGGATTGGCTTAGCCTCTAGAGCTGCCTTGAGGGTTACTGCCTCTTCAACGGTCTTCAGAGCGCGTGCTTCGCGAGCAGCCTTGATCGATTCGATCTGCTTCTCGCCACCCTTGGTCCATAGAACAGCAAAGCCGCGTGGGAGAAGGTAGTTACGGGCGTAGCCGTTCTTTACCTCAACTACGTCACCGGCAGAACCGAGGCCCGAGACCTCGTTAGTCAGAATTAGCTTCGACATTGGTTTTCTCCTTAGCGACCAGCACCGGCGTATGGCATTAGAGCCATCTCGCGTGCGTTCTTAACGGCCTTGGCGATGAGGCGCTGCTCCTGAACAGAGACGCCGGTGATGCGACGGGCGCGGATCTTGCCGCGGTCCGAAACGAACTTACGCAGGGTTGCGATGTCCTTGTAGTCAATAACGCCAACCTTGATTGCCTTTACAGGGGCAAGCTTCGCGTTCTTTGCGTTGCGGTTTGGCTTGCGACGTGAGTCGGTCTTAGCAGCCATGATTTTCTCCTATAAGTTTCGAAAGATTTAGAACGGGGTGTCGTCAGCGCCTGCGCCAGCGGTGCCTGGGTTTGCCCATGCATCGTCAGCAGGCTTGGCTGCGCCACGTGAAACGGCAGGTGCATCGCCCCATGGGTCGCCTGCAACAGCGCCTGAACCACCCTCACGAGCCTTGCGAGTGACGGCTGCGGTTGCGTAACGCAACGATGGGCCGATCTCTTCAATCTCGAGCTCGAGCGAAGCGCGTGCTTCACCCTGAGCGGTCTGGTATGCGCTTGGAGCCTTTAGGCGACCGGTAACGATGACGCGGGTTCCCTTGGTCAGCGACTGAGCGACGTTCTCAGCTAGATCACGCCATGCGGTGCAGCGAACCCATACGGTCTCGCCGTCGTCCCAGGTGTTGGTGTTGCGGTTGAAGGTACGAGGGGTTGAACCGACTCGTACGCTGACAACAGCGACTCCGCCCTGGGTGTAACGCAGCTCAGGATCGTCGGCTAGGTTGCCGACAATCGTGACGTTGACTTCCCCGGCCATAAGTCTTTACTCGGCCTTCTTAGCTGCTGGCTTCTTTGCAGGAGCCTTAGCAGCGG
>ERZ650311.1298-NODE-1298-length-12674-cov-10.264997_pt1 | contig 12674 bp, 13 predicted proteins | sample MGYA00376247_ERZ650311 | MGnify/ENA primary metagenome ERZ650311 (study PRJEB26733, sample SAMN07839324) | wastewater metagenome | biome: small river; feature: stream; material: water | place: USA: North Carolina | collected 2016-07-28 ... | reverse complement strand
TCTGACTGCCGACCCCGGCCACGCCTTCGGCGACCGGAGCTGCTGCCGCGTAGGCGACGCTCACCTGCTCGCTGCGACGAGTGGCGGCAAGAAGTTCGGCGGCATCATCGGCTGCAACTACCTCACGCACGCCCGCCTGCATCGCGGCGGTAAGAACCGATACCTCCAGGCGATTTCGCACCAGAATCACACCGAGGGCTGGCCGAGCCAAACGGAAGTGAGCCGCCAACTCGATGGCCATCGGGGCAGGGATTTCGGGTCCGACAACCACTAGGTTCTCGGTGAGGTCCTGTTCCAGGTAGTCAAAAAGTTCTCTGGTGGATGCAACCACCGGTAGGTCCGCGCCGAGGGTGACCCTGAATCTTTCGGCAGAAGTTGCTGCGGCACAAAGTGCGACGGTCATTATTTGCTCCTCAGTGAGTCGGCTGCGGTTCCTGAACCCTCGGCTAAAGCAACGCCGTCACCCAGCAGACCCAGGTAAAGCGTTCCGGTCTTGGTTGCCAGAACCACCCTCGGTGCATCGCTGGGTTCCAACGCAAGAGTGACCAGGGCGTTATTGCCGTTCTGTTCTTGGTTGGTGCTGGCGGTGCTGGTGGCGCCGACCGCGATGACCTCACCCTGCGGCAGTAGCACGCGCGACTGGCTGGCGTCGGTCGGGGTCCAATACACCGCGACCCGCGACCCCGGCACCACGAAGTTGGCCACGCGCGAAGCGTCATCGATGTTCACCGAGACGGCGACTCGGCCCTTCGGGATTTGAATCTGAGCGTTTGGGTTGGCTACGGTGGCAAGTTCACTGCCCAGCACCAGCTGACCGGCGCCGATGGCGTGGCTGACCACCAAAGACGAGTTGCTCTGGTCGATGGTTTCCAGAGCATCGGAAGGTATTGCCGAGGCCGGGAACGCCTCGTAACCCACCAGCCCCTGAGCCACCGCATCGCCCAGCTTTAGACCCACGGCCAGGTCACCCTTGGCAACCACCACTTTGACTGGCTGCTTACCGGCCAGCGCTCTGGCGTCCGCTGTGGATTGATAGAAATAAACTGCCAAACCAGCCAGCAGCGCCAATCCAATGGCGATCGCGTAGGTGAGTTTGCTTATCTTCATGTTTTCTCCTGGCTACCTGATGTGCCTGATTACCTGGTAACCCAGGTTTACGACGTTGGCGGAAGTGGTTTGAGTCAGCCCCGGGACCTGCCCATAGGCGCCGATCACTCGGGGGCTGAAGGTGCCCGCGATGCAGAACGGGCTGCTGCCCGACTGAGCGGTAGCGCAGGTTCCCGTCCAGGTCTGCAGATAGGACCCCGGGACCGTGCACACCGAGTTGGCCGCGCACGCTCCCACCTTGCTGCTGGTGGGGAACTTGAAGGCCAAAAGGGTGAAGGCCACGAAACCCTTGACGGCGTAGGCAGTTCCGGCGGTGTCCACTACCGGCAGCACCACGGTTCGGTTCAACTTGTTTTTCATCACCGAGATGAGGCCCGCATAGCTGAGTGGCGGGTAGGTGAGCGAGGTCTGGGACTGGGTGGTGGCAAGCGAGAGACGGCTGCAGTTTGACGATTCGAGCGTCCAGCAAGCGCTGCCCGCAGTCGGGTCGAACTGCACGAACCCGCGTGCCGAACCCGAAACCGCGGCGGCAGCTGACCCCCGGCGGTCAATATAGTTGCAGGCACTGGCTGCTACTTCGCCCACCAGTTGGACCTTGCTTCCCGCTGTTCCGAACTGAACGTCACACAACCCCAGCAGGAAGGGAAGCTGGCTGCCCGAGGAGTCCACGTTGATGGCGTTGGCGTTACCCCAGTAGACCTGCGAACAGGCGGTCTCCTGATAAACCGGAGCCGAACCAGTGGCCGGATCAACCGAACCGAAGTTGGCGAAGGCCGGCTTGAATCCGTTTGGATCGGTGGCGGTGTAGACCCGCACCCAGTCTTTAAAACTGGAGTTTGCCGCTAGGTCGGTCTGGCAGTCGTTGGGGCTGGCCGTCAGGGCGGGGCAGGCCTGGATGCCGACCGCGATCGTGGTCTGACCACAGACCAGCGTGACCGCTATGGCACCGCCCTTTGGGTTAGCAAGCGTGCTCAGGAAATCGGAGTTGCTCACCGTCGCGCTAGCCGCACCCGAGTAAAGGTAGTTGGTGGTGTAGTTGTCCGCCAGGCAGTTGGTGCCCGAAGTGGTTTTGGCGCAGTGGATTGCAACGGCCTCCGCCACCGAGTCCGCCGCATTTCGAGACAGCTGCTTGAGGACCATGATCTGGCCGCCGTCGATGACCAGCGCCAAGATGGCCATGAAGACGCCTGAGCCCAGCAGGATTGCATACAGGGTCGAGATTGCCCCACGGTCACCACTCAGTTTTGGCATAGCAACTTCGCCTTGCCCTCGATCATCGTGGTGTCCGAGTCATTGCGGTTGAAGTAGATCGAGCCGTTTGGCCCGAACTCGTCCGGGATGGCCAGGTTGACTAGGAGGCCGAGAGGGGTGATCCACTTGAAGGTTAGGGCGGCAACCCCCATCGCACGGTAGTTAGTTCCAACGGTCGCGCAAGATATAGACGCATAAAGAGGGTCTGAGATGTTGTAGCAATTGCCATCGGGATTTGAGATGAGTTGCCCAGACATTACGTCCACCGATTGGTAGCTCTCAGAATTCAATGGGCAAACATACTGACCTACGTTTACGCCCGTCACATTGGAGGAGACATCGAGTGTGGACAAGCGGACAACCGAGTCGCTCATGCCTCGAAGGACTTGGTTGGCTGAAGAAGTTGGGTCCGACGAAATCGCCACACCACGAGCACCAACCTGCGCCGCATTGTTCAACGCCATCTGCACGGTCAGATACCGGCCCGCGTCCAGCATGAAGAAAACCATGAAGATGAACACCGGGAAGATCAGCGCGAACTCCATCGCCACTGCCCCGCGGTCACTCTGACCAGTTCTAAAACCCCCAGGAAAGCCGCCCCGAGTGCCGGCCAATTGCAGACCAGCGCTCGGTGCGGTTTTCGAGTTAAGGCTTTGGAAGCGTGGTCGCAACAGTGTTGAAAGTGTGGCCAAGGTTCTGACCCAACAGGACGACACCGGCGATTACAGCGATTGCGATCAAGCCGACCAGCAGTGCATATTCCACTGCCGAAGCGCCTCGGTCGGTACCGCTGAGGAAGCCCAGCTTGCTAAAGAACTTGTTCATTGTTTTCCTCCCCTGGCGAGGCTGCCTTCCCCACCAGATGAGGCAAAAGTAACAATGGGAATCGCGAAAAGCCGCTGGATACGCCCGCAACACGAGGCGCTATTTCCCTCGAAATATACGGTTAGCCACCTGTTTTGGTTTCAGCCAAAAAACCTTCGGTTAGCCACCTGTTTGCACTAAAAATGCATGTTTCGCTGGGCTGTAAGAAATTCTGTTGAGCCTAAGATTTGCAATCTAGCCCAGGTACTTTTCAACGCGATTGATTGTCTCGGTCAGATAATCAACGAGCATATCCCGATGCTCCGGGTTTTCCGACTCCAGTAGATAGTTCAAAAGCATGATTCGGCGATGCAATAGCAGTGCCTGCATTTGTGACTCGGTGTAAGTCGGCAAAGGGGCCACCTCGCAGTAACCGGCAAGCAGTGCCTCGTCTTGTTCCGGGGTGTCCAGATAGTAAAGCGCAATTGATAGATCCTGCACCGGCAACCCCAGCATGCAGTCATCGAAATCGAAAACTGCGACGTCGCGTCCGTCCCACATCACATTCCAAGGATGGACATCGGCATGGATAATCTGAGGCCTAGCGGACTCCGATAGGTCAGCCACGACCACAGAGATCCGATTCAAGGCCTCAGCCAACTTTGATTTCTGCAACTCAGCTATCTGTGCACTACCCGAAATGTTGTCACCCGCGCCCCAGAACTGATCGCTGGCAGAGTCAAGGGCTGCGCCTTCCGGCAGTTCGAAGTTTGTCGAGGCCCGCTGCATCCGCGCAATGGCCCTGCCGGTTGCGCGCAGTTGCTCTTCAGTGGGTTCGTCACCCAACTCGGTGCCGTCTAGCCAACTAAAAAGAACCGCTAGGACTTCTCTGCCGAGCTGGGGGTGCCAAGCAACGGAAATGAATTCGCCCACCGAGTTGGGAATCGGCGTTGGGACTGTCAGTCCGGGCACGTCCTGCAGTGAGCTAACCCAGGCCATCTCGGCCCGAACGTTCTCAATATTTCGCTTCGAGTTGACGTTGATGCGCAGGGCATATCTGACCCCGTCAGTGGTGGTGACCTTGAAGGTGGAGTTGTACTCGTGATTAATGGATTCGAGTTCAAATTGGGGCAGCGGATAACCATCCAGGATGGACCGTGCCACCGGGATCATCGTCTCAACCTGCTCGGTGCTTGAGAGGTTCGCGAAATCGGATGCCATGCTGGCAATCCTAGGCAAAAATAAAAGCCCCCGGCTGATAAGACTCGGAGGCTTTCGTGCGCCCCCCGGGACTTGAACCCGGAACCCACTGATTAAGAGTCAGTTGCTCTGCCGATTGAGCTAGAGGCGCATGCTGCGTGTAACACGCAACGAGAAATAATCTTAGTGGAAAATGCAGGTGCGCTACAAGACGGACTTGAACAGCGAGCCTGCCTTGTCCGCCAAAGGCGAATAGTTATTTACACATGGCAAATCTCGGCCAGAATAGTCATTAGTACTTCACGTATGTAAGGACGCATTCAATGACCGAATACCCGAAGCTTGAGGCCGGCCAGACCGCACCCGATTTCAGCTTGTTGGATCACGCCGGAAACTCAGTTTCCCTCAGTGACTACAAGGGCAAGAAAGTCATCCTTTACTTCTACCCTGCTGCCTCCACTCCTGGTTGCACCAAGGAAGCTTGCGACTTCAACGACGCGCTGAACCCGTTCAACAAGCATGGTTACACCGTGATCGGCATCAGCCCTGATGAGCCAAAGAAGCTCGCCACTTTCAAGAAAAATCAGGACCTGAACTTCCCGCTGCTTTCGGACCCAGACAAGGCAACCCACCAGGCCTACGGCGCCTTCGGTGAGAAGTCACTTTACGGTCGCCTCTACAAGGGCGTGCTGCGCAGCACCTTCGTGCTGGACGAGAATGGTGTAATCCAGCTGGCGCTTTACAACGTGAAAGCGACCGGCCACGTCACCAGCCTGCGCAAGCGCCTGGGTATCGACTAACGCTCGCTGTCGATTTCCTTCTTGGATTCGGCCAGCACCGGCTTGCTAAACAGGCTGCCTAAAACAAACACCGAGGTAGCAATCAGCGCGATTCCAATTGCGTAGTTAGCGCCGCGACCGGTGAAACTCTGACTGGCCAGAAACAGCTGGCAGGTCTGCCAAAAGACAGCCGCCGACCGAGCCCAGCGCTTTCCTCGACGAAGCGAAATCGCGATGTAGCCAACCCAACCGGCGGCGGCTCCAAAGAGCACCACCAGGAGGGCTTCACCCGCAAGACTTCGAGCCTGGCCGGTAATCAATCCATAGAGCAGGAAAAAGGCAAAAAGGGCAACAGCCAGTGCCTCGATGGCAACGACCCAGGCGGCACGACCGAGGTAAATCAGAGCCTTGCCCTCGGTGGATTCACCCTTGGAACTCTGCTCTTTTGCCATCGCTAACCTGTCCTAAAAGTAAATAGGGTATTGCCAAACCGTCTTAGTTATGAAACCATATTCAAGTCGCAAGCGGCGCAAAGATGCCCCAAACAGCGACAAACAACACGCACCTCCGACGTCCTAGACGTCCGCTTTGCTACTAGCAAAGTGCCACACACAAAGGAATAAATCTGCATGAACATGCAATGGCTGAACGAGGCTCGCTGCCTCACTGAAGACCCAGAACTCTTCTTTCCAGTGGGAAACACCGGACCAGCCGTTGAGCAGATCGAGCAGGCAAAGTCCATCTGCCGCGAGTGTGGTGTAACCAACTTCTGCCTGGAGTACGCAATCAAGGAAAACCAGGACACTGGTGTTTGGGGCGGTCTCTCCGAGGACGAGCGCAAGTCGCTCAAGCGCAAGTACGCACGTGCCCGTCGCGCTTCCTAAATAACTTTTGATTAGCCCGCTTCGGCGGGCTTTTCTTTTTGCCGGGCTATGTGACCGCAGCCTACAGCGGCAGTGAAACTACCGCGCGAGTTCCGCCCTCGGAGGGCGAGTACCAGCGAATCGTGCCACGGAGTTCGCCCTCTACCAGGGTGCGTACGATCTGGGTTCCAAGACCGTTACCGACTCCCCCGCCGGTTAGACCGCGACCGTTGTCGGCCACGGTGATCTCAAGTTTCTTCGCGGTGCGCTCGGCCTGAACCGCCACCAAACCGCTGCGTTCGGAGAGGCCGTGCTCAACGGCGTTGGTGACCAACTCGGTGAGGACAACCGCCAGGGTGGTCGCAATTTCGCTTCGCAGTGGACCGAACTTGCCGTCCTTCTGGGTCTTTACGGTGGTGCCGTGGCTGGCCGCAACCTCGCTGGCTAGCATCAGCACGCGCTCGAAGACCTCGTCAAAGTTGACGTCCTGGGTGAGTCCGGAAGAGAGGGTGTCGTGCACCACGGCAATAGCCGCGACTCGGCGCATGGCCTGATCCAGTGACTCCTTGGCTTCCTCGCTCTTGGTGCGGCGGGCCTGCATACGCAACAGTGATGCCACGGTCTGCAGGTTGTTCTTCACTCGGTGGTGAATCTCGCGAATCGTTGCGTCTTTGGTGATCAGCTCGCGCTCCTGCGAGCGCAACTCGGTGACATCACGGCAGAGCAGCAGAGCACCGATTCGTTCGCCGCGAGCCTTGAGCGGCACAGAGCGCAGCGACACACTCGAGGTCTTCGACTCCAGGTCGGCTCGCCACGGAGCCTTACCTTCCAGGACCAACGGCAGCGACTCGTCCACGGTCTTGCTGCCGCTCTCAAGAATCAACGGGGTGACCAGCTTGGACAGCTGCTGGCCCTCTAGCTCTTTTTGCACACCCAGGCCATTGAAGACGGATAGGCCGTTTGGGCTAGCGAAGACGACCTTGCCCTCGGTGTCCAGACGCAGCAGGCCGTCGTTGACACGAGGTGCTCCGCGCTTGGCGCCGGTTGGATTACCAAAGTCGGGGAATGAGCCCTCGCTGATCATGCGCAGCAGCTCGGTTCCGGCCAGGTTGTAGTTGATCTGAACCTTGTTTGGCGCGCGACCGTCGGCGACGTTGGTGTGCCGGGTGATGACGGCAATCGGCTCCGGCCCAACCGCTTCCTGGTTCAGGTTGACGCGTCGACGAACCGGGTAAGCGGAGAATCGGTTTGGGATACCGTCATAGGACCCAAGCGCAACCTGGTCAACAATCTCGCCGTTATCGAAGGCGGTGCGAACCTGGGTCGCCCAAATCGGGCGCACTGGCTCACCTGAGATATCTCGATAAAAGATGGTGGCCGAACCCGATGGGCGGGCGTGAGCCGCGGCGAAAAACTCGCCCTTGGTTTTACCCGGTAGCCACAAAACTAAGTCGGCGCTGACTAGGTCTGCCACCAACTGCCACTCGGTCAACAGCAGGTTGAACCACTCGTGGTCGGCCGCGCTGGACCGGGCCAGCTGCTTTAGTTGGGTTGACAACGACGCCATGCGACAAGTTTATTGGGCGACCCCCGCGGGGGCGATTCGGTTGGCCAGACCCGCAATCGCCTTCAGCGCCCTAGACTTGCCGGCCAACTGTCGTAGCGGCAGGCCATTCATCAGAGCCTGGTCGAAAGCCGCATCCTCGGGGATCACAATTGCGGCCTGAAACGAGGTGCGTTGATTCAACAACTGCTGCACCTGCCACTCCGGCCGTGCCCCCAGCACCGAGGATCGCAGCCGATTGAGAACCAGTGTGGTTGGAGCCGATGCCTCAGATGTGGCGGATGATTCCAAGAGCCTGCCCAGATTGATTGGGTCGGCGAGAACCACAAGAACTCGCTGAGTTTCGACTCGGTGAATGACGGCTTGGATCTTTGAGCCGAAGTCTGCTGGGGCGTCCACGACCAGGAAGTCGAACCGCTGTGACAGGAACTCGATTAGACCCTCCAGCCCCTCCAGGCTCAGGCCCTCGGGATTTAGGTTCAGCCCATAGCCGCTAATCAGATCCACTCCCACGCCTTTGGCGACCAGCCGCACCGAGATTTGCTCAAAGGTGTTGGCGTCCAGCCGACCCTGTTCGGCATAGCGGGCACCCGCCATCACCGAGGCCTGTTGCTGCGGCAGCGAAAAGAGTCTGTGGAGCGAAGGGCGCTGGTCGTCAAGATCCAGCAAGCAAACCCGAGATCCCCTGGCGGCGATTTCGAAGGCAAGGTTACCTGCGATGGTGCTTCGGCCAGAGCCAGGACTAACCGCACCGACCGATATGACCCGCGCCGGGCTTGCCTGCGGGGTCGGAGGCACTGCTTCGATCACTGTTCCGCCACCAAGAAGACCGCCGAATCGCTGGCCATGGCCGCAAGCACCCCAGCCGTTTGTGCCGGTCTAATCAGCACTTCGGCCTGCTGACTCTGACCCCCAAACATCGCGGCGCCTTTGATGATTCTGGAAACAGTGGCACGGCGCACCAGCAACTTGGGAGCATCGAACTGATTGTTCAGCAGTCGCTGCGCCGCCCAAATCTGAACCGAAGCTGCTGGGTGGATACCGCTACCCAGTTGAGTCTTATTGGTAACAACCACCCGCGATAGCGACTCGGGGGCGAAGTTTCCCAGCTGAGTTAGCTGCACCAGCCGACCAGGAAAGAGCGTTTCTAGGGCAAATCCCCTGGGTCTAACGGTGGCGGGAAGATACCGGGAACCGATTACCCCGAGCGATGCCGGCACGCTCTGCCACTTTTCCAGCGCCAAGTTCGATCCCTCCGGGATTACCGACACCGGCACCAGATAACGTTGCTGGTCAAACCAGATTGCTTTAACGCCAAGGCCGATGACGCCGACGAGGACCGCAACTGCAACCCACCTGATCCAGCCGTTCGAGGCCAAACCCTTTGACCCAAGGTTTAGCGTGGCCACTAGAGGGCCGCGCTTCGGGCCAGGTCGACGTCTTTCACGGCTAGCGCCACATCGACAACCTCAATCAGCGAAATTGCATCAAAGGCAACCAGACGCTCGGCGGCTCCGTCATCGGCCCGCGACATCACCAACCACTTTCCCTGCACCACGCCCAGAGCTGCCGGCAACGGCTGATCCTGACCAGCAGGCCACACCCGAAGTTCCGCCGCACCCAATCCCTGAAGGTAGGCGCGAGCTTCCTCGGTGGTTTGACGGATAGGCGGCAGCCAATTTGCACCCAACTTATTGAAAGTCACCGAGGCGACGGCCCGGGCCGGGATCAAAATCCAGGTGCGGCGATCCACCCGCAACCCGGCGATGAAATCATCGCCGAAGACGACGTAGATCAGAGTTTCCAGGTGCCCGGCGGCACACTTGACCAGCGCCGCATTAGCGCCGTGTTCCAAGCGGAACCAGTCGGTGTGCAGCGACTGTTCCTTGGGAATCAGAGGTATTGAGAGGTCCATGACTTCATTGATAGGGGCTGACCGAATATTCGCGCGAAAGTTTTCCACAGATATTCCTAGGGCCCTGTTTTGGTCGGTGGGACAGCCGTATGTTTTGAGTAGAACTCATTTACCGAGTCTTCCTGGGGAGGAAAAATGGCCGTACACCGTGCTGCCAAGACGTTGCAGATGCCGGGCGTGCAACACGCCATGAAGCGTCGTCGCGCCTACGATCCGTTGCTTGACGATGACCTCTTCCCAACCGAGGCAGAACTGGCGGCACTGCCAGATCCAGCGCCGCTGCTGCCGGCGATTGCAACCCTCGTGGTCGAAGTGATTGCGGGTGCGCGGTCGGTGGATCAACTGGCCAGTCTGGTTTCGGATCAGGTTTATGAAAAGCTGCGCGGCCGAGTAACCCAACGGGTGCAGCAGACCGCCAGCCAGGGCCGCCCTCCCCTGATGCCAAAGTTTGCGGTGGGCAAGATTCGAACCGATTCGCCGCGGCCGGGAATCATCGAGTCCGTGGTGCTGATCACCATGCAGCAGCGAACCCGAGCCGTTACCATCCGACTGGAACCGTTCCACAAGCGCTGGCGCGCCACCAGCGTGACGATTCTCTAGTCACCAAGAACTCTGGCGGCTTGTGCCAAGTTCGCTGGATCTGACCACCGGTCCTCACCCCCTGGGAGCCGGTGGAACGAGAAAGACCCTCGGGCAATCCCGAGGGTCCTTTCGTTTAATCTCTGGTTCTTACTGCTTGAAGAACGAGGCTCCGGCCTCCGGCTTCTTAGGCTCCGCTGACTCCTCGTGCGCCTCACCGGTTTCATCCGGCGCGGTGTAGGAGTATTGAGCGCGGTTGTCGATTGGGGCTTCCAGACCGGCTGCCGAAATCTCGGTGTGGTCTTCCGCGGCCTGAACCTGAACTTCAAGGTTGAACATGAAACCGGTGACTTCCTCGCGGATGGCACCCATCATCTGCTGGAACATGCCGTAGCCCTCGCGCTGGTACTCGACCAGTGGGTCGCGCTGAGCCATGGCTCGCAGGCCGATGCCTTCCTTCAGGTAGTCCATCTCGTACAGGTGGTCGCGCCACTTGCGGTCGATGACGCTCAGCACTACGCGGCGCTCCAGCTCTCGCATTGCCTCCTCGCCGACCTGTGCGGTGCGGTTCTGGTAGGCGATGCGGGCATCCGAGACGATCTCGCGGGTCAGCCAGGCGGTGGTCAAACGGCTGCGGCTGCCGGCCTCGGCCAGCACCTCTTCGATGCTCAGGCCGATTGGGTAGAGCTGACGCAACTCGTTCCAGAGGCTCTCCAGATCCCAGTCCTTGGCCGAGTTATCGCTGATGTGCACCGAGACAATCTCGGCGATTGCGGCCTCGAGGAACTCGTCCACGCGGTCGGCGATGTCGTCGCCCTCAAGGATGTGGCGGCGGTCACCGTAGATGGCTTCGCGCTGGCGGTTCAAGACGTCGTCGTACTTCAGAACGTTCTTGCGAATCTCTGCGTTGCGAGCCTCAACCTGGGTCTGTGCACTCAGAATCGAACGGCTAACGATCTTGGACTCGATGGCCATGTCGTCCGGAATGCCCGGACGGTTCATCAGCGCAGCAGCAGCACCACTCGAGAACAGGCGCATCAGGTCGTCGGTCAGCGAGAGGTAGAAGCGGCTTTCACCCTTGTCGCCCTGGCGACCGGAACGACCACGCAGCTGGTTGTCGATGCGACGCGACTCGTGGCGCTCGGTGCCCAGAACATAGAGTCCACCGACCTCGAGGACCTTCTCGGCCTCGATGGCTACATTCGCCTTGATCTCTTCGAAGGTCTTGCTCCAGGCAGCCTGGTATTCCTCCGGGTGCTCCTCGGCGTTGATGCCGCGGCTGTTCAACTCTGCTACGGTCAGGAACTCGGCGTTACCACCGAGCATGATGTCGGTACCGCGGCCAGCCATGTTGGTGGCAACAGTGACGGCACCCAGGCGACCGGCCTGAGCAACGATTACGGCTTCGCGAGCGTGGTTCTTGGCGTTCAGCACCTCGTGGCGCACGCCGGCCTTGGCCAGCAGACGGCTGAGGTATTCGCTCTTCTCCACCGAGGTGGTACCGACCAGAACCGGCTGGCCCTTCTTGTGGCGCTCCACGATGTCCGCAACCACCATGTCGAACTTGACCTGCTCGTTCTTGTAGATCAGGTCAGGCTGGTCGATGCGAATCATCGGCTTGTTGGTTGGAATCGGAACCACACCGAGTTTGTAGGTGGCAACGAATTCGGCGGCCTCGGTCTCGGCGGTACCGGTCATACCGGAGAGCTTGCTGTAGAGGCGGAAGTAGTTCTGCAGGGTGACGGTTGCCAGGGTCTGGTTCTCGGCCTTGACCTCGACGCCTTCCTTGGCTTCGATGGCCTGGTGGACACCCTCGTTGTAGCGGCGTCCCGCGAGAATACGACCGGTGTGCTCGTCAACGATCATGACCTCGCCGTTCATCACGACGTAGTCCTTGTCGCGCTTGAACAGCGCCTTGGCGCGAATTGAGTTGTTCAGGAACGAGATCAGCGGGGTGTTTGCCGACTCGTAGAGGTTCGAAATGCCCAGGTAGTCCTCGACCTTTTCGATGCCTGGCTCGAGGATTCCGATGGTGCGCTTCTTCTCGTCAACTTCGTAGTCGATGACCGGCTGCAACTTGGTTGCAATCGATGCGAACTCTGCGAACCAACGGTTTGCTTCACCGGCAGCTGGGCCAGAGATGATCAAAGGTGTGCGGGCCTCGTCGATAAGAATCGAGTCAACCTCGTCGACGATTGCATAGAAGTGACCGCGCTGAACTAGATCGGCTTTGTCCCATGCCATGTTGTCGCGAAGGTAGTCGAAACCAAATTCGTTGTTGGTTCCATAAGTAATGTCGCAGAGATATTCTTGGCGACGCTGCGCAGGATCCTGTCCACCGAGAATGCAACCGGTGGTCATGCCGAGTGCTCGGAATACGCGACCCATAAGTTCTGACTGGTAGCTGGCCAAGAAGTCGTTTACAGTAACGATGTGAACACCGCGACCAGGAATCGCGTTTAGGTAGGCGGCGGTTGTAGCCACCAAAGTCTTACCTTCACCAGTTTTCATTTCGGCAATGTTGCCTAGGTGAAGTGCGGCACCACCCATTAGCTGGACGTTGAAGTGACGCATACCTAGGGTGCGCTTTGAAGCTTCGCGAACTGCGGCGA
>ERZ650311.1296-NODE-1296-length-12679-cov-17.008159_pt1 | contig 12679 bp, 10 predicted proteins | sample MGYA00376247_ERZ650311 | MGnify/ENA primary metagenome ERZ650311 (study PRJEB26733, sample SAMN07839324) | wastewater metagenome | biome: small river; feature: stream; material: water | place: USA: North Carolina | collected 2016-07-28 ... | reverse complement strand
CGCCCAGCGGGTTCGAGGCCGGGCTGTGCTGGTGCAGGATGGCCAGGTTCAGTGCGTTGGGCCACCAGTCCCGATTGCTGCGCATCACGGGCGCGGGCTGGGCGGCTGCCTTGGCGGCATGGAAGGGGCACTTGGAGAGGTCCGACATCGTTGATTTCCTTCTTGGTTGGCTTTCTTGGGACTCGGAGTTGTGGCGGTAGAAAGCGGCTATTCGTCCACATCGCTAGATAGTTTATGTAAATTCACTGAACGCATCCAATTGCCAATCGCTATGCGCCGGATAGGCGAACACACCGAGTACCGCAACCATATTGACGTAAAAAGCGTAGATCAATGAAGCCACACCGGGGTCCTCCAACGCGTGGTGCAGGAATTGAACTCCACGAGTTGAGAGCACCCGAACGGCACAGATGGCGTGCGCCAGACCCATCGTTGAGGCACCTAGGCGCGACCGGCTGCAATTGGCCGTTTCCTGCCGTCCATTGTCCAAGCAACCTGATTGCGCAGTTTGAGCCCTTGGCAATACTTAAATCAAACCATTCGATTCGTCCACTCGTAAGTCGTTGATCTTGTTGACCTCAGCTAGAGGCTCTTGTGGACTTCGGCCCGTTCTCCGTAGTGAGGGGCGCAGAGAGAAATGGTCGATAGAGAGAGAACTGGGCGCAGAACAGTCCAGGTGGTGCAGTGAGCGAGGTCCACAGCTTTCCGCAGGAACCCGCAAGAACACGGGGCAACACGCACGATTGCCCAAGAAAAAACCCCAACTCAGACGAGTTGGGGTTTTGCATATGGTGGTGGGTGAGGACCGGGGTTCAATTCCCATCAGATGAACGGATGCTAACACCCTCGGTTCGGATCGGTTTCCTGCGGAAACATGCGGAACCCTGACCCCGCAAATGCGGTTTCCTCATTTGCCCGCAGACTTCCGCAGCCTTTGATCTTGCCGTTTGAGCCATCGCTTACACCGGATAGGTGTGGGCCGGTGGATTGCCATTCCTCACCCAATCATTGAAGCAGGCTTCGGTCGACAAGACTTGGAAATGTTGAAACCAATCCGACTGACGCAAAGCCTGCTCGGAGGGACCATCAATCCAACCACTGATCACCAGGCAGAGGTCCATGCACCCGCGCAGGTTCGTCAGCCCTTGAGCCAGCCTCTTTGGGTATGCCCCTTGGTACCGAAATTTGAACAATGGCTCATGATGTGCCACACGATTTCGGAAGAAGTTGGCGATTTGAAGATCCTGTCCAAGCTGATGACGGTTCTGCGAATTGCCCCACTGCTTGGGGTTCAAGATGGGGTGGTTTGGGAAAATTTGCGAGATGACCGGCGGCGCATCAACTGGCGACAGTGTCCTGAAGAAATTGGTCCAGAACCCGAACGTCAAGGCAGCGACAACGTCATCGGTTGTTGGCTGCGGGGTCCTTCTGGCATTGGTCTTCTTGTCATGCAAGATCCCGTCGATTGACTTTTTGGCATCACCGGTAAACGGATAGTGTTGCGCCTGGGCATCGTCATACCAAGGATGCCCATGATGTCCAGCCGCCCCCGCAGGGGCATACCTCTGGGACATGACACGATGGATCGCATCCCTCAGATGCATCTCGATACAACCCAGCAGAGGGAACACCATGGCTGAGATCGCATAGTTCCAGGCATACGCACGCCGCACCTCCTCGTTGGAGGTCAGCTTGAGGAAGCTCCGGTACCCTGCGATCCTGGCCGGAGCCAGGAAATGGACGAGGTGGTTCTGCTGGTTGCCTGTCATAGATCTCTGTGCTAGACTTTAAGGGAAGTCTGTGGATGTCCCGCTCTCACCTCGCGTGATGATGGCTCCACGTGCAAAGAGTCGGCGCCACCTTCGGGTGGCGTTCGGCTTTCTGGGCCTCGATTTTGAACAAGATCAGGTCTCAATGTTGTCCTCTGTGAGCTTGCTCCCACACTCAGGACACACCGGTTTCATCTCTCGGAAGACTTCATCCCACTTCGCGAACCGGTCCAGGACAGAGTAACTGTCCCCTTTCAGCCCATCCAAAGAGTAATCCTCGTACTGCCTGGAAAACGGGGCATCGTTCTCTCGCATGACGATGCGCCCCTGGTGCCCACATGCGCATTTCAAATTGGTGCGTGTCACTGTTGTCATGGTGGATGGTCGGTCCTTCGCTGAACTTACGAATGAGAAGCCGAAATTTCAGGCAGGTTTCGGAGTTGAGTAGTCATAGTCTTTAATGTCTGTGTGCATGGTGGATATCGGGGACGTGCGGATGTTTGTGCGTGAGGGCCTCATGCCGATGCCAATGGCTGTGACTACCCTGCGGCATCGGATTATGGCGATGACCATGGTGACCGTCTTCATGCGTATGCGCGTGTTCATGATCCATAGCTTCATGCACATGCTCGTGCTGGTGTCCTTCAGAAAGGTGAACCACAACCCCGATGAGCATCAGCACGCCGCCAAGCACCAGGCCCCAACTGCCTGATCGATCGCCAAGTGCGAAGGCCAGCGCAGCCCCGATGAAAGGAGCGAAAGCGAAGACCGAGCCAGTGCGTGCAGCACCGAATGCCCGTTGGGCTAGAAGATAGAACCGCAGGCTCAGACCGTAGCCCACCGCTCCTACGACCAGCAGGCCCGCTGCTTTCCATACCGTAGGAAGTGCCTCGCCCGCTAGCAACGCGGTAACGGCAGTCGACGATGCGCCCAGCGCGGCCTTGGCGAGCACCACCTGGCCAGGGTCCCGATCTGCAACCGCCCGCGAAAGTGTGTTGTCCATACCCCAAGCAGCGGTAGCCGCCATCACTGCCAGCAGCCCCCACAACTGCGTGGCGCCATCACGCCCCTGGTCAAGCACCAACGTGAGCCCACCTGCCAACAGCATTAGCACCGCTGCCCAGACCCGACGGTCCATGGTTTCTCCGTAGAGCCGCCATGCAAGCAGCGCTGTAAACAAGGCCTCAAGGGTCAACATAAGCGACGCGCCCATTCCACTGGTGCGCTGCAGGCCCCAAGCAAGGGCCACCGGGCCAACCACAGCCCCGAATAGGGCCATTGCAAATAACCAGCGCATATCAGCACGACGTATTCGCGCCTCGCGCTCAATTGGCTGACGCAAAAGCCAACCCACGACGGCAGCACCTGCGTACAACAAGGCCGCTGTGGTGAAGGCGCCCACACCTTCTCCAAGCTTTTGAACCAAGGGCGTGCTCGCGCCAAATAGGGCTGCGGCCATCAAGGCCAGCAAGCCGCCCTGCAGGGCGGGAAGGTTTGAAGAAGGCGGAAAACTCATACACAGTTACTGCTAGGTCTCATGGAGCCCCCGCCCCCTTGAAGAAAAATTGTGCGTTCCATGAACATGCTGAGCTCCTCGCTTCACAGCCGGCCCGGTCTCCTTGGAAGCCTGAGCCATTCCGGAGAGCACACCGCACTCGTTGACTGCACCGCTGCCAGCGCAACTGCTGCGCAATTCAACAAGCTGCCTCTGCAAGGACTTCAACTCGCGAATTCGAATGGACACATGCTTGATGTGCTCATCAATCAAGGTGTTGATGTCAGAGCAGTCTTGTGGAGGGGAGTCTTTCATGCGCAACAGAGCTCGAATCTCATCCAGGGTCATGTCCAGCCCACGGCAGTACCTGATGAACATCAACCGTTCCACATGCTCTGGCCCATAGACCCGATAGTTGCCATCAGTCCGCTCGGCTAGCGGCAGCAAGGCCTCACGCTCGTAGTAGCGAATGGTCTCCACCTGGGTGTCGGTGGCCTTGGCGAGCTCTCCAATCCTCATGGGTTCCTCCTACAGCACTTGATCCCATTCTAGGCCCTTGACTCTGAAGTGGCTACAGGGTTTCTAATGCTCCTGATTAGGAAAGAGATCATGAGTACAACCCCAGAAAGCACCAAGCCAGAAAACTGCCAAAGTGTGAGCTGCTGCTCTGCCGCTGCATGCGCGACCACGACGCTATCTGAGCAGGACGTGACGCAAACACGCTCCGACCAACCGCAAAACAAGTTCCGCATCTCCAATATGGATTGCGCATCAGAGGAGTCGGAGATCCGTCGCGCGTTGGATGGCATTCAAGGAATTGATGCCCTGCGATTCGATCTTGGAGCACGTGTGTTGACCATTTCCGCGAGCGAAGCCGCATTGCAAGGTGCACTGCAGGCAATTCGAAAGGCAGGTTTCAAGCCTGAGGCCTTGAAAGAAGAAGGCAACACTTCTTCGAATGCGTCCACAGCATCTCCGGCTTTTGGGAAGGTGTGGGGAAAACTTTTGGCAGCGCTTGGCTTGGCTTTGGCAGCAGAAGCCATCGCCTACGCGTTTCCGTCGACGTCCTGGATCAAAGCACTGGGCATGGGACTGGCAATGGGAGCCATTTTCCTTTCAGGCTTCGGAGTCTATGGAAAGGGCCTGGCTGCACTTCGGCAGGGGCGATTGAATATCAACGCGCTCATGTCGGTAGCCGTTACGGGCGCCTTTTTGATCGGCCAGTGGCCTGAGGCAGCCATGGTGATGGCGCTCTACGCGATTGCTGAGGCCATCGAGGCGCGGGCCGTTGATCGTGCGCGGGGTGCGATCAAGAGCCTTCTAGCCCTTTCACCCGAGCAAGCAGAAGTGCGACAAGAAGATGGTCGCTGGCTTCGACTAGGGGTGCGGTCTGTTGCATTGAATTCAATTGTGCGAATTGCTCCGGGAGAACGTGTGCCGCTCGACGGCATCGTTGTGGCAGGTCAGAGCGCGGTGGATCAGTCACCCTTGACAGGTGAAAGTCTGCCTGTGGACAAGGGGCCGGGTGATGAGGTGTACGCCGGAACCATTAACCAAGCATCCGCCCTGGAGATGCAAGTCACTGCGCCTGCTTCCGACAGCACGCTGAGCCGGATCATCAAAGCCGTCGAGGAGGCTCAAGCCACCCGCGCACCGACGCAACGTTTCGTTGACCAGTTCGCCGCCATCTACACGCCTGCAGTCTTTGTCCTGGCACTGCTTGTTGCCTTGCTGATGCCCTGGGTAGCAGGTCTCACATGGATGGAGGCGGTCTACAAAGCATTGGTCTTGCTGGTGATTGCATGCCCTTGCGCCCTGGTCATCTCCACGCCGGTATCGGTCGTGAGTGGTCTGGCTGCAGGTGCACGTCGTGGCATCTTGATCAAAGGAGGTGTTTACCTTGAGGAGGCCCGCAAGATCAAAGCCGTCGCCTTGGACAAAACGGGCACCATCACCGAGGGCAAACCCAAACTGGTGGCGTTTGAGCCTGTGGCGACGGACGAAGCGCCAGAGCACATAGAACTGCTCGCAAAGAGCCTGGCTGCGCGCTCGGATCACCCCGTCTCGAAAGCGATTGCTCAAGGGCTCACGGTACAACCCCGAGAGGTCGATTCGTTTGAGGCTGTTGCAGGTCGTGGCGTTCAAGGAGTGATTGATGGACACCCCTACATCCTGGCCAATCACCGCTGGATTGAAGAACGTAGCCAATGTTCTGCGCAATTGGAGGCGCGCCTCGCAGTCCATGAAGAGGCAGGACGCACTGTGACCATTTTGGCCAATCGGGACCGGGTGATCGCGCTGTTCGCTGTGGCAGACACGATCAAGCCGTCATCGATCGAGGCCATTTCCGAGATGAAGGCGCTAGGGGTCGTTCCCATCATGCTGACCGGTGATAACGCCGCTACGGCACGCACCGTTGGGCATCAGGCAGGCATCTCGGAAATCCGAGGCAATCTGCTGCCCGAGGACAAGCTCAAGGCCATTGAGGAGTTCCAAGAGCGATACGGCGTGACAGCCATGACCGGTGATGGCATCAATGATGCTCCGGCACTTGCAAAGGCGAATATTGGCTTTGCCATGGGTGCTGCAGGCACTCACACGGCCATGGAAGCAGCGGACGTCGTCGTCATGAACGATGACCTGCGCCGAATACCCGAAACGATCCGCTTATCCAAACGAACCCATATCATCTTGTGGCAGAACATCACCCTCGCTCTCGGCATCAAGGCGGTGTTCCTGTTGATGGCCATCTTTGATGACGCCTCCATGTGGATGGCAGTTTTTGCGGACATGGGCGCGAGTCTGTTGGTGGTATTCAACGGGCTGCGCCTTCTCAAGGCAGCAAAGTGAGGGCCGCCATTTACAGGCCACCCCTCTTGATTGGCCTCAGGATTCATGAGGTCAACAACCGGGCTAGTGGCCTTCGAAGCCTAAAGCTACTACACTGTTAAGCTATGAAACGGTACTTGGCAATCATCTTGCTGGTTCTGTTGCCCTTGCAGTTCAGCTGGGCAGCAGTGGCTGGTTATTGCCAACATGAATCGGGTGTGACTGCCAACCACCCAGGCCACCACAGTCACGACCATCAAGCCGCAGACCAACATGAACCCGTCAAAGACGGCGTTTCATCTGCTGGGGTTCATCATGACTGCGCGACGTGCCACTTGGGTTGTTCTGCGGCTCTGGCCAGTGATCTGACAACGCCCACAGCAGCGGCAGATCGGGATTACCCATTCGACTACGACGTCAACCCATCTCTAGCGCTCACAGAGCGACCTGAACGGCCTCAGTGGCCCACGCTTGCCTGATCGGCGAGCCTCGGGTTTCCTCTTCCCTTTTTCGAATCCCTTGTGCGCTGGTGTGCATGACGCATTAAGCGTTGCGCACTGAAGCCCGCGACCCCTGCGTCGCTGCTCGCTGATCTCCTTGGATGTTTTCACCATTGGAGATGAGTCATGCGTTTGAACGAAAAAAGGACAGCACCTCTTCGAATTGTGCTGTCGGTTGTTACTTTGAGTTGCTGGGTCTTAAGCGCTCACGCACAGAGCACTTCTGGCGCTGCGCCAACCGGTGTGGCGTCATTGAAGGAAGTTTTTGAGACGGCTTGGCAAAGGCAGCCGGAAGCGCGCGCGCTGCAGTCGCGACGGGACGCCGCGCAGGCCCAAGCCAAGGCTGCAGGTCTGCTGTCACCCGAGGCGCCCTCTCTTGAGATCAGTCAGCGATCGGACCGGGCGACCGGTAACAACGGTGCGCGTGAAGCCGAGATCGGCATCGCAGTTCCGCTCTGGCTCCCTGGGCAGCGCACGGCCAGTGCCGACTTGGCGCAGGCAGAAATCTCTTTTGTAGAGCGCAGGCTTCTCGCCTCACAACTGCGGCTCGCCGCATCCGTTAGGGATGCCTGGTGGAACTGGCAGCGTGCTCGCGTAGATGCCGAAATGGCGCGTGAGCAGTTGGCCAACGCCAGGCGGCTAGCCGCAGACGTTGCCAGAAGGACGCAGGCAGGTGACCTGGCCCGGTCAGATCAGCATCAGGCAGAAGGCGCTGTGGCAGCGGCCGAGGCGCTAGCAGCGCAGGCCCAGGCTGCCTCGGCGGTTGCGTTGGCGCAGCTCAATGCGCTCACGGGCGGACTCGCGACACCTGAATCGCCCCACAACGCAACGGGTGAACCTTCTCCAGCTCCGGCCCCAGCAGCCCGTCACCCACTCATTGCAGAGCTGGAAGACCGTATCGCTGTTGCCGAACGTACGGCTGGCCTGATCAGCACCCAGAAACGCTCCAACCCCGAGCTAACGGTCGCCACCACTCGGGACCGTGGAGCATTTGGAGAACGGTATGGCCAGACGGTGCTCATCGGCATTCGAGTGCCGTTTGGTGCAGGGCCCAGGTATGACGCCCGTGTCGCGACGGCGCAGGCAGAAGCCATTGAAGTGCAGTCTCAACTAATCCTTGAGAGAGATCGAATCCAGGCCGATCAGCGAGGCGCTGCTTCTCGCGTCGAGGCCGCACGCATCCAGCTCGACGCAGCCCAGCGAAGAGCCAAGCTGGCCCGGGAGTCTCGTGGCTTTTTTGACAAGTCATTCAGGTTGGGCGAGACCGATCTGCCGACCCGCTTGCGCATCGAGGCCGAGGCCGTTGAAGCAGAGCGACAAGAAGCGCGCAGCCGAATCGATCTGGCCACCGCCATTTCTGCATGGCGCCAGTCCTTGGGCTTGCTGCCCCAGTGACCCCGCTCATCACCAAAGAATTAAGGAACACCATGAAGTTCATTCAATCGACTAGGGCCATTTTTTTGGCTCTGATATTCACACTCCTTAGCCCGTTGGCTATCGCAGGACCTGGTCACGACCACGGAGACACCGCACCGCAAGCATCAGGATCTGCGCTGCCCCGGTTTACCGCAACGTCTGAGGATCTTGAGCTGGTTGGCATCCTCAATGGAAAGCTGGTCACGCTTTATCTGGACCGCTTTAAAGATAACAGCCCGGTCAACGACGCCCAAATCGAGGTGGAAATCGCAGGCAGCAAATACAAAGCGCAAAAGCATGGCGAAGGTGAGTACGAGTTCACGCTCAATGACACGCTCAAGACCGGCGTGATGGCGATCACCGCAACCATCCAGGCCGGTGACCTGACCGATTTATTGGCGACGGAACTTGATTTGCACACCGATGAAAGCGTGCCAGGACTTCGCTCTGCATGGAAAACCATCGCGATGTGGGTCGGCGCCGGTTTACTTGCGCTGCTGACGCTGGGCGTCATGGTTCGCTTCCGTCAAAAAACCCGTCGTGCTTAAGGAGCCATCCACATGAAAACCAAAAACACTGTGAAAAAGCTCCACTGGCTCGCTCTGGCGGCAACTTTGAGCTTAGCGGGCGCTGGCGCGCCGTCTTTCGCTGGTGAGGGTCATGACCACGGCGCAGCCCCTGCCGTGGGAAATGCCAATGGCCCGCAACGCATGGCCGATGGCAGCGTCTTCTTGCCCAAGCCAGCGCAGCGCCAACTCAATGTCAGGACGCTGGTAGTGGAGACCGCCGAGCTGCCTCGCGCCTTTGAACTCAACGCACGGGTGCTGATGGACCCGAACGCTGGAGGGAAAGTTCAACCCATCAATGCTGGACGGATCGAGCCCGGGCCCAATGGCTTGCCGAACGCGGGTCAGACTGTGAAAAAAGGCGAGGTGCTGGCCTATGTAGTCTCAGCTGTTGCCCCGCTGGAGAAAGCCAGCCAATCGGCTCAGTTAGCTGAGATCCGTGCTGCCAAGGCGCTTGCCGAAAAGCGTCTGGCGCGTTTGCGTGAACTGTCGGACACCGTGCCACGCAAAGAGGTGGAAGCTGCTGAGAGCGAGGTGGTCAGCTTGACGGACCGCATGTCGGCCGTCAGCGCAGGCTTGGCCAGCAAGGAGGCTCTACTGGCCCCGGTGTCCGGGGTGATTGCGTCTGCCCAAGTCGTCGCAGGTCAGGTGGTCGACGCCCGTGAGCTGATCTTTGAAATCGTCGATCCGAAACGGCTGCGGATCGAAGCACTGGCTTTTGATGGCGCAATTGCGAGCAATATTGGCGGCGCCACACTGGCGGTCGGTGATCAGCGCGTACCTCTGAGCTTCATTGGTGCTGCCCGCAGCTTGCGCGAGCAGGCACTGCCCTTGAATTTCCAGGCGCAGAGTCCGGAACTGCTGGGTTTGGCCGTTGGGCAACCGGTCAAAGTGGTCGTTCAGTCCAAGCAAAAAACGCAGGGCATCCCGGTGCCCCAAGCGTCACTGATGAAGAACGCAGCCAATCAGAACGTGGTCTGGGTCAAGACTGCACCTGAAAAGTTTGAACCTCGCACCGTGACCTTTGAACCACTGGACGGCGCAAGCGTCACGGTGACCTCGGGTCTGAAATCCGGTGATCGTGTGGCGACTCAGGGCGCCACACTCATCAACCAAGTCCGCTAAGGAGTCACGCGATGTTTAAGTGGCTTCTCGAAAACAGTCTGGCCAATCGGCTACTGGTGCTGATTGCTGGCGCCGTATTAATGGCCTACGGGGCATTCACCCTGACCCGAACGCCAGTGGATGTCTTTCCGGACCTGAACAAGCCGACGGTCACGATCATGACCGAGGCTGGCGGGATGGCGGCCGAAGAGGTGGAACAGTTGATCACCTTCCCGCTGGAAACGGCCATGAACGGATTGCCTGGTGTGGAGTCGATTCGCTCAACATCCTCGGCTGGGCTGTCTTTTTTGTACGTGACTTTCAATTGGGACACGGAGATTTTCCGGGCACGCCAATTGGTGTCGGAAAGGCTCTCGGCCATGGAGCAAGGTTTGCCTGCCGGGGTGATGCCCCGCATGGGCCCCATCAGCTCCATCATGGGTGAGATCATGCAGATTGCCATTCCTGTCGATCCGCAAAAGATCTCACCCATGGCCGTACGTGAGTACGCCGACTGGGTGCTCCGCCCGCGTCTCCTGTCCATACCGGGTGTCGCACAGATCATCCCCATTGGCGGGGAAGTGCGTCAGTTCCAGGTTCAGCCCAACACGGCACGCATGTCGGACCTGGGCATTTCCTTGGACCAGTTGGAGTCTGCCCTGCGCGGGTTTTCAGCCAACACATCCGGGGGATTTCTGGAGCTCAATGGGCGCGAGTACCTGATCCGGAATCTGGGCCGCACGTCCCGTCTGGAGGACTTGCGCAACCTGGCCATTGCCGCCAAGAACGGGCAACCCATTTTGTTGCGACAAATCGCCGAGGTTACTTTTGCTGCGGCCATCAAGCGAGGCGATGCAGGCTTTGAAGGTAAGCCAGCGGTGATCCTGGGCGTTCAAAAGCAACCCACGGCTGACACCACCAGCTTGACCAAGTCCATCGAGGAAGCCATTTCGGACCTCAAGGCTTCCCTGCCCGCAGGGATGGAGGCCCCACGTGTGACATTCCGTCAGGCCAGCTTCATCGAGGCGTCGATTTCGACGCTGCAAGGCAAGCTCATTGGCGCGTCGGTCTTTGTGGCCGCGATCCTTTTCTTCTTCCTAGGGACGGTGCGCCCCACCATCATCGCGCTCACCGCCATCCCGGTGTCGATTTTCATCACGGCACTGGTGTTCAAGTACTTCGGCCTGTCGATCAACACCATGACGCTGGGTGGACTGGCCATTGCCATCGGTGGACTGGTGGACGACGCCGTGGTGGATGTGGAGAACATCCTGCGCCGTCTCAAAGAAGACCGTGCCAAGGATGCCAGCCAACGCCAGCCGCTGCTCTCGCTTGTAGCCAAGGCGTCCATGGAAGTCCGCTCAGCCATCCTCTATGCGACGGTGATCATTGTTCTGGTCTTTCTGCCTCTGTTCGCGTTGCCGGGGCTGGAGGGCAAGCTGTTTGTACCGCTGGGCATCGCTTTCATCATCTCGACACTGGCCTCATTGCTCGTATCGGTGACGATGACCCCTGTGCTGAGCTACTACCTGCTGCCCCGGATGAAGAATCTGGACCATGGCGACACCAAGGTGCTCGCCTGGCTCAAGCAACGGTACAAGAGCAGCTTGCAGGTGGTTCTGGACAAGCCTCGCGTGGCCATGGCCAGCGCAGGGGTTGCGGTCCTGCTGGCAGCCACAGCTGTCCCATTCTTCCCCACCACGTTCTTGCCCCCCTTCAATGAGGGCACGCTGCTCGTGGGCCTGCGACTGAACCCAGGCGTCACGCTGACTGAATCGTCTGCCCTGGCGCGCCAGGCCGAAGTGTTGGTCAAGCAAGTACCGGAAGTGGTGCACGTTGGCAGGCGCAGTGGACGCGCTGAGCTCGATGAGCACGCCGAGGGCGTTCATGTGAGCGAACTGGATGTGGGGATCAAACCCTCAGGAGAGCTGACTCGCTCGATGGATGAGGTTCGTGCAGATATTCGTGCGCGACTGGCCAATTTGCCAGCCTCCATCGAGGTGGGACAGCCGATCTCTCACCGGATCGATCACATGCTCTCGGGCGTTCGTTCACAAATCGCTATCAAGATTTTCGGCGAAGACCTGGATGTGCTTCGAGGGCAAGCCGACACCTTGCGCTCCCGACTTGCAGGTATCCAAGGCATCGCCGATCTGCAAATTGAAAAGCAAGTTCTTGCGCCGCAAATCAAGGTTCGGTTGGACTACGCTGCGGTAGCCCAATACGGACTGTCGGGCGCACAAGTGCTTTCGACACTGCAAGCATTGGCCGAAGGCGAACGTGTCACTCAGATCATGGAAGAAGGTCGACGCTTTGCGCTGGTCGTGCGCTTGCCAGAGTCTGCCCGTTCGCTTGAAGGCCTTGGCCAGATATTGATCGAAACGCCCTTGGGCAGGGTGCCTTTGTCCAAGATTGCCACGATTGAAGACGCTGATGGACCGAACCAGATTAGCAGGGACAACGGCAAGCGTCGCATCGTGATCTCCGCCAACGCTTCGGGTAGGCCGCTCTCGGAGGTCGTAGCCGACATCCGCAAAGTCACTGCAGAGTCTCGACTGCCAGAGGGCTACTTCATCACCCTTGGGGGGCAATTCCAGGCGCAAGAAGAAGCATCGCGCCTTATCTCCTTGCTCTCCGTGGTCTCTGTGGTGTTGATGTTTGTGGTGCTCTACAGCCGCTACAAGTCCACCGTTTTGTCGGCCTTGATCATGGTGAACATTCCTCTCGCGCTCGTGGGTGCCGTGTTGGGACTGTGGTTGTCAGGTCAGCCCTTGTCGGTGGCAGCCCTGATTGGCTTTATCACCCTGGCGGGTATTTCAGTGCGCAACGGGATTTTGAAGGTTAGCCACTACATCAACCTCATGCGCTTTGAGGGAGAGTCCTTCAACACGCAGATGATCCTGCGTGGATCGTTGGAGCGTTTGAGCCCTGTCTTGATGACCGCGTTGGTGACCGCTTTTGCGCTGGCACCTCTGCTCTTCGAGGCCGAGCGCCCGGGCA
>ERZ650311.1295-NODE-1295-length-12685-cov-14.031671_pt1 | contig 12685 bp, 12 predicted proteins | sample MGYA00376247_ERZ650311 | MGnify/ENA primary metagenome ERZ650311 (study PRJEB26733, sample SAMN07839324) | wastewater metagenome | biome: small river; feature: stream; material: water | place: USA: North Carolina | collected 2016-07-28 ... | reverse complement strand
CGTTATCTGCAATTGTTGCAGCGTTACGTGGGTCATCTTCTGGAATGTTCTTCTCAACCTTACCGACGAGGTCTGCTCCGACGTCAGCAGCCTTTGTGAAGATACCGCCACCGACGCGCATAAACATCGCGAGCATTGCAGCACCGAAACCAAAGCCTTCAAGAACAACAGGTGCGTTCTCGCGGTAGATGATCACAACGAGTGATGCACCAACGAGACCGAGACCGACAGTTGTCATACCAACAACGCCACCGGTACGGAATGCGATCTGCACTGCCTTTGTTCCATCCTTCTGGCGAGCAGCTTCAGCAACGCGAACATTTGCGCGCACTGCAAGCCACATACCGTTGTAACCGACGAGAGCAGAGAAGCCCGCACCGAGAAGGAAGAAGATTGAACGACCGACGCGGATAGCTGTTGTATCTGCCGGAAGTGCGAAGAGTAGGAAGAAGACGATTCCTACGAAATAAGAGAGTGTCTGGAACTGGCGGTGCAGGTATGCAGCTGCGCCTTCCTGGACTGCGCCCGCGATCTCGCGCATCTTCTCGGTACCTTCGCTTGCGCTAAGGACCTGGGCGCGTAGGGCTACGGCGATAGCGAGCGCCACGAGGGCTACTCCTAGAACCGCGTATGTGATGTTCAAGTTAGAACCGGTGACTTGCACCAATGACTGAGCAGCAGATGCTCGCATGTGTCTCCTCCGTTGGAGATTCAGTGCGGCCACATGAAGCGTGGCCACGGCTGGGGCGAGTCTACATATACATATCTATTACAGGTCAAAAATCGAGCGTGAGATTGCTTTATTGGATGATTGACGACCATTGCTATTTGCAGTTTTTTGCATATTCTTTGCCGTACTGTGTCAGGAATAGTCGAGATCGCGAAGAAGGCTGGAGTCTCTCCCGCCACGGTCTCGCGCGCGCTGCGCGGAATGCACCATGTTAATGAGCGCACCCGTAAGAAGATTATTGAAGCGGCGCAGTTACTGGATTATCCAATCCGACCAGATTTATTGCCAGAGAGCGCGAAGGTCCGCACCAACACCATCGGTGTCATCGCACCCTTTATCTCTCGCTGGTACTTCTCTCAAGTCCTTGCTGGAATTGAGCAAGCCTTGCGTGAGGCGGGGATGGATCTACTTCTCTATAACTTTGCTCAAGTTGATGCACGTCAACGTGTATTTCAACAGCGCAAGCTAGTCGGCAAGGTAGATGGCTTGATTGTTATCTCACTTCCACCGACTGAGAAGGAGTTTGAACAGATTCTCGGACTTGGTATTCCGGTCTCTCTCGTCGGCACACTAAACGAGAAGTGTTCTTGTGTCTCTATCGATGACATCAAGGGTGCAGAACTAGCAACCCAGCACCTGATTGAGATGGGCCATCGCGATATCGGCATCATGGTTGGTCAGAACGCCTATGCCTATAACTTTGAAGTTGCCGATCAGCGCCTATCTGGATTTAAGAAAATTTTGAGTGAGAACGGGATTGAATTTAACCCAGCCTGGCAAGTCATTGCAGATTTCGATAGCCATACATCAGAGATTGCGATGGATGAGTTCTTGCGTCAAAAAAAATTACCTACTGCAATCTTCTGTGAATCTGATGAGATGGCTTTTGGTGCAATTGCATCTATTCGCAAGCGGGGCTTGCGGGTACCAGAAGATATTTCAGTCATTGGTTATGACGACCACGAATATGCAAATATGGTTGGGCTTACAACAATTTCTCAGCCGGTGCAGTTCTTAGGTCAGCTAGCAGCATCACAGATTATGGCTCGCATTGAAAAACCAGAAAGCGCACTTGCAAAGATGAAGGTACCAACATCCTTGGTAGTACGTACCTCAGTAAAAGATCTTACGAAGTAATTACTTAACAGCGCCTTGTGAAATACCTGAAATAAACTGCTTTTGCAGAATCAAGTAGAAGACAATGATTGGCAATACTGCAAGCAAGAGACCTGCCATCGCCTGTCCATACTCCGTTGAGTACTGACCATAGAAGAGGTAGGTAGATAGTGGAAGTGTCTGTGTCTCCTTGGTAAGAACAAGACGTGGAAGCAAGAAGTCGTTCCAGATCCAGAGCGCATTAACAATCGCAACTGTTGCAGTAACTGGGCGCAACATTGGGAACATGATCTTCCAGAAGATTGTCATATCACTTGCGCCATCCATAGCAGCAGCTTCATCGAGATCCATTGGAATCTTTGATATAAAGCCGTGATACAAGAATGTTGAGAGTGCGATACCAAAACCTTGGTAGAAGAAGATCAGCGCTGCTCTGTTATTGACAGATACGAACTGAGCGAAGATCGACATAAATGGAATCATCAAGGCCTGGAAAGGCACGATCATCGAAGCTACGAGAATCAAGAATGTTCCATGTGTGAACTTATTCTTGTTACGGGCAAGGTAATAAGCGAGCATTGATGAGAAGATAATCAAGCCGCTTACTGAAAATACGGTGATGATGATTGAGTTTGTCAGAGAGCGGTAGAAATCCATCTTCTGTAGCGCCTGAGTGAAGTTATCCATGGTGATGGTCTTTGGCCATGCCAAAGGATTTTCCAAGATGTCGTACTTAGGCTTGAAAGCGTTAATAAAGACCAAGACGAATGGCACGAAATATGCCACGGAGAGAACTAGGCCGGTAAGAAAGATTGCCTTGCGGGCAATACGTGATGCCTCTTTCATGCCTTTGCCTCCATTCGCTTAGACACTGTGACTTGGATAAGAGCAGCGGTTGCCACCATGATGAACATCAATACTGCCTTTGATTGGCCGGTGCCAAAGTTTCCGAAGGCGAATGCATCTTGGAAGATATGCATCGAGATAAGTTCGGTGGTGCGGAATGGACCGCCACCGGTAAGTGCAACGTTGACGTCGTAGGCCATAAAGCCACCACGTAGCGTTAAGAAGAGTGAAATCGTGAATGCCTGTGCCATCAATGGCATCTTGATTGCCCACAGGGTGCGAAGTGCTGATGCGCCGTCGACACGAGCTGCCTCAAGAACATCTTGATCAATTGAGATAAGGCCGGTGATGTAGATGATCATCATGTAGCCAGATGATTGCCAGACCGTCACGATAATCAAGGCCCAGAAAGCGGTATTGGTTTCACCGAGCCATGATGACTCAAAGAGCGACCAACCCATCTTGCCTGAGATTGAGACAAGAGCTGTATTGAAGATGAACTGCCAAATCACACCGAGAACAACGCCACCGATGAGGTTTGGAACAAAGAAGAATGTGCGGAACAAATTGGAGCTCTTCAACTTGGCTGTAACAAGGAGAGCAAGTCCAAATGCAACTGCGTTAATTGCAACGAGTGAGACAACCACGTACTTCATGGTGAAGCGAAGGGTCGACCAGAATTCTGGATCTTTCAAAGATTTTGTGTAATTTGCAAAGCCAACGTATTTATCGTGAGAGAAGCCATCCCAGTTGGTGAAGGTGAGGTAAAGGCCTTGAGCAAACGGGTAAATCAACACAGCAGCAAAGATTGCTAGAGGGAGTAGAGCGAAGATTAAAAACTTCTTCAACTGGCTGCCGTGATGCATAACGCCACCTTTGGTTGCTGGGGATTAAGAAAATCTACTGCGTAAATATTAGCGAGGTCACCCCGGAGTGAAAACCCCGAGATGACCTCGCCGTCATATCTTTGGTCTAGCTATGGAATGAATTAAGAATTACTTCTTAACTCCGCGCCATGTCTTTACAGAGCCCTTCCATGCCTTCTGGAGCTCAGCTGCGTATTCCGCACCTGTGATCTTTCCAGCCATGAGCTTCTGTCCTGATGCTCCGTAGAGATCCTGTCCACCTGCTGGGTAGTAAGTGTTGATCCACTCAAGTGTGTTACCAGCGTTGACGTACTTAGCAATCTGCTGTGCCATGTATGTCTTTGGTGAGACTGTGAAGCCCTTGTAGACAGGGATGAAGTTCATTCCACCGTCATCAACAGAACCGGCAACGCGCTTCTGGCCAGCTGGAGTTGTGTACAACCACTCAAGGAAGTCCACTGCACCAGCGCGCTCAGCAGCTGTTGACTGTGTGTTGTCGATCATGAAGTAGCCCGGTACGCCAACTGAAATTGACTTGTTACCAGCGAACTTTGGATCGTTTGAGATTGGAAGTGGCATCAAACCGAAGTCAACACCGTTAGATGCTGTCAACAAGTTTGGCTCTGCCCAGTTACCCATGAACCAGAAAGCTGCCTTGCCTGAAGCAAGATCCTTCACTGAAAGGTCGTACTCAGTGTCAGTTGTGTTTGGCTTAGCCTGGTTGTACTTGTTAAGAAGTGCGAATGTCTGAAGGTAGTTCTGGAACACAGCATCCTGTGAAAGGTTCTTTGTTCCATCTGCAAGACCATCAAGGACCTTCAAGCGACCTTCGTGTGTTGTCGCTGAGTTAGCGAAGTAGATGTTTGTGAAGTGTGCACCAAGTGACCACCAGATTGATGAGAAGCGAACTCCACCAGAACCTGCAGCCTTAACCTTGCGAAGTGCAACTTCAAGTGCCTGACGTGTTGTGATCTTTGAAGGATCTACGCCAGCCTTATCGAGAACCTGCTTGTTGTAGAGAAGACCGAAAGCTTCAGCTGTTGATGGAACACCAACGAGCTTGTCGCCAACGCGTGCAGCCTCAAGAAGTGATGGTGATACAAGCTTTGCAAGCTTTGAACCGTTCCAGTCCATGACCTTGTCAGCCATGTCAGGGATCTCCTGGAGTGTGTACATGATTGTTGGAGCATTCTTCGCAGCGTACATAGGTGTTACGTTCTGGAGGAATGTGAGCTTGCGATCACCTGGGATTGACTCAAGTGTGTAGCAAGTCTGGCTTGCGTTGTAATCCTTAACTGCTGCAAGGAACTGATCCTGAATTTCAGGCTTGATTGTTCCGAGCATTACTACCTTCGTGCGCTTTGCACATGTATCAGCTGATGCAGGAGTTGTTGAAACAACTACTGACACTGAAAGTGCAGAAGCCAGTGCGAGTGCACCGAACTTTGTGAACTTCTTCATGAAGTATTTCCTTTCACGGGTTTAACCAGCGCCTAGGAGAGCTGGTTGTGGGTAAAAGGTACGGCAGGGGCGATATCGAAGGAAAGTTAAGCCCTGTAACTCTATGGCAACGGTTTTGCAGGATTTTTCAGTATTGGGCGTGTGGCAGGCAGGTCCATCAGGCTCGTGAGCGCAAGGCCTGCCTCGGGGATAAAGAGCTCAACGCTTCCATGGTCTAGAACGAGGCGGATTGTAAATTCTTGTAATTCGATCGGTGGGGTGGTCTGGATGCGATCTTCGAGATTTGGATACCAAGCTGCGCTGCGGTCGAGTGAAACGGTTTTTGTTGCGGCGTCGAATGTAACGAGAACTTTTTTTGATTCGTCGCCGATCACAATCTCTGTATTCTCATTCGCGTTGATTGTGAATGAGTAATCATGTTCGCTCTTCATTTCTGCAATTGGGTTTGCCGTCAATCGAATCTCATCCCCGATCGATAGAAGTTGTAATTCGCGTGGCGTTGTCATTGATGTGCGCCAGATAGGCGAAGGCAACTTGGATGCGTAATCCCAATTACACATCCATCCGATAAATATCTTTCGGTTATTTGGTGCATCGCCAAATGTCACACCGGCATAGTTATCGCGGCCGTAATCAATCCATAGGGTTTTCGTTTGAGTGGTGGTGAATTCTTTTCCATTCCAATCGCCAATAAAGTATTGAGTTCCAGAACCGCCAACTATTCCGCCTGGGTTGAGTGAAACAATCAATGCCCACTTCGTTTCGCCATTTTCACTGTGTAATGGAAAGAGATCAGGGCACTCCCAGATTCCACCAGTTGCACCCAGTGGACCAAAGTCAGAAAGGTGGCTCCAGTTAATTAAATCTTGTGATGTAAAGAATGCGATTTTAAATTCTTGTGGTTTAGCAACTGTCATTAGCCATGATTTCGTTGACTCTTGCCATGTCACTTTTGGATCGCGGAAATCTTTCATTCCTAAATCAAGAACTGGGTTACCGTCGTACTTGGTCCATGTGATGCCTTCATCGAGGCTGTAAGCAATGTGTTGTGATTGATTGCTCTCATCATTTTGATGGACGGTGTAGATCGCAACCATTGGTGGGTTATCTGTTGTTCCTAAATCACTGGTGTTCTTATGATCTACAACAGCGCTACCGCTAAAGATTCCAGCTGTATCAGTGCACGGGATTGCGACTGGAAGGTGCTCCCAGGTAAATAAATCAGTGCTCACAGCGTGGCCCCACGACATATTTCCCCAGAGAATCCCTGATGGGTTGTGCTGATAGAAGAGGTGATATTTACCTTTGTAGAAGAGCAGTCCGTTGGGGTCATTCATCCAATTGCGTGCAGGTGTGAAATGTACGCGCGGACGAAATTCTTCCGTGAATACATCTACTTCGCTCTGCCTTTGCATGGCGCGTACCTTATCCTCATCTTATGAATATTGCTGCAAACCTTTTTGATGCACATTCGATTGTCGGCGATCTTGGATTAGTTGGAGTCCTTGCAATTATTATTGCCGAGACCGGATTACTTATTGGTCTCGCATTTCCCGGTGACTCACTCCTCTTTATTGCGGGAATTGCAGCTTCTTCTGCTGGTGCGCAAATTCTTGGTGGAGCATCTCTTTCACCTCTTGGAATCTTTCTTGGTGCACCACTTGCCGCAATTCTTGGTTCGCAAATCGGCCATTTCCTCGGCGCAAAATATGGCCGTAACTTATTTGATCGTCCTAACGGTCGATTTTTCACACAAGATCGTGTAGTTCAGACAGAGAAGTGGCTCACCAAGTACGGTGTGGGTAAGGCGTTGATTTTGGCGCGCTTTATTCCCTTTGTGCGCACACTCATTAACCCAATGGTTGGCATTATTGGATATCCAGCGCGCAAATTCTTTGCTTGGAATGTCATTGGTGCTGTGATTTGGACTGAGCTAGTTCTAAGTGCGGGATACATCTTGGGTAACAAGATCAGTGGTTCGATTGATAAGTATTTGCTACCGATTATCGCTCTGATTGTGATTGCAAGCGTCATTCCAGTTGCAATCGAAGTATTGAAAGAGTGGCGTACTAAGAAGGATTTGAGCTAAAGCCCAAGATCTGACAACTGATATGCGGCGTAGTACTTATATCCCGCATCCTCAATTGCCTGCTTTGCTCCACGCTCCACAATCACAGCAACGCCAACGACGATGGCGCCGGCTTCTTTAAGGGCTTCAACTGCTGTTAATACAGAGCCACCAGTAGTTGATGTGTCTTCAACTGCCAAAACGCGCTTACCTGCAACATCTGGACCTTCAATACGACGCTGAAGTCCGTGCGCCTTTCCTTCTTTACGAACTACAAAAGAATCAAGTGCGCGACCGTTACGTGCTGCAACATGCATCATCGCTGTAGCAACAGGATCTGCACCCAAGGTAAGTCCACCAACTGCTTCGAAATCTAAATCTTGTGTAAGTTCTAACATCACTTCACCAACAAGAGGAGCTGCAACATGATCGAGAGTAATGCGGCGAAGGTCTACGTAGTAATCGGCTTCTTTTCCTGATGACAAGATTACTTTCCCGTGAACAACGGCTTTCTTAATGATTTCTTCTTTGAGAAGTGTCTGTGAAGTCATGTTTCTATCTTACATATAACACCCCTCCCACCTACGCTGACACAATGGCGGGCATCGGAAGTGCACAAGAGCGGCTTGCATTGTCTCGTCTGTTTCATCGATTTGGTTTTGGGCCAAAACCTGGTGAATTTGAAGAAGCGCTAAGAAATGGTTTTGAGGCAACAAAGAAGAGTTTTCTTTACACTCCAAACTCTAATGAGATAAATAAGGATGTCATTCCGTTAACTATTGATGATCTTGGGCAACGTCCCACTCCTGGAACTTTTGCCAATACTGAATATGCCTTAAAGATAAGAAGTCAGATAAAAGATATGACCCTTTGGTGGCTCGATCAGATGGTGACGACCGATTATTCGCTCAATGAGAAGATGACGTGGTTCTGGCATGGACATTGGGCTACCTCGGTTGAGAAATTAAATTTTGCTTTGCCAATGTATAAACAGAATCTCACCTTTAGAAGATATGCGTTAGGGAATTTTAAAGAATTTAGTAAGGCTATGTATGACGATGGTGCTCTTCAGTTTTGGCTTGATGGACAAGAGAACACTGCCAAAGCTCCTAATGAAAATCTATCCCGAGAATTCATGGAGCTCTTCACATTAGGCGTAGGTAGATACACTGAAGATGATGTCAAAGCATTGGCAAAGATCTTTACGGGAATTCAAGTACAACGAACTAATGGAATTGTGGCTTTTAATGCTCGCCGACATGACAGTTCTCCAGTATCTCTCTTGGGGTCCACTCAACTCTTCACTGCCCAACAAGCTATTGAAATGATTGTTGGGCGAGACGATTCTTCTCGGTTTATCTATGAGCGTTTGTGGTATCGATTTATCTCAAGCACAGAACCACTTCCGGCGACAATAGATCGGAGTAATTTCAATTCGCGTGATATATCTAAAGCGGTCGTGGATTTAGTTAATTCTTCATTGATGACATCGACGGATTATCCGATGGTGAAGAGTCCAGTGGAGTGGTTTGTTGCAACCTGCCGAGTCTTGCGCATTACTCCAAGTGAAAGTAAGAACCCCGCATTGCTTCTCTCTCACCTACAGAAGCTGTCGCAGATCCCATTTGCTCCTCCAAATGTAGGCGGTTGGCCTGCCGGAGAGATGTGGTTAACCAGTGCTTCAGCTCAGTTCCGGCTAGCTTTAACACAAACCATGTTCAAGAATTTTGATTTTAAGGAACTTGCCTCTACTCCTGTATCTCAACGAATTACATATCTTCAAAATCTCTTAGGTGTTTATCAGTGGAGTAAACGAACAGAAGATGCGCTTACTGTGGCAAAAAATGAGCCTGAACGATTAATGCTATTGGCGCTTAATAGTCCGGAATATGTGGTGGGTGCTTAATGGATACATTATCTAGAAGAAGATTCTTAGCGTTATCTGGTGGAGCGGGAGTTGCGGCTGCAGCAAACATTTTGAGTGTTAATGACATTGCAGAGGCAGCGATCACTCGGCCCCTTCCAACCGGAACTCCAATTCTTGTAGTTGTGACCTTGTATGGTGGAAATGATGGTTTAAACACTGTTGTGCCATATTCCGATTCGCTTTACTACTCATTGCGGCCTGAGATGTCTTACCCGCCAGAGAAAGTGCTTCATTTAGATTCTTCTTTGGGGCTTAATCCATCGATGACAGGATTGAAGAGTCTTTGGGATAAAGAGAAGGTGGCAATCATCCGTGGAGTTGGTTATCCAGATTCGGATCACTCTCACTTTTCTTCAATGGCCATTTGGCAGAGCGGTGAACGAACACAGACCACTAAGAGTGGTTGGTTGGGTCGGTGGGTTGATACTCAACCGGAGGATCCACTTCTCGCCATCAATCTTGGATCGGTTCTCCCGCCGCTCTTAGTAGGTAAGAAGCGAAGTGGTTCTGTCCTTCCACTAGGTGGTCTTGTAACACCTACTGGCTCTCTCGCTCGCGATTGTTCCCGCCTCTCACTTCCAGCACAAGGTGAGAATGCCTTGGCTGCGCGGGCTGCAACTTCACTTCGAAATCTTTTAAATATCTCAGAGTCAGTCTCACCGATTTTGAAGGCTCCCGCTCCAGCTGCAACAGACCTACCTACAGTTAATGGTGGGAATGCGGGAGGAGATAACAATCTTTCTCAGCAGCTAGATGTGGTTGCCAAGCTTGTCAGCGCAGGTGCACCTACCCGCGTTTGGGCAGTTTCGCTAGGCGGATTTGATACCCACGCAAATGAAGCAAATGCGCAATCTGAATTGATTGGAATTGTTTCTACCTCTGTCTCTCGTTTTCTCTCCCAACTTGTAGCTTCAGGTAGATCTAAAGATGTCACAGTTTTGATTTACTCTGAATTTGGAAGACGTGTGGTTGCAAATGCTTCTGCTGGAACTGACCATGGAACTTCTGGTCCAGTCTTTGTAGTTGGCGATCGAGTTAAGGGTGGTTTTTATGGTGAGCAACCAACTCTCACAAACCTGAAGGATGGAGACCTCAGTGTGACCACTGATTTCCGCGACATTTATGCAACATTGCTAGAAGGTGTCCTTGGATCACCCGCAGGGCAAGTGTTGAACGGTTGGAAGGGAAGAATTACTTCTCTTCTTCGTACACGATAACTTCGCGCTTCTTCTTTGCTTTGAGAGATTTTGGTGGATTCTCAGATAAAAGTGCATCTACCTCAATACGAAGCTGTGCAACCTCTAGCGCCATATTTGCCATTGCGGTTTCAAGTTCGATGATGCGCTTTACACCGGCATGATTAATTCCTTCGCCAACCAATCGCTGCACCATGCGCAATGATGCGATGTCACGCAATGAATATCGGCGGTTACGTCCGGTTGTGCGAGATGGTGAGACTAAACCTAAGCGATCATATTGGCGCAGCGTTTGTGGATGCAGACCCGATAGCTCTGCCGCCACCGAAATGACATAAAGACCTGCATCATCATCGAGCTGTGGTGGCTCTTTCTCTTCGCTCATGCCTTTGCCTTTGTTAAGAATTCAGAACGAACATCGTGTTCTGCAGTTAACTCTGCAAACTTCTTGAGTGCGTCCAGCGCTTCACCTTCGACTCGACGTGGAACTTGTACATCAATAGTGACAAGTAAGTCACCGACGGTGTTGCCCTTTGTAATGCCACGCCCCTTCACGCGAAGTACGCGTCCCGTAGGTGTTCCAGGGGCTAAGCGCACAGTGACATCGTCACCGGCGAGTGTGGGAACTTTTATATCTGCACCCAGTGTTGCTTCAGCAAAGGTAACTGGAAGAGTTAATAACAAGTTCTCGCCTTTGCGAGAGAAAACTGGATGAGGTTTAACAGTGAGGAGAATAAAGAGATCTCCAGGACCTGCTTCTCCTGGTGCTCCTTTTCCTTTAACGCGAATCTTTGCGCCATCGTTCACACCAGCTGGAACGCGCGCAGTGATGTTCTGTGCTGCTTTTCCGTCGGTAGATAACTTCAAATCAAGTGTTGTACCGAAGATTGATTCTTTAAAGGTAATGGTTGATTCTGTTTGGAGATCTTGTCCTTTACGTGGGCCGCGACGCATTCCTGCTCCGCCAAATAAATTGGCGAAGATATCTTGTGGGTTTCCACCACCGAAGATGTCAGAGAAGTCGCCGCCTTGGAATCCACCACCTGTAGGTGCACGGAATCCACCGCGTTCAAAGAGTGATCGCGCCTCATCGTATTCAGCGCGCTTCTTTGGATCAGACAAGATGTCATAAGCCTCGGAGACAGCTTTAAATTTCTCTTCCAGCGCAGAATCACCCTGAGTCTTATCAGGGTGTAAATCGCGCGCTAATGAGCGGTACTTCTTTTTAATCTCATCGGCGGTTGCTTTCTTATCAACGCCGAGGACTTTGTAGAAATCCTTCTCGTAGAGATCTTTCGCTGCCATTGTTGTAATTACTCCGCAGGCTCAGTGACCGCAACGCGCGCTGGGCGCAAGATGCGTTCTTTGTACTTATATCCAGGTTGAAGAATCTTTGAGGCAGTTGCAACTGCAACATCAGCAGATGTGTCATGCATCAACGCTTCATGAATCTGTGGATCAAAAGGTTCGCCATCGGTTCCGTACTTCTCGAGACCGAATCGGTTTGTCAGTGATGACAATTGATCTGCCACTGCTTTAAAACCACCAGTGAGTTCACCATGCTGTGAAGCGCGGTCGATATCGTCCAAAGTAGCTAATAACTCTGTTAATACAGAGCTGATTGCAAGCTCATGGGCGACTGCGCGATCGCGCTCAACGCGCTTTCGGTAGTTAGCGTATTCAGCCTGAAGCCGTTGTAAATCAGCGGTGAGAGCTGCCACCGGATCAGTTTCCTGAACCGGGGCAGCCTCAACTGCTTCAACTACTTCGTCTTGCGTTTGTTGCAAAGCGTCATCAGCTTCCACTTGTGTACTACTTTCTGTATTCATTTAGTTGATACCAATTTCGCTCCTCGGCATTTTTATGCCTCGTCAATAACTTCAGCGTCTTCATTTTCGTCTTTGTTGACTGTTGTTAGTTCTGATTCGAGATCTTCTGGAACGTTTGATTGTTCTGAAAATCCATCAAATACTTGTGAGAATAGTATTTTCCCGCGCTTAATTTTCTCTACTGTTTCAAGCAGGGAGTCAATCACAGCCGGGATGTGTGACATTGCCGTCAGCATGGCTCGTTCGCCATTTTCAATCGCTTGGGCAATGCGAATTTCGTCATCATGAGTTAACAGCTGGTGCCTACCCATTGAGCGGTAAAAGCTTCTTGCAGGGTCGTTCAGTCCACTGGACAACTCGTCAAGGTAAGCCATTGCCTGATTGAGGATGTTTTCCTCTTCCAGGGACTCCACATCATCAAGGTCGACCTTGAAATCATCAAAGATGGAGACATATTCGAAACGCTCGTCTGTTTCACCCCCCAGATCGTTGATGACTTGCCTAATCTGATTTTCGAACTCGAGGTCTTCCCCGTCGGACTCTGTGCTTGCTATGTCCCTCACATCGAAATCAGGAACACTCCCTTCCCTCAGAACCCTCAGGAGCAGTTTCCTGGTGGCAGCGCGCGTTTCTGCAATTGCAGTAC
>ERZ650311.1294-NODE-1294-length-12691-cov-5.174501_pt1 | contig 12691 bp, 8 predicted proteins | sample MGYA00376247_ERZ650311 | MGnify/ENA primary metagenome ERZ650311 (study PRJEB26733, sample SAMN07839324) | wastewater metagenome | biome: small river; feature: stream; material: water | place: USA: North Carolina | collected 2016-07-28 ... | reverse complement strand
ATACGAGATCGCTGATCGTGACTGGAGTTCAGACGTGTGCTCTTCCGATCTACACCCACGTAATCCTTAGGAATCAGCACAGTAGCGCGAACCATTGGCTCGAGCACCTGCTTGACCTTGCCAGTTGGAAACTCACTCGGGTTTGTGACGGTGATTTCTTTGCCGTCCTCCATGGTCACCTCATAGATAACCGATGGCGCGGTTGCAATTAGGTCTAATCCGAATTCGCGTTCAAGGCGCTCGGTCACGATTTCGAGATGCAAGAGACCCAAAAATCCGCAACGGAAACCAAAGCCAAGTGCGACCGAAGTCTCAGGCTCATAAACCAAAGCTGCGTCGCTCAGCTTCAGCTTGTCTAGAGCCTCGCGCAACGCCGGATAATCTGAGCCGTCAATCGGATAAATGCCTGAATAAACCATTGGAAGCGGCTCTTTGTAGCCCTTTAGCGCCTCAGTGGCTGGTCGCTGCTGGTTGGTGACAGTGTCGCCGACCTTTGATTGACGAACGTCTTTCACGCCAGTGATTAGATAACCCACCTCGCCAACACCGAGACCCTTGGTTGGCTCTGGCTCTGGTGAAGAAACTCCGATTTCAAGCAATTCGTGAACAGCGCGAGTCGACATCATTTGAATTTTTTCGCGAGGTGCAAGTTTGCCGTCGATCATTCGAATGTATGTGACCACGCCGCGATAGCTGTCGTAAACCGAGTCAAAGATCATGGCGCGTGCTGGTGCATCCGGGTTTCCAACCGGGGCTGGAATCGTGTTGACGATTTTGTCGAGCAAAGCGTCTACGCCGACGCCGGTCTTGCCCGAAACGCGCAAGCAGTCTTCAGGGTTTCCGCCAATTAGGTTTGCAAGTTCTTCGGCATATTTTTCAGGCTGCGCAGCCGGAAGGTCGATCTTGTTGAGCACCGGAATGATGGTTAGGTCGTTCTCCATTGCCAAATAGAGATTTGCCAGAGTTTGAGCCTCGATGCCCTGAGCTGCGTCAACCAGCAGCACAGCGCCCTCGCAGGCCGCGAGTGAGCGAGAAACCTCATAGGTGAAGTCAACGTGCCCAGGCGTGTCAATCATGTTCAACGCATAAGTTTGACCGCCGAGCTCCCAAGGCATGCGCACGGCCTGAGACTTGATGGTGATTCCACGCTCACGCTCGATGTCCATGCGATCGAGATATTGTGCGCGCATCGAACGGTCGTCGACGATTCCGGTTAGCTGCAGCATTCGGTCAGCCAAGGTTGATTTTCCGTGGTCGATGTGGGCAATGATGCAGAAATTGCGAATTTGCGCCGGATTGGTCTTGGCTGGCTCTAGCCGATTTAAAGCACGTGGCGACAAAATAACCTCTAAAAAGAATTGGGGAACTCGTGCGCGAGTCAACCCATTCTCGCACAGGCGGCGTGGTTTTTTCGGTTCAAGCTTGCCTATCTCAAGATTGCGCTGGTAGCATAAAGGGTCGATACGGATGAGTGTCTCCATCCAAATCCCACACAAGTTTTGAATTTGTTCCGCGCGTTTGCTAAAGCACACGTGCAAATAAGAAAGTGAAACATGGCAAACATCAAGTCACAGATCAAGCGCGTTCTGACCAACGCAAAGGCTACCGAGCGCAACAAGGCAGTGAAGAGCGAGCTAAAGACCGCCGTTCGTGCCGCTCGTGAGGCAGTAGCTAGCGGAGACAAGGCAAAGGCAGCAGCAGCTGTTTCTCTTGCAAACAAGAAGCTAGACAAGGCTGTTTCAAAGGGAGTAATCCACAAGAACCAGGCAGCGAACCGCAAGTCTTCAATCGCGAAGAAGGCTGCTGCTCTCTAAATAGATCTTGCGAAAAACCCATCGACCGTAGGTCGGTGGGTTTTTTGTTGCCCAACACTAAATGGCCGAGCTGATCCGGCCGGGTTTTCCCGAAATGTATCCAGCAACGGTTTGAGCCAGCGTCGCAATGAGTATCAGCGAGAGGCCAGGCAACCAGCTTGAAAAAGAGTCGCGCAGTGCACCAACGGCAAATGTGCAGACGGCAGCAATCAAATAGCCGATGCCCTGAGCCAAAGTTGAGAGTTGGGTGGTTTGCACGTGATTTGCCGCGCGAGTCGAAATGAACGACAGCGCCATCGGAAAAGTAGTCGCTTGCCCGAGGCCAATCAAAATGCAACCGATGACCGCTAGATCACTCGAGATCAAGAGCAACAAATAGCCAAGTGCGGTAGTCAGGCTGACGCAAACAGCAAGCCAGGCAAGTGACTTCATGCGCGTAAAAAAATATGAAGCAATTAGCGAAAACGGAACACCGATGAAAGTGGTGAGCGCCAAAAGATTGCCCGATTCGATTGCAGAGTAGCCAAAGTCTCGAAGTATTGAGGCAAGCCAGTTGAGCACCAGATAGAACCCCGCGGACTGCAGAGCGAAGAACGCGATTATTGACCAGCCAAGTTTTGAGCGCAAAACGGCCATTCTCTCTGCGCCAAAGTCGCTTTGTGCTGACGAATGCATCCCATGGCTCATCCGCGCAAATGGAAGCCATGCGACCGAAGCCGCCAGGGCGATTGCACCCCAAAGCAAGAGAGAGAATCTCCAGGAGCCAAGCGCCATGCTCATCGGAACGGCGAGTGCTGCAGCCGCTGAGGCTGAGAGGCCGAAGATAGCTGCATAGGCTCCCGTGGCCATTGGGATTGTTGCTGAAAATTCGTGACGCACGAAACTCGGCAGCAATACATTGTTGACTGCGATCGCAAAACCGATTGCCAATGTGCCGACAGCAAAGAGTGCAAAATCGCCAGCGACACGGGCGGCAATCGCGGCGGTTAGCAAAATAGTGAGAATGAAAATCGAGCGATTCACACCAAAGACTCGAACCAGAAATGGGCTGAAGAATGCGCCAAACCCAAACAAGAGAACAGGCAAAGCTGCAATCAAGCTGACTTGCCAGGCGGCTAGGCCAAGTGAGACTTTAATTTCAGGCAGCAGCGCCCCAACGCTGGTTAGAGGCGGGCGCATTATTAGCGAAAGCAACACTAGAGCAAGGCTGCTTTGCCAAAGTTTAGATTTTGACATTTGACAAATCACCCTTAGCAGCGAGCAGTTGCACTAGTTTCTCAAGCGAAAAAACCGGATCACGTTCAGCACCTTTGGCGGCTGCGTCGGCGGATGCAATTGCTTTTAGTGCTTCAGCAAGACCATCCTCGGTCCAGCCAACCAGGTCTTTTCGAGCTCTATCAAGTTGCCACGGAGCCATTCCGACAGACTGCGGCGACGCTGATCGATTGTGCATTAGCTTGGCAAGCTGTCGAACTTTCATCGAGAGCGCCGCAACCATAGGTACAGGGTCTGCTCCGGTGGCTAACGCGTGACGCAAAAGTGCCAGAGCCTGCCCAGTTTGCCCAGCAAATGCAGCATCGGCAACCTTGAAGGCATTTGTTTCAACGCGACCGCCGTAATAACGCTCAACGGTTGCTTCGGCTATTTGATCGGAACTATCTTGAAGCAATTGACTGCAAGCGGCCGATAATTCGGCCAGATCATCTGCAAATGCGTCAAGCAGGGCGCGAACTGCACCAGAAGAAATTTGACGATTTGCCGCTTTGAATTCCGCCTGGACAAATGCCGCGCGATCGGCGTCTTTTTTAACTTCAAGGCATGCGACTTCAACAACAAATTGACTGGCTCGAAGGGCCTCGATAAAACGCTTTCCGCGCACGGATGAGCCGTTGTGCCTAATGACAATACAGGTGTCTTCGGTTGGCGCCTCAAGATATTTGACGCCGTCATCAATTAGGTCATCGGTGCATTTCTCAACACTAGAAATAACGATGAGTCTCGGTTCGCCGAACAGCGAAGGGCTGGTCAAATTGAGCAGCTGACCTGAAGTGTATTCGGCTGCCGAAATTTCGTGAACCTCAAGAGAATCATCGAGCTCGCGCATTTGTGCCCGGACCGAGCGAATAACTCTCGATGCCAAAAAATCTTCAGGGCCAGAGACAAATAAAACGGGTGCAGGGGTTGCATTGCGCCACTCGATTGTTTTTGCCTTGCTCACCGCTAAAGCCTAACCTGAACCACCGTCAAGGGCGCCTAGCCCGAATGGAGCACTTTAACCTCAACCTCGCCATCTGTTGCTAGGTGAATTTCTAGGCCGATTGACCCTAGTTCGTCGGTTCGTAAAATTTGAGAATCGAGCCGTTGCAATAGTGAGATTGTTCGATCTGTTGGGTGCCCATAGTTGTTGTTTTTGCCAACAGATATGAGCGCATATTCAGGCCTGACTGCCTCAATCAGCTCAGGATATTGATCTGCTGAGCCGTGGTGCGAGACCTTGAGAATTAGTGGGCTGTTTGATGCAGGCCAGGTTCCTAGTAGCGGAGCTAATCGCATTTGCCCCCTTTCACCGAGGTCAGCGAGGGTTAGTAGTTTGTATTCCCTGCCCGCAAATAAGACAGCGGTGCTGGCGTCGTTGGAGTCTTCCGCCTCGAGAGCTCCGGACCTAGGATTCAGAACTCTCCAACTCAATTCCCCAAGTAGCCCCGAAAGTCCGATTTCAGCTCCAATCGTTGGCACTCCCCCGTCGGCAAGTATCGAATCTACGTATCTCTTGGCTGGCCTGTCGTCTTTGAACTCCGTCACCAAGGCCACACCAACAGATCGTGACCTCAGAGCTCCGGATAGCCCGCCCACGTGATCCATGTCATAGTGCGTCAAGATGAGCAAATCGATTCTGCTGATGCCGAGATTAGTGAGGCACTCGTCAATAGACGAATCTTCTTTGCCGACATCGATGAGAGCGACGGCCCCGTGATCTCTGACAACGATGGCGTCACCCTGCCCGACATCGCAGGCAACAACATTCCACTTCGTCGACATCCATGTTTTGGATCGAATTATTTCTGCCGAATTTGAGCCTGAAAATATTGCACCCGCGATTAGTAGTGCAATTGCGGCGATCAAACCTCGTGACCTGCTTTTAGTTCTGAGCCAAATCGAAAACAGCACAACGACTAGCAGGGCCAACGCAACCCCCAGCCACGAGCTCGGCCAGCTGAGTGTTGCAACCGGAAGCTGATGCAGAACATTAGCCAAAAGCACGATTGGCAGGGCGAAGATAGATGCGATCCAAGCCAATGCCGAGGCCAACCATGGCAGTGGCCAAGCAACTAAACATGAAATCAAGCCAATGATTGTGATTGGCGCCACCAAAGGCTCGGCAATCAGGTTCGCCAGGATCGAATATGTCGAGACGCCGTCTTGAATTAGCAACAGGGCTGGCCAGCATGCAATTTGAGCCGACAGCGAAACGGCCAGTGCAACGCTCAGCCAATCGGGCAGAAATTTCGAAAACTTCAATCTCAACGGCGGTGAAAGCATCAAGATTCCGAGAGTTGCACTCACCGAAAGTGTGAACCCGAGGCTAAGTGACATTTTCGGGCTAATAACCAAAATCAAAATTGTTGCGACCGCCAGTGCCGCTGGGGCGGAACTGGACCGACCTGATGCGACAACAAAAAGGACCACCGCAGCCATAAGCGCAGAACGCAACACGCTTGGCTCTGGCCCGACTAGCAGCACATAAAAGACAAGTGCCGAAGTGGCTAAAAGCGCGCGCCACAAACGCGAAAGCGGAAAGAACTTGAGTGACAGATACACCATTGCGATAACAATCGCGCAATTGGCACCAGAAACAGCCGTCAGGTGCGAGAGCCCGACAGTTTGCATGGCAGTTTTTGTTTGAGCTGAGAGACTGCCGTCATCACCGATGGCAAGCCCGGCCACCAGTGCCGATGCATCTTTTGAAATGCCGATGTTGGTCGCTGCGAATGCAGCTCGAACCGACTTAAATAATGGCAAGAATGTCGATTCATTCTTTGCATGATCAGCAGGGTTAAATTGCCTCAAGGCTAAGTAGACCCAAAGCGCTCCGGCGACAATCCACTGAATCAAAGCGTGACCTTCGGCTCGATGGCTGCAAACATTTTGTCTCCGATGCCAGCCACGTTCTGAAGGTCAAGTTTGTTCTTGAATCCCCCGTTCGCTGTTCGCCAGTCAATGATGCGCTGAGCTAGGGTTGGGCCAACTCCCGGAAGTTCTTCAAGTTCGGCTTGTGAACCCCGATTTAGGCTGATTAGACCTCCTGGTGAGCTCGCTCCGATGCTTGCCCCCGTGCCGAGCTGACCGGCAGCTCCGACGCCTGCCGAACTGGGTTTTAAAACAAAAATCTGCTCACCATCGGTGAGCATTCGAGCCAAATTGACACTCGACTGGTCAGCCTTTCTGGTGAACCCACCGGCTTGAGCGATTGCCTCGACAAGACGCGAACCAGAATCAAGTGCATAAATGCCAGGATTTTCAACCTCGCCGACGACGTGCACATAAACGGTCGGCGCATCAATCTCAGTCTGCGTGCCTAAATCGGATTCTTGACCTGAGGGCGGATTAGAAACCGAAGCCTCATCAAGAGTTGGTTTCGAGCTGCTAGTTGCAAGTGACCCTGAAGCGGAATTGCTGATGGATCCGTTAATCAGAAATGCGGCGAGGGCTGAGATCAACAAGATAAGCAAAACTAATTTTCGATTGATCTTGATTGCACCAGTTTGAAATCGCCGATAGAGATTGGTCAGATGTTCCATGGCTTGAAAATAGAAAACCCCCAGCTCGAGCTGAGGGTCAACTATAAAAACTGTGCAAAAACTAACGCAAAAAATACTTAGTCATGCTCTTTGTCGCTCTAACGAGTGGCAATGTTGACCAACTTTGGGGCACGAACAATCACGTTTGCTATTTCTTTCTCGCCAATTGCTCGCTTCACAGCATCAGACTCAAAGGCCAGTGCACGCAACTCATCTTCAGAAATATCAACCGCAACCTCAAATTTGTCGCGAACCTTGCCGTCAACCTGCGCGATTGCAACCGTTGAACTCTCGACCAGAAGACTCAAATCAGCCTCTTGCAGCCCAGCAAGCGCCACACCAGGCTGGTGACCGAGAATCGCCCACATGTCTTCAGCGGTATACGGAGCAAACAGAGAAAGAGCCTTTGCAACAACCTCTGCGGCTTCTCTAACTGCCGGATCAGATGGACCAGCAGCACCGTCGATTGCCTTTCGCAAGGCATTTACGAGCTCCATCAACTTGGCAACACCAACGTTGAATTTGAAACCCTCAATTGATGCTGCGAAGTCACGCAAGAAAGCATGTGTTGCCTTGCGTAGAGATTTGTCACCGGTTGTGACATCAATAAAAGGCGCCGAAGAGACGTCATTTGCAGTTCTCCACGCACGCGCAAGGAACTTTGCAGAACCAGCCGGCGAAACATCAGCCCAGTCAATGTCGTCTTCAGGAGGGCCAGCAAATGCCATAGTCAGGCGAATTGCATCAACGCCGTGTTCATCGAGCTGCTCAGAGAGTCTTACGAGGTTTCCGCGAGACTTCGACATAGCCGAGCCGTCCATGAGCACCATGCCTTGATTTAACAGGCGGGTGAATGGCTCTTCGAAATCTATGTGACCAAGGTCATGAAGGACCTTGGTGAAGAACCTTGCATAAAGCAGGTGCAAAATCGCGTGCGTCACACCGCCGACATATTGGTCGACCGGAGCCCACTCGCGGGCAGCATCTTTTGGAAACGCCACTTCGGTTGAATTTGGTGACAGGTAACGCAAGAAATACCAAGACGAATCAACAAATGTATCCATGGTGTCGGTATCGCGCTTTGCTGCGCAGCCGCAGGTTGGACAAGTCACATTGACCCACTCGGTCGCGCCCCCAAGCGGCGATGTTCCCTTTGGCTTAAGGTCTAGGCCCTCTGCAGATGGCAATTCAACCGGCAACTGATCTGCTGGCACAGGCACCTCACCGCACTTTTCACAGTGGATAATCGGAATCGGAGTGCCCCAGTAGCGCTGTCGAGAAATCAGCCAGTCGCGCAGCCTAAAGTTCTTGGTCTTCTTACCTTTGCCGGCCGCTGCCAAAATTTCTACTGCTGCGTCAATCGCGGCTGTCTTGCCCAGGCCATTTAGCGAACCTGAATTCACCATCAAACCCTCGCCAGTGAATGGAACGCCGGTTACTGACGGGTCACTTGATGCACCATCTTCATTTTGAGCCTTGACCACCTGGCGAATTGGCAGATTCATCGCCTTGGCAAAATCGAAGTCGCGCTGATCATGGGCTGGAACGGCCATAATAGCGCCGTGACCATAATCGGCTAGGACATAGTCAGACACCCAAATCGGCAAACGCTCTCCGTTGATCGGATTAATCGCATAGCGGCCGGTGAACATGCCGGTTTTTGGTCGGTCGGTTGCCAATCGCTCGATGTCGTTGGATTGCTTGACTATTTCTAGGTAGGCCGCGAATTCGCCCTGAATTGCTGGCTCAGCAGATTCAACCAGCTCGGCAGCCAAAGCACTGTCGGCTGCAACAACCATAAATGTGGCACCAAATAGAGTGTCTGGTCGAGTTGTGAAAACACTGATTGGCTCTTCGCGGCCTTCGATTTCGAATTCAACATCAGCACCGTATGACCGGCCAATCCAGTTGCGCTGCATGGTTAGAACCTTGTGAGGCCAGTTGCCCTCAAGAGTGTCTAGGTCATCAAGCAGACGGTCGGCATAGTCGGTGACCTTGAAGTACCACTGGGTCAGGGCTTTTTTAGTGACCACGCTGTCGCAGCGCTCACAAAGGCCCTGAACAACCTGCTCATTTGCAAGCACTGTTTGACAGCTTGGGCACCAGTTGACATTCGAGTTCTTTCGATAAGCCAAACCCTTTTTGTAGAACTCTAGGAACAACCACTGATTCCAGCGGTAATACATTGAATCCGAGGTGACCAAAACGCGATCCCAGTCAAATGAACAGGCATAGCGGCGCATCGACGCCCGCTGCTGCGCAATGTTGTCATAAGTCCATCCGCGTGGATCTAGACCACGTTTAATTGCTGCATTCTCGGCCGGAAGTCCAAAAGAATCCCAGCCAATCGGGTGCATTACATTGAAGCCCTTTTGAACCCAATATCTAGAGATGACGTCTCCGAGTGCATAGGCCTCGCCATGGCCCATGTGAAGGTCGCCCGATGGATAAGGAAACATGTCGAGAACATACTTCTTGGGGCGCGTGTCACTCGGGTTTCCTGAGTCAAATGGACGCAGGTCGTCCCAGACCGGAAGCCACTTTTCTTGAATCGCACGGATGTCGTATTCGTGCTCGGCAGTGGCTGAATTATTTTGTTCGGTCATTCTTCAAAGGTTACCAACTAACCCCATGGCGATGCCACGCCAAGGGCAGCCAACAGAGCCTGCGCCTTGAGCTCAGTCTCCTGCAATTCAGACGTCGGGTCAGAATCTATGGTGATTCCTCCCCCTACCCCCAAAGTCACAACCTGGCCCACTTCGGTCTGCTCAAAAACCAAAGTTCGAATTACCATTCCGAACTCAGCCGAACCGTCAGCGCCGAAATAGCCGATTGCACCCGAATAGATTCCGCGCGGTCCTAGCTCTAATTCACGAATGAGTTCAATTGCGCGTGGCTTTGGTGCGCCAGTCATCGAACCACCCGGAAAACAGGCGTTAAAAGCATCAATAGCGGTGGCCCCCTCGCTAAGTCGGCTTTCGATTGTGCTGACTAGCTGATGCACTGTCGAATAGCTCTCTATTTCGAAAAGCTTTGAAACTGTCACAGAATCTGGCTCAGAAACCTGCGAGAAGTCGTTGCGCATTAGGTCAACAATCATTAAGTTCTCGGCACGCTCTTTGCTGTTGGCTGCAAGCTCTCGGGCAATTTCGTCATCTTTTGCAAAATCAGAGTGACGCGGCCTTGTTCCTTTGATTGGTTTGCTGCTCAGTTTTCGGTCAGCCGAAACCTTCAAAAATTGCTCGGGCGAAATTGAAGCAATTGAGGTTTTGCCGATCTGCAAAAAAGCGGCGTATGGAGTCGAATGCGACTTTCTAAGCTCAATGAATGTGGCTAGTGCATCGACTTCGGTTTCAATCCGTATTTGATTGGTTAGGCAAATTTGATATACATCGCCGGCAGCGATTGATTCTTGAGCCCGCTCAATCATCTGCAGATAATCACCTGATTGGTGTCGAAGGCTCGGCGTGGATTCGACTTTGCCCCTGCGCATTTTGTGCAAGTAATGCGCAACTTGACCACCGGCTAGACCCAGTCGAAGCAACCCAGCATGATGCCACTGCTTGAATTCTGCCTCTGAATCAAAAAGACCCACGAAATACATGTGGCGACTCTTGTGATCGAAGACCATTGCTCGGTCTACGTCAAGAAAACGGAATGCCCCTTCGTATTCGACAAAACCGACGAGGCCGGGGCGCCAATCGAAAGGAAAATCTGCGTCGTCGCTTTGAATTTTTGCCTCGTGTGCTCGGCTGTCAAATTGAGTTTTCAAGTCAGCAAGGTCAGGACTGCTTATTACGACCGAGCTTGCGCCGATTACGCTAAACGCCTGCGATGGGTGCTTTTCTCGATCGAGCCAAAAAGCATTTTCGTGTTGCTCGTGAAGCAAAATAAAGGCATCAGATGGGTGCACCCACCCGCGAAGTGTTGCCGAAAATAATTGCAAATGGCAACCTTTCGTTTGCTCAAAATGGCCAAGATAAATTCACCGGCCCTTAAGCCGTAATCTATAGATTAGACCGAGCTAGAAAGGAAGAAAAATGCCAGAATTCGGTGAATTCTTCTGCTTTGAAGGCGGTCAATTAATTTCTAGAATCGGCGACGCCGGGGCTGAAGTAAAACTTGCTGTTGCCGACTCATGGCTAGTCGAAGACGGCAAAGTTAGGGATCTTGAAGCGCACTTTTCAAGATTTGAGCGCTGGGTCAGCAAAGTTGATCAAGTTTCAGCGAGTCAACTTTCAGAGTTTTTCAATGCTGTTCGCCTGGCAATTCCTCTCGAAGGTCGTTGGTTTCCACGGATCGAGCTTCATGCCGAGGCCGAATTGGGTTCACGACTTTATCTCAGATTGCGAGAAGCGCCCGCACTCAACACAACCGCCATACTCTGGACCAACCCAGAAGCCGATCCGCGTTCTAATTCGTCAGTCAAAGGACCCGATCTGAGTCTCGGAATGCAAATGCGACGGGCTGCACAAATGCACGGCGCCGATGAAGCTGTGATTCTCAATTCAGCTGGATATGTAGCCGAAGGAGCACTGAGTTCACTGGTTTGGTGGCGCGATGACGTGCTGTGTGCGCCCGGGCCTGAAATCGAGTGGCTCGAAAGCATCACACGCGACAAGGTCTTTGCCATTGCAGAGTCAATGGGTTTGCAGACGAGTTTCGAGGCAGCAACCCCCGAAGATCTTTCCGGTCTAGAAATCTGGTCGCTGAGTTCCCTGCAAGGAATCCGATTGGTGACCGACTGGGTTGACCTCGAAGCGCGAGTCGGGCAGCCAAAATATTTCGACTCTTTTGCTAAGCGCCTGCGACTGCTTTCGGGGGCAATTCGATAACCGATTCGCACCTTTGAGCAAGCTCGTAATCATGCGTTATGAGAACAATTGTGCGTCGATTTGATTTGGCAAAGTCAAAAACGTCATCCATGAGTTTTTCGGCCGTGATCGCGTCAAGGTTTGAGGTCGGTTCGTCGAGAATTAATAAGTCAAAATCAGCAAGAACCGCTCGTGCCAAGCCAATTCGCTGAGCCTCACCAGCTGAAATTAGAGCGCCGCGCTCACCTAATTGAGTGTCAAGTCCCTCGCGTGCTTTGAATGTCTCAGCCAATCTAACCGCAGCTAGAACTTGCCAAAGCTCTTCTTCGGTAGCCTCAGGATTTGCAAGCAGCAAATTATCTCGAACACTTCCAAGCAAAATGTTCACCGACTGCTCGATGTATCCAATCTTTTGACGAATTGAATCCGCGTCAAATTCAGCTGCAGCTTTCGCGTTGATTAGATAGCTGCCCGATGTCGGCTCAATGAATCTCAGCAACCCGTATGCAACTGAGGTTTTTCCGGAACCCGATGGACCAACCAGCGCAGTGGATGAACCAGCAGATAACTTGAAGTTCAAGCTAGAAACGACGGGCTGTCCGTTCAAATATGAAAACACAGCGTCAATCAGTTCGATGCTCTCAAGTTCAGGCACAACTTCGGATCCTGAGCCAACCTTGAGCGCGCCTTCAGCATGCAGGTTAAGCAAATCATTGACTCGTTTCTGACTTGCCTTCACTTTGTCTCTAACACTAAATATTGCCGCGTTGGCTTGAATTACTTCAAAAACAGCCATCGGGATCAGCGAGACAACCGCGACTGAAACACCCGCCAATTGACCAGCTTCAAACGATTTGCACGCCATGAAAGTGGCAGCCAAAACTGAGACGCCCGAGCAAAGACTAACTAAACCTGAGCCGATCGCAACCGAGCCGACAAACTTTGACTCGGCGGCGTTGATTTTGCCAGTGAGTTCTCGCATGCGCCCAAGCCTTGAATCAAGCCAGCCAAATGCTGCGAGTGACGAATATGATTCGTAGGTCGAAATGCTCAGTGCAGCCAATTGTTCTTTCAATCCGAGAACACGACCGCTAGCTTCAGCCGCAACTCTAGAGCTGAGCGGCAAAAAGCCAAATGTCGCCAGAGTCGACAGCAACAGCAGCGAGAATCCCGCTGATGGAACTAGCCAATAGCTGAGCAACGTTCCGCCGGCAACCACTGCTGCGACCTGCACTGCAGGGCCGAATAAACGAACGATGCGATT
>ERZ650311.1293-NODE-1293-length-12699-cov-4.111041_pt1 | contig 12699 bp, 17 predicted proteins | sample MGYA00376247_ERZ650311 | MGnify/ENA primary metagenome ERZ650311 (study PRJEB26733, sample SAMN07839324) | wastewater metagenome | biome: small river; feature: stream; material: water | place: USA: North Carolina | collected 2016-07-28 ... | reverse complement strand
GCTCTTCCGATCTTCACTGAACAATCGCCCACACCTGACAGCTTCGGGAAGGAAGTCCGCCGGCTGCGCAATCTCGCGGCCCTGACGCCGATGCAGCTTGCCAAGAAGGTGCGGGTCAGCCCCGCCGTGCTTCACAAGATCGAGTTCGCCCAGCGCTATCCCAAGGAGGGGGTCATCGCCCGGCTGGCAGCGGCGCTTGGGTGCGCAGCAGAACCGCTCGGAAGGCTCTGTCAGCGCTCGAAGGCCGCGGCTGGCATTGAGGAACGGGGCGAGCAAGCCCTTGCTGATGAGGCTCCGTCAGACCCAAGCCTGCAGCTTGGCTGGCGGATTTCGCAGGCACGCCTGCACGCAGGCATTTCCCTGGCGGAGCTGGAGCGACGCTGCGCCTTTAGCCCAGGCTATCTGCGCCAGGTCGAGCGGGGCGAGATCTTCCCCGTCAACGCGAAACTTAGCCTGCTCGGAGAGGAGCTCGGGTTGCCGCATGACGAGTTGGAGGCGCTGCGTGACCGGGGGCGCGCGGTCAAAAGCGGTGTCCGGCGCCGCGTCCGTGCGAGCCGCGCCGCGCTCTATTCCGGGCTAGCTAACACACGCATAACCGCAAAACCATCTTTGTGACTATGAGGCTAAGAGGCTAGGAGACCAGACGATGCCACCCAAGAGAGGACAGAGCCACACAGCCGCCCCGACGGCGTTTCGGCGAGTGCTGCCCTATAGCCTGGCTGCGGAAGAAGAGGTGCTGGGTGCGGTGCTGTTCTCGGGCCGGGCCATCGCCAAGGTCGGCGATGCCCTGAAGCCAGATCACTTTTACGACTGCCGACACGAGGCGATCTATGACGCGATGTTGGATCTCGATTCGGCGAGTCGGCCGATCGACATCGTCACCGTTGCCGAGGCGATGCGTCGGCGGGGGACCATCGCGTACCTGTCCGCATCGGGCTCAGAAGCCTACCTGGCCGAGCTGGCCAACAAGATCTCATCCGCCGAGCACATCGCGGAGCACGCCCGGATCGTCCGCGACAAGGCGCGGAGTCGCGCACTGATCTTGCGACTATCGGAGGCCCTGGACGAGGGCTACGGTCAACAGTACGAGGCGGATGAGCTGTACGCGCGCACGATGCAGCGCCTCCTCAACGCCGACCAGGGCAACCCCCAGGGCTATGTGCATCGGCGTCGCCTCCTGCACTCGCACTTAAAGGGGCTGGAACAGCGCTACACCGATGGCGGAGCCCTCGTAACGGGCATCCCAACCGGCATCTTGAAGTTCGACGTGATGACCAAGGGCCTTCAGCCCGGTGAATTCACCGTGATCGGGGGTCGGCCGTCCATGGGCAAGACGAGTCTTGCGATGGGCTGGGTCGAGCACGCAGCCAGCAGTCACGGCAGCCCCTGTCTTGTGTTCAGCCTCGAAATGACCGCGAACTCCCTGCTCGATCGCTCGGTTGCCGCGGTGAGTGGGGTCGAAGGCCAGCGCATCAGCACAGGGCGGCTGGAAACGAAGCATTGGCGCGCGGTGACGCGAGCCTATTCGACGATGTACGACGCGCCCATTGCCATCGATGCGCGGGAAGCACCGACCCTTGCCGAGCTGCGCGCGGTCTGCAAGCGGTGGCGCTGCGACCCGGAGTTCTTTCCGCCACAGACTCGGGAGGGTGAGGCGCCGCGGCTCGGCCTCATCGTCATCGACTACTTGCAGCTTATGCGGGGCGGCCAAAAGGCCCGCGACGATGGCGCCCGGGAGCGCGAGATCAGCGAGATCTCGCGCGGGCTGAAGAGCCTTGCCAAGGAGCTGGGCGTTGCCGTCGTCGCCCTCTCTCAGCTCAACCGGGGCTGCGAGGCCCGCGCCGACAAGCGACCGATGACAAGTGATCTGCGTGAGTCTGGCGCCATCGAGCAGGACGGCGACCTCATCGTCTTTGTTTACCGCGACGAGGTCTACAACAAGGAGACCGCCGACCTGGGCGTCGCGGAACTCATTATCGGCAAACAGCGGAACGGTCCGACGGGGACCGTACGTGTTCGGTTCGACAACGACCTCACGCGCTTTGACAACCTCGACGAGCAGCGCAGTGAGGATGAGGCCCCACTCCCTCGGCGCCCTGCGGCCTCCGCACGGCGCGAACAACCCACCCGTCACTAGGAGGTTCCCATGATCCGCAAGCGCGTGAAGTCCCGAACCGTTGCCATCCAACGCGACCAAGAGCTGCAACGACAGCAGGAAGCCGTCTACCTGCAACTGGAGCAGGCATTGTCGGGGGTGGCCAAAGCCCAGCGCAACCTCAAGCGAACAACGGCGGCCTTGAAGATGCCCGCCGCTCTCGCACCGCTGTACCGGCAGGCGCAGGCATGCGCGCAGAGTCTCGACGCTCTGTACTACCAGCTTGCCCCTATGGTGCGCGAGCGACTTCGGGCCCGGCATCGCGCCGGCCGCATGGCGGCACCGGCCGCGCTGCACTAGCCGGAAAAAGCAGCGGCCGAGAAGGTGCGCTCTCGGCCGCTTGTCCCGAAGCCCTTTCTTCTCAGTCCCCGAGACAGACGAACGCTAGCACGGACCCCTGACAGAGCCAAGCGAGGCCGAGTTGATGCCCAAACGAAAAGACGCAATAGAGCTAGAGGTTCTACGCCTCGGGAGACAAGCGGCGAACGCCGCCGACGACCACACCCACCGCGGACGCAATCACCTGGAAGGCGTGCACCAGGCCCTTGGGAAGCTTGAGGGCACGACTGAGCTGAAAGCCGAGCTGGGCGCGCTGCTCCAGCACCTGAGCGACTTCCACGCCCGCATGGAGCTCCTGTTTTCGGCGCAGGCCCAGAAGGGGGGCAGCCGAATCACCGATGCAGAGCTCCTCAAAGACCTCACCGGCAGCCAAGGCAAGCCCGCCACATCAAAGCCGCGCAAACCATCCCTGTCGCCGGAAAGGCCGGCCCCCCACCCACCCGGCCGCTAACGCGGCCAAGGAGTTGGTTTCATGTCCCGATCTCGCCCCGTATCGCATTCCGAGGAATACAAGAAGGCCGTCGGCCTGGTTCTGCACTACTGCGGGCCGAAGTGGATCGCGCCGTTCGCTGGAAACGATCGCTTCGCTCTTGAGAGCTTTTGCAGTGCCGTGGCGCTTTGGGGCCGCGGTGATGTGGAAACGCAAGCGAAGGCCCTCCCCGTCCTGCGCGGCCTGGTCTCGGCGATGCAGGAGCCCAACCGCCATACCGCCTACTTGGCGATCATCGCGCTCTTGGACTGGGAGATTGCTGGCCGGCTCATTCCCAAGATCGTCCCCCAGGGCGACGCGACCTCGGTTCTCAAGTTCACCGAAGCGCTGCGAACGCACGGCGACCAGCACCGGCCGAAGCTTGGACCGTTGCAGCTTGAGCCGAAGCGAGCCCCGCTGCTCAAGCTTGAGCTGTGGCCGGGGGCGCCGATGCTGGACCTGTCCAAGGCGTCCGATCGGGCGCAGTTGGCCCGCCTGGACCCGCAAGAACTCGCCGACAAGGGCTGGGACCGATTCACCGCGATCCACTGGTGGCACGCCCTGAGCTCGCTGGCGGACAGCCATGCGGAGATGTGGCGCGAGGATGAGGCGCGGGGTGAACAGCCCTGGCTTCGAGAGGCCCTTCGCCCCAGTGCCTAAAAAGAAGGCAGCCCACGCGCCCCGTGCGGCTGCCTCTGCCTCCCCTGGTTTTGCCACCGAGAAAGACAGAGCACCCTACCACGGCGCTCTGACAGGAGCCAAAAATGGAACCCGCCCAAGTCTTGCGACTACTCGCCCTCCCCGATGAGCAACTCATCGAGAGCCCTGACTTTACCCTCAGCGAACAGGGTTTCGATCTGCTGGAGAATCGGCTCCGCCTCCGCGCGGCCGTGCTGGGCTGGACCGGCGATCCTCTCAAGCAGCCGCTGGCCTCCGTGGCTGCCGAGGTCCGGGCGATGCTGAGCCAGACCGACCCGGTTCTGGCCGTGATGAAGGATCTCGCAAACTGCCCCAAGCCGCACATGACCTGTCTGGGGATTCACAAAGCCCGAATGCGCACCCTTGCCGAGCAGGTCGTAGAGAAGTGGAACGAGCTGGTCCCGGTGGGCACGCTGGTACGGTTCTACCCAACGTGGGGGAAATGGAACGAAGCCGAGATCGACCTGACCGAGCGGCGGGCCGAGATGGGCGCCGCCGGGGGAGCCGTGCTGTGGCTGCACAAGCGAGGCGGTCTGGTGTCGCTGTGGCACTGCGAGCCCCTCACCGTCCCGAGCTGCTTCGTGCCGCGAAGGAGTGCCCAAGGAGTCGCACCATGAGGCCCAACCGTCTAGGCCACGCAGTGCGCGAGCAGCGCGAGAGGTGCAAGTGGTCTCCAACCGAGCTGGCCCGTCGATTGGCGATCAGCTCTACCCAGGTCAACCGCATCGAGGAGGGCGCGACCTTGCCCAGGGAAAGCCTCGTGGCGAAGCTGGAAGACGCGCTGGGGCTCCCGGCTGGTGCCCTGCTGGGGCTGCGCAACCAGGACCAGGCGGAGCGGGTCTCCCGGCACGCTGCGGCGGTGGTGTCCGGGATGCCGATGGATGTGCGGTATCGCCTGGGGTATGTGCTGCGAACCACCCGCGAGCTCAAAAAGCTAACCCAAGCGGCGGTTGGCGCTCTGTGCGGCCTCAACACATGGAACATCGCAAAGATCGAAAACTCGGAGGACTACCCCCCGGACTTTTGGCTGGGAGAGCTGGCCAAGGGCCTGGGGCTGAATTTTGCAGAGCTGAAGACCCTCCGAGATGAGGGGCGCTTGGCGTGTGGACAGGGCGTGGCTGGTGCGGCCAGGGCACTGCCCACCCTCCTGATCTTTTTTCTGCTGTCAGGCAGCGCCTGCAAGCCCCTGCAGGGCCCCGAAACCCCAGCCGGCACCCATCCACCCAAGGCGCCCCCAATGTGCGAACAACGGAGCCTGGTAGCGAGCCAGGCCCTCACGCGAGAGCTGCGTCTCAAGGCCGAGATGGAGTACGACGAGGACTGTTCAGTCACCGCCCGCTTCGGCCGGACTCTGCGGGCCACGGCAGTCGGGACGGTGGATCGATGAGAGAGCGGCGGCAAGAGGAAGCTGCCACAAGGTCGGGAACTGCGCCCGCAAACGAGCAGACTGAGAGCACGGATGGATGGGTCTGCGCTTATTGTTCGCACCGAAACGATTTCGAGGCGGACTCCGATGTGGAGCTCATGGTGCTGCAGGACGGGGACGAGCTGCCGTTCCGTTGCACGGAATGCGGCAAGGTCTGCCTCGTCACCACCGAAGTGGTGCAGGTTCGCTATGTCGCGGAGCCGGCCGACGACCAGTCGCACGCCGTGAATGATGACGAAGACGACTTCCAGGAGGAGGACGAAGACGATTTCGACGATGAGGAATTCGACGAGGACGACTTCGAGGAGGAGGACGAGGAGGACTTCGACGACCTGGACGACGAGGACTCTGACGACGACGAGAGCGCACCGACGGTGGACCCGGTTGCAACGGCCTCTTTCGGATCCCGCCACCTCATCGAGCTTCACGCGAACAACCCGACTGTGACGAGCCCGGTAAAGACCGGCTGGGAGCGGACGAAGCCGGGGCGGGTCCATCCCGCGTGCAAGGGGCTGCACACCGTAGAAGACGGATGCCGCGGCATCGTTGAGCCCTGCGCGCGCTGCGGTCGGCCGCGTTGCTTTGTCGAGGGCACGTCAAGTCTGATCAGGCTGTGCAATGACTGTTGGTCTGCCGTGGTGACCAAGGGTGCCTACTGGCCCACGTTGGAAGCTGTGGAGCGACGCCGATGGTGGCTAAGAGAGGAATGGCAGATGCCGCGATGGTGGATGTGGACCACGAAACTAGCTGAGGCGGTTGCTGACGATGAGGCTGAGTGCGAGCGAATCGATCAGATCAACTGTCTGCTTGTCGAGCTGCCTGTCCAAGCAGCACTTTCTGCGATCTCGGAGCCCGCCCATGACTAGCCACAAGCCGCGCGCGGCGCAGCCACCCGTCCCGGACTTCCAATGGATTGCGGAGCTTGCCACCAAGAAGGCGGCCGAGCGACTGGACGCTGCCAATAGGCAGCTTGGGATCGCGAGTGAAGCGGTGCTTCAGACCCAGTCGCTGCTGCGTCCACTCATCGGTTCCAGAGCAGCCGAGAGCGTCGCGGCCTGCCAGACGCTGCGCATTCAACTCGCGCTGGCGCAGGAGTCCCTGAGCAAGCTCGATCGGGCAGCCAAGCTCCTTGCAACCGAGCGGCAGCCGACCATGTCCGAGGATGCCGTTCTGCGGGAGATGGAGAGCGAGGGAGGGCCATGAATCGCCGACGAGAAAACCAGAGCAGCCAACTCGCCGCGATCGGGTACTTGTATTCCGCCGTCGGTGGGTTGACAGGTTCAGCAGCGATCGAAGTTCAGCGAAGCTCCCTACACGCCTTCTGCAGGAAGCAGGGCCTAGCGCTCGACTTCTGCTACACCGACTTCGCCCTGTCTCGACGCGGGCGCATGCAGGCCGTGCGCCATTTGCTCAACCGGCAGGGGCCGCAAGTGTTGGTGATCGCGTCGCTGGCTCGTCTGACGCGCAATCCGGCAGTATTCAGCCGCATCGTCGATCGCATCCTCGCCAAGGGACGCGACCTTGTCACTGCAGACGGGCAGCTAGATACCCGTACCCAGCCGGGCCGGCTGATGGTTGAGCTGATGCGAGTCTGTGGGGAAGTCGAGCGCGACAACGCAGCGCCGACACTGCACTGAGGGATCGCCATGCCATGGAAAAACGACGATGGCTTCTTCTGGCTCTCGATACCCGAGGGCCAGCCAGGCGAGATCTTGACCTTGTGGGCTATGCAGCGCGGTCGTGGCCGCGGCTGGTCCGCTGGCATCGACGACGGCGCGACCAACACGATCGAGGCGAAGTGGCACTACTTCACCGAGCTGGAGGACGCACAGCGCTGGTGCGTTGCGCGCGCGGTCGAGTGGCTGAAGGAAGGGATTGCCGAGCTGACGCGCACGACGCCGGGAGCCAAGCAATGAACGAGCAGCGTGCCAAAAGACTGATCGAGCTCGGTGTGAAGATGGCCCTTGCGCGTGGACATCTGGCGTCACCTCCCGATGACGGTCGGTATCAAACCATGCTGGTTGAGCTCGTCGAGGGCGGCCCCAGGTTTCGGATGATGCTTGCAAAGCGGACGGCAGACGAGGTGTTGAACTTCAGCCGGGGAAAGGTCACGGCTGAGCGAATCCAGGCAACGATGACTCGCCGCGACCACTTCCCGTTGCTGTCGGCAGTCGTAGATGGAGAGGACATGTACTCCGAGATCACGGAGATGCGTGTCGACGTCAACCAGGTGGGAACGGCGAAACCGTTTCAAGTGGGCTAAATGGAATCTCAGCATCGAAACCCTGACTCTCGACGGTGCTTGTTCTTCCCCGATAGCGGCGGGCAGTGCGGCCAGCCAGCGACCTTTGTCTGCAGCGAGCTTCAGACCCAGGCACTGCTGCGTCCGCTCATCGATTCCCGAGCAGCCGAGAGCGTCGCGGCCTGATGGAGAGCGAGGGAGGGCAATGAAGATTGACAGGGAACCGCGGGACACTTTGCCCCGCGCCATCGGCTACATCTATGCTGCGAATGGCGGGCTGGAGGGCTTCCACGCAATCAGAGTGGGAAGACGTGACCTGCGGGCCTTCTGCGAACGCCAGGGGCTGCATTTGACTGCCTGTGAAGACGACACGGGCGCGAGCCGCGCTTCACGTCGTGCCGTCCTTAACTTCCTCACTTCAGGCGGAGCCGAAGTGCTGGTGGTGCCTGCTCCGCATCACCTTTCTCGCAACGGCTGGTATGCGGCCGGCGTCGTTCGCCGGTTGCTGAGGCGGAGGCAGCACGTTATCACCTGTGACGGGAGCTTCGATTCCCGCACTCAGTCGGGCCGAATGATGTTGTCGCTGATGAGTGTCTTCGCCAGAGTTGAGCGCGAGCACGCAGTTCCGACGATCCACTAGAGGACACCGACACCATGGGCAACATCGACGAGAACCGCGTACGCATTCTAATCAAGCTCGCGCTTGGCCAGTCCATCCAATCTGGGGGACTCCAGCGCGCCTCCGACGGCAAAGTTTGGGTGCTGGCGATTCACGCGGACCCAGACGGATCGGTCCGAGCAGTCCTCAATGAGGACGACTACGACACGATCAACGAGCTCCTTGGCGGCCGACTCTCGCGGGCCGATTGGACGCTGTGGACCACGCCCGGCGGAGGGGTGTGGGTCCTCAGCCTGTTTTGTGAAGACGGCGAGGTCTATGCCGAGGCGAGCGAGTTTCTGCTTTTGACTGATCCCGACCTTCGGCCCTTGGGGGCTGCACTTCATTGACGGAACGGATCGGAGCGGCCCACGCCTCGACCTGGAGGAGCCCATGATATCTAAGATGACGTGCGCGTGCTGGTGCTCCTCGACGACTCGCTAAACGGCGCGATTACCGCCGCCATAGGCAGCTATGCCAACCCTGGTGGTCTAAACCTCCTGACCTACTCGTGGACCGCAGCGCAGGACTGTCTGATCGTCGGCTCGACTCCCGTCACCGTCTCTGGTGGCGTCGCTGCCCACGTCAGCGTCGGCCCCGCGTGGCCCGAGCGCGCTTATCGCTGGGCCGACCTCGTCAGCGCCAACCCCGCCGCCGTGCTCGTCGACGCGTTTCCGGCCGACGGCGGTCTGCCGGCCGGGGCAGTGGTGCCGTCCATCCTCCTTGTTTCAGGTGACAGCAGCAACACGCAGCGCAGCGGGAAGCGCATCATGGCGCTATCCATCAACGGAACACCCATTGTGCCGTAACTTATGGCCGCAGCCCGGACCCGACCCCAGGGTGCGATCGTGGCCCATCTGCGCCACCTCACCGACGAGATCGGGAACGCTGAGATATCACCGGGATAGCTTGGGCTGCGGGGGCTTTTTGCGGGGTAGCCTGAAGGGAAGATGGATGCAGCACAGGCGATTGCGGAACTAGAGCGGCAGCGGATTGAAGGCACGCGCGACGATCTTCTGGGAACGGTCTACGGAGTCTTGGTCGCGCTGATCCTGGAGCTAGCGGCTCGCCCGCGACAGAACGCACGCACGGCCTCGGCTGCCAACTCCGCAGCCCCGCAAGGTCCGGTCGGTGGGGACCTTGGGGGCGCCCTACCGAATCCCCAGGTAGTCAATGTGCAGGGTCAGCCCTGGGACGCAGCCGTCTTGGGCCTGGCTGAGCTCGGCCTGGTGCCCCGCTGGACTGGCGACCGATGGGTGGCGGGAAGCGTCGCAACGTCGCTCGCGCCCCTGACGCGCACTCGCTTTGTTGACTGGGCAACCACCGTGCCGCCGGCACAGCAGACCGGGCAGGAGTGGGCCCCGTATGCGACGGAGCAGCAGGCGATGAGCGAGATTGCCGCCGGCCCGCTGGACCAAGACTGGGCGGTCGTGATCCGTCGGCCGAGTGGGCTCGGATTCAGCGTGCCGTACCGGCGACGCATCGTGGTGCGGGGCGAGTTTCGCGCGGCCGTGGTCGGCGCGATCACCTGGCAGATCGGCGGTCCCGATGGCAGTAGCGTCCTCAACCTGCGGAACCTTCAGTGTGGGGCCATCACCGTCAGCGACCACAGCAGCGGGCCTACGACCTTTGCCATCGCCGCGCTGGAGAGCGTGATCTGCGGCGGCATCGACAACGTCACCAGTGGGTCCGCCTCCCAACTGCACCTCCTCGCCACCGGAACGGTTCCCAACTACGTCTCGACGACAACTTCGACGAGCGGCCAGTTTTTAGGGTCGATCAAGATCACGGGCCTCGCCGCGCTCCTCAACGTGGAGACGCAGGATGGTCAGACGCTTCAAGCCGCGGGACTGCTCGCGCGGAACGTAGCCCTTGGCGGCAACGTGACGCTGACAGACAAAACCTGTGAGCTTGTTTCGGTGACGTGGAAGCAACCCCCGCCCAGCCTCGCGTTTGTGGGCGATCCCGGTGTGGTGCAAGCCGACTCCTTGAGCACGTACAACGCCCGCCAGGTCGGCCTCACCGTTACCGGCGGCAAGGTCGCGCCATACGTCGATCAGCAAGCCGGCCCCTTCTCCATCGCCGTCCCGACCGAGGGGGCCCTGTACTACGCCTCGGGCGGCGGCGCGGCCGACCTTGCCCAGGCCGACAGCCTCTCTACCTCGCGCGTTATTGGGGTGTACGCGAACCGGGGCGGCAGCCTGGGCACGGTGCAGGGACATGTCTACCCCATGCTATTTCGGCCGGGCCTGTCGCTCACCGTTGGCGAGCGGGCGTACCTTTCGCCCGACTTTGCCGGCATGGCCACGAACATCGAGCCTACTGCCGATGGCCAGTTCATCGGTCCTGTGGGCACCCTCCTCGACACCTCTGGCTACAACGCGCTTCTGGGTGGCCTCGTCCAAGTCGAACTCATCTTCGGCCCCGTACAGAGCACCGAATCCGTCGGCGAAGAGGTCGTGCTGGGCGCGCTCGATACCTCCGGCATTTGGTTTCCGCTGGAGTGGATCGGCCCTGCATCGGGCAGCACCAGCACGCCAACCCCCGACGCCGTGTTTGGCTTTGGCTGCGGCTTCTTTGTGGTGCGCGCCGACGGCACCCTGCGCGACCTCTGGCTAACCAACGCCAGCCCCTCAGCGAGCGACTTTGACTTTGATGTCTGGGTTGCGCCTGGCGGCAACCCCGGGGCTTTCGCCTACAGTGGCGTGACCATCTCTGTCCCCGCGAGCCAGCACGCCGTCTTTGGGGCGGCCGAGCTCGCCCTGCAAACAGGGGATCTCGTCGCTCTGCGCAACGCCAGCGCGCTTATCGGCTACACGTCGGGCGGCCTCTCGATCACCGCCCGCTTCCGTCGAAACTAGGAGACCTCTGCATGTCAGGCTTTCCCGCCGCCTTCAACACCACCCGTGACGAGCAACCCGCCTATGGCCAGGCCGGCACCGCGAGCATCCCACCAGGCCACGGCGTCGTCCACCGCGGCCGGGAAGCGGTGCTCGGGGCCCAGGCGGTAGTCCACCGCCAGCACCGAAAAACCGAAGGCTCGCAAAGCCAAGACTGAGGAGAAGTAACCAGTGGGATACGGCGTAGGCTCAGCAGTTTTAATCGGTCGGGAGGACACCCCTGGCGAGCAGTCGGAAAGCCTCGTGACCATTCCCTTCACCTCGGAAGACGTCAAGGGGAATCGGGCGATGAACCCGACCGCGACCATCACCGGCCGGCGCGCGCTGACCCGGCGCAACAAGGGGAAGCAAACCGCGGCTGGCAGCTTGTCCCAGGAAGTGGACGGCGCCAGTTTTGGCTTCCTGTTCAACCTCCTGAACGGCACCGCCAGCGGAGCTCTGACCAGCGCCGCCCTGCCTGGGCGGGTGGCCACGATTTCCGCTGCCGCTGCTTCAGGCGGCGACCTCCCGGTGGGCGTCTACTACGTCAAGGCTGCCACCGTGCTCGAGCGCACCTTGGATGGTTCGCTCTGGGTGATGCCAGCGAGCGCGGAACCGTCTTCCGTGACTCTCGCCAGCAGCAACCGTCAGATCGACTACTCCTGGACGAACCCCGTTGCGTTCCCTCGTGGCTTTACTCTTGCCGGTACTGCCCTTTATCGAACGGTTGCCGGCGGCGCTTCGGGAAGCGAGAAGCTGGCGTTCTATCTCGATGGAAGCGGAAACAGCTACTCCTTAGACGATGCTACGAAGTTTGTTTCGACCTGCGTCCCTCTGGTGGCCACCGGCTACCAACACACCTTCGTGGAGGCTTTCACGGTTCCGAACAACCCTCTTCCGGCGTTCTCCTACGTCGCGAAGAAGGACGTTCCGACTTCGATGCTTGCCCTGGGTGGCCGTATGAACGGGCTCGAGCTGGCCGTCTCCAACGGTGACGAGCCGGCGACGGCCAAGTGGGACATGATGTTCCGCCGGGCCACCACCATCTCCAACCCGTCCCACAGCTTGTCTGACATTCCGAGCATGATGAGCTGGCAGTCTGTGGTCGGTGTGGACGGAAGCTGGGAGGACACACTCGAGTCCTTTACGTTGTCGATCAAAAACGGTGCGGAAAACGTGCCCGGCCTGATCGGTAAACCCTGGAACCGGGACGTGGGTTATGGCGTCCGCGACATCGGCATCCAGGCCAACCGAGGCTACGAGGACAACGGCTTCTTCGATAAGATGATGGCCGGCGACACCTTCAACTTCGGTGCCTTCTGTGCCGGTGGGCCTCTGGCCGCTGCCGCTGCTGGTTTCACCACCTCCTTCGACTCCACTAACGGCGGTCTGGAAGCGGATGTGCTGCCGTTGCCGTATATGATCCAGCTTGAAGCCTATGACCTCAGCCTCGGCGAGGCCGGCGGAAACGTGGGCGGCTTCGGGCGCATCATCGAAGGTCTGAACTCCGGTGCGCAGCGCAACGTTTCTGAGGGAACCGACCTGCGTGTCACCCTCTTCAACCTGACCTCGAGCTATAGCTAAGTGGCGCTGCCATTCGCTCCCCACCTGGTGGCGCCGTCCTCCGAACCCGTTGTGCCGAAGACGGTGACCTTCCCGGTTCGCGACCGGGAGGTCACCCTGACGGCAATGGGCGGCGATCTGTTGTTGGATTGGGGCGAGATGCACCTGCTGGCCGGCCAGGAGCTGCTCTCGGCCTACCAAATGGCCAAGCGGGCCCGCAAGAAAGACTCAACCCTCTATCGGGCCACCCTTCGGCAAATGGTTGAAGC
>ERZ650311.1291-NODE-1291-length-12713-cov-3.494628_pt1 | contig 12713 bp, 13 predicted proteins | sample MGYA00376247_ERZ650311 | MGnify/ENA primary metagenome ERZ650311 (study PRJEB26733, sample SAMN07839324) | wastewater metagenome | biome: small river; feature: stream; material: water | place: USA: North Carolina | collected 2016-07-28 ... | reverse complement strand
GAAATCGCGATGTCCTTGCCCGGGTAGTCGGCGGCGATCGGTACGAACGCGTCGACGGGTGCGTGGCGATCGACGGGGATGTCAAGGATGGCTGGATGCCGTTCGAGATCCCGCTCGAGGTCAAGCAGTACGGCAATGCCTACCTCGCCATCACAGGATCGGCCGCGGCACCGTCGAACTACGGGTCGTTCCTCCGACGGGTCGGAAGCACGGTCACAGTGGCCGTTGCATCACACACCGTCACGGTTGGCCCAGGGGCGGTCCTCGCGGTCCAGGCGACCGTTGGGGTGGCAAGCGGACCCAAGGCGATGATGATGACTGGAACGATCTTCACGGGGCAGGTCCGAGTGGAACCGCAACCCGACGGGACCCAGAGGCTCACGTTCAACGCAGGCGACGCGGTGACCCAGGCCGCGGTGTACCTGCTCGCCTGCCCCGAGGAGATGATCTCCGCGCTCGACGCAACCGCCACCCCCGAGGGGTGACCATGCCTTGCCTTGGACCGACCGGTGACCCTGACCCGCGTTACCCGTTCCACACGCACGAGTTCCGATGCAATCTCCGCGATGAGGACCCGCAGCGCTTCCTCAATCTCTTCTTGAGGGCCTTCGGACCGAGCACCATCGCGGTGGATCTGACGACCGAGCCGGATCGCTGCACGTGCAAGGATCCTCGATTTGACCGAGTGACCGTTGCTGGCGAGCGGCACAGCGAGTTCTGCTGCGCCTGTGGCCTCCCTGGGCCCAACGACCACGTATGCTAGCGAGGAGATCACCATGGCCACGGCGAGCATCCGCATCAACCAGGCAACCAACTCCTCCCCAACCGGGGTGGCGGGGCGGAGTCGCGACGATATCGATGCTGGCGACGTCGTCCAATTGCGCAACGCCGACGACACGGGGGTGCGCTCGTGGAGGTGGAGGATCGTCGATCGGCCAGAGGTCAGTACCGCCAATCTCTCGAATCCCGTCTCTGCGGCGCCCACCTTCACGCCCGACGCCTACGGCTCTTACCTCATCGAGTTGGTCGTCAACGAGGGGCGCACAGGCGAAGTCGACCGCCGTGTGGTGGCGGTGCGAGACACCCTTGGCCTCCGCGTTCCTGCTGCCGGCGAGGCCGCAGAAGCCAACTGGCTCATCGGTGGCGAGCCCAACGATCGAGGGTACCAGCCAGAATTCGAGCGCATGCGGCTCTTGTTCAACGACATCCAGGCACAGATCGATGCCGATCCGCGGATCGTGGTCTACGAGGTCTCGTTTTTCTACGAGACGCCTCAGACGATCTCCGACGGTTCCGTGGTGCTCGATGATCTGACGTGGACTGCGGACAACGTGGCCAACTCCTCGACATTCGCGGTCGTGGACGAGATCGGGATCCGTATCACCCATGACAACGGCGTAGCCACCGAGATCTCGGGCGCCGACACTGCCCCGCAGATCCGAATCCCGTTGGGAGATCTCATCCCAAACTATGATCCCACGCATCGGTACCTCTTCATGGTGTCCTACCAGTGGGAGGGATCTCCAGACGAGGCAGGGGAACGCTTTTCAATCGGGTTCCAGTCGTTTGCCGAGGCGCCCTACGCCGGGACGACCGCGAGGTTCATCGGCGCAACGTCGGTCTTCGTGTCGAACGACGATGGAGATCTCGTCCGCCACGAGGCCGAGGACACCAACAGTACTACGACGGTCTTCGCTGCCTCTGATTTGGTGATGGCTGTTCACCTCCTCGATGGTCGAACGATCGAAACGTACTCTGGAGATCGCGCCTTCCCAGACCTCGATGAACTCGTTCCGGTGGCTGTCCAGCGATCGGATGATGCCGAGGTGGGCGGCGAGTCGAGTCTCACGCACCCGGACACGTGGTTCACGATGGCGCTCGCGGCCACTGGTACGACCGCGACTCACTCGGTGGCCATCGAAGGCCTCCGCATCATCAGGATGGTCTAGTCATGTCGTGCTGCGGTTCACCCAACTCCGACGCCGCTCAAGGCAGCGCGAGCAACCCGTTCGTGGTCCGTCAGGGGTCGACCTTCGAGTTTACCCTTCGGTTCTTTCGCAACGGGTCTCCTCGAGACCTCTCGGATCGCACGGGGTCTGCTCACCTGCGCGCGTCGCCGGGGCGCGGGGGCAACCCTCTCGCTGAGTTCGACGTCTCGATCCGAGACCCGCAGACCGGCTCGGGCCGTGGCCGGGTGGACGTGCGCCTGGGCGCGACCGTGACGGCCTATCCCCAGATCGCGGCGGGCGACTATGTGTTCGACGTCGAGTTGACGCTGGACGCCGACCCTGACGACGTGATCGCCACCGACACCTTCTACCTCCGCCTCCTTCCCGAGGTGACGCTGTGACCGACATCTACGAGGTCGAACCCTACGAGGACACCTACGAGGTCGAGGTGGCCGTCGATACCTACGAGGTCGAGTCGCCGTGAGCTTGTTCGGACTGCGCCTGTTCGGGACCGAGTCGCCGTTCGGCGGCCCCGGGGCGATCGCGATCATCGGAGTAGCGACGATCGGCACGCACGAGATCCTCGTGGACTTCGACCGCACCCCCGAGACCTTCGACCCTGCGGGGCAGCGGAGCGCCACGAATGTAGACAACTGGGCCCTGACCCCCGTCGACCCGCGGATCGTTTCGACGGCTGACCCCACCGTCTACTACAACCCCGACCGACTGCCGGTTCCGACGCGGGAGCCGATCCTCATCGAAGCGGACTGGGACCGCCGGGCGCCAACGCAGGTGATCCTGGCCGTGGACTCGGCGCTCGAGCGAGGGGTGGAGTACGACCTCGAGATCCAACCACTCGTCGAGGGCTCGGCCTGCGAGTCACTGGTGGGGGTGACGACGTGGCGGTTCGGCGCAGTCGGCCAAGGACCGCCACGTCGCGCCCGGATCATCCAACTCGACCGCTACCGCGACTGGGCCACCGAGTTCTTCCCGACGGTCGAGAATCAGCCCGAGTCCACATGGACGATCACCTCGAACCGAGACATCGCGCTCCATGACGGCGTCGACTCGCTGCGCAAGCGGATCTTCCGCCGGATCCTGACCTCTCTGAGCGGCTTCTCCCACCTCGTGGGCTACGGGACCGATCTGCGGATCAAGTCGCTCCTGCGAGGCAGCGACGTCCAACGCCTGGCCAACTCGATCCCCGAGCAGATCCGCCAGGAACCCGACGTGCGAACCTGTGCTTGCTCCGTCGTGCAAGACACAGAGAACTCGGACGGGTCGATCCTCGTGGTCACCGTGTACGTGGTGCGCAACGACTCGCGCGACGTGAAGTACATCTTCGAGTTCCCAGGAGCGTGAGCCATGGCCGAGTTGCCCGACTTCGACGACCTCTTCACCGCGATCGAGCGCGAGATCCTCATCCGTCCGACGGCCTTCAACCCGGAGATCGTGCGGACCGACGGCAGCGACGTGAACATCGCGGTAGCCTTCGCGGCGTCCGGGTGCGAGGAAGTCTCGCGCTATGCCCAGGTCTCGATCGGTGAGACCTTCGCCGCCTTCGCTGCCCAGATCTCGGACGAAGCCCTCGACCGGTGGGCCTACGACCGGTACCAGCAGCGCCGGCAGCAAGCCAGGGCGGCGATCGCCACGGTGGAGTTCACGCGGACGAACACCGACGGGTTCACGATCCCTGCGGGCACGAAGGTCACGGCCGAGGACGGCACGGTCTTCTCGACGCTGACCGATGTGCCGTTCCCCGAGAACGTGCTGGGGCCGCTCTCGGTCGTCTGTCGAGCCGATACCACGGGCCCTGGCGGCAACGTGGGTGAGGACACGATCACGGTCGTCACGGGCCTCGAAGACAACTCGGTGGTCGTGACCAACCCGGTGAGTGCTGCGGGCGGTCGAGAGGCGGAGACGAACCCCTCGTTCCTCGCCCGGATGTACCGGTTCTGGCTTACCGCCCGACGCGGGACCAAGGCCGCGATCGAGGCCGGGTGCTTGGAAGTCGTCGCGCAGGCGAACGTGATCGAGTACCTCGACTCGAACGGATCTCCCGCGGGCCGGGTGCAGTGCATCATCGCCGACGTCGAAGGGCAAGCAAACCAAGCCTTGGCTGACGAAGTGGTGCTCGTGCTCGAGGAGTATCGCGGGCTTGGGGTGCCAGTGACGGTCTTCGCGGGGACGCCAGAGTACATCCGGGTCGCTGCCTCTGGGCTCGCGTTCCAGGCCGGCGTGAACACCACGACCGTCCTCCAAGACGCCCGTCAGAGGGTGGTAGCCAAGGTCAACTTCACCCCACCCAACAGCACGCTCCGTCGAGCAGCGATCCTGGCCGCGCTTGAATCGACGCCAGGTCTCATCGTTCCGTCCGGTGCCCTGACCTACCCGGCCGGCGATCTCGTGCCATCATCTGGCGGAGTGATCCGCACGAAGACCGAGTTCATCTTGCTCAACGAGAGTTAGGCCAATGTTCGCCCACCGTGCCCACCAAGGCTTTGGAGACACCGATCTGACGGGCGTCGTGTCCTTCGGGATCCATCGGTGCCCGCAGTGCAAGGAGCCCAAGGAGTTCATCTCGTGGGACGAGAACCAGCGGGGGCCCGAGAACGCGGAATGCTTCGACTGTGGGTACCGCTTCGGTGAGACCGTCGTGCTCGCGGTCGACCCAGTGACTGGCCATCCGAAGATCTTTCGCAAGCCGGTGCTTACCGCCCTCCAAGTCTCCGAAGCGCGCCGACGCCTGACGAAGGAGTTCGCGCGGTCGATGTTCCACGCTGGGGTTCCAGCCATGGAGACGTTCGCGGCCCTCCCCAACGTCGGCCAGCACGGGCCGCAGATCTCCAACCGCGAGGCCTTGATCGATTCGATGCGCCGCGCTGGCGCGAGCGAGGAACAGATCGCCAATGCCTACACAACCGCCGACACTTGAGGAGTTCGTGGAGTTGCTTCGGCGGACGACCCCGCCCGAGTACCACCTTCCGATCATCCACGACCCGCGGGGGTCCTTCGCGCTCTACAGGGCGATCTGCAAGGGCATGGCGATCACGGCCGACCGCGTCAACAAGACGGCGCAGCAGGCCTTCTACCTCCCCTCGTCTCTCCAGACGGCAGCCCCCGCATCCTCGGGCGCACGGGCGACGTTCACGGCAGTGATCTCTCGAACCGTCGATCGAGACCAGCCCAGGACCGTGATCGCCGGCCGCATGGAGATCGATGGTCCGCAGGGCCGGCGGTACCGCAACGTCTCCGAGATCTCGTGGGTGCCGTTCGACGAGGAACCCGACAAGGAGGTCGAGTTCGAGGCCGTGCAGATCGGCGCGAAGTACAACCTCGACCACATCGCCGACGCGAACGGGATGCTCACTAAGCCCCAGGTGACCCCCGAGGAACCGTGGCTCGAGCGGGTGAACCTCCGCCCTCTGAGCGGCGCCAGGACGGGCGTCAACGGGTCGATCGTGCGCTCGGCATCCGTGGGCTACCCGAGCGCCGTCTACGATTCTGGGCGGCCTGACAGGCTCTCGGAGGCGGACATCGGCCTGTACCTTCGGATCGACAACGCGATCCAGCCGAACAACCAGGGTCGAGTCCTGCGGATCGTTGGCTTCGAGGACCCCCGGATCGAGGACCCGCCGGACTCGGGACTCTACCCGCGGCGCGTGCTGGTCGACGACGGCCCCGAGCGCTTCCAACTCACCTCGGCCCAGGCCGACGATGGAGGAGTGCTCACCGACGAGACCGACGCGTCGAACAACGTAGCGACCGACGACATGACGATCTTGCCGGCGGTGCCGGCCGTCAACGACGCCTACTACTTCGGCGCCCAGACTCCGTTCCGAGAGTTGACGATCACCCTCTCCCAAGCCGGAGACGGCGTCTACACCATCGCTTGGGAGTACTGGACGGGGTTCGCCTGGACTGCTGTCCCGGGCCTCCACGATGGCACCTACGCGTTCTCGCAGGACGGATCGGTGGCGTTCACCCCTCCCGCGGGTTGGGCCGTCTCCTCGGTCAACTCCGTGGCCGCCTACCACCTGCGGGCCCGCGTCTCGGCCTTCACCTCCATCGCTACTCAGCCGCTTGGGCAGACCGCCTTCGTCGGGATCCAACTCCAACTCCAAGACGAGGACGACACGATCACGTGGTCTGTGGTCGACTGGCTCGACATGGGCTTCGAGATCCTCTCGCTCGAGGCCGCCACGGGAGGCCGTGACAACGTGCTCAAGATCCTCGGCGACGAGCGAGGACTACAGCAGCAACCCGGCGAGAGCGACGACGCATTCAGCAAGCGCGCAGCCAAACTCCCCGACATGGTGAGCCCCAACGCGATCAACCGCGCGATCAACCGGATCCTCGGTGAGTACGGGTACTGGGGCCGCGCCCGCGATCTCGGCGGACCGACGACGGGCAAGCGTCCCTCCTACCGCGGCGTGTTCTTTGACGTCGCCACGATCGCTGCACCCTCGTATGTCTCGGTCTTCGACATGTACGAGCCTGGAGATCTCTTCCCGGTCGAGGCCACCATGCTGCAACTCTCCGAGGAAGAGTCGAGGTGGCACTTCTTCGTCGAGGTGCCTCGCCTTGGGCTCGGCGACTGGGGCCCGTTCTTCGACGAGTCGCCGTCGGTCTCGGCAGGCGATGGCTTCTACATCTCGGACGCCTTCGAGCATGCTGCCTACGACGGCTACCCGATCACCGCCTACCAGATCTACGCCCGGATCCACAACACGGTAGACTCCCTGCGCATGGGTGGCATCGCGTTCACCCTCATCTACGCCGACCTCCCCAACTGCCCGTAGGAGACCCAATCCGCCATGTCGTCGAACATCCGTCGCCTCCAAGCGAACACGCGCGAGCGCATCCTCTCCACGGACTGGAACAACGCGACCGCCCTGCACCACCGCGCACTCATCGAGGCAGGGGCGGCCCTCTTGCAAGGCGATGCAACGCTCTTCGGCGTCGTCCGTGGCCTCACCGTGTCGACGAGTGGCGGGTCGCTCTCGGTCAGCGTCGCCCCAGGATTGGCCCTTCGCTCAGGCTCGGCTCCGACGACCTACGACTCGAGCACGCAGTGGATCGAACTCCGCACGACCACGGCCGTCGACCTCACCGCTCTCGTCGACGGGGCCAACCCGTGCTGGGCCGTGATCGAGATCGCCGAAGCATCGGCCGTCGAGATCTCCGAGGCGCGCGACATCTTCGACCCTGTGACCGGCACGTTCGCGACCGCCAGCGTCACCAAGGTGACCGGGTCGAGCCCAACGCTCACGGCAAGGGCTGGGACCGCGGCGGCAACCCCAGTCTTCCCGGCTGGAGCGGCCGGAGTGATCCCTCTCGCCTACGTCTACCTCGGTGCGGGCACGGCCGCGATCGGTACGACCGACATCGTCATGTGCCGGCCCATGCTGCGCTCGGAGAACGCAGAGACGTTCGCTGGTACTGGCGGTCGGCCAGTGTGGGGCGGTGGCGTCTCTGTGGCCGCTGCGGGCACGGATATCGTGCTGCGCTCGGCGGGGGGGCGCTTCCTCAACCATCGGATGAACTGGTCGATCGCTCCTGGCGATGGCACCGCTGCGTTCGCCGTGACGGCCCCTGGATACGACGGTGCTGCTGCCCCGGTGGCTGACGACGTCGTGTACTTCTACGCCTGCCCGGCTCCCTACCCGAGCGGGTACGACTCCAGCCTTGCTCCACGCGAGCACCGGCCCGGCACGACCGCGCTCACCCGCTACCAGGGCCTCGTGGCGGCCGACGTCCACAACGCGATCATCGTCGCTTCGGTCGTCGAGCCCCAAGTGGACTCTCCTCTCGGGAACCCGACGGCTGGCAACTTCTCGCTCACCTGTGCTCCGTTCTCGAGCGGCGCGGTGACGTTCGACCGGACGACGGCCGTGTACCTCGGTGCGGCGTCGTGGGACGTCTCCGCGACAGATTTCCTCGTCCAAGACGTGCGCTGCAACGGATGGGTCTACCCCTACCAGCCGACCACCGTCGACGTTGATGCAAACGGCACTGGCACGTATTCGCTGTGGTCAAGCCCTACGCCAGTTGGCGCGTACGATGACATGCTGTTCCCGCTGACCGCCCTACGCGTGCAGACCATGGTCGCCCTGCGAGATGCGGCGATGAACAGCGGGTCCGAGGTGGCGGTCCACATCACCGATGCCAGCATCGGTGAACTGACGCTGATTCCGTATGGCGTGCAGTTCGGAATCAGTCGTGATCTCTCCTCTGCGACTGCGCACGACCTCCGCTTGAGCCATGTGTTTTGCCCAGCGCGTGGCACGGGCAACGTCATCGTCACAGGACTTACCTTCGATGTTGGAGATCTCGTGCACCTCATCAACATGGCCTACGAGGACTGCATCCTCGCAGCGCGCTAGTCGCCGGCACAGACGCAGCGCATACTGAACCCCTGTTCGTACACCGCTGGGTTGACGAACAGGTTGCCGTCGCACAGCCCGAGTTGGTTGATCCCCGTCCCAAATGGCTCGCACGCTCCAGTGAGCGTGGTCTCCACGTAGACGCAGGCGCCAAGGTCATAGGCCTCGCACCACGCCGCGCACGACGGGCACCCGAACTCACGCTCGGACAGGAAGCACCCGGAGTGCCATAGACCATTGTACTGCCCCCAGTCGCCTTCGCCCGGAGACATGGGGTCAGTACACATGGCCTCCAGTAGTCCTTCCGTCGTCCCATCAGCGTCGGTTCCGCTTCCAGAACTCTCGCCAGAGTCGATCCCAACCGCCATGCCTGCCGTTGTGTCAGCGAAGGAGCCGTCGCTGCTAGATGCAGTGTTGTCCGACGTGCCAGGATCTCCGTTTCCAGTATCATCCGATGATGTGGTGATGGTGGTCGAGATGTTGACGCACCCAGCAGCGAAGAACGCGAGCAGTGAGATGTAGCGCATCTTGAAGACCTTTCGGAACAGAGGAATCAGGAGGAGTGGCCACAGTCCCGGCGGGGATGTGGCCGAGCAGTCGCAACCTCTGGCCGTCTCCGGGAGGTCGCTGGGATCGTCGTCTGGAATGAGTGTTGTCGTCTCTGCGTTGCTAGTCACCGACGATGTGTCTTCGGATGGCTCGCCCGAGTCGCTGATACCCGTCTCGTCCTGTGCCTCGCCCCACGCGCACCACGCCGGAGCCGGATCGTACGGAGCGTCGTCGCTCGAGTCGCAGTTCATCGCCACTGCACCGTCGAAGCACGGCGTGACGTCGTACCCCGATTGCTGCTCAACCCACGCGGCGGCAGACGGCGCATGGGTGTACCGGCTGATTCCACCGCAAAGCACGTCGCTGTCCTCGGCTCGAGACGTGATCCCGATGACCCTCCACGTCCCGTCGTCCTGCTCGGCCATCGCTGGCCCGCCAGAGTCGCCGCTACACGTGTCGGTGCCGTTGCCTCCGATCGTCAACTCGCCCTCCTGGAGGTTGAGGAACGGTGCTTCGCCGTAGTACTTGCGACCGTTGGTCGAGCCCTCCTCGGTGGCGCCGTATCCCACCAGCGTCACGAGTTCGCCTTGCTCTGGAAGAGGCTCAGGTGTCCCGAGTAGGTGCACGAGCGGTACGTCGGTCACCTCCACCGGCAACTCGCAGTAGGCGACGTCGAGCCCCGGGAGCGTCCATTGCGGGTGGACCTTGCACATGCTGGGGTCGATCGAGATCGTGAAGCCCTCGCCCAGGTTGCCAAACGTGACCTCTCCTTGCTGTCCGCAGTGCCCTGCGTACACGACGATTCTCGGGTGCACGAGCACGCCGGAGCAGATCGATAGGTCAACGACCGTGGGCCATTGGCAGTCGATCGCCGGCTGCCCACCGTAGATACGTGGGTTGGTGCGCATGGGTGACTCCGCGCCTAGCAACCCGGGAGAGCGCAGACCCACTCACCCTCGTAGTAGAGGCAGGTGGTGTCGCACGGCGGCGCGCATTGATCCCATGCGTCTGGGAGACACTGGCCAGGCCCGAAGTCAGTGCTGCAATGGCACGTCTCGCCAACGCCGCACTGGTCGTTGCTCTCGCATGCCACGCACGCGGGCAAGGGCCCAAGATCGCACTTGCACACGCACTTCCAGGCTGTTTCCTTGGAGAAGGACTCGTCGCATGCGACGGTGTAACCCTGGCCATGCGCGTCCTCGCAGTTGTCGAGCGGCGCACCGCCGACGCATTCGCCAAACCCACCGGCCGCGCACCACTCGTCACATGTGGCACAGCCGAAGGTTGCTGCGTCGTCGAAGCACCCGCTCACGGTGTACCCGGGCTCCGGGTGCGTCACCTCGCCTTCGCCGAGAAGGTCACCGCACGCTGCCGGGACTGTGGTCGCTGTCGTATTGTCTACCGGACCGCTTGCACCCGGCCCCGTGCTCGCAGCGGGACCCGTGCTCTCGCCCTGCCCTCCCGAACCGTCGCTCGTGCTCACCGTGGGGAGCCCTGGCAGTGGCCCGCAACCCACGGCGAGAGCCACCACCAGAACGCGTGCTCGTCTATGCCTGCTGCTTCGGTTCGCAACCATCGAAGCGTATGTGACGCGCGCTCGACGATCGAGTCTCCGAGAGACGGCCGCCGGCTCGTGAGTTAGCGTGGCCCGAAAGGACACCATCGGCGCCACCATGGCACAGGCAAGGCGACGGCGCGCGGCAAACCGACTGCCGGACAATGCGTGATTGATCACTGCTGCTGCTCCTGCGGGCTAAGACGTTCCCGCACGCTGGTGGTCTTCATCATCGAAGACCACCCACAACTGACTAACGTTGTTAGTTTTACATTGCAGACTCACGCTCATATGAGCAGTGGTGTTCAGATTGACAGTTGTTAGACGGCGTAATCGCCAGCATGGGTCTGAGACTTCGCGTCACCTAGACGTCGATGAAGCGCAGGTTGGCCGCTGGTGAGTCCGAGGTTCTATCGCTCGGCACCCTGACCATCACCACCGCTCGTGTCATTCTCCGTCGCTCGCGCTGGTGGGGCGACGCCTGCGAGTCCGTGCTGCTCGGCCGGATCGACTCCACCGCGGTGATCGTGCCTCGCTGGGGGTCGCCTCGGCTCATCGTGAGGGCTGGCCGAACGCACCTCGTGGTGCTCCACCGTGATCCTTGCCGACTGCGCGGGGTCGCCGACGCTATCGACCGCGCGGCCGGGATGCTGAGTCCAGTGCTAGGCCGAAAGGCATGAGTTCGATCATTGCGACCACCGAGTTCAAGAACGACACCATCGTTCTCAAGCGACTCTCGGGCTACCGACTCCACCCGAACTTCCCTCGCGGCGAGGGCAAGTCGTCGTTCTACCAGCGACCCGGCCGGAAGATCCGCCACGTCGTGCTCCACAGTCTCGCCGGCCCCTTCCGAGAGGGGCTCAAGGCGGTGACGGGGCTGGCGTCGTTCCACACCTCACCGCCGAAGTGGAAGCGTGACGAGTTCGGAGCGATCCTCCGCAACTCCAAGGGGCAGCCGATCCGAGCTGGCGGAGGCCGCGGGTGGCCAGGTCCGGCCTACGGCTTCGTGGTCCCGTACTACCCAGAACTCGAGGACCAGCGTTGGGTGGTCTACCGCCTCTGGGACGACGAGTGGGTGACGTGGGCGACCTACGGCGAGAACGAGTCTTCGATCTCGGTGGGCTGCGCTGGGATGCACGAGACGCGGCACATGCCCATGTGGTCGGCCAACAACGCTCGCGATCCGTCGCACGCCCAGATGACCGCGGTGCAGAGCCTCGTGCTCGACTACCTCTTGCCGCGATACAACCTCGGGCCGAGCGACGTGCGAGGGCACTTCGACTTCACCAAGCCGACGTGTCCAGGCGACGTGCTCGAGGCGTGGGTGAGGGCGCAGCGTGGCGAGACCGTGGGGTGGCTCGATCCTCAGCGAAGGGTCTGGGAGAACCCAGATGCCTCCGTGGTCGCGCCGGAACCTGCGATCGATCGTCGCCCGCTCGAAACGTGGAAGCAGCGGCAGGACGCCTTGCTCGCTCTCTCGTACGACCTCGGCAGGTTGGGCGCGGACGGGAAGTTCGGCTACCGCACCCGATCCGCTGTCGAAGCGTTCCAGGCGGCCGAGGGTCTCGTGGTCGATGGTGTCTGGGGGCCGATCACCGAGTCGAGGATCCGCATCCGGCTCGCACAGTGCGCATGATTTCGCGTGCGCGCCGCCCGGCTATGTCGTAGGGTGATCTCCATGGCCAAGAAGACCAGCACCAGCAAGAGCAAGTCCACCCCCAAGTCCGAGCCCAAGCCCAAGCCCGTGAAGGCGGTCAAGCCCGTGAAGGTCGAGAAGCCCGCAAAGGCGAAGGCCGCCAAGAAGGTTCCGAAGAAGCCCGCAAAGGCGGCCTAGCCCTGGCCTTTCGGCCACAAAGCGAGGGCGGCAGAGTTGGTACAAACCGGCATCTGCCGCCCTCGAATGCGTTCTACAAACTACGGGGTCGGGACGCATGCCCAGCGACAAGCGCTGGCCGGGGCGAGCGGCGCACAGGTCCACCCGCCACAGGTCACGGGGACACCGGCTGGCCACGAGCACTGGTTGTCGCACGCCTTGGTCACGATGGTGCCCCCATCGTTGTAGGTGCAGAGCGGAGCACCGCATGAATCGGCCTCGATGGCACCCATATCGGGCGTGTACTCGACGGGTGCCATGGGCTCCGGCTCGCACGTGTTGGTCGTCAAGGAGAAGAGGATCGAGAGAATGATGTTCATCTGTGATGATTCCTGCCGAGGTCCTACCCCGGCACGCCGAAAGCCCCGCCGCGGCATCCCGGGCGGAGCTGTGAAGGGTGC
>ERZ650311.1290-NODE-1290-length-12719-cov-4.657770_pt1 | contig 12719 bp, 11 predicted proteins | sample MGYA00376247_ERZ650311 | MGnify/ENA primary metagenome ERZ650311 (study PRJEB26733, sample SAMN07839324) | wastewater metagenome | biome: small river; feature: stream; material: water | place: USA: North Carolina | collected 2016-07-28 ... | reverse complement strand
CAGCCAGAACTTCAGCGACACCATCACCCTGGTTGGTTCGCACACAGTCAATGCCAAAGCGCTGGCTGTGGCATCTGCAGATGGGGTGAGCAAAATTTACGATGGCAGCACTGCCATGAATGGTGTGAATTTTGTTTTTAGCGGTGTGGGTGGCGGTGCTGGCATCGCCCCCGGCGATGTGGTTAGCGCGATCGGCAATGGGGACTACACCAGCCGCAATGTTGGTACCCAGCTGGGCTATGTGGTCAACAACTTGAGTTTGAGTGGCTCAGATGCTGACAACTACTACATTGCCTCTGGTCGTAGTTTTTCAGGCAACAACGGCACCATCACACCTCGGGTGCTGATTTTGAGAGCCATGCCCGACAGCAAAATCTACGACGGCTCCAACAGCTCCCGTGTGATGCCCACATCGGACGTGTTGGCCGCAGGCGACAGCCTCAGCGGTTTGGCACAAACCTTTGACAGCAACACAGTGGGCGTGCGCCGCTTGAACGTGTCAGCCTACAACATCAGTGATGGCAATGGTGGTGGCAACTATGCGGTCACATTGGTACCAGCTGCGGGCGGTATTTGGTCGCAAGACATGCCCCTGCCATCCGCCTTAGGCAGCACACTGTCTACAGCGGCCAGTGGCATCCCCGAGGGCGGTGGTACCAACAGCGCCAACTCGGGCGTGCCTGCGGTGTTCACACTGGCCTCAACAGGCGAAGCACCTGTTATGACGCCTCACAACATGCAGAGATCAGCTGTTTGTGTGGAGGGCTTTGTGTTGCAACACCCGAGTCATCGGGCGGCAGAAGAGGGTCAAGGGGCTTCCTGTTTGCGGGTTGAGGTGGTGCGCAATGTGGCAGCTGAGCAGGTGGGGTTGACGCAGGTTTATGTGCCGCGTGAAGTGCTCAGCGCTGATGTTGGTTTTGTGTTCACTGTGGCGCAGCCCAGCACAGAGGGTGCGTTTGAACCCAAGGCTTCTTTGCGCGATGGTTCAGCCTTGCCAGATTGGTTGTCCTTGGATGCCAAAGCCAACCGTTTCACGGTCGGCAAGGTGCCACCGGGTGGCCTGCCATTGACCATGCGCTTGCATTCGGACGCGTGGGTGATGGAGGTGGATGTGCTCGAGGCCGCCAACCGCTGATCATTGGCCTGGAGAGCCGGTGGGCTCAGGCCGTGGGGTGTCGTTCGACATGGCGACAGCGTTCGTCCCCCCCTTTTTTTAACTCTTTTTGATTTTTTGCGTACACCGCGTGCTTATTGCACGCGGTGTACGCCTGCGTGAGTCAATCACGATGGATTGCATGGGTCTAAATACTGGCAACCATGCGCGGAATATTTATTTGAGCACTATTTTTATAAAACGCTCAAAATATTAAAACTTTTAAATACAATATAGGAAATGCTTTTAACAAAAGCAATGCGTACCACTTACAAAAAATTTGCCACATCGAATCCAAAAAAGGAATCACTATGGAGCTGGAAATCACAAGAAACAAGCCTTACGTTAGCGTTGATGAGCGCTATCCACAAGAGAAGATGGATTGGGTTCAACGTTGTTTGGGTGCGTTGCTATCGCTGATGTGCATGTTTGGGCCGGGTGTTGGGTATGCGCAAGTGGCGCAACCGCTCAAGCTGACCGATTTGCTTGATGCGGCAGCGGCGACTTATCCCTCCATGCTGGCTGCGCGCTTAGAAGCCAAAGCGTCTTCTGAGGATGTGTCTGCGACCGAGCGCATCAAGTGGCCCACCGTCAGTGCTACGGTGGAGTCGTACACAGGAAATTCACGTTCTTATCCCTCCCGCGCGATGCAGGTGGATCAGACTGTGTGGGATGCGGGGCGCAACGATGCGCGCATCTCAGAGTCAAAAGCATTGGCCGATATCAGCACGATCAAGGTGTATTTGCAGCAGCAAGAGTTGTTTTTACAAATCGTCGCTGCTTGGCAGAGCATGATCGCGTCGAATGAGCGCGTCAAAGTAGCTCAGCTCACACACAAACGTCTTGAAACATATCAAGCGCAGATGCGTCGACGCGTTGATGCACAAGCTTCTCCACAGATCGATCTTGAATTGGCCGATTCGCGTTTGTTACAAACCGAGGTCGAGCTCGCCACCGCACAAACGAGTTTGCAAGTGGCGGTGTTGCGGCTTGAACAACTCTCGGGAGAGGCGCATTTGTCTTTGCGTGTGCCTCACGCGCTTTATCCCAAAACGTTGGTGGATACGCAAACATTCCATCGCCAATTGGGTGAGGTCGATTTGCTATCGGTTGCACGTGAACATCCTTTGGCTGCACGCGCTCGGGTTGAAGTGTTGCAGCTGCGCAGCCGCTTAGATGCCAAACAGGCCGAGGCCTACCCACAACTGTTTGTGCGCGTGTACAAGCCTGTGGGTACGACCCCAACCAGCATCGATACATCGACCACAGCCTTTGTGGGTTTGCGTTACTCGCCTGGGGCAGGTTTTTCTAACTTTGTAGAAGCCCAAGCGATTGGTACGCGCATTGCCGGTTCCGAGCAATCTGTCGAAACGGTAATTCGCGAAACACAACAAACGCTGCAAAACGACAGAGAAGACTTTGTGAATGCGCGTTTACGCATCGCAGCTCTTGAAAAATCGGTGACCAGTTCTGCGGTGGTGCTGGCGTCTTACCAACGCCAGTTCCAAGCGGGTCGCAAGCAGTGGCAAGACTTGCTCAATCAAGTGCGTGAGTTGGCACAAAACCAATATGCCCTGGCCGATGCGCAAGCCTTGATGGTGGGTGCGATGCATCGCCTCGAAGTTCGCATGGGGCAAGCACTTAAATAAATCCATGGCTCATTTATGAACTTACCTACTTCGCAACAACAGTTTGCCTGGGCGATGCAACGCCTTGCACAAATGCAAGGCCACAGTCTGGATGTCTTAGGCCTTCACGCTAACGTCGCTGTGTTGGATCAACCCATTTCGCCTTTTCAAGCCTTGATGGTGATTTGCTATCGCATGGGTTTGGCTCAGCCCAAGATTGTCAAACAGCCTGACCGGGTGCACTTACCGATGTTGTGCCACAACGTCGAATTGGGCTGGGGTGTGGTGGTCGATCGCAATCCTTTGGGGCTATGGGTGGTGAACACATCGAAAGGTGCACAAACGATCAGTGATACGTCGCTTCAAAACAGCGTGGCGATTCTTCGCTTGGGTCGGACGGTGAGTGCAGATGAAAAACTCACCTTCTTTTCGCATGTGCAAGAGACGCTGAAGCTGTATCGACGCGAGCTCTTTGAGGCCTGCGTGGCTTCTGCATTCATTGGCTTTCTCGCACTGGCGACATCGCTGTTTTCTATGCAGGTGTATGACAGAGTCATTCCAACGCGCAGCGAATACACCCTGGTTATTTTGAGTATGGGTGTGTTTCTGAGTATTTTGATTGAGTTGGCTATGAAATATGCCCGCTCGCATCTCATGGACTATGTGATTGTTGGTCTGGACAACAAGTTGTCGCGCGAGATGTTTCATCGTTTGTTGCAACTGCGGGTGGACCAAATTCCTTCCTCGGTAGGGAGCTTGGCTGGACAAATGCGTGGCTACGAACAAGTGCGAGGTTTTTACACCGCTTCTACCTTGTTCACCTTGATTGATTTGCCACTGGCGGCCATCTTCGTCGTGATCATCATGCTGGTCGCCAGTCCTTGGGCTGCTGTGGTGCCATTTCTGTTTGGTGGTGTGGCCCTGTTCATCGGACTGTCGATTCGGCAAAAAATCATGGCGCAGGCCAAGCAGGGGGCGGCACTGAGCCATATGAAAACCGGCTTGTTGGTGGAGGCCGTGGAGGGAATAGAGACCATTAAATCGGGGTCGGGTGGCTGGAAGTTTTTGTCACGCTGGTTGGATGTCAATGGCCAAACCATTGAGAGCGATCTCAAAATGCGCAACGCCACCGAGAGTGTGGGTTACCTGTCTGCCACCGTGCAGCAAATCAGCTATGCCGCCTTGGTGGTGGTGGGCTCGTTGGTGGTCATGCAAGGCCATATGACCATGGGTGCTTTGATTGCCAGCTCCATTTTGAGTGGCCGTATCTTGGCCCCCATCATGGCGATCCCTGGCTTGTTGGTGCAGCATGCCCATGCACAAGCGGCGTTGGAAGGGTTGGAGCGGCTCTACACCTTGAAAACCGATCACCATGGGATCGACCGTCCATTGGTACCCTCTCAGCTTGCTGGCCACTATGTGCTGAGCGATGTCAAGTTCGCATACGGCGACAACCCACCGGCCTTGGTGGTTCCCAAGCTGGAAATCAAACCCCAAGAACGCATTGCCATCTTGGGCCCGATTGGTGCGGGCAAGTCCACGTTGCTTCGCTTGCTCAGTGGCTTGTATCACCCCCAAGAGGGGCAGTTATTGCTCGATAACCTCGACTTGGGACACATTCATCGCCAAGTGGTGAGCCAACACGTGGGTTACTTGCAGCAAGACCATCGTTTGTTTCAAGGCACCTTGCGCGAAAACTTGCTGATTGGTTTGCCCGACCCCGGCGATGACGCACTGTTTGCGGTGATGCGTCGCACAGGCATGGACCGCTTTGTGGCCAGTCATCCCAAAGGGCTAGGCCGCGCCATCATGGAGGGCGGTAAAGGCCTGAGCGGTGGACAAAAACAATTGGTCGCTTTTACACGCTTGATCTTGTGCAACCCCAGCGTCATGTTGTTGGATGAACCCACTGCCACCATGGATGAGGAGCAAGAGCATCGCTGCCTCAGCGTGCTGGCACAAGAGGCACAAGCCGGCAAGACGATGGTGATCGTGACCCACAAACCCAGTGTGTTGCCCTTGGTCACACGTCTCATCGTCGTAGCGGGAAATGGCATCGTGCTAGATGGTCCGCGCGATGCTGTGTTGCAACAACTTCAAAAAAGCAACGCTGAACAACAGGCCGTTTCCAACACGCGCGCTGCATCTGCCTTCCAACCTGAAGCTGCATTCTCATGACATCCTCTAACCCCAACCCCAACCCCCACACCACATCACAACGCACCGACGATGTGCACGCGCCCCTGCGCGCGCGCTGGAGTCTATGGGTCATGGTGTGTGGTTTACTGGCTTTGTTACTCTGGTCTTCTATTGGCGAGATTGACCAAGTCACGCGTGCGCAAGCGCAAATCATTGCAGCAGAACGAACCCAGCTCGTGCAGTCATCCGATGGTGGTGTGTTGACCGAGTTACACGTCAAAGAAGGCGATATCGTCAAGGCGGGTCAACTGCTCGCGACCTTACAAAAAGAGCGTGCTGCCGCAGCGGTGTCAGACAGCCGTGCCAAAGTTGCTGCGCTCAACATCACGCTGGCGCGCCTGCATGCCGAGGTCTATGGCAAACCGTTGGTGTTCGATAAAGACTTGCTCAACTACAGCGAATACATTCGCAACCAAACCGATCTTTACAACAAGCGCCAAACTGCGTTCAATGATGACTTGCGTGCCTTGCAAAACATTTTGGCCTTGGGGGAGGATGAATTGCGCATCAATCGCCAGTTGGAAGCTTCGGGGGACGTTAGCCGGGCCGAAATTTTGCGATTGCAACGCAACGTAGCGGATATACGTGCTCAACTGGTCAACAAACGCAACAAGTATTTTCAAGATGCCCAGGCGGAGATGACCAAGGCCCAAGAAGAACTCAGTACCCAGACGGAGCAGTTGCGCGACCGCAGTCAAGTGCTTGAGCATACGGAATTGGTGGCGCCCGTGGACGCGGTGGTTAACAACATCAAAGTCAACACGCTGGGTGGTGTGGTACGTGCCGGCGATACAGTGATGGAGTTGTTGCCGACGGGGGATGACTTGATTGCCGAAGCCAAAATTCCACCCGCCGACATCGCATTTGTTGCGATCGGCCAAAGTGCAAGTGTGAAGCTTGATGCCTATGACTCATCAATCTTCGGCGCATTGCATGGGGTGGTGAGCTACATCAGCTCTGACGTGTTGACCGAAGAAACACGCCAAGGCCCCTTCTTGTACTACCGCGTGCGCATACGCATCACAGGATCTGAATTCAAAGGCGATAAAGCCAAAGAAATCCATTTGCGCCCAGGCCTAACGGCCAGTGCCGAAATCAAAGCGATGGAGCGCACGGTGCTGAGTTATCTCATCAAGCCCATTGCAAAAACTTTCAGCCAATCGATGGGGGAGCGTTGACAGCTCCCCCTGAGGTCGATCAACCTACCAAATCGACTTTTCCATTCAAATCCATGATGCCGGTGATCACGCTCAGCTTGGGCTGACGTTTGTTCACCGCAGCACGGAATGCGATCAAGGCTTCGGCGTGGGCACGGGTTTCTTCTTCTTTGGTGGCGACTTTGGCTTCTCCAAATGCCAATTTCGCTGCGCCGCAATCGCGGTGCGTCAGGGCCACCACGCGAGGAATGTGGTGCAAGGACACACTGATGTCTAAGTTGTCCCAGAACGTGTTGTGCCATGACGCGAACTTAGGGTGCACCGCGCCAATCGGACCACCCGCCATCACAAACTGGCTGTAGTTGTCGTTCAGCTTGTCGCGTGCAATGCCGTGCAACAAGCCCATGTATTGCCAGCTCAAGGTGGTGAAGCGAGGGTCAATGCAGTTGAGCAACATGGCTTCGTAGTTGCCACTGGCGGCCTGTGATCTGCCAGGCGACATGGCCAGCAAACCTCCGGTCAAAGCTGCCGCGCCCAAGCCTAAGAAGCCACGGCGCGATGGGCCGGCGGACAAACTGTTGGGGCTGCAGCATAGGCAGCTGTAGGCTGGGGTGTGTGGGGTGTCAAGTGGTTGGTTGGGGGTCACGGTGTGCTCCTTGTTGGGCCTGAAAAATAAAACTCCAAATTGACAATCGACAGTAACTTGCTTTTATTGAGCGATCTGATCATTTCATTCAGGGTTTTTACTGGATTTGATCTCAAAATAATTGTCCGACAATTATTTTCAATGACCCGGCCATCCACTACCCATCGTCTACCAGCGACACCGTCGCAAGCCTTCTCCTTGGACTTGCCTGCGTTGGTGGCCTGGCTAGCGCCACGTGTGCCAGGGGTGGACGGCCATCTCAAAGCCGAGCGCATGGCCGGCGGGCAGTCCAACCCATCATGGATCTTGCGTGGTGCAGGACAGTCGTGGGTGTTGCGGGCCAAGCCTGCACCTGCCGCTGAATTGCTGCCCTCGGCCCATGCGATTGAGCGCGAGTACCGCATCCTGGCAGCTTTGCAGCACACCGATGTGCCCGTGCCGCGTGTGCGTGCACTGTGTGAAGACGAGTCTGTGATCGGCGTGGCTTTTTACGTGATGGACTTTGTCGAAGGGCGAATTTTTCGCGATGCCACCTTGCCCGAGGTGCCTGTGGCCCAGCGTCAGGCCTATTTCATCGAAGCCAACCGGGTATTGGCTGCACTGCATCGTGTAGATTGGCACGCCCTGGGCTTGCAAGACTTTGGTCGGCATGAGGGCTACTACACCCGCTTGATTCGCCGTTGGACCCAGCAGTACCAAGCCTCACGACAACAGCCTGTTGAAGCCATGGAGCGTTTGATCGACTGGCTGCCTGCGCACATTCCCGCTGGGGCTGACGCTGCCGCGTTGACCTGCATCACGCATGGCGACTATCGGATGGAAAACCTGATGTTTCATCCCTCCCGCCCCGATGTGGTTGCGGTGCTGGACTGGGAGCTGTGCACCTTGGGTCACCCTTTGAGCGATCTGTCGTACAGCGCGCTGGCCTGGCACATGCCCGCAGGCATTTTGCGTGGGTTTGGGGACCAGGATCTCGCGGCACTAGGCCTGCCTAGCGAGGCTGATTACATGATGGCTTATGTCCAGCGCATGGCGCTGGACGCACAGACCGTGCGCAAAGACTGGCCGTTTTATCTGGCCTTCAATTTGTTTCGTCTGAGCGCGATTTTGCTGGGCATTGGCCAGCGCGAGCGCGAGGGCACGGCATCCAATGTCACGGCCAAAGAGATTGCGGCCATGGCCGAGCCCGTGGCGCAGTGGGGTTGGGCGATGGCCCAAGGCCAGCGCCCTAACCTGACAACTTTTACAACCCCTTAGGAGACATCCATGAAATTTTTGAACCGTCGATTCGCTCTCAACGCCGTGTTAGCCAGCGTGTTGGGTGTCGTGGCTGCCGCGCCTGCCAGTGCGCAAGATGGCGCGCCGGCCAAGATCATTGTCGGTTTTCCAGCGGGTGGCTCATTCGATGCGATTGCTCGCTTGGTAGCTGACAAAGCCAAGACCGAGCTCAACCGCCCCGTGGTGGTCGATAACAAAACCGGTGCTGGTGGTCGCATCGCAGTGGATGCCCTCAAGGCTTCGCCCGCCGATGGCAGTGTGGTCATGTTGGGCCCCGATGCGTTGACGGCGCTCTATCCCTTCACCTTTAAGAAGCTCAACTACGATCCCAAGAAAGACCTGGTTCCCATTGGCACTGTGGCTGAATTTGCGTTTGGTTTTGCGGTGGGCACCAACCCCAAAGTCAACACCTGGGCTGAGTATGTGGCCTGGGCCAAGAGCAATCCCAAAGAAGCCAACTACGGCATTCCTGCGCTGGGTGCGCCGCATCACTTTTACGGCATGGTGCTGGGAGACGCGATTGGCGTACCCATGCAAAACGTGCCTTTCCAGGGCAGTGCACCGATCAACCTCGCGTTGATGGGTGGGCAGATCAGCTCCTCGATTGACGTGGCCAGCAGCCAGGTGGAAAACCACAAAGCCGGCAAGATCAAAATTCTGGCCGTCACCACCGAGCAGCGTATTCCGCAAGCGCCCGACGTCCCGACCTTCACTGAGCTGGGTTTCCCATCGGTCAGTGGCTCGGGCTTCAATGCGCTGTATGCGCCGGCCGGTACACCTGCGACAGCGGTGGTCAACTGGAACCGTATCCTGGTCAAGATCATGGCCATGCCGGATGTGAAAGAAAAAATCACGGCCATGGGTTTCATGCCTGTGGGCAAGCCGACGCAGGAGTTGATTGATCGCCAAAACGCGTCTATCAAAAAGTGGGAGCCCGTCATCAAAGCGTCGGGCTTCACCGCCGACTAAGCCTGCACAAACTACACCGAGCCCACGCAGGTGGGCTCCTAGAATGGCGTCATGATGGACACGCCTAAACCTCCAGCCACGCCTGCTTACCGTGTGATTTCGGAAAGCTTGCGCCAACGCATTGTTCGAGGACAGGTTCAGACCGGACAAGCTTTTCCGACCGAAACCGACTTGGCCACGCAATACGGCGTGCACCGATCGACCGTGCGTGAAGGCTTGCGCCAGTTGGAGCAAGATGGCTTGTTGCAACGCATGGGCAAGCGCTTGATCGTGAGCATTCCGCGCCACAAAGATCTGGCACAAGCCGCGGAGCGTGCCTTGCGCATGCACCAAGTGACGTACCGTGATGTGTGGGAAGTGGCCTCGACCTTAGAACCCATGTGTGCCAGCTTGGCAGCTGAGCGCATCACCGTGGAAGAGTTGGCAGCACTCCAACGCAATTTGGATGTCACAGCAACGTTGGTGGCGCGTGGCGAGTCCCCCATTGCGGCCACCATCGAATTTCACTCCTTGGTGGCTGAGGCCACACACAACCAAGCGTTGTTGCTGGCGCGTGCACCTGTGAGTTTGTTGATGCGATCGGGCTATGCCGCGATCGCACCGGTGCTGCCGCAATCCGGCCCACGTTTGTTGGCGGCGCATCGGCAAGTCTTTGAAGCACTCCAGTTGCGTGACGCCGAATCTGCTGTCGTGTGGACACGCAAACATTTGATGGACCATAAACGCGGATTTGAATTTGCGGGGCTGGATATGGACTTGCCCATCCCTGACGCGGTTTGATGCGCAAACAGCAGGAGGCATTAGCCTTCGGATGGCAGCTGGGCAAGGGTGTATACCGTGTGATGGATTGACCGTGTGGGGGGTGCACTGAAAAATCGTTCAGAAATTTTCAGTGAAAGGCACAACACATGACCTCCCACAACGCCATCTTGGTTGCCAACTCTGTGGTGGCCCGTTTGTTTGATCGACGCAGTTTGAAAGAGCCATGGGTTGAGACGCAAGACTGGTGGCACGGCGAAGGTCGGATGCATGCCCGCGATTTGGAGCGTGCGCCGCTGGGCCATTCATTGGCTGGGCGTGCGGGCTTGGCGCCTCCTACCGGTATTCGAGAGCGCGAACGTGCAGAGTTCGCACGCGATTTGGCCCACGGCTTGCAACACGCCTTAGTGATGGACAAATGGCATGCGTTGGAGATTTTTGCATCGGCCCCGTTTTTGGGAGAGTTGCTGGCGCATCTGAGCCCCGAGGTGAAGAAAACCGTGCGCAGTACCCACACCTTAGATTGGACAGCGTTGTCGGTTCAAGAGATTGAAAAACGCTGGCAGCAAGAGTTCAAGGTGTGAGCGCTACCGCGCGCAGAATTCGCAACACATCTTCATCTTCGACTTGTCGAAAGTCGCTGTAAAACTGCCCCACGCCATGAAAGTTATCAGGCACCGAAAGGCAGACCCATGCGTCTGCCCAAGGCTTGATTTTTTCTAAGGCTTCATGGCTGGCCACAGGTACGGCGCAGATCAAACGCGCAGGGTGATGTTGTCGAATGGCTTGCAGTGCAGCCCGCATCGTGGCTCCCGTGGCGAGTCCGTCGTCCACCACAATCACCGTGCGGTGTGCTGCGTCGATGGGCGGGCGTATGGCGTTGTACTGCGCGCGTCGCTGCTGCAGCGTGTGCAGCTGTGTGGCTGTTTCTTGTTCCAGGTAAGTCCAATCTGCCCCCATTTCCTGTGCATAGGGTGCCACATAGGTTTTACCCGTTTCGTCGATCGCGCCTATCGCGACTTCAGGCGTGAAGGGGGCGCGCAGTTTGCGCACCAGCACCACATCCATATCGCCGTGCAGTTGTTGCGCAATCAGCTGCGCCATGGGCACTGCGCCTCTGGGAATGGCCAATACCAAGGGGTGTTCGTTTTGATAATGCTTCAAGGCCTGTGCCAATTGCTGGGCGGCCGCGAGTCGGTTTTTGAACATCACATCACCACCTGTCCGATGCACCACAACAGTCGCCATGGTGATGCACATGCGATTTCGTGTTTGTTCGATGACGCTCATACGCATTTCATTGTTCATAACGTGCCATGCCGCACAAAGATTCATGCATCCGCTGTTTAGCCTTGGGTTCAAGTTTGATGACGAACTTAGACAACACAGGAGATCGGTATGCGTGGATTGAAATATTGGTTGCTTGTCGGTATGGCAAGCATGTGTGCATCAACTTTTGCCAACGAAGCGTTGGTCAAAGAAAAGCAATGCTTGCAATGTCATGCGGTTGACAAGGATGTGATTGGTCCGTCTTTCAAACGGATTGCGTTTCGTTGGAAAGGCAATCCCACCGCCGAGAGCATGCTGATTGCAACCATTCAAAATGGAACCCGTGAGGGGGGCGGACAGCATTGGAGTTCGACCACGGAGATGCCCAATTCGTGGGAGCGTCCCTTGGTGAGTAAGGCACAAGCGAAGACGATTTTCCAGTGGATCATGCGGCAGTGAGGTTGATGAATTAGAGGCTCAAGCTGAGGCTGTATTTGATGCTGTACTGTTCGATACAGTACGTGGCAGGACATTCATCATTCGTCTTGCCTGCTTCAACATATGACCTTCAATGCTTTTTCGAACCCTGTGCGCCTCGCTGTGGCTGGTGCTGGTGCTATTGGCATGGCGCACATCGCTGTGATTCGGCAAAGCCCACACTGTGTCCTGAGTGCCATCGTGGACCCGTCCTCGGCGGCGGTGTCCGTTGCTGCTGCACACGGCGTGCCGATTTACACCGACTTAGAGGCCTTGCTCACGCAAGACAAACCAGACGGCATCATCTTGGCCACACCGAACGCCTTGCATGTCACGCAGGCTTTGCAGTGCATGGCTGCAGGCGTTGCGATATTGCTCGAAAAACCGATTGCCACCACGGTGCAAGAAGCACAAATCTTGGTGGACCGCGTAGCGTCCACAGATGCCAAAGTTTTGATTGGTCACCACCGCGCACATAGTGCCATCATGGCCAAAGCCAAAGAGGTGGTCGACTCGGGGCGCTTGGGACAGTTGGTAGCGGTCATGGGCAGCGCTTTGTTTTTCAAGCCTGATAGCTACTTTGCTGAGGCGCCTTGGCGTCGCGAGAATGGGGCAGGCCCCATCCTTATCAACATGATTCATGAGGTGCATAACCTGCGCATGCTGTGTGGCGACATTGTGGCGGTGCAAGCATTCAAGTCACATGCCACGCGTGGCTTTGCGGTGGAAGACACGGTGGCCATCAACTTGCGTTTTGCCAGCGGTGCCTTGGGCACGTTCATGCTGTCTGACACCGCCGCCAGCGCGCGCAGCTGGGAGCAAACCAGCCAAGAGAACAAGACCTACGCGAGCTATGGCGACGAAGATTGTTATGTCATCGCTGGCACGATGGGCAGTTTGTCAGTCCCCACCATGCGTCTGAAAACCTATGCAAACGCGCAGGACCGATCGTGGTACACACCGTACCAATGCAGTACCGTGGCCTTGCAGCGCGAAGACCCTCTGGTGCTTCAAATAGCGCATTTTGTTGACATGATTCGCCACAGCGTGGCACCGCGTGTGAGTGCGCGCGATGGCTTACAAAACCTCTTGGTGGTCGAGGCGATCGTCAAAGCCGCGCAGACGCAGCAAGCGGTTCGGCTGTCATAGCAGCACATCGGCCATGAGTTTGATGGACATCGCAA
>ERZ650311.1289-NODE-1289-length-12723-cov-18.228529_pt1 | contig 12723 bp, 10 predicted proteins | sample MGYA00376247_ERZ650311 | MGnify/ENA primary metagenome ERZ650311 (study PRJEB26733, sample SAMN07839324) | wastewater metagenome | biome: small river; feature: stream; material: water | place: USA: North Carolina | collected 2016-07-28 ... | reverse complement strand
AGGATAAGAAGGGCGACTTCCGTCAGCTCTGGATCCAGCGTATTAATGCAGCAGCACGTGAGAACGGTCTTACATATAACCGTTTGATCCAGGGCCTCAAGCTTGCAGGTCTTGAAGTCGATCGTCGCGTTCTTTCAGATATCGCAACAAACGATCCAGCTGCATTCAAGGTACTTGTTGAAGTTGCTCGCACACACGTAGCAGCAGCTCAGAAGTAATCTTTAGTCAGCTCATTAATTCCAATGATAGAGAGCCTTCACTCGCCACACGTTGCGCGAGTGAAGGCTCTTATTGGTTCTCGAGGCGTTAAAGAGAGACGGAGCGCAGGCTTCTTTGTTGCAGAGGGATTGCAGGCAGCACGTGAAGCGCTGACTTCTAAGAGCGCGCCATTTATCAAACATCTCTATGTCACAAATTCCGGTCTCTTAAAATTATCTGACTTTGATCTCAATGAGATTGATGTCGTTGAAGTAACGGACGCAGTAATGGCTGAAATGACTTCAACTGTTACTCCGCAGGGCGTTCTTGCCCTCTGCGTGCTTCCCCGTCGCGAAATTACAGAACTTTCCACACTCGCGACAAAAGCTGCAGCTCGAATTGTCTACTTACATGAAATTCAAGATCCAGGAAATGCTGGCACCATCTTGCGCACAGCAGATGCGATGGGTGTCGATGCAGTGATTACATCACCCGGTAGTGTAGATATGTATTCTCCGAAGGTGGTGCGTGCAACTGCGGGATCGCTATGGCATCTTCCGCTCTATGAATCAGTTTCCTTTGCAGAGGTAGCTTCGCTGATTCCAAGCGCTCGAACTCTATTGATGTCATCGCATGCACGTAAATCGATTCTTGATCTGCCTCTTACCGATTCATATATCTCTGTATTCGGAAATGAAGCCAGGGGAGTAGATGCAAAAGCTCTTGGCATCTCGCAATCTGACATTACTGAAGTCACTATTCCGATGGCAGGACGTGCTGAAAGCCTCAATCTCTCAGCGGCCGCTTCAATAGTTATCTTCACGCTTTCTCGAGGGCTCGCAGGTTAGACTTCGCTCCATGAATCCAAGTGAGGCCCAAATTAATCCCGAGGAAATCCAGGGCTGGATCGCGGATGCCGTAAAGGCATTCTCCGCATCAACGAATCTCGATGAGCTCAAGACAGCTCGCCTTGCCCATGTAGGCGATAAGGCTCCTATCTCTTTGGCCAGCCGTGCTCTTGGTTCGTTATCGCCCGAAGAGAAGGCATCTGCCGGCAAGATCATCGGTGAGGCCAAAGCTGAGATTGCCAAGGCGCTTGCTGATGCAACGGCTCGACTCGAGGCAGAACGCGATGCCCGGGTACTTCTTGAAGAAGTTGTCGACATTACTTTGCCAGTTCAGCGCACTCATCGTGGCGGACTGCATCCCATCTCAATCATCAAGAATGAAGTTTCAGATTTCTTTATTGAACAAGGCTTCTCAGTAGAAGAGGGTCCAGAGCTCGAATCCGGTTGGCTCAACTTCGATGCGCTCAATATTCCTGCAGATCATCCTGCTCGCACGATGCAAGATACTTTCTACATCGAACCAGTCGAATCCGGAATGGTGCTTCGCACACAGACATCTCCGGTACAGATTCGCTCAATGCTGACAAAGCAGCCGCCGATTTATGTTATTAGCCCAGGTCGCACCTTCCGCGCAGATGAACTCGATGCGACCCATAGCCCGGTCTTCCATCAAGTTGAAGGTCTTGTCGTCGACAAAGGCATCACAATGGCACACCTCAAAGGAACTCTCGATAACTTTGCCCGTCATATGTTCGGCGATGAGGTAACAACTCGACTCCGTCCATCGTTCTTCCCATTCACCGAGCCAAGTGCCGAAGTAGATATCTTCTTCAATGGTCGCTGGATCGAATGGGGCGGCTGTGGAATGGTCAACCCTAAAGTTCTAGCAACCTGCGGAATTGATACATCTATCTACTCTGGCTTCGCATTTGGAATGGGACTCGAGCGCACACTCATGGTTCGACATGGAATTACCGATATGCATGACATCGTTGAAGGCGATCTTCGTTTCACACGCCAGTTTGGAGTAGGACTGTAAATGCGCGCTCCACTATCTTGGATAAAGGAATTCGTTGAGATTCCTGCAACAATTACTGCAAATCAGATTTCTGATGCGCTTGTTCGTGTTGGATTTGAAGTTGAAGAAATCATCACGCAAGGCGCAGATCTCACTGGTCCACTGAAATTCGGAAAAGTTCTCTCAATCGAGGAAATCACTGAATTCAAGAAGCCTATTCGCTATGTCGGGCTCGATTGCGGCGAGGTAGAGACTCGTTACGTCATTTGTGGAGCGACAAACTTCGTAGTGGGGGACATAGTCTGCGTCGCTATTCCTGGCGCAGTTCTACCAGGTAACTTTGCAATCTCTGCCCGCGAAACTTATGGCAAGACTTCCAATGGAATGATTTGTTCTGGCCGTGAACTCGGCATCAGCGAGGATCATGCAGGAATCATGACTTTCCCTGAAGGTTCAGTAGAGATTGGTGGCGATGCAATCGCTGCCCTTGAAATCAACGACGTTATCTTCGATATTGCCGTCAATCCTGATCGTGGTTATGCGCTTAGTATCCGCGGAGTCGCTCGTGAAGTAGCAGCGTCGCTTGGGCTCTCATTCAAAGACCCAGTCGATGCTCTTCGCGGAATTTCTTTCGAAAATACCGGCAAGGGTGTTACTGCAAAGATTGTGGATCGAGATGCGGCAAGTGTCTTCTATCTTCGCACCCTCAGCAATTTTGATCAGAGTGCACAAACTCCTGTCTGGATGCGTCGTCGTATTGAGAAGATGGGCATGCGCTCTATCTCGCTCGTCGTAGATGTCACCAACTATGTCATGCTTGAACTTGGACAACCTCTCCACGCATTTGATGCAGATAAAATTACAGGTGGACTCTCAATCAAGAGAGCAGGTGCTGTTCAGAAGTTCATCACCCTTGATGGGCAAGAGCGCACTCTCGATCCTGATGATTTGATGGTCTGTGACGATACAAAGCCTTTGGCTCTTGCGGGAACAATGGGCGGACTCGAATCAGAAATCACCGAATCAACATCTCGTATCGCTGTAGAAGCAGTTCGATTCGACCCAATTGCTGTCGCCAAGAACTCTCGCCGACACAAGCTCTCTTCAGAGGCTTCACGTCGCCTCGAGCGAAGCGTCGATCCATCACTAGCTGAATTTTCATCTGCGCGTTTCGTACAGTTGCTTACATCGCTTTCGACTGCTCAGCATGTTGAGACTGTTGTCGACGGCGCACCTCGCTATGCACCAATCGTTAAGGTCGATCCTGCATATGTTGCTTCAGTTCTCGGCATTGAGATAACACCGGCAGAGATTGCTCAACACCTTCGTTCTGTGGGCTGCGACGTTAATGAATCCACATTTGAGGTTGACCCGCCTTCATGGCGCTCGGATCTCCTTCAGCCTGCTGACTTCGTTGAAGAAGTAGCTCGCATGGTGGGCTATGACAAGATTCCTTCGATTCTTCCACCACGACCTCTGCATGCATCGCTGACTCCAACACAGAAGCGCCGTCGTGCCATTGCTGCAATGTTGGCAAGTCGAGGCTTTGCTGAAGTCCAGACCTTCCCATTCACCAATCAAGAGACTATTGATGCGATGGGTTTTGTCGGCGAACGCGCAGCTACCTATCGCATCGCCAACCCAATGTCTGAAGAATTCCCGCTGATGCGAGTACATCTTGTTCCGGGCCTCATAGAGGTAGCTCAGCGCAATATCAGCCGTGGCGCAAAAGACTTTGCAATCTTTGAAATGGGTTCCATTTTCCGTAGCGCACAGAAACTTGTACCTGCCATATCTCCAGAGCTTGGTAAGCGCCCAGATCAGAGCGTTATTGATGCGATTACAGCGAGCGTGCCACCGCAGGCTTATCACGTTGCCGGTCTGCTCGTTGGCAAGACTGAAAATTCCGATTGGCAAGGCCCTGCTCGTTCATATACATGGCGAGATGCCATCGCTTACGCACAAGATATTTTGCAACTCTGTAATCTCAATTGGGAGATTAAGCGCTCTGACTTCGCACCGTGGCATCCAGGTCGATGTGCCGAACTCATCGTCGATGGAAAGGCAGTCGCTCACGCGGGCGAATTGCATCCTCGAATCGTTGCTGCATATGGACTGCCAGAGCGTTCTGTCGCTTTTGCTGTTGGTTTGAGTGCACTTCCCGATACCAAGTTGGTTCGACCATTTACTGTCGGAACAATGCCTGCAGCTCTGCAAGATGTTGCACTGATAGTGGATGAAACTGTTGCGGCAGGGGATGTCCAAGATGCGCTTCGTGCCGGAGCAGGAAATCTCCTTGAATCCATCACTCTCTTTGATCGTTACGACAAGATTGGCGATGGGAAGATTTCCCTCGCATTCTCACTCGTCTTCCGCGCACACGATCGCACTCTCACCGGAGCAGAAATCACCGAGGCGCGTGAAGCTGCTGTAGCAGAGGCGGAAAAGCGCACTGGAGCCGTACTCCGAACAATCTAGATGCATATTTATGCATGACACTGCATAAATATGCTAAAGTTCGACTATGAAAATAGGACTCATTGGCGGTAGTGGCTACGCAGGGGGCGAACTTCTCCGCCTGTTAGCTGGCCATCCTCACTTCGAGGTAGTTGCTATATCGGCGCATTCGAATGCAGGGGAGGAGATCACTTCGATTCACCCGCAGCTCCACAGTTATGCGGGAAGAAAGTTCTCTCCATTCTCAGTCGATGAGTTCTCTCAATGCGAACTCGTTTTCTTGGCGCTGCCGCATGGCGAATCCGCGAAGTTAATCGCCCTATTGCCTCACACGGTGAAGATTGTAGATCTCGGCGCCGATTACCGTTTGAAATCAGAAGATTCATGGAAGAAGTATTACGGCGGCGATTACGCAGGATCATGGGTCTATGGAATCGCAGATCTCCCAGGCAAGAGCGCAGAGATTGCACAGAGCTCACGCGTAGCAAATCCTGGGTGTTACGCGACATCAATCGCACTCGGAGCAGCACCCGCATCTTCATTTGCCGACTTGAGCGATGTAGTTGTCGTTGCAGCCTCTGGAACGACTGGTGCAGGACGTACAGCAAAGATTAATCTCATCGCTAGCGAAGTGGCTGGCTCACTCTCCTCCTACAAGTTTGGTGGAGTCCATCAACACACACCTGAAATCGAAGAGACCCTTGCCAGCATCACTGGCCAGAATGTGAAGGTTTCATTTACTCCGATTCTTGCACCGATGCCACGGGGAATTCTTTCAACCATTACCGTCAAGCTCACGAAAGCAATTTCTCTAGAGCAAGTACGTGATACTTATGCGCAATATTATGAAAATTCACCGTTTGTGACTTTACTTCCAGAAGGTCAGATGCCAAAGACTTCATCAGTATTGGGAAGTAACTTTGCGCAGCTACAGGTTGCAATTGACGCACACACCAATCGTTTGGTGGTTTCTGTTGCAATCGACAATCTTGGTAAAGGAGCAGCTGCTCAGGCACTCCACAACGCCAATTTGATTGCAGGATTTGCAGCAACAGATGGCCTACTCGGAAATGGACTTGGGGCATGAATAAGTCACTCCCACAAGGCTTTCGAGCAGCTGGAAAACACGCTGGTTTAAAGTCTTCCGGCGCCTTCGATCTGACAATCATTCAAAATATCGGACCACGTTTCGATGCTGCAGCCGTCTATACAACCAATAAAGTTGTTGCGGCTCCGGTGATCTGGTCTCGTGAAGTGACAAAGGGCGAAATCGTTCGTGCTGCCGTACTCAACTCAGGTGGGGCTAATGCATGCACCGGACCGGATGGCTTTCTCGATACTCATCGCACCGCCGAGAAGGTTGGCGAACTACTAGAGATTTCATCTGGTGAAGTCGTTGTCTGTTCCACGGGGCTGATTGGCGAGAGATTGCCAATGGAGAAGATCTTCGCAGGAATAGTTGATCTCTCTGCGAACCTTTCAGAAGATACTTTGGAAGATGTTGCTAGAGCAATCATGACAACAGATACAGTCCCGAAGATTGCTCAAGTTGAATTCAATGGTGTTCGTACTGTTGGCGTAGCGAAGGGAGCGGGAATGCTCGCACCTGCTCTAGCCACGATGCTCTCTGTCGTGATGACAGATGCAATCTTGCCTCCCAATGCGCAAGAGATATTCTCGCGGGTATGCAACCGCACCTTTAACAGGATTGACTCTGATGGGTGCATGTCCACCAATGACACAGTCCTACTCATGGGGTCGGGTGCCAGTGGAATCGAACTCAGCTCACTCGAACTTGAAAACATCATGATGGAAATCTGCGGTTCCTTAAGTGCGCAACTCATTGAAGATGCAGAAGGATCAACAAAGACCGTTGCTATTACCGTCAAAGGTGCGGCCTCCGAAAAGGACGCTGTAGAAGTAGCTCGTGCATGTGCTCGTAACAATCTTTTGAAGTGCGCGATTTTTGGTGGAGATCCCAATTGGGGGAGAGTTCTTGCAGCAGCCGGAACAGCAGATGTCGAGATGGATCCTCTGACGATAGATGTCACTCTTAATGGGGTTCAAGTGGCGAAGAACTCAGCCCCTTTCGAGGATAAGTCAAAGGTCTCATTCGACAATCGATTGGTCGAGCTCATCATCGATCTCAACTCAGGCGAATCGACTGCCACGGTGCGAACCAATGACTTGTCCCATGATTATGTTCACGAGAATTCGGCGTATTCATCATGATGGCCGCCCCGAACATTCTTGTCATTAAATTTGGTGGCCATGCCATGAGCGACAATGACGGTGCATTCGGAAAGAAATTAGCTTCTGCAGTTGCTCAGGGGCTTCAGGTAGTTGTTGTCCACGGCGGTGGCCCTCAGATCAATGCCGCTCTCAAAAGCGCAGGAATTGAATCAACTTTCATTGGAGGTTTTCGAGTTACGACTCCGGAGACCTTCGAGATTGTTGAGCGCGTTCTCTCCAATGAAGTGGGGCCAGAAGTCGCATCCACTCTTACTAAGTCCGGTGTAGCTGCTCTTGCGATATCTGGTCGTCATTCAGGAACAATCTTCGCAAAGCGACAAAAGACTTTGGTTAACGGAGAATCAGCCGATCTCGGACTGGTAGGCGAAGTGGAGAAGGTTGATCCCACTGCAATCGAAGTCTTGCTTGAAAAAGGTGTGGTCCCAGTTATTTCTCCTGTCGCAAATGACCTCGAGAGCAGTGGGGGACTAAACGTCAATGCCGATATTGCTGCAGCAGCAGTTGCAGGTGCACTGTCAGCGAAAGAGTTGATCATCATGACTGATGTGCCCGGCATTTATCGCAATTGGCCGGATAAGGATTCGCTGATTGATGCAATCTGCTCTGAAGAACTTGAGAGCATCAAAGCTACCTTTGCAGAAGGTATGGCGCCGAAGGTTCAAGCTTGTCTCGATGCAATTAAGGCTGGAGCAACGGCAGTTCGAATTATTGATGGAACAAATCCAGAAGCTTTCGCACAAGCGTTGGCTCATACAGGAGGAACGTTGGTGGTTGCATGAAGGCTTGGACAAAATCACTTCAATCAAATTATGGAACTCCCACCATTGAGCTCGTCTCTGGAAAAGGTGCTTCAGTGACCGACGTAATGGGAGTTCAATACCTCGATTTCCTTGCAGGCATCGCTACAAATGTTCTAGGTCACGCCCATCCTGCAGTTGTGAAGGCAGTGTCAAAGCAGATCGCAACTCTTGGCCATGTCAGTAATTTCTATGCTCATCCCAATGTGATTGCACTTGCAAAAAAGTTGGCAGCCATGACGGGAGATAAGCAGGCGCGAGTCTTCTTCTGCAACTCAGGTGCAGAAGCTAATGAAGCAGCGCTGAAGCTCTCACGCAAGACAGGTCGCACTCGAATTGTTGCAACGAAGGATTCATTCCACGGTCGCACCATGGGAGCGCTCTCATTGACTGGCCAGCCATCAAAGAGCGATGCATTTAAACCGTTGATTAAGGGGATCACGCACGTTCCTTATGGCGATATGGGTGCGATGTTAAAGAAGGTCAATAAGAAAACTGCAATGGTGATCGTCGAGCCAATCATGGGAGAAGCCGGCGTCATTGTTCCACCTCATGGCTACTTGCAGGCACTTCGCGAACTCTGTGATGAAACTGGCGCATTGCTGGTCTTTGACTGCGTACAGACAGGTATGGGTCGCACCGGTGACTGGTTTGGTTATGAATATTCAGGAATCAAACCTGATGTCATTACATTGGCAAAGGGTCTAGGTGGCGGCCTTCCACTTGGCGCGATGATTGCACTCGGTGACGCATCCCAACTTTTCCAGGCAGGTGATCACGGCTCAACATTCGGTGGAAATCCAGTGGCAACTGCAGCAGCTCTCGCTGTAATCGAAACTATTGAAAGGAGTTCACTCTTAAAGAGAGTCAGCGCTGTCGGTGTTGAGTTGATGGCCGATCTTGCACTGATTGAAGGCGTCAAATCTGTCAGAGGCGCTGGACTTCTCATTGGAATTGAATTCTCGCAACCCATTGCAAAGAAGGTTGCACTTGAGTGTCAGAAGAACGGAGTTCTCGTTAATGGAAATAGCGAAACCGTTATTCGTATCGCACCACCTCTGATTGTCACAGATCGAGATGTCGCAAAGTTCCTGAAGGTATTTACTGAAAGCGTGCACGAGGTGCAGAAATAATGTCAACAGTTGTAGCTCGTCGCGCACAAGCGATTGCACTTATTAAGGCAGGAAAGATTTCCTCGCAAGGAGATTTGGTAAAAGAATTAAAGAAGAAAGGTTTTGTGGTCACACAAACCACAGCCAGTCGTGATCTCGAAGAAATCGGTGCAGTACGCGGTCGCAATGGTTACATCATCGCCGAGAGCGATAACGATTCCATGGCGAGATCGATGCCCTTGCCAGGAGATCTCATCCTCTCCGTTGAATCCAGTGGAAATCTTGCTGTCGTACGAACTCCACCTGGGGGAGCGCAATTCTTGGCAAGCGCTCTCGATCACTCAGGTTTGAAGTCAATTATCGGAACTATCGCTGGTGACGACACGGTTTTAGTAGTCTCCCGAAAAGCCAGCGGCGGAGGCGAACTCGCGAAAGAATTGCTCTCCTATCGTGACGGTAAGAAAGGTCGTAAGTAATGGCGCTCTGGGGCGGTCGATTCTCTGATGGGCCGGCAGATGCCGTCTTTGCCCTCTCTCGTAGCGTCCACTTTGATTGGCGTTTGGCTCCATATGACCTGCGTTCATCATTGGCCCACCTCGATATTCTCGAATCCAGCGGCCTACTCAAGAGCGATGTGGCCTCTGCAATCCGAGGTGCGCTTAAGGAGCTCATCTCAGAGGTCGCAACCGGAGCTTTCCAAGCAATCGATAGCGATGAAGACGTTCACTCTGCTCTCGAACGAGGGCTGACTGAAAAGTTAGGCGATATCGGAGGTTCGCTTCGTGCTGGCCGTTCACGTAATGACCAGGTCACAACAGACCTTCGCCTCTACGCAATTGATCACATGCTCGCTGTCGCAGAACAAATTTTGGTCCTTCAAGGCGCACTGATTGCTAAAGCTGAGGAGTACGGTGATGCCACCGCGCCAGGATTTACACATCTGCAGCACGCACAACCAATTCTCTTTGGTCATGAAATCGCAAAGCACGCACATGCTTTTGCTCGCGATCTCGATCGGATTAACGATTGGATTGTTCGCACATCGGTAAGCCCACTTGGTTCAGGCGCGCTTGCTGGTTCATCACTTCCATTGGCGCCAGAGAAGACTGCAGCGGCTCTCGGATTTACTTCATCCGCCGCAAATAGCATCGATGGCGTATCTGATCGTGACTTCGTTGCAGAGGCGCTCTTCATTCTTGCAATGGTTGGCAGCCATCTCTCTCGAATAGGGGAAGAGTGGTGCATCTGGGCTACAACTGAATTTGGTTGGGCGAAAGTTGCCGATGCATACTCGACAGGTTCATCAATAATGCCGCAGAAGAAGAATCCCGATATGGCCGAACTTGCCAGAGGTAAAGCCGGTCGTCTCGTAGGTAATCTCACTGGATTGCTCACCACACTCAAGGGTCTTCCATTTGCATACAACCGCGATCTTCAAGAAGATAAAGAACCGCTCTTTGATTCAATCGATACTGTGCTACTTGTTCTTCCAGCGGTAACTGGGATGGTTGCAACAACAGATTTCGATCGCGAAAAGATGGCACTTGCTGCACCGCTTGGCTTCTCGTTAGCAACTGAGATTGCGGATTACCTTGTACGTGCCCATGTTCCCTTTGCCCATGCACATGAGGCAGCTGGTAAGTGTGTTGCTCTCTGCGAGTCATCTGGGCGCCAGCTGCATCAATTAACAGATGCAGAGCTTGTTCATATCCACCCATCTCTACTTCCTGATGTTCGAGAAGTTCTGACGGTGCATGGCGCGTTGGCATCTCGCACAACTATTGGTGGAACATCTCCACAATCATTTGCTCAACAAATTGAAAGCTTAAAGTCCACAGTCCAGGCCGATGAGAAGAAATTCGGCGACAAGAACAAGGCCTTCTCGGCCATGATGGGTGCATGATGACCGCAATAAACAATGACCTGCTTGATGATCTGAAGTGGCGTGGGCTTATTGCTCAGACGACAGATGAAGCCGCTCTCCGCGAATCTCTCAAAAAGCCTGTCACTCTCTATCTTGGTACCGATCCAACCGCGCCCAGCATTCACGTCGGAAACTTGGTCCCACTTCTTGTGATGCGTCGCTTCCAGTTGGCGGGGCATAATCCAATCCTCCTTGTTGGGGGAGCGACCGGACTTGTCGGAGACCCTAGTGGTCGCAATGATGAACGTTCGCTCAATGACACAGCAATAGTCGAACAATGGGTCAACCGCATCAAGCTTCAACTCTCGAAATTTATGGACTTTGAAACAACGCACAACCCAGCAACGATGGCCAACAACTTAGATTGGACAGCGTCTCTTTCTACAATCGCATTCTTGCGCGATATTGGAAAGCACTTCAGCGTGAATCAGATGCTCAATAAAGATTCTGTATCTTCTCGTTTAGAGAAAGATGGAATCTCCTATACAGAATTCTCATATCAAGTATTGCAATCAATGGATTATCTCGAGCTATTCCGACGCAGTAACTGTACGTTGCAAATTGGTGGTTCAGATCAGTGGGGAAATATCACTGCAGGTCTTGATCTCATTCGGCGCGCAGAAGGCGGTAGTGCACATGCGCTTACAGTTCCACTTCTTACAAAGGCAGATGGCACAAAGTTTGGAAAGACAGCGGGCGGTTCTGTCTGGCTAGACCCTGAGATGACTTCACCTTACGCATTCTTCCAATATTGGTTGAACTCTGATGATGCAGATGTCATTAAATTCATTAAAACATTTTCATTTAAAACTCGTGAAGAGATTGAAGAACTTGAGAAGACTCATAATGAAAACCCTGGTGCACGTGAAGCTCATCGTGCACTTGCACGTGAATTAACTTCACTTGTGCATTCACCTGAGATTGCTCAACGTGTTGAAGTTGCAGCACGTGCGTTATTCGGTCAAGCAGATCTTGCAGAACTTGATGAAGCAACACTTGCATCTGCAATTGCAGAACTTCCTCGCACAACAGTGAAGGCAGGGGAGGAGCTACCTACATGGGTTGATCTTCTCGCTACTACTGGTGTTGTTGATTCGAAATCTGCAGCTCGTCGCATCGTCAAGGAGAGTGGCGCATATCTCAACAATGAAAAAGTCCCATCAGAGGATTTCAAGCTCGAAAAAAGCCACTTTTTATGCGGAAAATATGCACTTTTACGTAAGGGAAAGCGCGATCTCGCTGCAGTAGAACTCATCTCCTAATTCTCTTTAACTCAAAAACCTCACTTTTTACGCATAAAAAGTGAGGTTTTTGCTATTTACGGGATATATGAGCCATCTCACCCCGAATTTGGCTCAATTGGTCATATACCGATTTGACCTGTCAGGTGGAGCCACCTATAGTTACGCTCCTTGCTGTGGAACGTACGAAATACGCGTGAAAGCGCTAAAAACGGCCGTACAGCAGAAGTACCTAAGATCTAGCCGATTTGACCTGCAAAGGTTCGATGGACTAGGTTTTGCGGTCTGCCCTGAAAAGTAGAAGAGATTCTGCGAAGCAGTGCGCATCCGTACCTTGAGAACTCAACAGCGTGCCATAAGTCAATGCCATTGAATGGCGTTTATTCGCCATTCAATAAATAAATACTTCAATGAAGTATGGATACTTCGGTATCAATACTCGTTGATTTCCTTTGGTAATAAGACTAAATAAACGACAGTTTGTTTGTCTCGTAAAGCTAAAGATCAAACATTTCTATGGAGAGTTTGATCCTGGCTCAGGACGAACGCTGGCGGCGTGCTTAACACATGCAAGTCGAACGATGAAGCTGGAGCTTGCTCCGGTGGATTAGTGGCGAACGGGTGAGTAACACGTGAGCAATCTGCCCTTGACTCTGGGATAACTGCGGGAAACTGTAGCTAATACCGGATACGACACCTTCGGGCATCCGATGGGTGTGGAAAGAATTTCGGTCAAGGATGAACTCGCGGCCTATCAGCTAGTTGGTGAGGTAATGGCTCACCAAGGCGACGACGGGTAGCCGGCCTGAGAGGGTGACCGGCCACACTGGGACTGAGACACGGCCCAGACTCCTACGGGAGGCAGCAGTGGGGAA
>ERZ650311.1288-NODE-1288-length-12728-cov-3.956995_pt1 | contig 12728 bp, 14 predicted proteins | sample MGYA00376247_ERZ650311 | MGnify/ENA primary metagenome ERZ650311 (study PRJEB26733, sample SAMN07839324) | wastewater metagenome | biome: small river; feature: stream; material: water | place: USA: North Carolina | collected 2016-07-28 ... | reverse complement strand
ACAAATACACAGATAGTTTTTTATGAATATCATTCATTCGAATTTTAGAAACCACTTGCTCTAAATCAAATGATTCTAACTTGGCTGTTAGTACTACATGCAATCCTAATACAAGTTTTGCTCAAACCGTATTACCTATTTTAAATAATAACTGTAATTTGAGTGGTTGTCATGATCCAAATAATGCAGCAATTTTAAATAATTATCAAGTAGTACATGACAATGCTGCACAAATTAAAGCCTCAATTGTAACTGGAAGAATGCCTAAGGGAAGAACTCTAGCTGCGGCTGATAAAGCAGCCATTATTTGTTGGATTGACAATGGTGCAAAAAACAATTAGTACTTATTTTAGATCTTCTGCTAATACTTGGTCATATAAATGATGAATCAAGCCATCTGCTAAGCCTATTTTAGGCACAAATACTTGATCTATATTGGCCCATTTTAAAACATTTGTATAAATATTTAAAGCTGGAACTATTACTTCTGCTCTATCTTGTCTGATATTGTATTTGTGCATTCTTTCTTCTACTTCTAATGGTTCCATTTCTGCATAGATCTCTTTGATAGTGCTGGAACTTAATGGATGACCATTTTTAGTACCACTAATAGAGAATAATTTATTAATGTTCCCACCAGAGCCAATACCAATTAGATCATCGTATTCTCTGGCTATGCCTTTTAAGGTTTCCTTCAAATCATCCCAGGTAGCATCTTTAACTTTTTTTGTCAAAATTCTTACTGTTCCAACATTAAATGACTTTTGTAGTACTACTTTAGATTTATGGTATAAAGTAAGCTCAGTACTTCCGCCGCCTACATCTATGTATAGGTAACTTTTTTTATCATCTAATAATTCGGCAAAGTGATTTTCGTAAATGATTTCTGCTTCTAATTCGCCGGATATTACTTCAATTTCTATAGAAGTCTCTTCTTCAATTTCTTTGATAATTTCTTTGGCATTTTCTGCATCCCTCATGGCGCTGGTAGCGCATGCCATATAATGTTCTACCTCGTAAACTTTCATGAGCTGTTTGAAGGTCTTAATAGTATCCAAAAGCATTTTACGCTTCTTGCTTCCTATAAAACCCTTCTCAAATACATCAAATCCTAATCTTAGGGGTATTCGAAGTAGGTTCAACCTGTTAAAATTTACTTCCTTGCCCCTTTTCTCTACTTCACATACTAAAATTCTAGCTGCGTTACTTCCAATATCTATTGCTGCGAGTATCAATTATATCTATTTTTCCCTTTTAAATAATTGTAAGTCTCTTCTTGAGATTTAAATTTCATACGGCCTGAAGGTACATATTTATTTAATAATTCAGCGTCTAATATTCTCGCTTTCTGATTGTCTTTTAATTGAATATTGATGATATCAATTAGCTCTTTTTTGATTCTTGTATCAAATATTGGCGCAGCTACTTCAATTCGATGATCCAAATTTCTTACCATCCAGTCTGCACTAGAAATATAAACTTTCTCATTTCCATTATTATGAAAAATCATTACCCTGGCATGCTCTAAGTACTGATCTACTATACTAATAGCATTTAGTTTTTGATTTAATTTTGCTTCTTTCTTATCTAGAGTCAAAATGCCTCTGATAATCAAATGCACTTCTACATTGGCTTTGACAGCTTTGTATAGATAGCTCAATAAAATAGGATCAGTTAAAGAGTTTAATTTAATAATAATTTTAGCAGGCTTCTTTTTGTTGGCATTTTTTATTTCATTTTCAATGAGTTGAATAATGGCCAAACGCATATTGGTGGGAGTTAACAGCAAGTTCTGCATTTTAGAAATGGGCTTGTCGCCTAATTCCCAATTGGTTAGATAATCAAAAACCCTATTTGCCTCATTCATTAAATTTTTATTAGCAGTTAATAAACAATGGTCGGCATAAATTTTAGCAGTTTTTTCATTCAAGTTTCCTGTACTAATAAAACCGTATTTAACAAGCTTATTATTTACTCTTTTTTGTATAACACATAATTTTGCGTGCACTTTTTTATTAGGAACACCCACTAAAACATTAATACCCTCTTCTTCCATAATAGTTTTCCATTCTAAATTGGCTTCTTCGTCAAATCTTGCTTTTAATTCAAGAAATACAATTACTTCTTTTCCATTTCTTGCCGCGTTAATTAAGGCATTAATTACTTTAGAATTGGATGCTAATCTATATGCAGTAATCTTTATACTCAAAACATTATCATCCATTGCAGCTTCTCTTAACAAATCAATTACGGGATCATAAGAATGGTAAGGGAAGTGCAACATAATATCTTGCTTAAGAACAAGATCAGAAACGAGGTCCTTTTTTCTTAAAATAGGATGAATAAAGGGTTGTGGTCTATTGTTTTTTTCGGGGACTACATTGGGGAAATCCATAAAATGTCTAAAATTATGGATATGTCCTCCAGGGATAATGCTACTTTTTCTTGTCAATTTTAATTTCTTGATCAAGAATTCAAGCATTTCTGCGTTCATCTCCTTCTCATATACAAATCTTACTGGCTTTCCCTTTCTTCTATTTTTAACACCCTTAGATATTTTTTCAATAAAATTCACGCCGACTTCTTGATCCAAATCAATCTCAGCATCCTTTGTTATTTTGAAAATATGTGCCTCAAATTGATTGAATTTAAAATGAGAGAAAATAATAGGTAAATTAAATTTAATTAGATCCTCTAGTAGTATAATATTGGTAATGCCTGCTGGAGAAGGAAGTACAATAAACCTTCCCACTGACCTTGAAGGAATTTCAATCAAAGAAAATTTATGGTTATAGGCGTCATTCTTATTACCCATTACAATTGCTAAATACAAGCTCTTGTCTCTTAAATATGGAAGTTCTGGTACATTTTCAATCATCAATGGAATGATATAATGTCGAACCTGCTCATCAAAATAACTTTTTACAAATTCTTTTTGCTTTGCATTTAATTTTTTGTCATCAACCAGTATGATTTTTTTTGATTTTAATTCTTTATTGATGTTTTCCCAGATTCTATTAAACTCATTTTGTTGTCTTAATACTGTTCTTTGAATATCGTCTAGTATAATGCTAGGAGAACCGATGATTTCAACAGATTTAGATTTTTTGCCAACAAATTCTGCCATTCTTTTTAAAGTAGCTACACGAACTCTAAAAAATTCATCTAAATTATTGGAGAAGATACCTAAGAATCGAATTCTCTCTTGTAAAGGAACAGAAGAATCATTCGCTTCTTGTAAAACTCTAGCGTTAAAACTTAGCCAGCTAATATCTCTTGGTACAAAGGAATTTTTCATAATTGTATGGTATAGCCTTACGAAAATATCTAAATCGAATAATTTAAGGTACGCTTAATTATTAAGTTAATGATTTCTTAATACTATGGTAACACAGTAGTAATCTTCTTTTCCGTTTTTTACATAAAACTAACCCGAATGAACAAAAGGTCAATGGAAATCTGTGTTTTGAGTGATATACACTTAGGTACTTTTGGCTGTCATGCTAAAGAAGTGCTTAATTACTTAAGAAGTATTGAACCAAAAACCTTGATATTAAATGGAGACATCATTGATATTTGGCAATTTAGTAAGCGTTTCTTTCCTGCCAGTCATATGGCAGTTATAAAGGAAATATTTAACATGGCTAGCAAGGGCACTAAAGTTATATATATAACCGGAAACCACGATGAAGCCTTAAGGAAATATGCAGATTTTGAAATGGGAAACATTTTATTGACGGATAAAATTGTTTTTGAAATTAATGGAGAGAAGAACTGGGTTTTTCATGGTGATGTATTTGATAGAACAACCAAGGGTAGTGCTAAAATTTTAGCTAAACTAGGTGGGTATGGATATGACTTATTGATTTTAATCAATAGCATATCCAATTGGGTTAGAAAATTAATGGGCAAAGACAAGTTGAGCTTTAGTAAAAAAGTAAAGAATAGTGTTAAGAAAGCTGTTTCATGGATTGGAAATTTCGAACAAACAGCAGCCGAGTTGGCCATTGAAAATAATTATCAGTATGTGATTTGTGGTCATATTCATCAACCGCAACAAAGATTGGTGACTACTGATAAAGGTTCTGTTACTTATTTAAATAGTGGAGATTGGATAGAAAATTTGACTTCTTTAGAATATTATGATAAAGCCTGGAATTTATATCATTATGATCCAAAGCAATTTGAACACTTGTCTTCTGAAAAAATTAAAATAGTTCATTTAAATAATGAATTAAATGTTTTGACAGACGCTGTTGCTTTCCAAGTTTCCTTCTAATGAAAATTTTATACGCCATACAGGGTACTGGTAATGGACATATTAGTAGAGCAGTTCAATTGGATCCTTATTTAAAAAAATATGGAGAAGTAGATTATTTTTTAAGCGGATCTAATATTCAATTAAATACTCATTTACCAATCAAATATAGAAGTAAGGGTTTGAGTTTATTTTATAAGAATACTGGAGGATTGGATTATCTAAAAATGCTTCAGTCTTTTTCTTTTCAAATATTTAAAGAAGCGAAAAATTTACCTGTTGAAGAATATGATGTTGTAATTAATGATTTTGAATTTGTCACATCACTGGCTTGTAGATTAAAAAATGTTAAGTCAATCCATTTTGGACATCAAGCAAGTTTTCAAAGCAAAAAGACGCCCAGATCAAAAACATTTAATCCCATAGGAAATTTAATCCTCAATAGTTTTGTTAAGGCAGATAAGTATCTTGGATTGCATTTCAAACAGTTTGATAAAAATGTTTTCAATCCTATTATAAAAGATGAGATAGTCAATGCTGTTCCGATTAATGACGGGCACATCACTGTGTATTTGCCACAGTACTCAATCCAATTTCTAGAGCCCTATTTCTTAGCTCATTCTAATTTTCATTTTGAAATATTTACCAAAGAAGTTACTCAAATTACTTGTAAGAAAAATATCTGCTATTTCCCTATCAGTAATCATGTATTTACACAAAGTATGATTAGATGCTATGGTATTATAACGGCTGGAGGGTTTGAAACTCCCGCAGAAGCCATGTACTTGAATAAGAAGGTAATGAGCATACCTATTATAAATCATTTTGAACAAGAGTCCAATGCAGAGGCTTTGAGAAATTTGGGCATAAAGGTTTTAGAAAAAATAGATGAAAAGTTTGGAAGCCATTTTAATCATTGGGTGAATGAAATGAATCCTATAAAATTAGAATTACAATATTCTACAGAAGAACTGGTTGATATATTATTTCAAAAAGCATTAAACTAAAATCATGTATATCATTTTAAACCAAGAAGGAGAGAAAATTGCTCATATCAATAATATGATCATTCTTGATGCGACAAAAGAAAGTGTTTTAGGTATTTTAATTGGAGATTGCTTTTTTGGTAAAAGCACAAAAGTAATCGGTAAAATTTTTAATGGGACTGCCTATTTGGTGAATGGAGAAATCGTTGGCAAAGTAGAACGAAATAAAGAACCCAAAGCAAGTAGCATAAAAAAATCACAATTACTAGAAGCTTGGGATATTTTGACCAATATTAAAGAACATACATGTGAATGGATTAAAGAATCAAAAAAGTGGTCAAAGAAATCTTTAGAAAATCATTTATCTTAAACAAAAAGGCCTCCAAATTTTTGGAGGCCTTTTTTTATATCAGAAATCTAATATTATGCATTAAATGCTTCTGCAACACCTTTGTGTAAAATTTTACCAGCTCTAATATTTAATCCTTTTGCTAATGCAGGATTCTCTGCTGTTGCCATTTCCCATCCTTTGTTCGCAATAGCAATAGCGTATGGCAATGTCGCTTGAGTTAATGCTCTTGTACTAGTTTGTGGTACAGCACCTGGCATATTCGCAACACAATAGTGAATGATATTATCAATAGTGAATACTGGATTTTCGTGTGTAGTTGGTTTACAAGTTTCAATACAACCACCTTGGTCAACAGCAACATCCACAATCACAGATCCAGCTTCCATTAATTTTAAATCTTCTTTCTTCACCAAGTGTGGTGCTTTAGCTCCATGTAATAAAACTGCACCTACTAATAAATCAGTAGTAGGTAATTTATCTTTAATCGCTAATAAAGTAGAATATTGAGTTACCACATTCGCTGGCATTACATCAGATAAATATCTCAATCTAGACAAATTGGTATCCATGATAGTTACATTCGCGCCTAAGCCTGCAGCCATCTTCGCAGCTTGTGTTCCTACAATACCTCCACCAATTACTAATACTTCTGCTGGCTTCACACCTGGAACACCACCTAATAATTTACCCTTGCCACCAAATGGTTTACCTAAATAATAAGCACCCACATTGATAGCCATTCTTCCAGCTACTTCAGACATTGGAACTAATAATGGTAAAGAGCCATCGGCCAATTCCACGGTTTCATAAGCAATACAAACAGCATGTGTTTTCATCATTGCTTCTGTTAACTCTTTAGATGCCGCAAAGTGGAAATAAGTAAATAAGATTTGACCAGGTTTTATCAATCCATATTCTGCAGCCAAAGGTTCTTTTACTTTCACGATCATTTCTGCGATATCATATACTTCTTTAGCAGTCGCTAGTATTTGAGCACCCACAGCTTTGTATGCCTCGTCTGAAAATCCAGAACCAGCACCTGCCTGTGTCTCCATATATACTGTATGACCATTTCTCACTAAAGCGTCTACACCTTCTGGTGTTAAGCCTACTCTATACTCTTGAATCTTGATTTCTTTTGGGCAACCTATTATCATAATTTTGTTTTTATTTCTGTACAAATTTGGTTCAAAAGAAAATATTTTTATCAAATAGTAAATAATCAGTAAAAATTACTATTAAAATAATAAAATATGGAAAATATCAGTAATTTAGAGTGTAAAACGGCTCAATAACAGAAAATATTCCTTTTCACAATTATAGTATATGCAATTAGATCAAACCGATAAGTCCATTCTACGCATTTTGCAAAAAGAGGCTTTAGCCAAATTAAAAGATATTAGTACTAGTGTTAATCTTACTGTGAGTCCAACACACGATAGAATTAAAAGAATGGAAGCAGAGGGTGTGATCCAAAAATATGTAGCACTCATTGACAGAAAAAAAATTGAATTGGGCATGGTGGTTTTTTGTCATGTTACATTGGATAAGCAAACAAAAAACAATTTCGCAGAATTTGAGCAAACCATTTTACAGTTTGATGAGGTGGTTTCTTGTAGTTTGGTTTCTGGTAGCTTTGATTATTATTTGAAGGTGGTTTCGAAAGATGTAGAGACGTACAATAAATTCTATCAAGAAAAATTAGCAGTACTTCCAATGGTGGCACATATCAATAGTTTATTTGTAATGGATGAAATTAAAACTACCACTTCATTGCCTATTTAAGTATTTCATTTTTTAATACAGAATTCCTTTACGCTTTAATTTAAATCTTCATGTACAATATTTCATATTTCAAAGCCAACAATCATGAAGAAGTTTTTGCTTTTATGCAAGCAAATCCTTTTGTAACTATATGTGGTGTGGACGAAAACGGTTTACCCATTGCTGCACAGGTTCCAATTTTAATCAAACAAGAAGACGATCAATTAATGATTAGCGGGCATCTAATGCGTAAGCAAGATCATACGAATGCGTTTGAAAAAAATAATAATGTATTGGTTATTTTTTCTGCACCATCTGCTTTTGTAAGTGCAAGTTGGTATAAAGAAAAAGGAATTGCAAGCACTTGGAATTATCAAACAGTGCATGCTATTGGTAAGATGGAAATGAAAGATGATGCTCACTTATATCAGTTGTTGACAGATCTAACCATGCATTTTGAAAAAGATCCGAATGCGCCTACTCAAGTAAAAAATCTTGACCCAGAATATGTGCAGCAGAATATGAAGGCCATAGTCTCCTTTGATATCGAAGTGACTGAATTAAAAAATGTATTTAAGTTAAGTCAAAATAGAGACGAGGAGTCTCACCAAAATATTCAAAAAGAATTAAGCAAGGGTGATGCAGCTTGTCAGTATATGGCTGCAGCAATGAAGCGAAAATAATTTGACTACTTCTTAGAAGGTTCAATTAAGTCCCAAAGATTTCCATATAAATCTTTGAATACAGCAACGGTTCCGTAATCTTCCACATGAGGTTCAATAGTAAATTCAACACCCTTTGATTTATAATTATTATAGTCTCTATAAAAATCATCTGTATATAAGAATAAAAATACTCTTCCTCCAGTTTGATAGCCAATATGTTTTTCTTGTTCTGGTGTAGCGGCTTTGGCTAACAATAAATGACAACCATTTTCTGCACCAGTCGGCTGAACCATTACCCATCTTTTAGTTTCTGATAAAATAGTATCTTCTATTAATGTAAAACCAAGTGTATTGGTATAATAAGCAATGGCTTCATCATAATCTCTTACTACTACAGCGATATGTGCTAAATGTTGTTTCATATTTCAAATGTACAATTATTTGGAAGCTTTGATTTATCTTCAACCAAGTTTAAAGATAGTTTATGGCTAACACTAAGAATTTGATTTTTGATTTAGGCAATGTATTATACGATATCGATTTTGTAAAAATGTATAAAGCCTTTGAGCAATTAGGTATTCCTAATTTTGAAAATCATTTTACTCTCAATAAATCGGATCAGATATTTTTTGATTTAGAAAAAGGCTTTATCAATGAAGCAGCGTTTTGCAATGGTTTTAATGCTTTATATCAATTAAATCTAAGTCATCAACAAATCATTGATGCTTGGAATGCCTTATTAGTAGGTTATAGAAAAGAGAGTATCGATTGGGTAAAAGCGCATAATAGTCAATATGCCACTTTTTTATACTCCAACACCAACCAGATTCATTATGATCATTTTATTCCACAATTTGAGCGCGAAATAGGCGGAAAATTCGAAAATCTCTTCAAAACGCCCTATTATTCCCATAAAATGGGTCAAAGAAAGCCAGATCCGGCCTCTTTTCAGTTTATTTTAGACAAAGAAGGGTTGAAAGCCGAGGAAACCATTTTCATTGATGATAATGAGCCCAATATTATTGCTGCTGCCTCGGTGGGGTTACAGGTTTTGTATTTACAGCCAGGAATGAGGGTAGAAAAGGACTTGTTAATTGGTTAGTTATTTCTTCTTAACTTCCTCAAAATCAATGTATTCTGCATCTTCTGTTTCCACTTTGGGCTTATTTGCCTGGGTTTGTTGTTGTTGGTAATGGGCATTTTGTTGCTCCTGAGCCTTTCTAGCAGCCTCTTGCATTTTCTCCATATTTTGGCGAACTGATTTTACCCCATTGCTTACTGGCACTACTATTTCAAAGATTACCTTATATAAAAAGTAAATCAATAGGCCGTATAATAACATCTTCATCATGGCACAAAAATACGGCTATAGCCAATATTATTGGGTTATTTCATCCCGTTTTATTACCTTTGTTCCAGAATAAGCAAAGAAATGAAGGGAACGAAGTCGTTCCCTTCTTCTTTTTCAAACATGGAAGTAAACGATTTAAAAGCAAGAGTATTAGAAATTTTGGAACCTCTTTTAGCAGAGGAGCCAGACTATTTCTTGGTATATATTAAGGTGAAGCCAGGGCATATTATTAAAGTATTCTTAGATGGCGATAATGGATTACCTATTGAAAAGTGCATCTATTTTAACCGAAAATTATACAAAGCAATAGAGGAAGCTGCATGGTTCCCTGAGGGAGATTTTGCTTTAGAGATTTCATCTCCTGGTGTAGATGAGCCATTATTGTTTAAAAGACAGTATACCAAAAACATCGGCAGAAAAGTAGCAGTTACTTTAAATGACGATACTATAAAAGAAGGTGTGTTGACCACTGTTGCGGAAGAAGATATTATTATTGAGTATACAGAAGGGAAGGGAAAGAAAGCAGTGACTCAACAATTATTAATACCATTTGAGAATATTAAATCAACTATAGTTCAAATTCAATTTTAACAAATCATCAAGCGAATAGCTTGAAAAAAAATTATGTTATGGCAAGTATAAATTTGATAGAAGCGTTCCAAGAGTTTAAAGACGCAGAAAGCATAGATCGTCCTACGATGATGAAAGTTGTAGAAGATGTATTTAAGACTTTATTGAGAAAAAAATACGGCAGTGACGAAAACTTTGATGTTATCGTTAACGCTGAAAAAGGTGACTTGGAAATTATTCGCCGTCGTGAAATCAGACCTGATGACGATGTAGATAATCCATTAGCTGAAGTTTCTTACTCTGACGCAATCAAGATAGAGCCTGACTTTGAGATCGGTGAAGAATTATTGGAAGAAGTAAATATTTATGATTTTGGTCGTCGTGCAATCTTAGCTGCAAAGCAAACTTTAGCATCTCGTATCAATGACTTAAAGAAAAATGCTTTAGTAAAGAAGTACTCTGATAGAATTGGTGAAATTATCAACGCAGAGATTTATCAAGTATGGAAGAAAGAAGTATTGTTATTAGATGAAGAAGGGAATGAATTGATTTTACCAAAGACTGAACAAATTCCTCAAGACTTTTTTAAGAAAGGTGAAAATATTAGAGCGGTTATTGCTAGAGTAGATATGAAAAATAATACTCCAGTAATTATCTTATCTAGAACTAATCCATTGTTCTTAGCTAAATTATTAGAAATTGAAGTACCAGAAATTTTTGATGGTTTAATTACCATTAAGAAAATTGTTCGTGAACCAGGTGAGCGTGCAAAAGTAGCAGTTGAATCTTTTGATGATCGTATTGATCCAGTAGGTGCTTGTGTGGGTATGAAAGGTTCACGTATTCATGGTATTGTAAGAGAATTGAAAAATGAAAATATTGATGTAATTAATTACACTACGAATACTCAATTATTAATTCAGCGTTCATTAACTCCTGCAAAAATTAGTTTCATGAATATTAATTCAGAAACAAAGCGTGCAGAAGTGTATTTACAAGCTGATCAAGTTTCTTTAGCCATTGGCCGTAGAGGGGTGAATATCAAATTAGCCTCTGAATTAACAGGATACGAATTAGATGTTTATAGAGAAGATCAAGAAGTATTAGAAGAATTTGATATCGATATGGACGAGTTCACAGACGAAATCGAACCATGGGTAATTGACGAGTTTAAGCGTGTAGGATGTGATACAGGTAGAAGTGTATTAAAATTAAGCGCTGAAGAATTAGAAAGAAGAACAGACTTAGAAAAAGAAACGATTGAAGAAGTTCGTCGAATCTTACAAGAAGAGTTTGACAAAGGTGAATAGCCTTTGAAATAAAAGTATATTTGTATTAGGTTACTAGTTCCGTCAAATCGGGACAAAAAACAATAGAATGTCAGAATTGAAACTACCAAGACTGTTAGCAGCTGCTAAAGAATTTAATATCGGTCAAGATACCTTGATTGAATTCTTGAGCAAGAAAGGTTTTCCTAAGGATGATCTAAAGCCAACGGCTAAATTAACGGAAGACCAGTATTATGCTTTGCAAGCAGAATTTCAAAGTGATAAAGTTGCAAAGAACAAAGCAGACCATGTTGAGTTACCTAAGGGTGCAGTGGCTGCAGATAAGAAAGCAACTGCTGCAGAAACAGCTAAGCCTGCTAAAGAAGTAAAGGCAGCTGTTAGTGAAGAAAAGCCAAAAGCAAAGAAGGCAGAAGAAGCACCTGCTGCTCCAGTGGAAGCGGTGAAGATTGAAGCTCCTGAAGTAGAAGCGCCTAAAGTGGTGAATAAAATTGATTTATCATTAATTGATTCATCTACCAGACCAAAGAAATCTGCTAAGAAAGCTACTGAGCCAAGTCCAGAAGCACCAAAAGCTGAGGAAGCTCCAAAAGCTGCTAAGAAAGCAAAAGCAGAAGCGCCTAAAGTAGAGCCAGCACCTCCAGTGGATCATTCTATTGCACCAGAAAATGTGCATGGAGAGATTACCAATATTCAGGCGGATAAATTAACCGGTCCAAAAATTTTGGGTAAAATTGATTTACCTATTAATAGTGATACAAGACCTAAACCTTTAAGTCAGGAAGAAAAACGAGTTCGTAAGCGTATTCCGGTTCAAGGTGGCGGCAATCGTCCACAAGGCGGCGGTGGTGCTCCACAACAAGGTGGCGGCAATCGTCCTCAAGGTGGTGGTGGTTATCAAGGCAACCGTCCACAAGGCGGAGGTTATCAAGGTAATCGTCCAAACAATCGTCCTGGACAAGGTGGTGGCAGAAGAAATGCTCCACAAACTGCTGAGCAAAAAGAAATCGATCAAAAAGCAATTCAAGATAAGATCAAAGAAACTCAAGCAAAACTATCTGGACAAGGTGGTAGAGGTAAGAGTTTGAAATCTAAATACAGAAGAGCAAAAAGAGAAGAAGCTGCAGAAAACGAACAAAACGAAATCACAGATAATAAGTTACAAGTAACTGAATTTGTAACGGTGAGTGAGTTAGCAAGTTTAATGGATGTGAGCTTTGCAGATATCATTAGCAAGTGTATGAACTTAGGTATAATGGTTTCCATTAACCAAAGATTAGACGCGGAAGTAATTGAATTAGTAGCAAGTGAATTTGGATTTGAAGTAGAGTTTGTTGGATTAGAAGAAGCGGAGGAAATGGATGAGGAAGAAGAAGCAGATGATTTAGCTAATTTAACAGAGCGTCCTCCAATTGTTACAATCATGGGTCACGTTGACCATGGTAAAACATCTTTATTGGATTATATCCGTAATGCCAATGTAGTAGCAGGTGAGG
>ERZ650311.1287-NODE-1287-length-12731-cov-5.601215_pt1 | contig 12731 bp, 23 predicted proteins | sample MGYA00376247_ERZ650311 | MGnify/ENA primary metagenome ERZ650311 (study PRJEB26733, sample SAMN07839324) | wastewater metagenome | biome: small river; feature: stream; material: water | place: USA: North Carolina | collected 2016-07-28 ... | reverse complement strand
TTCAAATCGTGCTATGCCATAGCCGGCAGCAGTACAAATGTCAAAATTACCAATAACGAATTTATCCCAAATACAGGCGAGACCAACGCCAACACTATCAATGTATATGGAGCTGTCAATCCACAGGTAGAGAACAACAAGATTACGAATCCGGTCGATTTCGTTATCGAAAACACAAGTTCTACAGGCGGTATTTTTCAGGGAAATGTTGTTTTTAAAACGAGTAGCTTTGATAATAACTATTTCTATGTAAACAGTGCATTGGCAGATACGGGCGTAAACCGAGTGGCCAACCCCAACAAGATTCACGACTACACGACTGATGAAGTATTTTATGTGGGCAACTCCGGTACGCCTTACAAAGCTTTTAAATCAATCCTTGCAGGCGACTTCGCAACTTCAGGAGCTTATAACATTACACTGGTAGCCACCGGAACCACCAATGTAACTCTGCCCACTTCCGGCACCCTGCTTTCAACAGCAGGCGTCAATATTATTTCAAGTGGAATGATAACCGCAGGAGCGGTTACTTTAGTTAAAATGGCTGATGTGGCTACCGGGACAATTTTCTACCGCAAAACGGGAAGTACCGGCCCTCCGGAGGTTCAAACCTTGGCCACCCTCAAAACCGACTTGGGATTGACAGGAACCAATAGCGGAGATCAAACCATCACTTTGACAGGAGAAGCCACAGGATCCGGCACCGGAAGCTTTGCTGTAACCCTTACCAACTCTGCCATCATCGGTAAAACGCTGAGCGGACTGTCTATTGCAGGAAGTACCATCAGCTCCTCAGATACGATTGTACAGGCATTCGGAAAGCTTCAAAACCAAATCAATGGTGTTTTGGGAGGTGCTATTTATCAAAGTACCTGGAATGCTTCCACCAACTCACCCTCACTTACATCCGCTACCGGAACAAAAGGGTATTATTATGTAGTATCCACCGCAGGCAGCACCAACTTGGATGGCATCACCGACTGGAAAGTGGGCGATTGGGCGATTTACAATGGCACCGCATGGCAAAAGGTGGACAATACCGATGCCGTCAGCAGCGTCAACAGTTCATTGGGTGCTATTAGCCTTACCGGTACCGCCAACCGCCTAAGTGTCTCGGGAACAGTTTTCGACATTGACGCCAATTACGCGGGACAGGCCACTATTACAACGGTTGGAACCATTGCTTCGGGAACATGGAATGCGACCGCGATTGCCGATGGAAAAATCGCGAGTGCATTGACCGGCAAAACTTATAATGGCTTAACCGTGACAACCACTACCGGTACGTTAACGATTACCAATGGCAAAACAGCGAGCTTCAGCAACTCGATTACCATTTCAGGCACCGACGGCTCCACCTTAAACGTGGGTACGGGAGGAACGTTAGGCACCGGCGCATTTGCCACTATTGCCAACTACGCCACCTTAGCCTCACCTACCTTTACGGGCACCCCTGCGGCTCCAACCGCCACAGGAGGCACCAATAGCACTCAGATAGCGACAACGGCATTTGTGGTTAGTGCGATAAGTGGCAAAGCCAATTTGTCGTCACCTACTGCCGGGTATGTTCCCCGATTTACTAATACGTCTACCATCGGCAATGGGGTTATACAGGACAATGGAACCAATGTAGGCATTGGAGGCTCACCCACCAGCTCAAAACTCTACGTCAATGGCACCATCCTGACAAACAGCACTATCGCAATGGACAAGCCCAGCGACGCCTCACAATTGGGCTTATATTGGACACGGGGAGGCTCTAACAGATGGTATCTTTACAATTCGGCAGATAGTGCCACCGACCTTATTCTTAGTAATTACAATGATTCAGGGACATATCAGGGGGACGTATTCAAGGTTTCTCGGTCTACCGGAGTGGTGCAACTCAATTACATTTATTTGACGCCGCAATCCGGACCGGCATCACCTACCAACGGCACCATGCGTTATAATTCAGGCACAGGTAAGTTCCAAGGTTATACAGGTGGTACATGGGTAGATTTTCACTAAATCTTAAATTCTAATCAACAGTATGCTTATCATCAAACTCCCGCTCACCAAAGAGCAGTTCGAGCAAAACCTTCGCTTTATCAATCAATGCACCCGTCAGGCGTTATTGCCTGCCGAATCACACGAAACTGTCATGGCTATCCTCAATGATCTCCTTGCAGGTATTCAACCCGAAGAGCCGCCCAAAAAGCCCAAGCCGGAAGAGGTTATCAAAGCCAAGCAGCGAGAAAAGGCAAAAGCCGGAGAAAAACCAAAGGCTTAAAAACAGAAAAACCCCGCTGAGTAGGCGGGGTTTTTATTAAATCTTCACTTGGTTTATTATTTATCTTTTAAAACCCTTATTAACTCTTCAACCAACAGAAACTTATTCACCGCCCCCCAATGAAAGTTGTAAAATTGGGGCTGATATGTCTTTATATACTCCTTTGCCTCACCGCTGAATTCTATTTCAGCCAGCACCTGCATACACTCATCGTAAGTGTATTTGCCCGTAAACAGATTACTCACTACATCAATATAATGCTCATTTACTTTCTGTATCATTTTACCTCTAAGTTTTTAACCATTATCTTGATCTGTGAAATGCTATCAAAAACCGGCGTATAATAATACATCGGCTCCGGCTCCACATACTTACGCTTATTGAGTTTGGCCAGCCTTTTATTCAGCACATCCAACGCCTTCATATTTTTAGACCGACGAATGAGCTTCTTATGGTGGTATTTGCGATACTCATGCTCAACATCAGTACTACCCCAAATCCCCTCCCAAAAACCATCAATATACAACATGAGTCGGTAACGTTTCTCAACACTAAGTACCGAGTGCAATTGTATCCTATGCCCATTGTGCCGAAACTCCATTTGGAAGAAGAAAAATTCCTTATCCCACGCCGTCTTAACTTCCTTCCAGTCAATCACATCTTTATTGTCGTAGATAAGTCTCATTCCTCAATCATTTTAGTATACGCCTTCAGTAAATGCTTCAGCAATATCTTTCCCTCCAAATCAAGCTTCTGAGCCAACTGCTTAATAAGGTCTTCAACCAAAAGCCGGTCTTGTGATTTAGGAGGTGGGGAAGCCATCAGGAATTGCACCAATTCTGTTTTCTCATTCCGATCAATCATCAATCCATTGATTTCCTGCCCGAAACTGGAAGAAAACTCAACCAAAATGTCTCCGGCCATATCCCGAAAAACAACCTGATTTCCGCAGTCATCCTTAAAACTTAATTCAGTCATTTTTAAACACCGTTTAAAAGTTTCTTTTGGAGTTCTAAAACATAATCCGGAGTTAAATCAACCTCCTCGATAAACCCTTGATCGTCGTTCATAAAGGCCATGTAAGACACGGGCTTGTCCCATATCCGGACAATCCACCCTTTGCGCACAAAGAAGTATTCTTTTCCCTCAATTCGTTTTGAACCTTCCCGATAATTAGGATCACAGTTCAAAGGCCGTCCCAGCTTATTAAAATTCTCACTAAAGCTCATAAGAGTGCTTCGATGGTATCCTTTGTCAAAATTGTCGGTGATTATTTTTAATGTCTCTGCTATCATGTTTAAATATCGTTTAAAAGTGAAGTAAAAACCCCTCCCTTACAGGGGAGGGGCAGGGGAGGGGTTGTTACTCGTTGAACAAAAACACAAGCTCTGCCCTCAAAAAATCCCCGGCATGGTCGTGGTAATTCGGCACTTTGGCCGTTATCAGTTCGGCTCTGCGGTCAAAATCATCCCAGCACATTTGGTTTTGTATCCAATGGCGCAAGGTGTTTTCAGCCTCATAAGCATCATTGAACGCCTTCATCCAAGCTTCCGAGCCAATCTGCACCTCATCATTGACAGTGCCGTTGGCATAGTGAAACGCCACCAGCGACATCGGCGCTTCGTAGATTTCCCCGTTCGGAAACTTTATCTGAAGCATATCTTCCTCCTCATCGTCCGGAGGAAAATTCACGGGATCAAAAAACTCCACAACAGCCTTTTCTTTGTCAACCGTTAAGTTTGGCACATCGCTGTCGCCGTCAAACGTTGCCGTCATGCCCACCCGGATTGTATCGCTTGCCTCGGATGTACCTGTAAGAGGAGCCTCATTTTCCCCTTTGGACACATCTTCAATAATTGGAGAACCCAACGACCCTCTAAAGACTCCATCCGAAACAAAATAACCTGTTGGCTCAACTGTCTCTAAGGCAGGAGCCGCTTCTTGTGTTTTTTTAGTACCCATTTGTATAATTGAAATTTAAAAATCACCCTTCGTAATCATCAAACCCGGCAAAAGAAATCGGGGCTTGAGTACCCTGTTTGCCTTTGATAAGCAGCAATGCACTGTCCACTTTCTTCTCAATATTTTGGCATTTAGTAAAATGAGTTTGAGTACGCAAGCCACCAAAAAACAACTTTTGTGCGTCCCGCATCTCCTGTACGAGTGCCGCAAATTCTGTGAGTGTCATAAGTCAAATAACTTGATTTGGTTCGGGTAAACTTTTTTAGGTTTAGTTGCGCTATATCCACCACGTTGAGACACAATCTGCTCAATGGTAAGCTCACTGTGAAAGTATTTTTCGGCAAGTTGTTTATAGATCACTTCGGCCCGATAACCCTTATCGTGTAGCTTAGAAAATTCAGTCCGTATCGCTTCGTGTTTTTTTAGGATATGCTTTTTCATGCGTAATAATTGCCTATAATAATTCCACTTAGACGCACCAACAACCCATACTCATAAGAGTCTTTTCGCAGGTTTGTTTGCTCCGTTAGCTGAATGATCTCAGTGTCGGTCTCGTCTTCAAAATTGCCCGGATTGAACCAAAGGTCAACCGCTAAAGCCTGTGGGCGAGTCAGGCTGATGGAAGCTTTTTTTATCCCAAATGCCCTTACTTCCCGCGCCTTGGCGCTAACCTTGTCCTGTACCTCAAACAAACAGGCCGCTGCCAAATATTGATGAGGTTGCTCCCGAAGTTCGTCCATCGTCACCGACGACAGCGCTAAGGTCAGCAGCGTATCCAGCGTTTTAATATCAGAGTCTGTCAGCTTCAGTTTAATTTTCACAGTCCCAATTCCTTTTTTTGGTTACTACTTCGCCATTTCTCCATTGCCGTCACGGCATTGGGCAGTTCATCGCGGGTTAGTTGGTTCAGCGGCTTTTTAAATTTCTTTATCAGGAAGTTATTCAACCGCTCCCAGTCCACCTCTCCGCCTTTGGTTAGCCCTATGTCTTTGGCAATGTTGATGATCTTCGACCGCATTTTTTTGATGCTGCCATCAACTTGGCTTTCCAAATATTTGATGAGTAAATCAGCCTCCGCAAATGTCAAATCTTTAGAAGAGTACGAGCGGCCATTGGTGAAAGCCTTCACCAGTTCGGCCTTTTCTTCCTTATCCAGTCTTAGTTGCCCAACCAAGGCATGAAGACGCTCATTTTGCTGAAGTGTACGTGGTTTCATCAGTACCGATAATTGGGATAGTAATGAATCAGCAGACAGTCATTCATTCCGCGTTTTACATCATACTCAAACCACGCCGTAAACTCTTTCTCTGAGTCAAATCCGTCATTTTTAATGAAAGCGCAACGTTTTTCTTCACTGAGCTTATGCCATATACTTGCTCCCTCTAAAACATAAATATCAATTTGCCCCCGGTCTGTCATTTCGAGCCGCACCCGTTGTAAATTCTTAGGGTTTTTCTGCACTCTGAAAACCCGCCGCTGACTGGTACGATTTCGCACAGTATGATGGATATATTCGGCATTTTTCCACCGTGTTTCCTTGTCAACCGTATAGTTTCGTAAGGTATGCCGCTTGGTGCCATCCAAGATTTTAGTCTCAAAATCGGTGGACATTTCTTCCCCCGCATTCTTATGCCTGCGGGGGAAAGTTTCTCGGTATCCGATGGTCATTACTTCAGCGGCTTAATATCTACCCTTGTCCCCTGTTTGATCTCAGCCTTATTGATCTTCAGAATCTTCCGCAGCTTTGTATCTGAATCAAGGTTTTCGATCAGCAACTTAAAATTGACATCCTTAACGATGTAGCGTGGATCAAGCAACTCAGCCAATCTTGCCCTTTCTACGGCTTCCATTGGCTCACCGTTAGCCTTTAACATTTTAGGTGGATTGGCCGCTTCTTTCAATACACCCGTCGCAAGTTCACAGACTCCATCCTGAAAATTCAGTGTTTCCACTTCACTCAAAATAGATTCCTTGAGTTGATCCAACTCCTTTTTGCCCTTGTCAAGTTTTGCCTTTTTGGTGAGAAACTCTTTTACCTTCGCTTCGATTGGCGTTATTTGTTTAGTACCCATTTTTTACCATGTTTATCGTGAAAAAACTCTTTTTTTGTTTGTGAATCTCCCATCTCCAGCAGATCGCCCCTGTACTCTGTCACCAGCCTTTCCAAGTCGGCCAGCCCCCGTTTCAGCCACCACCGTCGCAGGTGTTTTCGCAGCTGGTACCACTTCGCTTTTTTAAGAGCAGCTATTTGCTTCAGTACCTGCGTCTGCTCTTCTTGCAGTTCTTTGATCCGGCACCTGATCCGAATCTTCTGCACCATCGGTTGGCTGTCTGCCATGCTTCGCATTGTCATTTATCATAAGGTTTTTAAAAGGGTTTTAAAAGGTCTCCACAACGTGCGCTGCTCTCCAATCCGCGTCGTTGATTTTCTCATTAGCGAGTATCAATATCTCAGCCCATTGGTTGTTTTGTAGGGCCGCACTTGCTAATTTTTCAGCACACTCACTATTGTCTTCAGCGCTGAAATACAGTACACGCTCTTCGCCATCTACTGGTAGGTTTACATATACTTTCATAGCCTTAATTGAGGTTAGAGTTGATATTTTGATGAATACCGTCTTTAGAGATTGGATTGGTTTCGGCCTTCATTGCCGCCTGCATTTTAAGCATTACGGCTCTCCCCAAAGCGTCTTTGATGACATTCATAAGGGCAGGATTTTCGAGCATTGTTGCCGCAAGGCCACTCACCAAGCACCCGGCACAACCTTCTAACTTTGAATTTATTTCGTTATTTGGCCCATCTGTTTCTGTGACTATGATCTCGAAATAAGCATGATGGCCCGTTGTTTTTTCATTGTTCATTTTACCCGTTGATTTAAGTTGAAAAAATCAGTTTACTGCAAGTGAAGGATAAGGATTAACAGGGCTTGACTTCCAATACTCATCAATTTGAAGAAGCATGTGCGCCATACAGTTGATACCTTCCAAATCATTCAGGCCGTCTAAGTCCTGATTAAGAAGCACCACGGCAGAGCTAAACCCCGCCATAAAAGCCATCCGTAATTCCGCGAGTCGATAGGGAGCTAACTCCTCTTTCCCCAACGACTCCAAATAATGCTCAAACCGCTTTTCGAGATCAAGCAACTCCTGATAATTCTTCGGCATTTTTTGTAGATTTAAGTTGAATAATTCGATTGATTTCCGCTTTGATTCGACCGTAGAGTGATACGTCCGCCAAAAAATCCTTATCGGTAATATGGCGCTGCACTACTTGAGTTTCATACTCGCTGTGCTTTTTAAGCACCACCTCATACAGCATTTTGAGGTATTCCGGCTCAAACCCTCCCAGTTCGCCCCGGTAGTAGGCCATCATGGCCTCGTGAAGTGTTGGTATATGCATCCCCTAAAAAAGTGTTTCCCGTATTATCTTGTTTTTCAGCAGGCGCATATCCTCCACTACCGTCACATAGCTGCTGTTGTGAACTCGCTGCACCGGATTTACCTCTTTCCAAACCTTCTCAATCCGTCCTGTATCGGTCAATCCATTGGCCTCACAGATAGACTTTACATCGTCTTTAGTAGCCCCAAGCAATCCGTAAAAAGACCGTCCAAAACGGCTGTCAAGTTCGTCATAGCCCTTTACTGCCCGGTTCACCCCTGCCTTTATTTCCTTTTTGAGGTTTTCCGTACCGCAGATCACCACGCCCAATTCTTCCTCCAATTTGTTGTATAAATGAATCAGCCAGCGCAAAGCCGAAGGCCGCAGTTTATCAGCCTCATCCAATATCAAAAGCGGTTGACTCATAGCCCGTTGCTTGAAAAACTCAATCACTTTGCCCCCAATCACATCCACGCTCAGATAACCGCTGCCGGGCAGGTTTACGCCCGTAGTACGGGCAAGGTGCAGCAGAAACGCCCGACGGCTCCATTCTTCGCACTGCAACACATATACGTTCTCCGTCTCGGAAGCATATTTTTGAATCCCGGCGCTTTTGCCGCTGCCTGCTTTTTCGCTGATCGGCATCCATACGGCTCGTGTTTGGGCAATGGTCAGCACTTGAGCCATAATTCGGTAATTGGTCGTTTCCACCACGTTCCATTTACTCCCAAACTTTACACCCAGCGCCTTCCCAACCTTCGTCCACATTTGGTCGTTTACCAAATGGTGGTTCTCGGGTCGCAGAATATTGTTGGTGATGGTAGCCACGGCCACGCCGCATTTATTGGCCACCTTGGAGTAGCTGCCCAGTTTTTTGGCCTCCTCGCCAATCGCCGCCAGCACCTCATTTTTGTGAATACTCGTTACCTTACTCATTTTTCCCGTTGATTATTATTAGTGGTTTAATTGAATCCTACATCTGGTCAAGCACAAAGCTTCTCACGTCTATCTTCGTCGTTTCCTGCATTTTAGACCGCTTTTTGTCAATGTGCTGCGCTATTGTTGCCTGTCCTTTCAGCGCCTCACTTACCACCGCCATTTGCTCAAAAAGAATAGCATCTTCCGCGCCGTTGATGTCACCTTTGCCTACTCTTGCTCCGAGTAGGAGAGTGTCCTCGCCCAGCACACTCTCCAAGTCACGCGAACCTTCCAGTTCGAGCCGTAAGGCTTCCCGCTGAGCCGAGACGTATTCCCTGTTTTCGGTATTAATTTTTTGAAAGGCACCCCAATCAGCCTCCGGACCGTACACATTGACCGCCTCCATCAATTTCAGTTCCCCGGCCAACACTTCACCGCCTTCGTAGAAAGCAATCACCGTATTGAGGTCGCTTTCGTCGTATCGAATCGTGAGATTTTTTTGATTGAGCAGCGTCTGTGGAACGGCATACAAATACTCCTGTTTGCGCACGGTAAGCGTTACCATATTGCGCCGTATCTGAAGCGTAGTTTGATTCCAAAACAAGGTAGCCTGCTCCCAAATCTCTACAGTTTTTACGTGGGCTTTTTCGCAATTATCGTGAAGCTCCGAGGGAGTGGCGTCAATCGTTTTTTTGCTGTAAGACTTAATGGGAGTGTGACGATACGCCTGCACTGCACTCCAAGCCATTTGCCAAGCCGAATCAAAATCAAAACCCTCCTGATTGGCTTCTTTGCGCAGCTTTGCCAAGTATTCAGGCGAACGGTGAGCATAAGCCCGTGTACTCCTTATACCTTCGCCGTAGTAGTACTTTTCACGGCTCAAAAACACACTTTGCAACGTTCCAAACCAGCGTTCTGTTTGCGCTTTGCCTGTGGCTTTAAATGACGGCGTAAGCTTAACCCCCATTTTTCTGAGAACTCCCCAAGTTACCTCCATTTCTTCGGTATTATGACCCGGAAACCTGTCGTGTACCAGTTCGTATGGCAGATACCCGGTCGTCTTTACCGCCATTTTCATGGCATCCAAGTACATCCAGCGGTTTTCAGATACGCCAAAACTTACCCCTAAAATGTCTCCCGAATACACATCCCGCACGGCTACAATCGTCAAAAACCGTTGTTTTTTATCATCGGAAGCATGAGGCAGTATATTCACCCTCGTTCCGTCCATTTGCCAACAGTCTCCGGCATACAATGCCCGTGTCGTGGGGATATAGCCCTTATAAAACAAACCACGGCCACTCTCACTTCCCCACCGACTATCCGCACACATTCTTACCACCGCAGGTTGAGCCAAAAGCTGTTGTATCCAACTTGCACTCGGTACCGCTTTCTCAGTAAGCTCACAAGCCCGGCGTACCCTGCGTGCTATTTCCGCAACACTCAGATTTTTGCCGCTCATTCGAGCCTGAATACACCATGCCCTCACGTCAGCATCCTCTTTATGCTTGGCGTGACTGTCATTGCCCTGCCGAGGCAGCGTTATTACCGCCGTACATTCCCGACCCTCCACCCAAATCTCACGCAATTTTTCTTTCAACACCACCGCATTCATCGGCACATATTTCAATGGAAAATACCTGCCCTGTTCTTCTTTCAGCCATTCCACGGCTTGTTTTACAGGAGTACTCTCACGCCACGAAAGCCCGTTTTCGATGTAGTATTTACCTAACGCTTCCAGTACCGCCGCCGCTCGTGCCAAACACCGCTTTTGACGCGCTTGCAAGCGCTTGTCTTGGGTATGCTTTACTACTGGGCCATAATCATATTCCCACTTCACATACAGCGTTTCGCAAGCTTCTCTCAGAATTTTAGCTATCCGATCTACATCTTTGGAGGCCAATGTTCGTTTTTGCACTGCCTGCCATTCCTGTGGCTCCATATAACCCCACAACTTCGCCTTGAGTCGTTCTTTGTATTTGTCAACCAAAGTGTCGTAGCGAATAAGTCGAAAATTGGCATTATCGGGATCAACAATGGACTGCCAGCGTGGAGAATTATTAAAAAACCCATCATAAATGGTTTTTTTGAGCACCCCTACTTGACCCAACTCCTCCACGGTGAGGTAGATGTTTTCACCAATCAGCTTCATTTTTTTGGAGATTTTAAGCTTTCACGTTGGCGCACCAGCTCATTGGCCACCTTTTCTATCCTGCTGTTTCTTCGGTCATTATAGTTCAATACCCGCGCTACATAATTTTGAGTGTAGCCCGTCAATTCCGCTATCCGCGTCAAATCCCCGTGTTTCAACTTGTCTCTCATAGTACTTTTTTGTAAATGAGGGGCTTTCGGCTATTTTTATGACGCCAATCAATTTTTCACCTACTCACCCCAGTTCTTTATGATGACTCAATCATTTTCTTTGATTGTAACTTTTGATTTGACCATTTTTGGAAATCCAAAAGACACCGTTAGTAGATTTAAGTATCTCTCCAAGTCTCTCCTTATACCTCCGCCAGAAATATTCTTCGACCACAAGAAAGCGGCCACCGATGACCCTAAAGTTTTTATAACCCCCACTCAAGTCAGGTTTTCGTTGCATAATTTAGATTACCAAGTACTTGGTGTATTTGAATCACTATTCAAGGCTTATGCCGTTGCCATAAGGGATATAGACACTTTATACACCCCTTATGAATTTCGCTATCAGGTACTATTTTCCTATAGTCCATTTGGGGCAAATCCTTTAAATCAATAGCTAACCCGCTCCCATACCGACACCTCTACAATCTTGAGAGTGTCGGTAGTTTGGATCGTTGATACTTCGGTTTCCACGCCTGCTTCAATTAAAAATCGAACATTCAACCCCAGTGACTGAGCGCGACCTACCAGTTCAACAAGTGGTATCAAAAAGGCGTGTATTTCATTGGCTACCTTTTGCTTGTTTGCTGTATTGCTTTTCTCTAAGGCAACATTCGCAGCCACAGGAGCGCCCGCCGACCGCACCATCACCCCTTCGCCCGTAAGCAGCCATGCTGGACTCAACTCGGGAAAATGCTCCAGAATCACAAGTAACCTATCCACCCCGATGTGAAGCTCTTTTCTGAGAAGCTTATTAATGTGACCATTGGAAAACAGCCCCTTTCCTGCAAAATAATGAGGGCTTATGCCGGACCAATTTAGATACAGTCCAAGCCTGTCTCTATAGTCCTCAGTACCGTTTACCAAATCTTCCATTGCCTTATCTCATTTTTTTGGTTATTTTGTCAGTTCTTTTACTGACAACGAGACAAAGATTGAAGATTATTTTCTTAAATCCAAATATTTAAAGATTATTTTCTTAAAACATGGAAGAGCGACTCAAACAGTTTATAGATAGCCTTAATATGTCAATAAATGCCTTTGAGAAGGGTTTAGGCGTAGGTACTGGTACTATTTCTAAGACTATTACTGGAAAGAAGGCATTAGGCTCGGATATAATAAAGAAAATAATCTTTAAATATCCAGACCTTAGTCTTAATTGGCTTTTTTATGGCGAAGATTATTTTCTTAATGAAAATGGAATTTTTCCGAGAAGCGAAAATGAAAAACCGGTAGTGAAAACCGGTAGTGATGCCGGTAGTGTTACCAAAAATGAATTATCGGTACCGGTTTTTGAGCAAAAACAGGTGCAAGAGTTAGTAATACAATATCAGGCTATGTCAACTACCTATAAACAAGAGGTGGAGGTATTAAAAACCCAAATAGCCACTCTTGCCGAGCAGCTATCCCAATCTCAACAACAAACCATAGAGGCCCAGAAAGAGGTCATACAAGCCAAAAATGCCCTAATTGAGGCCATTACTCCCCCCAAAACACCCTCAATGCCCTTGCAGCAAAGCGTTCCGGTTCTACTATAATTAACCCCCTAATCCCAATGACACCAAAATCCACTCAAAATTTAAACGGCGTTTAAACGGAGTGCCAATACCGTTTAAACGCCGTTCTTTTGTTCTGCCAACGTTGCTTCAAATTCAGTTTTGGTTATTCGCTTCATTCGCGCCAAAATCCGCGCAACTCGCTAAAAATCAGCGTAAAACGCCAAAACTCAAAAAAATCAAAATTCACTTTTCAAATTACCCCTCATACGAGTTTCCGAAAAAAACGCTATGTTACTTCAGATCGGAAGAGCGTCGTGTAGGGAAAGAGTGTCTTCGCCTG
>ERZ650311.1286-NODE-1286-length-12749-cov-6.516307_pt1 | contig 12749 bp, 23 predicted proteins | sample MGYA00376247_ERZ650311 | MGnify/ENA primary metagenome ERZ650311 (study PRJEB26733, sample SAMN07839324) | wastewater metagenome | biome: small river; feature: stream; material: water | place: USA: North Carolina | collected 2016-07-28 ... | reverse complement strand
TCCGCTACGCGGCGAGGAAGTCCGGGGGCAGGGTGATGCGGAGGCGCTTGGCGGCCCGCTCGACGCGGCGGCGCACGTCGCCGCGGACGGCTTGACGGGTGGTGAGCCTGTACATGGTACGCTCGTCGATCATGGCCTCGGCACGGAGGCGTTCGATATCCTGCGGGGTGAGCATGGAGCGCATGGTAGGCACGGCGGATCCGCGCGTCAAGCAAAAAGCATCTTGACATTTCGGCGGGGCGGGGTAGGTTGCTCGCCATGCCCTATCTCGGCGAACGCATGTGCGCCTGCGGATGCGAGCGGACCTTTCGCATGTACGCGCCCAATGCCAAGTACGCCCCTGCATGCCGCCCTGCCCAGGGCGAGCCGCTTCGGCGCGAATTGTGCCCCTGCGGCTGCGGCGAGCGTCCGTGCGTCGCCGTGGGCGCGCGCTTCTACTGCGCCACGACGGCGGCGCTGCTCAGGGGGACGCCATGATCCAGCGCGACCCCGACATCACCGTCAGCGTGCCCGACCCGCTTGCGCGCCCGCGGCTGGCCCCGCCGCACATCTCCTCGCTGTGCCGAGGGACGTGCGCCGAGGCGGACGCCCCGTGCCGCTCGGCGCTCCAACTGCCGCCCCTGACGGACGCGGCGCGGGCGCTGCTGGAGACGCTGGCGCAGCCGGCGACGCCACCTGTCGCCGCCAAGGAGGAGCAATGACCGCATCCCGCCTCACCCGCGCCCGCGTGCGGCTGCGCAAGTGGCTCCGCACTCGTCGCAAGCGCCGGGCCAAGGTGCGCTACTGGTACACCGTGGTCGGCCGCTGCGTGGAGCGCATCGCGTGACCGGCCCCCACTGCCTCGGCTGCCCCGAGGCGGGCATCCCCGGCTGCGGCAAGCCTCGGCTCGACGCCCCGCTGCTCGTCGACCCACGCCTGCGCTGGTGCTGCACATGGTGCGCGGAGCGGGCAGCGATCGTGCTGGGGGTGGTGAGCCCGCGGCAGGAGCGGTTGCCGCTGTGAACGAGGAGGCGCAGGTGGTGCACGTCGGCCCGTGGGATGACCTATGGGACAGGGTGGACCGCGTGGGGGCGCTCATCGTGGACGCGCCGTATTCGGAGCGGACGCACGCAGGGCATGACGGCGGCGTGGCAGCCACGCGCCTTGACGGCGAAGAAGTGCGGATGCGCGTCGACAAGCGCAACGGCTCGGTCTACTCCGTCGGCCTCAACCGCCGCCGAGAGATCAACTACTCCGCCTGGACCCCCGACGACGTGCACCGCTTCGTCTCCATCTGGCATATGAAGGTGGACGGCTGGATGGTGTCCATCACCGACGACACGCTGGCCCCCGTGTGGCGCGCGGCCTACGAGCGCGTGGGCCGCTACGCCTTCGCCATGATCCCCTACGTCGCCCCCGGCTCCCGCGTGCGGCTCGCAGGAGATGGCCCGTCAAGCTGGACGTGTTGGATCATGGTGTCGCGGCCCCGCCGCGATCCCTACTCGACGTGGGGCACGCTGCCCGGGGCCTACGTCCTGCCGCCCGGCCAAGGTGGCACACTGCCCGTCGTCGGCGGAAAGCCGCTGTGGCTGATGGAGCAACTCGTGCGCGACTACAGCCGCACTGGCGACCTTGTGTGCGATCCGTGCTGCGGCGCGGGGACGACGCTGGTGGCCGCACTGCGCCTCGGACGGCAGGTCATCGGAGGCGACATCGACCCCGAGCACGCCGCGCTCGCTGCCGAGTGGTGCAAGCACCCCGAGCGGCCCGCGCCGACGCTGACGGCGAGCGAGCCCACAAGGGGACAGGTGGCGCTGTTCTAGGCTCGCGCGTGGAGGGGTCTAGCGGAATTTTTTGGGCGCTTTCCCCGACGATTTTCTCAGATCGCCCTTGCACTCCGAGCGTGGTCGACCTAGAGTGTTCCGCACAGGAGGGAGCACCCATGGAGCACCACACGACCACGCAGTTGCAGAAGATGGTGGCGGAGCGGACGGGCAAGCCGTGCAACTCGCGCAACCGCGAGGCGCTGCTGCGCAAGCTGGCCAAGATGGACGCCGCGCCGACGCCCGCGCCCGAGCCCGTGGCGCCGCCGGTGGCGGCCAAGCTGCGGCGCGCGCCGGCCAAGAAGCCCCGCGCCGGCTCGACGCACCACGCCGCCGCCCTCGCCTTCGTCCGCAAGGCCATGGCCCGCAAGTCCCCGCCCTCGCTCCGCGCGCTGTGCGAGGAGATGAGCAAGCGCGGCATCCAGAAGCCCCGCGGCGGAACGGACTGGTGGCCGTCGTCGGTGCAGAACCTCATCCGGCAGGTGCGGGCGTGACGGCCGCCGAGGCCGAGGCCCTCCGCTCGCTGCGCGCCGCACTGGCGGTGCTGCACGAGTACAGCCCCTCGTGTTCGCTGCACCGGATCGGCGCCGACGAGGCGAAGGAGGCGCTCGGCGCCGACGGCGTGGACCGACCGCTGTGGCTGCCGGCATCCGCCCGCGACGCCAGCCGCCTCATCTACGACACGCGCCTTCACATCTTCACCGACAAGGAGCCATCGTGAAGTTCTACATCATCCCCGCCGGCACCAAGGGCTACGACACGCTCGACGCCGTGAGCGCGGCCATCAAGGACACCAAGGACATCATCGTCATCAAGGGCGCTGCCTTCACGCCCAAGCCGCAGCTCGTGCTCCTGCCGCTCGGCGCCGCGACGCGCGCCCCGCGCAAGGAGCCGCCGCTGCCCGCCGAGGATGTGCTGGCCGCCGTCACGGCGCTCTACGCCGACGGCAAGGGCCATAGCAAGATCAAGGCGCGCGAGGCGCTGTCCACGCTGGGCGTCGATGTCGTGGACGGCTGCATCGACTGGATGGCCCACACCGGCCGCCTCACCGTGGCTGGCAAGACCTACACGGCGGCGGTGCAGCCGTGAGCGGCCCCCTCAAGCGTCTCCGCCTCGAGAACCACAAGGGCATCATCAACTTCACCGTCGCGCCGGACGGCAAGTCGCTGCGACTCGAGGGCGCCAACGGCGCCGGCAAGTCGAGCGTCATCGACGGCATCGAGTGGATTGTGTCGGACGACGGCAGCGACGGCACGATGCGCAACGGCGCCGGCATCCGCTACGGCGAGATGGTGTTCGGCGAGTACCTCATCACGCGGCGCCAGAAGCGCGGCGGGAAGCCCACCCGCAACGTGGCCGCGGCGCAGCTCGCCGAGGTGCGCGCGGCGTTGTCGCGCAAGACCTTCTCCTCGCTCCCCGAGTCCGAGCAGGTGGCCACGCTCAAGCGCCTCGCGCCCGGCCTCGACGTGTCGGCGCTGGAGGTGCAGGAGAAGCGCGCCTACGACGAGCGCACGATCATCAACCGGGACGCCAAGACGCTGCGCGCGCAGGCCGAGGGTGTGGTGGTGCCGGCGGCGCCGGCCGAGATCGGCGAGGAGCTGTCGGTGGTGGACGTCGTGGACGTGGCGGTCATCGCCGCGAAGAAGGGCGACGTGGAGCGGGTGAAGGCCGAGAACGCGCGCTTGCGCGGGGACGCGACCACGCTGGCTCGCACCGCCGCCAACGCGCGCGCCGAGGTGGGGCGCCTTCAGGAGCAGCTTGCCCAGCTTCAGCGCGATGTGGTCGCCGCGCAGTCTCGTCACGAGGCCATCGAGGCCGATGCGAAGGCCGCGGCCGAGAGCGCCGTCGCCATCGTCGACCCCGACACCAGCGCGATCGACGCCGAGATCGCCACCGCGCGCCAGCAGAACGCCACCGCCCGCGCCGAGGCCGAGGACCACAACCGCAAGGTCCGCGCCGCGCAGGCCGCCGCCGCCGAGGCGAAGCGCGCCGCCGCCGAGCGCGCCCGCCTCGAGCAGCAGGCCGCCGCCAAGGAGTCCGAAGCCCGCGCCCTCACCGAGCGCATGGAGGCCCTGGCCTCGCAGCGCCTCGCCGCCATCGCCGCCGCCAAGCTGCCCATCACCGGCCTCTGCATCATGGACGGTCGCGCGATGTTCGACGACGGCAAGTCCGGTCCGGTTCCGATCTCCGACGGAGAGGACACGCCCAACGCGGGCGAGCGCATGCGCATCAACATCGCCGTCCACGCGGCGCTCGGCCACAAGATCGTCGCCGTTCGCAACGCCTCGCTCATGGACGAGGACACCCGCGCCGCCGCCGAGGCGCTGGCCAACGAGCACGGCATTCAACTGATTTCCGAGATCGTGCGGCGGGGCGCTCCGCTCACCGCCGTCATCGAGGACGACAACGCGCCCGTGCAGGGCGAGATCGGATGGGAGTAGTCATGAGCACCGACGACAAGACCAGCACCGCCATCGCCGTGCGGCAGCCCTACCAGCGCCCCGCCAGCCTCGCCGCCTACGAGCCGCAGAACGTCTCCGAGGGCTACGCGCTGGCGCAGTACCTCAGCAAGAGCGGCATGCTGGGCAAGGACATCAAGACGGCCGAGCAGGCGCTCACCGTCATGATCGCGGGCCGCGAGCTGGGGTTCACCGCCATGCAGTCGCTCCGCGCCATCTACATCGTCGAGGGCCGCGTCACCCTGAGCGCCGACGCCATGGTGGCGCTCGTGCTGCGCTCGCCCGAGTGCGAGTACCTGACGCTCGTGTCCTCGAGCGCGGACGAGTGCACCTACAAGACCAAGCGGCGCGGCGGCGTCGAGGTGGTGATGTCCGTCACCGCCAACGACGCCAAGACCGCCGGCTGGGGCGCGACGCACGCCAAGTACCCCGCCATCATGAAGCGCCACCGCTGCGCGTCCAACATCTGCCGCGCCGTCTACCCCGACGTGGTCCTCGGCATGTTCTCGCCCGAGGAGATGGAGGAGGTGGTGGCGGGCGAGGTGCCGCTGCCGGTGAGCCCGCTCCCCCGCGAGGAGCCCCGCGTCGTCCTCGACAGCACCGCCGAGCCCGCCCACGACAGCGCCACGGGCGAGGTGTGGACCGACGCCCAGCGCGCGCTCCTCGAGGCCCTCGGCACGGCGCGGGACCGGGCGGCGCTCGACGCAGCGCGCAAGCAGGTGAGCGCGCTGTGGCCCAAGGCGGCGGATGCTCCGGCGGACATCCAGGCGCTCTACAAGGAGGCCAAGGCGAGGGTCGAGGCCATCGAGAAGGAGGGGAGGTAGCGATGGCTGGAAAGATTCTCACGCTGCGGGGAGCCACGGATGTCCAGAAGGCGACGCGCACCAAGGTCGACACGATCTTGCTGACGCCTCAGATCATTCGCTCGTGGCGTAACCCTGCGTTCCAGCGCCCGCTCAAGGTGAACGCCAAGGTGCAGGCGCTCGCGGAACAGATCCGCCTCGACGGCGGCGTGATCCCCGGCATGCTGACGCTGGGCATCCTCGACGACGTGACGTATCGCGTTGATGGGCAGCACCGCTGCGAGGCGTTCCTGATCTCGGAGTTGGCCGAGGGATTCGCAGACGTGCGATACCACTGGTTTGACTCCATGTCGGAGATGGCCACGGAGTTCGAGCGCCTCAACTCGTCTCTGGTGCGGATGCGGCCCGACGACATTTTGCGTGCTCGCGAAGCGTGCAGCCCCGCTTTGTCCGCCCTCCGCAAGAAGTGCCCTTGGGTGGGATACGACATGATCCGTCGCGGAGAGAAGTCGCCGGTTCTGTCGATGTCGGCGACCCTCCGAGCGTGGTTCTGCTCGGAGCCGGAGGTGCCGCAGCACACCGGAGGGGCGGCATCGGCGCTTGCCGATCGGCTCACGGAGGAGGAGGTGTCACACCTGACGGGCTTTCTCCAGACGGCGTTCGATGCGTGGGGCAGGGAGCCGGAGTACCAGCGTGTGTGGGCGTCGCACACCCTGACGCTGGCGATGTGGCTGTACCGCCGCACCGTCATCGCGCAGTACAGCCCCAACACGGTTCGCCTGACGCGCGAGCAGTTCCGCTCCTGCCTCATGGCCGTCACCGCGGATGAACGACACATGGACTGGCTGATCGGCAGGAAACTCACCGACCGCGACCGCTCGCCGGGGTACAACCGGCTCAAGGGCATCTTTGCCAAGCGCATGGACGGGGAGATCAAGCGCATGGTGCGCCTTCCTTCGCCGGATTGGGCGCATGGGAACGGCGCCGGCAAGAGGACCGCGTCATGAGGCTCACCGCCTCCGCCCTCCCCCGCGCCGAGGCGTGCCTCGGCTCGTGCGTGCTCCCCGCCATCCCCGAGGCGGGCGAGTACGCCGACACGGGCACGGCCATCGACCGCTACGTGCAGACGCGGCGACTGGCTGACGTGCCCGAGGCCCTCCGTCCCTACTGCGCCGCCCTGCCCCTCGAGCGCATCCCCGACGGCTGCGAGTACCAGGTGGCCTTCGCCTACAACTGCGTGACGGGCGAGGTGCGGCGCATCCCGCCCCGACAGGAGGGCTACCCCGACATGCCGGCGGAGTGGGTGTTCGGCTCCAGCGACATCGTGGGTATGAGGCCCGGGCGAGGGTTCCTCGTCGACCTCAAGTGGGGCGCCTACACCATCGGCCGCGATCCCGCCGATGACCTGCAACTCGGCTTCCTCGCCATGTGCGTGGCGAAGGTGGCGCGCGTCGGCGAGGTGGAGACGGGGTTTCTCCGCGCCGGATGGGATGCGCGGCTCACCTACGACATGGCGGTCCTCGACGAGTGGGCGCTCGACGCCATCGAGGAGCGCGTGCGGGGGCTGTGGCGGGCGCAGCAGACGGCCAAGGCCGGCGGCGCGCGCATGGAGGGAGACGCCATCGTCGCGCCCGGGGTCACGCTGTCCGTCGGCGAGCACTGCACCTACTGCCCCGCGCGCCGCAACTGCCCCGCCATGGTGCAACCCGTGGCCCTCGCCCTCGCCGGCAGGCTGCCGGAGCTCGCCGCCGAGACGCTGCCCACGCTCGACGAGGCCCGTGAACGCATCGGCGCCTTGACGTTGGCGGACAAGGGGCGGCTGTACGAGCGGCTCGACGCCGCCGAGGACTATCTGCGCATGCTCAAGGGCATCCTCCGCGACGACGCGCGGAGCGAGCCGCTGCCGCTGTCAGGGGGCAGGGAGTTGCGCGAGGTGCAGTGGGGCAGCCGCCAGGCCAACCCCGAGCACAAGGCCCGGGAAGCGGCGCTCGAGGAGGAGGGCAAGGCCAGCGGGGACGTGAAAACCGTGAAGGTGACGCAAATCCGACCGATGAAAGCGAGGAAGTGATGGGAGCAGGTAACGAGATCCTGACGGTTCTGGCCCGCATCGAGGCCAAGCTGGACCGCCTGCTGACCGGCGGCGGCGCCGCGCAGCCCGCCCAGGCCACGGCGTCCGATGCCGACCTCGACGGCCAGTACGGCAACCCCGAGGTGAAGAAAGATCCCCCTCGATGGAGCGGGGACAGCCACATCGGCAAGCGGTACTCCGAGTGCACGCCGGCCTACCTCGACGAGATGGCGGGGTTCCAGGCGTGGACGGCAGGGAAGGACGACGCCAAGGCCGCCGCCGCATCCGACGAGGCCGCGAAGAAGCAGGCCGAGAAGAACGCATGGTACGCGCGCCAGCGTGCGGGGTACGCCCGTGGCTGGGCCGCCCGCCTCCGCGCCGGCTGGAAGCCACCCGCCTCCGAGCCCAGTGGCGACGGCTGGTAATCGCCACCGACGCACTTGACAAGTGTGAGAATCGTCCGCATCATGCCGGTCATGGACGACTGCTCACACTGCTGCGGCGAGGGGCGCCTGTACTTCTGCCGGCGTCACCCGCTGGCCTTCGACTGCCCCTGCGCGCTCGACTCCGAGTCGTGCCCCTACTGCACCCCCACCGAGGAGAGCGACGATGACGATCTGCTGCCTGCTGGCTGACGGCCACATCTACCGCGAGGGCGTGTCGGAGGTGGTGGCCCGCGGCGTGCTGCGCCGCATGCGGGCGCTGTATCCGCGGCTGACGTGGTGGCTTGAGGTGACCCGTGGCTGAGCGTCCAATCCTCTTCTCCGCGCCGATGGTCCGCGCCATCCTCGACGGGCGAAAGACGCAGACGCGGCGGGTGGTGAAGCCGCAGCCGCCCGCCGTCGAGGCGGTCCGAGCACAAGCCGGTATCGACTTCGGCGTATTCACCGACCGCCATGCGCGGTCGCCGGCTCACTTCCGCGTCTCAGGTCCCGTGTGGGCGGTGCGCAACCTGATGGGCATGGGCGAGCGCGAGTCGCCGGAGTGGATTTGCCCCTACGGCGCCCCCGGCGATCGGCTGTGGGTGCGGGAGGCGTGGCGCCCCGTCATGGAGACGTGGCGCAGCTACGTCGAGTATGGGGCTGGCGGTGAGGGTGCCGTGCCGGGACGGGAGGCACTGGAGAAGATGAAGCGCGTGGCCCTTCGCTTCCCTGGAGCGAGGAAGGACGTTCACTCGGAGGCGTGGCACCCCTCAATCCACATGCCCCGCTGGGCCAGCCGCATCACCCTCACCGTCGAGGCCGTGCGCGTCGAGCGGTTGCAGGACATCAGCGAGGAGGATGCGAGGGCGGAGGGCGTCGATCCCGTGACCTATCACTTCGGCGGTCCGCCCGTGGTGAGCTACCGCGACGGCTTCGAGATCGCGTGGCGCTCCATCAACGGCGCCGACTCCTGGCAGGCCAACCCGTGGGTGTGGGTGATCAACTTCTCGCGCGTGGAGGTGACCCGTGGCTGACATCACAAACGCCCTCTGGCGCCTCGCCGACCTCCACGCAGCGATGGGCCTGCCGCCCCTCGCCACGCTGCCCTCGCCGTGGGTGGTGGAGATCGGCGACTGGACCGTGAGCGTCGAGGCGGCATCGGCCACGGCGACCATCACGAATCGCCACTACCTCGGGGCCATCGTCGCGACGCCAACCGGGGCGCAGGTGGCGGGGCTGCAAGGTGTGACGGGGGAGTTCATGGCGGCGCTTGACGCGCGGATCGAGGAGGTGATCCGTGGCTGAGTACACCGACGCAGAGATCGAACGGATGGCGCGGGCGGGAGCGGCGGCTGACCTGTCAAAGCCGTTCAGCATGGAAGCCGACATGCAGGCCGCGCGCTGGGCGCTGCGCTACCCCGATGCCTACCTGCCCGCATTCGCCACCGCCGTCCTCGCCGAGCGCGCGAAGATCGACGCCGAGCGCACGCCCGCACCGAGCGTGGCGGAGCACCACGGCGCGGGGATGCGGTGCCCTGCCGCCGCAGAGCCCGTATTCCCCCGCCCCCCGCGCGACGAGGCGGAGCGTGAGGCGTGCGACAACTTTGATGGGGCCTGGTGCTTCGCCGAGGGCGAAGATGCGTACTGCACACGCCGCGACGGCCACAACGGGAACCACGTCGGGTCCGATGGAGATGGCGCGATTCTGGCCGTCTGGCCCGCCACCCCCGCAGGGCCCGCCCCCGTCGTGCCCTCCCCGCTGACGGAGCGGCTGGCGGAGGCGCTGGAAATCGTGGACGGCGCCGCAGAATTGCTTGACGAGCAGGGGCTTGGGCATCGGCTGGATCGCGTGCGTGCCCTCCTCGCCGAGTACGACGCCACCCGCGCCGCGCCGCCCGTGACGGAGGCGCGCGAGCCCGCCCCCGACCTTGACGATGGCCCGGTCGTTCCCGATCACCCGGACTACTTCTCGCCTGAGGCACGCGAGCGGGCGCAGCGCGCGGTGGCGATCATGCACGGCGGGGAGCCCGCCCCCACGCCCGCGACGCAGGGGGCGACTGCTGGGCTGCGCTTCGTCGCGGAGCAGTGGCTCGCGTGGGTCGAGACGCACCCGCACCGCAGCGGCCCGGATGAGGCGCTGATGACGTCGATCCGGCAGTGGCTCGGCACCGCCCCCACGCCGCCCGACGAGGTGCGGGGACTGCTCGCTCGCTGCCCCAACTGCCACGGCAAGGGCGAGATCGACATCGGCTGCCGCTACTGCGGCGACGGCACCTACGAGCACCACTGCGAGACGTGGATGCGTCCGTGCCCCATCTGCAAGTGGGTGCGTGACGCCCTCGCCGCCGCGTGCGGCAGCAAGGAGCCTACGTGATCACCTGCGCCTGCCCTCGACGTGACGGGCTCGACTGCGTGATGGCGCGCTACCCGTCCGAAGCGCGAGCGTGGGTGGCGTACCTCGACGAAGGCGGAGAGCGCCCCGAGCCATGCGACTGCCCGTGCCACGACAGCCCGGACGACGAGGACGGAGCCGCCGCGTGCGGCAGCAAGGAGCCGACATGAAACCCGCCGGGACCATGATCCGTGAGGCCCGCGAAGCGCAGCGCATGAGCCTGCGCGAGCTGGCCCGCCGCGTCGATGTTACGCCGTCCACGATCTCCATCCTGGAGCGCACGAAGGGCGGCTGCACCAACGTCAGCGACGCCACGCTCGCCACCGTCGCCGATGCCGTGGGGCTGGATGCCGACACGGTGCTTGCCGCCGCCGGGCGCATTGCCCCCGACGTGCACGGCATCCTGCTTCACGGTGGCCCCGACCTGTGGCGCGCTCTGCGGGAGGCGAAGCGGCGCGGGATGACGGGCGGTGACCTACTGAGAGCCGCCGCGTGCGGCAGCAAGGAGTGACCCGATGAGCACCTACAAAGTGACCCTGCCGACGACGAACTGCCTGAACGACACGGCCATGGACGGCGAGAAGTACATCACCGTCGAGCATGGCGTGCTCTACGTGACGGCGCGCGATGCCGCTGACGTGGGGCGCCGCTTCCCGAAGGCGCTCGCCATCGTCCGCGTCGGCGTGGGCCTCGCGTTGCCGGTGACGCCGTGAGCACCAACGCCCCGCCCCCGCCCGCCACGCCCGGCGGGGAGGTGGCCGACGAGGACGAGGATAGGGCGTGCGGCCTGACGGAGAGAACGTGCCGCGAGGAACGTGACCGCCTCTCCCGTGCCCTCACCGCCAGCGAGGAGGCGCGCAAGGCGGCGGAGCGGGAGCGGGACATGTGGCGCCAGCGGTCGCGCCAGCTCGAGACGCTGTGCGCGGATCGGCTGTAGGGAGACTATGGCGCGGCGGTGCGGCAAGATGACGCACTAAGTGAGCGGTAAGCAGGGTACGGGCCCGCGTAGCTCAGGCAAGAGCACCCCGACGGGATCGGGGAGGTCGCTAAGTGGTCTACCGACCTAAGCCGCAGGCCGAGCCGCTTTGTTGATAACTGCAAGCCGGGGCAGGACCGGCCCACATACGCCACTAAACATTGCAGCCCCTCACCGAAAGGTCAGCGGCGTAATCAGGTAGATGCCTGGTTGCGCCGCTTTTTTGATTGGATTTTGTCACATGGCCAACGAACCAACCACGATGCATACCCCACCGGAACTCACCCCTGCCACCAGTGGCAAGGTGGGGCATTGCCGGGTGTGTGGGGGGCAGTGGCAGATCCGAAGTATGCAAGCGCCGCACGATGACGCCAAGGCTTGCCCGTGGTGTGGAGCAGGCCGGGGACGCCATGGCGCGGCGGTTTACATAGAAAACGAATCCCCCACTACTTGGAATTAAGGGCGTGATGCCCAAAAGGACTTTGACGCGATGTCAGAAACAACCGGCGCGACTGTCGAGACGACAGCAGCCACAACACCAACAGCCGAGGAACTGAACGCCGAATTGGCGCGGGTGCGTGATGCACTCAAGGCCGCCAACAAGGAGGCAGCAGACCGACGCCGAAAACTGGATGAGTTAGAGCAAGCCGAGCAGAAGCGCAAAGACGAGGCCATGACGGAGACCGAACGCCTCAACAAGCGCCTACAGGAAGCCGAGGCGGCCAAGACGCAAGCCTTGCAGACTGCCAACGAGCGGCTGATCCGGGCGGCCTTTGTGGCCGAGGCCGGCGCCGCCGGTGCTATGCATCCAGCCGACGCGTTTGCCCTGGCTGATCGCAGTAACGTGATAGTAGACGATAGCGGCAACGTATCCGGTGTGACGGAAGCCGTCAAAGCCCTCCTCGACAGCAATCGCCTTTCCCTGCGTGCCCGCACAGCGCCCAACCTGGACGCCGGCAGTGGGGGCAATCAAGGTCAGCGGTTACCGACCTTGACCGAGGCAGAGTTGGCGGTAGCGCGTCGAATGGGCATCAAACCGGAAGACTACGCCGCGCAGAAGCGGAGTACATAAGTTATGGCAACACGAGGATTCGAGTTTGCCTACAATTTGGATGGCAGCACATTGACGCCGACGATCCGAGATATGACGCTCGGCGTGGCGGCTGCGCACAAAGTAGGCGATCTAATGCTCCAGCAATCTGACGGCTATGCCGATCAGGTGACGACCACGGTTACCGAGGTGACCGGGGTCATGATGGAAGCCTTGGCCGCGGCGGATATTACCGCCGGCACGACCAAGGGCAAAATGGCGATCATCACACGCAATCAGGTGTGGCGTTGCAGCATGGACGCCGCCACCACAACCCACGTCGTGGGCTACACCAAGACGATTGACACGGTGGATTGCAACACGGTCAGCGCGTCGGATGCCACCGGGGGCGCGATGTGCCTCCTGGGCACCGAGGGCCTTGACAGTGACGGCAACCTGATCGGCTATTTCATTTTTCTTGACACGACGTTTGGTAACACCTAGAAAGGGGGCTACTAATGATTTCTGAAAATTGGGCCGCCTTACTAGAGCCGGGCCTACGCAGTATTTTCGAGATTCAGCGCGCCGCGTTGGCCGCCGAATCAAAGATCCCGATGCTTTACAATGTGCAGACCTCCAGCAAGGCAGCCGAGCACAATTTGGGTATTGGCGGGTTTGGCGACTGGGTGGAGTATAAAGGGCGTATCGACTACGACGGCAACGAACGCGGGTTCCAAACGAACTATGTCCACACTGAGTTCGTGCGGGGCTTCAAGGTCGAGCGCAAGCTTGTTGAT
>ERZ650311.1284-NODE-1284-length-12751-cov-39.387366_pt1 | contig 12751 bp, 9 predicted proteins | sample MGYA00376247_ERZ650311 | MGnify/ENA primary metagenome ERZ650311 (study PRJEB26733, sample SAMN07839324) | wastewater metagenome | biome: small river; feature: stream; material: water | place: USA: North Carolina | collected 2016-07-28 ... | reverse complement strand
AGTCTCCGCCGGAAGGTTCTCAGCAGCCCCCGGCGGTTAAGACTCGGGAAGAGTTCGAAGCGGAGTATCGGGACGGGCTCCAGAAATTGGAGCAGTCGCCGCGGGGCACGCCAGAACACAAACAGATCATGTTTCAGATGGCGGACCTGTATAACTCAAACCCTGACTGGGCGGACGAGATCGAGGCTTCGATTCCTGATCGCGTTCAGCCCCGGCCTACTTTGCCTGTTGATTCACCAGAGCCGCAGGCGGTTCAGACTCCTGATGACAGAAAAGCATGGGACTCTGAGCGTGAACCGTGGCAGATGGGGTATCGCGAATTACGGGAAGCTGTAACACCTGCGACAAAGTCTGAACTTGAGCAGTCTCGCTCATTGTTATCCAAGCTGTTCCCAACAGATGATGAGCATGTCACGGCAAATGAGTCTGATGACCCGTGGGGCATTTATAGGGCAATAACAAGGGGAGATGAAACCCCACGAACGCCAACAGCAGACCTGTCTTTAAGGCATCGAAAATCAATCATTCAAGCTCTTTCAGAGGGGAAGAAAGTCCCAGATGAAGTGCTTGCTGAGTATCCCGATCTTAAATCACAAACGCCACCGGTGCGTCCTCCCGGTGAAGCGTTGCCGGATCAGCAGACCTCGCCTTCTACTGCTGGTCCGGTTTTGGAGCAACCAGAAAATCAGGTTCCTGACGCCGAACCAGAACCAGCCCCCGCTCCCACCACCCCCGCTCCATCCCTGAAATTCCTCGCCCTCCCTCAGAAGTCTCAAGACACGTTTAACGCCGCTTTCGAGTCTCGCGATCCAGAAGCCCTGAAACAGATCATCGGCAAGAGCAATGCAGCTTGGAACGCCGAGTTCACCAATCGCACGGGCATCAAGTTGCCACGCGCCACGAAGGAAAAGCAGCGGGTTGTGCAGGAGTGGGCGGCGAGCCGGACTGGACAGACGGCCCCAGAAGTCCAACAAACGCCAATAAACGCCAACGAAGAGGTGGCACCGGCCCCGGAAACTCCAGCGGCACCGCCAGTCGCTGAGACTCCGGATGCGCCAACCGCCGATCTTCCTTGGCGAAATTCATCCATTGAAGACGAGTCGAAGTGGTACGGGACCGGGATTACCGTTGCCCCGTCGAATCGGCGTGAAGTGGCCTACAAAGGAACAGTCGTTCGCGTTCTGAATAAAGGCGACATGGTTGAAGTTCAGCCTGATGGTCAGGATGGCACGTTTAGAGTTGCATCAGATCGGATTACGATCAATGAGACTCCAGAACAAGCCGCACAGCCAGAGCCCGTCAAGCCAGAGTCACTCGCCGCTGACGTATGGCCGAGCAAGTTCCCTGGATTCGATGGAGTGTCGACAACGATAGGCTCAAATTCAAAAACAGGCCAGAAAGAGACTCGGGCAACAATCAGGTTCAAAGATTCACTGAACACTGAAAGATCAAAGGAACTCGATGCGTACATGGCAGATCGCGGCTATGTGCGAGACTCATCAAGTTCTGGAAACAAGTCGTTTGTGTATGTTGAACGGAAGGAGCAAAAACCAGTCGCCGAACAGCCAGCGATCCCCGCGTTTACTCGCACGACGCCGGACAAAACCAGCATCACGCGACAGGACCGGGCCGACAGGATCAAGGAAGTTCAGCAGAAGATTCGCGAGGTCGAAACGCGACTCAAGGCCCGCCAGAACGAATACGACGGGCTGCGATCCAACGCCACCAACAAGCGGGCGGCGGCAAAGCGAGACATTGCGAATCTTCAGGAACGAATTCGCGATCTTCAGACGTCGATTCGTCGGGACGAGACTCAATCACGACTGGCCGAACTTGAAGACGCCTTGGAGTCGCCGCGATCCTACGACCACTATTTGGCGGGAATGGCCGCGGTCAACAAGATCAGTGTGGATTATGAGCCAGATGATAAGCGAGAAGCGAGAGCCAAAAAGTTCGGCGATGAATTGTTCGCCAGGGCTGTCGACGAGGGTAAGTCTCAGGGCTTAGACGAATCCGACGCGAAACAGGCAGCATCATCAGCCGTCAACGGATTCTCTGCCGATGATGACAGACCACTGGCCTACTTCGTAGAACGGGCCGCCGATCGCATTCGTGAAGCCAGAATCGCGATGCCGATGGGGAAACTGTTTCCGAATAAGGCGGTCTACGGTCTACAGAAGACCATCCTTTCGAATGAGCAGAGAGACCAGTTCGCCGAACAACTTCGCGAAGCATCGAAGGACGACAAGGGGTATGCCAAGAAAATCAGCGAAATCAACAAGCAAATCGACAAAACCGTTCAGGACATCAAGGACAAGGCGGCTGCTGAAGAGAAGAAGAAAGCCGAGTTGGCGGCTCAGGTGAAAGCTGAAGAAGAGAAGCAGCAACTTGCCAACGCCCGAAGCCGGGCCAAGAAGTATTTCCTTGAGAAGCGAATCGAGAACGCTCTAAAGGGCCGGAAGATCGAAACGAAGACGGTTTATGTTCGGCAAGAGAAAAAAGGCGATCCAGTCAAGCTCGTCGAAGGTGCCCGGACTGAAGCCGACAAGAAAGGTGAACTGTACCCGAGCGGTTTAGTTCTCCATCCGTCATTCGCGGAAGACTCAAAAGACTTCGCTTTGACTCATGCCCGGTCAGGGACATCGTTCCCTGCCGTCTCATCGAAAACAGAGATGAAGACTCTTGCGGCAATGGTTGATGCTCTTGGCATGGACTTTAATGTAGATGTCGATTCCGATGGGAAACTTCCGCAGGATCTTCTGACTAGAACCAAGTCAGTCAACACTGCATGGGAAAGGACCGACTACTCCGCACTCAGCGATCAGGACAGGGCGACAGTCGAAGCGCTGGCCACAGTCCCGCCAACAGACATTCAGGCAGACCTGATTCTGACGGCAGACGACATCGGCGCGAATGGGATTCCAAAGGGCCTTGATAGTGTGATGACCGATCGCGGCGTCAAAGTCGTCAAGGATCTAACGAATGAAGTAGCTGAGTTTGCATACGATCCAGTCTTCACGGTTCAAGGTGGAAAACTGGTTTTCCGTGACGGCTACGTGTTCAAGTTTGAGCCGAAGGTGTTCAACCTGCATCCTTCGGAACTCAAAGAAGGGCAAACGGTCGGGATCAACCTCGAAGACATGGGCATCAAACGAGCGACTCCGCAGGACGTTGTCGTTGATATCCTCAAGAAATCACTCCCGAAAGTCACGAAAGGAAAGAGCGGGGATTCTGTCACTGCAGGGTACATCGGGTCGACGGTTTCTATTGTCAAGGGGCAGAATGACAACGACTGGTCCGTGGTGTCTGGTCCACAGAAGGTCAAAGACATCGTCGTCAAGGCACTGGAGAAGATCCGCTGGCGTCAACCAGGTCAGACGGGTGAAGCAAAGACGGATATTGGCAATGCGAAGCCAGATCCCTCTCCCGCCCGCCAAGCCGCCGACAAGGCCAAAGAGGAACTCGCCGCCCTTGATGCCGAGAACCAGAAGCAGATCGACATCATCAAGAAGGAATGGGGCAAAATCACGAAGGGTGAAGCACAGCCCTCTGGATTCATCCCAGTCACGAAGGAAATGGGAGATGCGATCGCGAAACTCATGCTCGGAAAGATCCGGTCAGGGGCGAAGCGATTCGACGTGTTCGTGAAAGAACTTCGAGCGAATCTCGGTGACGACAACATTCTCCAAGGCATCAAACCAACTCTGATCAATGCTTGGAACGCTTTCCAGAAGACGTACGGCGTTGACCCAGCCACTGAACAGCAATTCAATGACGGGATGAAGGATCAGGCCGAACCTTTAATTGAGTCGCCAAAGCCCCCCACTGAGCCCCCCACCGAACCAACCTTCACCGACTCCGGCAAGAACCTGTATTCCACACAGAACGCCTCAACAGACGTGGATCGTGCTGAACTCGGGATGCCAGTCCGCCCAACTCGGGAGCAGGCTTCACGCGAAGCACAGACCGCCATGGCGGCCGCATTGTCCAAAACCGACGCGGGCCGGAAACAGACCGACGACGTGATCCGCGAAGTCATGGTCCGGCCTCGTGCATTGACGGTTATCGAAAACGACCTGCTGGGCGTTCGCCGCGTAGAGCTCAAACAGAAACTGAAGGACGCACTGGCCAAGAAGGTCGAAGCGATGAAGGCTGGTGATGACGCTCAAACTGTCATCTGGCAAACGGCCGTCGCTGAGCACAACGCCAAACTGCAGGAAATCATCAGGATTCTGTCTGAGGATGCGAGCTATCTCGTCGGCACTCAACTTCAAGCTCGCAAGGCATGGATCGACGACGAATACAGTTACGAGCGGATGACCATGGAATATGCTGCAGCCTATGGCAAAGAGCCGGAAGGCGAGGCACTGGCCGAGATCGAACGCAAAGTCCTGGAACTTGAGGAGAGCCAGGCCGCGCAGCAGAAACTGATTGATGAGCAGAACGCTGAAATCAACGACTTGAAGAAGCGGCTGGAGGAGGCGCACAACGAGCGAGTCGAAGAGGTTTCACCCAAACCTCGGGCCGCCAAGAAGAAAGTGAGCAAGGAGAGCGAGTCGGCGCGAGCCAAAGTCAACGAAACCTGGAAGGCCAACATGCAGCGATTGGGTAAGTTTTACTCAATCGGCAAGGCCGTCAGTGATTCATATCAGGCATTCTTCGAACTGGCTGGAGCATACGCCGAACTCGGGGTCGTCACTCTCGGCGACTTCATGGGGCGAATCAAGAAGCGGATGGGGCCGGACGCTGAACCATTCGCCAACGACATCACGGAAGCGTGGAAGGATTACCAGTCGCAGAACACCTCAGAATTCGTCAAGCGGATCACGGATAAGATTGACCTGGAAGACGCTGAGACGATCGGGAAGGCTGCGAGAGATCTTCACCGGCTTGTCATTCAGCGGGACGGGCTCGACGGATCGGCCGCGGGGCGTGATGCTGCCGTCAAGGCTGTTCACGAACTGCTGGTCCAGGTTGTTCCAGACATCACGCTTGATCAGACGGCACGGGCAATGTCCGGGATCGGGATCTACTCCGAACTGAGTAAGGAGGAAGTTGAGGTCATTCTTCGCGATCAAAGGGCTCAGTTGAGACTTGTTGAGCAGGCCAAGGATTGGAATAAGGCCGCTGAGGATGAGAGGAGAGAGCCTGGGTCAGGTAAAGTTCCGCCGCCAACTGGCCGTGAACACGAGATGATGAGTGATGAGCAGCGAGAGTTGAAAAGAGTAGTTGAAGTTGCAAAAAGAGCGGCTGGAATCTCATCAAATGCTCCGGGGCTACTTCGTTCATCACTTGATGCTGCGAAACGAAACGCGATTAACCGAATCGCGGATCTTGACAAGGCGATCAAAAACAACGAGAGGATTATTCGCAGCAAGAACATCATCGAAGATCCAACTGGAGAACTGGACAAACTCAAGGAACAACGCGACGCACTCCAGAAGCAGTACAACGAGATTTTCGGCAAGAACGAACTCAGTGATGAACAGAAGATTGCTCGCACAGAGAAGATGCTAGATCGTGCGCTGGCCGACATGGAGTCGGAATTGAAGGCCGGGAAGCTCTATCCTGATTCTCCAAAGCCGAAACTCACGTCCCCGGCGATCGAAGCCAAACGGTCTGCACTTGAGGCCATGAAAGCCCTTCGAGCCGAAATGCGAATCAGCACTGGAGAAGCACAGGCCCGGTCTGATGCGGCGTATGAGCGGCATCAGTTGGAAACCATTGCAAAGCTGGAGAAACGACTCGCCGAGAAGGATTACAAGCCAGCGGACAAGAAGCCGGAACGTGTGCAGACTCGTGAAATGTTGAGGAACGGGCTGAAGATCAAAAAACTGCGAGATCAGTTGGCCAAAGATATCAAGCAGTGGCAGTTCAACAACCTACACCCACTTCACAAGCTCTGGATCGTAGGGCCAAAGGCTGGCAAAGAGATATTGCGAATGACAATGCTTGCCTTCGAAATGTCACCGATTGGACGACAAGGTCGACTACTTGGCGGGTCACACCCAAAGATTTACTTCAAAGCAATCTCGAAAGCGTTTGCGTCGAACTTCTGGGAAGCCAAGAGTATTTTCGCCACTGAACAAGATCTGTTCAACACGATGGCTGAACTTGATGCCGACACGGACATGGTTCGCATGGAGAAGATTGGAAAGCTTGAAATCACGGATGTCAACGACGGAGGTAATAGCGAAGAAGGATTTCAAGCTGTTCCTAATTGGGTTCATAGATTGTGGGGTTTAGCAGGATCAGAGCGCGCCGCTGTCGCGTTTCTGAATACTCAGCGTCGGTTGGTGTTTAGGGCTCTTGTTCAGGACTTGGCCAAGAAATACGAAGCTGAAGGACGTTCAATTTCAAACGCCGAACTTCGAGTTATTGGAAACGCTTGCAATGTGCCTTCAGGCCGAGCAAACCTTGGCCAGTGGATGATGGCGCTCAAGGCATTTTCTGAGGTGTTTCTTGCGCCACGATGGAATGTAAGTCGTGCCTATTGGTGGATTGGTGAACCAATTTGGCATGAAGCGAAATGGCGAGGCGGTGAAGGTGCATCTTCTGATGTTCGAAAGATGGTTGCTGTTGAGTGGGTTAAACAAGGTATTGCTCAATTGACGTTCATCGGTTTCGTTGTCGGAACTCTGTACGCGATGCTTGGACCTCCGGGAGACGATGAAGAGTGGGATTTTTACTGGGACCCACGGCACAAATATTTTGGTCAACTTCGCGTCGGCGATCGGTACACAGATTTGACCGCTGGACTTGCACAGTACCTTTCTATGGGCGTTAGGCTATTCCCTGGGGCCGTTGAGAAACGACGATGGGAAACCGTCGAACCAGACAGGGGACAGATCGTTGGTCGGTATATTCAGGGTAAGCTCGCCCCGGTTCCATCAATACTGGCTGACTACATCTTCGGACCAATGACTCCCGGTGTCGAGTTTGGATCGAAGGAATGGGCCGCCGGGAAGTTCACTCCACTCTACGGCCAGGAAGTCAGGCAAGCATTCGACGGCGCTGAGAAGCCCAGCGAAAAGCTCCTCGGTCTGATGTGGTCAACGCTCGCGTTCTTCGGTCAGAGTTCACGTTCTCAGGAAGCCCGAATCAAAGAACGCAAGACTGTCATCAATGAAATCAGGGCATATCGCAATCAGGGAAAACGAGAGAAGGTCTACGAGACGCTCAATAATCACCTGAAGCACGCCGCCCAGATGGAAGCAAAGGAAGCACTTCGGGTTGTCCCGCCGGATGCTGATCCGAAAGACGTCGAGAAGCTCAACAAGATCGCGGCCGGTACGGATTCGCCAGAACTCACGGAGGCGATCCAAAAGGAGCGGTTTGACATTGTCCAGCGGGCCGCCGAGCAGCTTTCCAGCGAGGACAGGACGAAGCAGAAAAAACCGAATGACGATCAGTCGATCAGGACAGCCCGAGACCTGTTGAAAGAGATCGCGCCGTCCTACAACGAGGCCAAGACATTGTTCGAAAAAGCCTACAAGGCTGATTACGGAAGTGTTACGGAACTGGTTGGCGAGAAGGGCCGGAAGCGATTCCAGACGAGAGACAGCGTGATTGATGCCCGAAGAAGGCTCAAGGCGATGTATGGGGTGACGTCTTCAGGGTCGTCATCTCGCCCGTGAACCGACTTTCGTCAAACTGTCTAAAACAGTTGAGAGATGTCTTGCACAGTTCGGCAGAATTTGCCAGATTCTCGCCCCAGCACGGATGTCCCTGCGTAACGGCATAGGGGGAATCAAGTGTTGGTCACAATTTGCGTTTAATAAAGCCTGAGTTTCCGAAGCGGACCGTTACCCGCGATGGATTCTCAGGCTTTTTCTTTGGAGTGATGCAATGTCCGCAGACAATTGGATGGTGTGCCCGAAGTGTCTTCAGGATGAAGAAAAGAAACGCGAAAAGGCGATTGAAAAGACCAATGCTCAGTATGGGAAGGTGACTGCCGAGGCGTTTCGAAAGGCCATTGAAAAGGCGGAGCATCCTGTGGCACTGGATCAGACGTTTCGAGAGGACTACCAGATTGGAATGTCGACTGACGGCTCTTTCATGGTTTCGTACGGCGGTTACTGTAAGCAGTGCGGATTTGAGCACTCGCACGAACATTCAGAGCAAGTCTTGAAGTGATGTTTGAGCAGTAGCCCCCGGATTGGCGTCCAGGGGGGCTCAGATGCTCAAAGACATCCATGTGTAGTGGTCCCTGAGCAGTTGGCGCTGACTCAGGAACCGTGCCCAAAATCCCCACTAGGAATTGTTGGAACGCCCAGATGATGGGTGACGGATCGAAGTATGTCAACAGGTCAATGGGACTGGCTGTGCGAATTCTGCGCGAAGGGACAACATCGTGTCATCCCCTGTGGCTCGTCAGAACCGTGGGTTGGATATGGCGCGATTGCTGCTCTGACACAAAAAGAACCGGAATCAATCGAAAAACTGGTCAGTAAGCACAAGCTCAAGAGGCACCCGATATTCGCCGGATTCACGAAGTTTTCATTTTTTGAGGCCGTTGGTGATGGCAAAGAGACGTAGCAGACAACGCTGCCGATCACAGGCGGCGCGAGAGGATTTGATTGGACGGCAGAACAGCCATTGTTCGCTGGCTCATGTCTGGTGGATATTCAGTGGATTGGAGTGCTGCAAAGTGTGTGGCAAAGTGAAACGACGCGACGGAAAGAATAAGCCCTGCACAGGGCCAGTAAGGGTTGGACCACGATGAAGCGAGTGTTTGGTGTGAGGCATTTGCGGTGGATGTGGTACAGTTTCCACGCCTATCGATTTCTGAATGAGTGTCGGCGGGCTGGACTCGGCTTTTTCTTGCAGCCGTCAGACGAACAGTATTTGCAAGATATTTGGGACGGGAAAGAGTAGTCCAGCGAACGCTTGGCATAAGCCGGGCCATCTTCCACTTCACAAACGAAAGACTTTCATGATGAACCAACAGACTTCCGAGCCTCGGCTTGATGCCATTGTTAAGCGGCATCTTCTTTGCGAGCGATGCGGCGGCATGGGCCGTCAACCGGAAGGCTGCTGGGATGGCAAGGCTTACGCTGCTCCTGCTGGACTTTGTGATGACTGTCATGGCGTCGGGAGACTTGGCTTTTCTGAGGTTTCCGAACAAGCGTTTTGGGCAAAGATCAAGGTAAGAGATTGCATGCCGAGCATCATTAACGGTAAGTACCATTACACTTCGGAATTCAAAACTCCGAGCGGCGAGGTGCTTGGCGCACTTGTAGGTCTTGGTCAGGGCCAAGACAAGTATTACCTGTAGTCCGCTTAACGCTGCCGATCACAGGCGGCGCGAGAGAATTTTGATTTTTGGATGGCGGCCGTTCGCCGTCCTGTGAATTGGCTTGTTATCTGCAGGAGTGGATCATGCAAACATGTAACGAAGTAGAGCACGTCACTGTGGCACAATCAGGGCGATGGGCTGTGAGCATACTTGGCGATGACATGCCGCTGGAATCGGGTCTGTCTCGCGGAGCGGCATCCAGGAGGGCGAAAGACCTTGCAGAAGAACTGTCCTCCGGTGCGACTGAATGGGATTGGTACTGCAATATCGGCAATGGAGACCAGTCATTCATTCTGTTCAGGATGATCAGATAACGCTGCCGATCACAGGTGGCGTGTTGAGTTAATTTTTGAAGGGCGGTTGGTGCCGTCCTGTGCATTGGCTTGTTCTACGGTAGGTGACGCATGAGATCAGTAGTGATGCTTGAGGCTGGAACCGTTGGGAAAGACGTGTGGATCGGGGCACCAACTGAATGTTACGAGGAAGTGACGAAGCCTTTGACTGCTCGAAGCCTTCACGTATTACGGTTCACGCTTGAGCAAGCCGAGTCCGTGATCGAAATGCTGCGAACTGAGATTGACCGACAGCGAGGTTGCTACCAAACATTCGATTGCAACGCCGGTGATCATGCAGATTGCTGCCCTGCGAAACGATGATCCGTAGAACGCTGCCGATCACAGGCGGCGCGAGAGGATTTCAATGGACGGCAGAACGTGACGCCGTCCTGTGCATTGGCTTGTTCTACGGTAGGTGACGCATGGTAAAACGCAAGAGATCTACGAGCGAATGCAGGAGCGAGGTGGCTTGTCAGTGTTGGAAATCGTGCGACTACTGGCAGATCATGTTGAGAGATTGGGTGGAAAGCCGAGTGAACCCCGCAAAGTTTCATCCACGTAACGCTTAGTAGTCTGAGCGCAGATTTACAACTCAATTTCTTCAAAGGAGTAGCGTCAAATGCTCCGAGACGATTACCTTGCGCGAATCAAGTCGAAGCACTATTCGAAAAACACCTTCGAAGCCTACTGGCCTCACGTCGAGGACTTCATTCGATGGAACCGTCTCGGGAAAACTTGGCGGCATCCGAAAGACTTGGGGACGAATGAGGTCACAGCATACCTTACTCACCTCGCAGTCAACCGGCACGTCTCAGCATCAACTCAGAATCAGGCGCTGTCTGCCATCCTGTTCCTGTATCGCGAAGTGCTTCAGATGGAACTCACTGACGTCGATGCGGTTCGCGCAAAGACACCAAAGCATATTTGGTTGAGCCTCAGGAAACCAATCGCACAATTGCCAGCGTTTTCAAACACTGAAAACCGTTCACTGCGGCATCTGCGGCAAACATGGACAAACTTTGCGCCTCAGATTGCGCCACACAATCCACCTTGTCATTGCTTGTCCACGTTTGCCGCGTTCATCAAAACATCGGTCAATAGATGCGTTGTTGCAAATATCTTCTTTTTCATTTCAGCCTGTTCCATTTGAGTTGTAATTCCCTCAATGGCCAGAAACAGCCCTTACCTTTCCGCACGCCGCAAGTGATGACAAACGCGGACAAACGGAAAGGGTTCAATCGTGGCAAAGAAACAGAAGCAAGCCGACTTCCTGAGAGTCGCCGAGGTCGCAGAGCGACTGGCCTGCTCGAATCGAACGGTGGTTCGTCGCCTCAAAGACGGGAGTCTGTCTGGTGTGACTGAAGGCGGACGAACGCTGATTCACTCATGGAGCGTTGAAGCCTACCTGAACAGTCTTCAGGCTGTCGGAGGTGGCAAGTGATCTCATATTCACAAACGCTGATTGCCGTCGCGGGATCAGTCGTGATTGTTTGGTTCTGGTGCTTTCGGGAGCAGCGGTCATGAAAGCTGAAGCAGCAAACCAGATTCGCTGGCTAATTTGCCGTGATGTCCCGGAAATTCTGGCGATCGAAGATAAGACTCTCGACGCATGGGACGAGAGGATAATCACGTCGTTTATGAAACAGCGGAACTACATTGGCATTGTGTCTGAATCTCCAGACGGCCCGATTGATGCCTGGGCAATTTACGAGTTGCTTCCGGAGGCCATATTTATCCTTCGGATCGCTGTAAACAAAGAGGACAGGTGTTGTGGCCTCGGTAAGCAGATGATCAATCGGCTTAAAGACAAACTGAGTCAGCAGCGACGGAAGTGCCTGATCACGAAGGTTCACGAAAGCAATCTTAGCGCACAGTTGTTCTTTCAACGGTGCGGATTCTTCGCGACTGAACTTCGGGATGAATTAATCCAGTTTGAATATCACATATGACGGCACTTTAACGGCGTCGGCTAATTGGGAAGCCGCTGTGGTGAGCAGACGCAGCAATGCAGGTTCGAGACCTGCCGTCGTTATTTCCGACTGATCTGGGACGGACTCTCAGACGGCTGATCCCCGAAAGGCAAAACGCCCAGTCGGATTCTTACATAATGAATGGAGTTCAGTTCGATGCGAATGGATAAGGATCAAGGATTGACACTTAGTCGCAAAGTCGATGAGCGGATCATGATTGGCGACGATATTCGAATTACTGTCGTCGAGGTTCGTGGCGACAAAGTTCGCCTACTGGTATCCGCGCCGCGGAATGTTCGCGTGGATCGTGAGGAAATTTGGCTGCAGAGGCAGGCCCAGCCAGGGAAGTAACCGAAATCAGTCCGCCGTCGAGTCTGACTGGCGTGGTCTTCGAGAGGATCACAGGCGGCGGACCCTTTTACAGAGAGTCAGGGTAATGAGTGATGAACAAGATCCCTTCGCTGGAATGGATACGGATATTGCAGTGGCTCCCGTTCAGGAACCGAAGGTTGACACAATTCCGTCGGGTGGTTCCGTGTTCGTTTACGACCTGGAAACGGTCCCGGACGAATCGCGTTTTCCGCGGCCGGTGAAGGTTGAGAAGGCTGTAAAGCCGGATGCGACAGTCGACTTGATTGCACTTCAGCAGCAGACCGTCGCCGCGATCAAAGCAAAGATTCCCGTCCTGTCACTTGAGCAACTGTTGGCGCTAAGCGACATGGAAGATAAGTCCAGTAAGCCACGGCAGGGTGTTAAAGACGCGATCTGGCAGCAAAGAATCGTAGACACTCACGACGACTATGAAACCCAGATGATGGAGTGGCGGAAGCACTCTTTCAATCCGTTCGGCTGCAAGATCGTCGCACTCGGGATCAAGTCATCGAATCACCGCGTGACAATGCTCGCCAAGAACGAGGACGAAGAACGCGAGTTGCTTCGAGTTCTCTGGCTTCACATTCAGCGATTCAAGACTCGCTGTGGATACAACATCACTAATTTTGACGACGCCGTCCTGATCATGCGGTCCATGCTGCTTGGCGTGGACGCGACGGAGAAAATCAGCCGCAAAAAGTTTGGCGACCGAGCATCGATCGACCTGATGACTGTGCTGTTTCCTTCGAGCGGCGCGATGAAGCTCAAGGAATTGT
>ERZ650311.1283-NODE-1283-length-12760-cov-14.662416_pt1 | contig 12760 bp, 8 predicted proteins | sample MGYA00376247_ERZ650311 | MGnify/ENA primary metagenome ERZ650311 (study PRJEB26733, sample SAMN07839324) | wastewater metagenome | biome: small river; feature: stream; material: water | place: USA: North Carolina | collected 2016-07-28 ... | reverse complement strand
CGATGCACTTCAGAGCGCATGGGATAAGTCAACAGCAGCTGGTGGTCCAGATGTTTTGACAGGCCCTGCATCAATGGCATCAGCTGGAGCAAAGTCAGGAAAGATCTCTCGCATCATCCCTTCATCAACTTTGAAGAGTGAAATTCCTTCTGCTGGACTTGCAGCGATGTCATACAAGGGTGGCATCTATGGTGTTCCGCTAGATGTTGATACAACTGGCTTTATCTGGAATACCGGTCTTTATGGTGCAACAGCTCCTGCAACATTTGCAGACATGGTTGATTACTACAAGGCTAACAAGTCTGCAAAGGGTTTCACTGGTGGAATCTGTGCATTTGAAGGCACATGGGGTTCACACGCAGTCCTTACCGCTCTTGGTGGAGGCGCATGGGATTACAAGGGTTCAAATGCTAACTACAGCAAAGTTCTCTTGAACTCATCTAAGTTCAAGGCCAACGTTGATAAGTACCTCCTCACAGACGGTAAGAGCAACGGCTTCTTCCAGTGGGATGGTTGCGGAGATGCATTCAAGGCAGGAAAGATTCCATTCGGTATCACAGGTGCATGGAACTTCGATGGCATCACCAAGGCTGGAATTAAGTACGGCATTGGTGCAACACCAGGTCTCACAGCATCAACAAAGGGTGCTCAGTGGGTTAACTACTCAGGCGCTTATGTGACTTCTTACGCAAAGGACCACGGTGTAGACCTTGGTGCTCGCAAGCTTGTCACACAGTGGTTTGCTTCAACTGAAGGTCAGCTCGCCATGAGCCAGCTTTCAAAGCGTCCACCAGCAAGCAAGACTGCAACAGCGAAGGTCACAGATCCACAGACACTCGCTGTAGGTCGTGCAGCAGCAACCGGAACTCCACAGGTATCTCCAGCTCTTGATAACAAGACAGGCGGAGCTAACTGGTACGACGTTCTTGGCGGCGTTTACACAGATATCTTTACTAAGGGCAAGTCTGCAGATGCAACTCTTGATGCAGCTGCGGCAATCCTTGCAAAGAACTTTGCAAACTACGACGCAACAAACTAATAAATAGGCACGAGGGAGAACCCGCTACAGCAGTAGCGGGTTCTCCTTTCTTATTCCATTAGCTAAAATTCCCACCACATCGAAGAGTTGATTGACTGAGCGAGATAGGAAGTATTGAAGCGATGATGTATCGGTTAGCTGGATTTACCGGCTTAAAGGCTCAGATATTCAAGATTTCCTTTATGGCTATCATCGATGCCCTTCTCATCTGGATGTTCTTTGCATCGATGGCGAAAGAAGATTCCTCAACTCTCTCAGCAGTGATTGCAGCAATCTTCTTCTTCACTAATCTCATCTATTTTGCCAAATTCACTCTTCCGCTGAAATTTCTCCTTCCAGGTTTGATACTTCTCATTACCTTTGTCGTGGTACCAGTTGCATACACAATTCAGATGTCGGGGTATGTCTTTAAGACTGGCAATGAAATTTCCAAGGCAGATGCGCTACCGCAGATTGAAGCTAATGGATTAACCCTTGACGACACAGCCCCGACCTTCGATCTCGTTCTCGGCAAAGTAGATGGAAAATGGGCAGCGCTTCTCACCTCTCAAGTAGATCAGAGCGTGTTGTTGGCTACTGAAGAGAAGAGCGTTGTACTTCCAGCTGGGAGCTACCGCGCGGATGATCTCGGGATTGCAAGAAGCACTGATGGCTTTGACCCAGTTACCGAAGATTTCGCCGCCAATAACGAAGAATCCATCATCAATCTTCGATTCCCTTATAAAGACAATAGTTTTATCTCGCCCCAAGGAATCGATATTGCAGCTGTACTGACGCAATCACTGGTCTATGACAAGGAGCGAGATACCTTTACCGATACGGCTAGCGGGATTACTTATATCGATAATGGACGTGGAAATTACGCAGCCGAGTCAGACCCAAGTATGACCCTCACCCCGGGTTGGCGAGCCTGGAACGCTTTCGAGAACTACACCAAATTACTCTCAGATCCCAATGTCAGAGGGCCATTCATTGGCGTCTTCATCTGGACAGTTTCATTCGCGCTCATCTCAGTATTGATGATGTTCGCGGTTGGCCTCTTACTTGCTGTGATTTTGAATCAGAAAATTGCGCTGCGACGCTTCTATCGCTCAATCTTGATTCTTCCCTACGCAATACCAAGTTTTATGAGCATCTTAATTTGGGCAGGCATGTTTAATCGCCAATTTGGTGCGATCAACGCCCTATTTGGAACTGAGATTGACTTCTTTAACAGTCCAACGCTGGCCAAGATGGTAATCCTCATCGTGAATTTATGGCTTGGCTTCCCGTATTTCTATCTCATTAGCTCTGGAGCATTGCAATCTATTCCATCTGAATTGGAAGAAGCCGCTGCAATCGATGGAGCAAATAACCGCCAAATCATGAGCAAGATCAAACTGCCACTGATTCTGCAGATTCTTTCACCGCTCTTGATTGCATCGTTCGCATTTAACTTTAATAACTTTAACATCATCTATTTGCTTACCGGTGGCGGCCCTACCAATGTACTCCAAGGTGAAACCGCCGGTGCGACAGATATTTTGATTACCTACACCTATAAAACTGCCTTTGGTTCACAGGAACAGAACCTGGGTCTCGCCTCCGCAATCTCTATGGTGATATTTCTGATTGTCGGAAGTATTTCACTCTGGTCACTGCGTCGTTCAAAAGTATTGGAGACCATGTAATGGCTACAAACTCTCTGAAGTCGAAGAAGATAGGATCGCACCTTTTTATTTGGGTACTTATCCTCTTTACACTCTTTCCGATTTATGTTGTCATCACAAGCTCTTTCAACCCTACCGGCTCACTTGCGACCTCATCACTCATTCCCCAAATATGGAGCCTTGATAATTACAAAGTTCTCTTTAATAATCCCGCGGTTCCATATCTAACGTGGGTGAAAAATTCGATTTTTCTAGCGGTAGCTAATGCCGCAATCTCCGTATTTGTCGGTACGGCTTCAGCTTTTGCTTTTAGTCGTATGCGATTTAAAGGTCGTAAGTTGGGCCTGCAGGCACTACTTCTCGTTCAAGTATTTCCATCTTTTCTCGCCCTGGCAGCTATCTATGTAATGATGGAGCGCGTCTATACAGTATTTCCGGCGATTGGTCTTGGCTCACTCGGAGGCCTACTCCTCATCTATCTTGGTGGGTCTATGGGTGTCAACGCCTGGTTGCTGAAAGGCTATATCGATACGATTCCAATGGAGCTCGATGAAGCGGCGCGAATTGATGGAGCAAGTTCCTTCCAAGTCTTCTGGATCATCTTCTTCCCTCTTGCCGCACCAGTATTGGCAGTAACAGCCCTTCTATCATTTATCGGTACCTTCAATGAATTTGTTCTTGCCTCGCTCTTCCTTCAGGATGTCCATAGTCGAACCGTTGCCGTTGGTCTTCAACAATTTGTCGGTCAGCAATTTGGCCAAAATTGGGGCCCCTTTGCTGCCGGATCATTACTCGCTGCGATTCCACTGGTCATTCTCTTCCTTTCACTCCAGCGATTCATTATTGGTGGACTCACACAAGGTGCGACAAAGGGTTAATCCCTTAAGGTTGGAACTATGAATCTCACTCCACATCATGACGGGAGTGAGCTATATGTCTCCAATGCTGCTCCTGCAATTGGCGAAAAGGTCACATTTAAAGTTCGTGTTCCCGCAAGCTTCACCTTTGCTCAAGCTCTTATACGTTATTACCATGATGGTGAACCACGAACGGCTCCGCTCAAGTTAAGCAAAAAAGGTCTTCATGAATCTTGGTGGAGCGTCGGTGTCGAGATGCTCAACCCTTCTATGTCCTACCGATTCGTCTTTGTTGGACCGAATCAATATCAATGGCTCAATGCTTATGGGCTCTTTGATCATGACGTCCATAGCAATAATGATTTCGTGATTGTCGCAACGAGAGCATATCCAGAGTGGATACGTTCCTCTGTTTTTTATCAGATTTTTCCGGACCGCTTCGCTCGTTCTGGCAAAGTTGATTACATTCCCGACTGGGCAGTTAAACGAGAATGGAACGAATTACCGACTGGTCGGGGAAAGAACACTGGAGTCGAACTATATGGCGGTGATCTTTATGGTGTTGAAGAACATATCGATTACATCAATGACCTCGGTGTCAATGGCATTTACTTCACCCCATTCTTTGAATCACGCTCTAACCATCGATACGACGCATCCTCTTTCCGAGAAGTAGATAAAGTCCTTGGCGGCAATCAAGCTCTCTTCTCGCTCGTAAAGAAAGCGAAGAAGCGCGGGATTCGTGTGATGGCAGATCTGACCTCAAATCATTGTGGTGCTGGACATCCATGGTTGGCCAAAGCGCTGAAAGATAAGAAGTCAAAAGAGCGCGGCTATTTCTTCTGGGATAAATCAGTCAAGCATGGTTATGTCGGATGGTGGGGTTTGGCTTCATTGCCGAAACTCAACTTCGAATCTAAAGCGCTTCGTAAAGAAATGTATGAAGGTAAAAACTCCATTGTTAAGCAATGGCTCTCGCCTAAATATGGAATGTCAGGCTGGCGCATCGATGTCGGCAATATGACCGGACGACAGGGAGAGCAAGATCTTCATGACGAAGTAATGCAAGGAATTCGAAAGAGCATGGATGAGAGCAATCCAGATGCCTGGCTCGTTGCCGAAAATGGTGATTTTCAGGCGAAGGATCTTGATGGATTTGGCTGGCACGGCGCGATGAATTACCAAGGGTTTATGCGCCCATTCTGGAACTGGATGAACCGCAACTCGGAAATCACCGGCGGTTTTCAAGGCTTGCCTTTTGCCATGCCACGAATTACCGGCAAACAACTCGTTTCCAGCATGAACCAATTCAGCGCCACAATTCCTTGGCGTTCCCTTGTTGCAAGTATGACCTTCCTCGATACACATGACACCGCACGATTTAGATCTGTTGTTAAAGGTGATAAGAGCGCACACTTGGCAGCCATTGCTACCTCGCTGGCATATCCAGGAGTCCCATCAATCTTTGCGGGGGACGAACTCGGACTGGAAGGTCTCTGGGGAGAAGATGCCCGTCGAACAATAGATTGGAGCAATCGAGATAATTGGGATCATGAATTCCTATCTCAAGTTAGAGAGCTCATTGCAATCCGTCGAACACATAACGCATTTATTGATGGCGGTCTCCGATGGATTGCAGTGGAAGATGAATACATTGCTTTCCTTCGCGAATCTAAAAAAGAGTCGATTCTCTTCTTTGTCTCCCGTGGGCCTGTCAAAGCCAGCCTCGATCTTCGTCCTTATGGTCTCGCAATAAGTAAACACCTCGCAGGCGCAGCAGCATCGGGTGCAAGTTTTACTATCAACTCAGAGATATCAACTTTTGGAATGTGGGTCGTGCGATGAAAAAATCATCACTTTCTCTTCTTCTTTCAATCACACTGCTTCTTCCAATGTATTCAAGCGAGGCGGCAGAGAACTATGGAGCGCTCTTTCAACCGGTTGCTCGAGGCGACTTAAGTACTCAATCGACTTACTTTGTGATGACCGACCGCTTCGCAGATGGTAACCCGCTCAATAATGGTGATGGTTATGATCCAACGAACATTGGGTACTGGCACGGCGGAGATTTTCAAGGTTTGACCGAGAAGCTTCCGTATATAGCCGACTTAGGTGTCTCGGCAATCTGGATTACTCCACCTTTTAAACAACAATCAATTCAAGGCAACTCCTCCGCTTACCACGGGTATTGGGCGCTCGATTTCATGGCCGTCGACCCCCATCTCGGGACCGAGGCAGATTTTAAGAAACTTATTGCAACTGCCCATTCGATGGGATTGAAGATATTTGTGGATGTCGTCGCAAATCACACCGCTGATGTCATCCAATATGCAAATGGGAAGCCATATTTGCCTGCAGGAAAAGAGAAAATTAAGAATCCAGCTTTTCTCAACGACATCAATAATTATCACAACGCTGGAGATTCAACCTTTGAGGGAGAGTCTGCACTTGTTGGAGACTTCTTTGGACTCGATGACCTAGCAACAGAGAAGCCAGTCGTTGTGCAGGGATTCATAGATATCTGGAGTTATTGGATCAAAGAATTTGATATTGATGGATTTCGTATCGATACCTTTAAGCATGTCAATCCAGAATTTTGGAAAGCAGTTATACCTGCAATACAAAAAGTAGCCGCGGCTCAAGGAAAGAAGAGCTTCCCCATTTTTGGTGAAGTTGCCGATGGAAGTCCGCAGACACTTTCAACCTATGTTGCAGGCGGACAGACTCCATCTGTCCTAGATTTTGGGTTTAACGATCAAGTGAGTCGATTTGTTGGTCGATTTGGAATGGCAGATCGTTTGGCAACACTCTTTAACGCTGACGATTTATATACGACCTCGCGCACCAGCGCCTATGGTTTAGCAACTTTTCTCGGCAATCACGATATTGGACGTATCGGTTCAATTATCTACAGTGGAGCCGCCGATAGAGATGCTGCGCTACGGAAGGCCATCCTCGCTCAATCCATGTTATTGCTATTACGTGGCGGGCCAGTTATCTATTACGGTGACGAGAAGGGTATGGCTGGCAGCGGAGGAGATAAATTAGCCCGTCAGGATATGTTTGCAACCCAGGTCGAAAGCTGGAAGTGGGAAGCTCGTATTGGCTCAGATCCGATTGGCGAGGGCAATAGTTTTGACTCTGTTAGTCCAATAGCCGATGAAATAAAGGCTCTGCAAAAGATTATTGTGAATAACCCAGCGCTCCGATCTGGCACTCAGCAAACATTGCTTGCCCAAGGGCAGGTCTACGTTGCATCTCGTTATGCGGATAAGCAGGAGTACCTTGTTGCATTTAACGCTGCTGATGAATCAAAAACTGTCTCAGTCAAACCAATAACAAATCAAGGAAGTTGGAATAGGTTGGCAGGCAATTGCACAAGCACTGGAAATATCGAGATAGCTATCAGTCCAAACTCCTTCTGCTTACTCAAGGCAACAACCTTAATTACAAAGAGTTCGACAAGTAAGGTTTCAAATCTCAAGTTCTCGTCGAGCAATGATTCCCCGCTCTGGAAGCAACTTTCGGTGACAGTTAATTCCCCGGGGTATAACTCAGTGACATTTCTAGCACGTGAGCCCAAAGGTAAATGGAAGTCGTTAGGTACGGCGGATAGGATGACTTTTGAAACAAATGTAACGCCTGGAAATCTTTATCGTGTCTTTCTTCAACCAGACCAATTTAAGAAGAACGCCAAACTTGAATTTATCGCCATTCTTAAGAATTCTGATGGCAAGATACTAACTTCAAAGGTTGCAACTGGAGTCAATAAGTGAAGCGGGCAATTATCTGGTTCCGTCGCGATCTACGTATCGGTGATCATCCAGCGCTCAATGAAGCAATTAAAAATAGCGATGAGATTGTTCCCGTCTTTATCCTTGATCCATCACTGATCAATCAGGCTGGCAGCAAGCGCCTTGCCTACCTTGGTCAATCGCTCCATGCACTCGATGAGTCTCTCAACGGTGGACTTCATGTCATGGTCGGCGATGTCGTAGATGTTTTAAAAGAACTTCAACAACGATACGGTGCTGATGAAGTTCATATCTCAGCAGAGTACGAACCATATGGAGCCGCTCGCGATGCTCGCGTGATTGCGGCTGGCATCAATTTAATTGCAACTGGAAGTCCTTATGCAGTTGCACCGGGTCGCGTTGTAAAGCCAACCGATGGAACTCCATACAAGGTTTACACACCTTTCTACAAGAACTGGTGCATCCATGGCTGGCGAGCACCTGCGCCTACGCCAAAGAAGATTGTTACTGCGACTCCTACAGATAAAGATCGAAATTTTCCTGCATGGCCTTTACCAGAAGGCGCAATCATCACTCCAGCCGGAGAGAAAGCAGCACTTGAGCGCTTTAAACAATTTAAGAAGAGTGCTCTCGATACTTACGATGAAAATCGTAATATTCCAGGTGTAGACGGCACATCAAAGATGTCAGCGCATCTTAAGTTCGGCGAAATTCATCCGCGCACATTGCTTGAAGGTCTCGGCGATAGCAAAGCTCACGACACATTCCGCAAAGAGATTGCATGGCGCGAGTTCTATGCAGATGTGCTCTTTCACAACCCTCATACAGAGAACGATTATTACTCTGAGAAATTTACTGCGATGCGCTATGACGCACCCGGAGCACAGCTTGAAGCTTGGAAACAAGGCAAGACTGGTTTTCCATTTGTAGATGCTGCGATGCGTCAGCTACTACTTGAAGGATGGATGCACAACCGCACACGTATGGTGGTCGCTTCGTTTTTAGTAAAAGACCTCCACCTCGAATGGCAGCATGGTGCCGATTTCTTTAAAGAGCATCTCGTTGATTTCGATGTTGCTTCGAATGCCCACGGTTGGCAATGGACTGCTGGCACGGGTACCGATGCATCGCCGTATTACCGAGTCTTCAACCCAATCGAACAAGGAAAGAAATTTGATCCTGAAGGAACCTATATTCGAAAATACGTTCCAGAACTTGCTCACTTAATCGGCAGCGATATTCACGAACCGTGGCTCTATCTCGATGGCTATAGCCATGGATACCCAGAGCGAATTGTCGATCACGCGGTAGAACGAGTTGAATCTCTAGAGCGCCTTAAAGAGATTAAAGTTGAGCTACCCCCATATCCATCTGCTTAGCTCGATACATAGCGTCATCAGCTCGCTTTAAGAGGTTTCCAGCTCCGTCATTGTGGACATAGCCAATGCTGACTCCTACTTGGATTGATATTCCGCGCACAGTGAATGGGTAGGTTAGCGAGGCTCGCAGAGCGTGAGCGCTCTCAAGGGTCTCTTCGTAACTTCCACGGACAAGAACGCCGAACTCATCCCCACCGAGTCGCGCCAATATGGCACCAGTCGGAAGGGTGCGCATAAATCTCTGCGCGACTTGTCGTAAAAGTAGATCTCCCACCTCGTGCCCATATTGGTCATTGACGGGTTTGAATTGATCGAGATCGAGCAACATAAATGCACCCTCTGCATGTGAGAAGTTTTCAATCTCTGCCAACATTCGTCGACGATTAGCCAGTCCTGTCAATTCATCAGTACGAGCCAACATCCGCTCTGATACCAAGGTCCGTGCTTCTCGAAGCGCTGTGCTCATACGGATAAAAGCGAGAAGTAAATTAGCAATCGATGGGATCAATATATACATCGGAAATATGTTGGGCTTCAGAGCACTAATGGCGAGAAGTATGGGGCTAATGAAAATTGAGACAGCAACCAGGGCGGGATGAATCGGAGTGAACTTCTCTTTCTTCTTACTTTCACATGAAGTTGAATGAGCGATGAGAGCCACTGCTATAAGCCAACCGTTATCAGCGATGCTGCCAAAAGAGTATCTATGATTGAGTGCCAGCCAGAGATAATAAAAGTCTGTGAGTGCAAAAACTAAAACTCCTGCCGCAAAGTAGAGACTCTGCCTATCGATCCCGCGAGTAATGAGGGTGGTAATTGCAATCAAGAGCAGCGCTAAATCGCCAACGGGGTAGAAAATCGTAAAGAAATCTGATGATCCTGTCAGGGTATCTGCCGGAAAAATTGTTACTAATAAAAGTGTTGCTGCCATGGAAGTAAAGCCAAGGCCAAAGATCAGTGAATCCAAAAGTTCGATGGGTCTCAACTTTGCAGTCAGCGCCGAAAGCCGTGGAATCGCAATGAGAATCAAGGGGTAGAAGAGCGTGTAGAAGACCTGCGTCGCCACTGTGAACCGGGGGGTCTGGCTAAAGAGTTCATCGAAACTGGTTGCCAAGGATCCGATTCCCCAGAAGAAAATGGCTAAGGCGATAGTTCCTTGGGCTACCCGGTCGAGCGAGAGCGGGGCGTAGACCACAACAACCAGCGCAATCAACCAGATGAGGTTGTAGAGATAGAGATCGCGTACGACTGATTCAGCGGGTGCGATAAACCGCCAGGCGATATGTCCTGCAATCAAAGCAGGGAGGAAAAACCTGACCGCACGCGACATTGAACGATTACATAGAAAAGGCCCCCTCCTATCAATAGGGGGAGCCTTATCTAAGGAATCAATTAAGGATTACTTGGTTAGAAGCCCTTTGCGCAGAGAAGATTTGCTGATGCCTTGGAATCAGTCACATTAGCTGCGAGCTGATCTGGAGCGCTAGCAAGCAGAGCCTTCTTTGAGATCAAGTCTCTTACCTGAGTATCAAGCTTTGCGCGGCTTGTGGTGAGGATAAGAATCGCATTTGCAAGCTTTGAGATTGCATTGGAGAGCGCGAGCTTTTCTGCTGAATTGGTTGTCACATTGAGAGTCGCGCGAGACTTTGTGATTTGAGCTTTTGCGGCATCGAGTGCGGCTGAAGTTTTAGTAAGTGCCGCTGTTGCAGTTGCAAGATCTGCATCAAGTGCAGCTGTTTGCTCGGCAACATTTGCAAGGTCACTCTTTGCCTTGATTGCTGCGTTATAAGACTTGATTGCTGAAAGGCACTCGACTGAAAGCCATGTGAGCTTTGAGTTCTTCACCATTGTGTTCTTTGCACACTTGTATGAGTAGCCTGAAACTTTTGTAGTTGCGTTTACCTTGGAGCAAGCAACACCATTGCTGATTTTTGTTGCTGCACTTGCAGGAACTGCAGTCACTGTTCCGGCTACAAGAACAGCAGCGAGAAGTGAGAGCGTGACCTTACGAATCATGAGAAACCTTTCGTTGATATGTGGCAATGGTACTTTGCAGGAGCTGCGATTGACCCCTTCCAAGCGGTGAAAAGTATGTGAATTTACCTCTGTTTAGTACGAAGGGACATCCCCATCTTACGGACAAATGATCGAGGTGCAGTTGCAATGATGACTCGCAATATTTTGTACTGCCACCCAGGAATACTGACAGCCTTTCCCTTGAGAGCGTCTTCCCATGCTTTACGCACTAGAAATTCTGCATCGAGCCACATCCAATTGGGAATAGCGCCCATCTTCATACCTGCGCGCTGATGGAATTCGGTATGAGTAAAGCCAGGGTTGAGCGATACAACTTTGACATTGGTCGGCAGAAGCTGTGTGTGCAGTGATTCGGACATCACAGTCATATATGACTTAGCAGCGCTGTAGTGACCGCCTGCGATAAATGCAGCGGTAGATGAAACGTTAATGACAATGCCCGAGTCACGTTTTCTCATCTGCGGCAGGACTGCGTGCATCAATCGCATCGGTGCACGAACTAAAACATCAAGAACGCGTTGTTCATCAGCGATATCGCTGGATAAAAATGACTGGTTAAGACCGAATCCTGCGTTATTAATCAGAACCTCAACTTCGTTATCAGTCAGGTATTTTTCAACTACTTCGCACTCTGTCGCAAGATCAGCTGCAAGGATGACAACTTCGACCCCAAACTTCTCGCGAAGAAAGGCTGCACGTTCCTCCAGCTTATCTTTGCTGCGAGCATTGATAACGAGGTTATATCCCTTACCTGCTAGCAGTCGTGCAAAGGAGTCTCCGATTCCAACAGTTGCACCGGTAATGAGCGCCCATTTCTTGGTCATTTAGAACACCAAACCTTTCGGATCTTCGTCGCGGATATGCCAGCTGCTGTCGTACTGCTCAATTAAATCAAGGAATGGTTTCGGCTCGAGCCACTCTGGGCCAACGACGCCTTCTGGCTTCCATGTTCCGTTTGCGATCAGCTCCATGGCAATCACAGGGTTGATAGCCGTCTGCCATACGACTGCTTGATCGCCATAATTCTTCATCGACCATTCGTTATCTACAACGTTATAGATGTAGCAGGCATATGGCTGACCTTCTTTATTTTTACCAGAGATATGCGCGCCTGCACATGTCTTGCCGCGCATCATCGGACCAATCTTTGCCGGATCTGGCAGGAGAGATGCCAAGAAATCACGTGGGGCAATCTCCATGCCGCGATAAGAGACCTTATTCTTATTAGAAAGTCCTAGTGCATGAATGGTCTTGAGCTTTTCAATGAAGTCATTGCCGAGGCCATACTTAAATGTAACTTTCTTGGCGCTAATTTTCTTAGGGATTAATACAACTTCTTCATGTTCAACATCGACACATTCAACTGGTCCAATACCTTCTGGGAAATCAAAGGTGACACCACCAGTAAATGGCTTGGCAGTATGGAATCCGCCGTTCTCCCAAATCAGCGGGGGATTGAGGCATTCTTCAATTGTCGTCCAAATTGAAAATGAAGGAGCAAATTCATAACCATCCACAGAGAGATTCGATCCGTCGAGAATGGTGACTGCATCGATTTCGCTGAAGAGATAATCCTGTGCATAGCGGGCAAAGACATCGCTCATTCCGGGTTCGATACCCATTCCGACTAGCGCATAAATACCTTGTGCTTTCCAATCTGCATCTTGTGCAAATTGTTCATCACCCAACATGACGCCAGTCTTATTAAAAGGATCTGTTGGATGCGCTGTCGATAGCGACATCGCCATGTCGATGTAGTTAACTCCAGCCTTCTTTGCCGCGCTGAATATGTTCATGACAAAGCGTGGATCGACAGCGTTGACCACAACATCAGGATTGACTTTACGAATCAACCCTTCGAGCGCCACCAGATCGCCGGCATCCACCTCCACTGCAGTAATTCGTGGGTCTTGGATTTTTGAAGTGACAGCGTTTGCGCGAGCAAGGTCGTAATCAGCAATCACTAATTCAGTGATAAATGGCTTACGAGATGCGATATTTGCGATTGCACTGCCAACTCCGCCTGCGCCGATAACGAGCGCTC
>ERZ650311.1282-NODE-1282-length-12760-cov-20.143251_pt1 | contig 12760 bp, 10 predicted proteins | sample MGYA00376247_ERZ650311 | MGnify/ENA primary metagenome ERZ650311 (study PRJEB26733, sample SAMN07839324) | wastewater metagenome | biome: small river; feature: stream; material: water | place: USA: North Carolina | collected 2016-07-28 ... | reverse complement strand
AGCTCACCGCGACCGACTTTGCTGGTTCGACCATTTCGCTAACCAACCCTGGCGGCATCGGAACCGTTCACTCGGTCCCTCGCCTCATGAAGGGCCAGGGTTCGATCATCGGCGCCGGCGCACTCGACTACCCGGCCGAATTCCAGGGTATGAGCGAAGAGCACCTAAACAAGCTCGGCGTCAGCAAGATCATCCACCTCACCAGCACCTACGACCACCGCGTCATTCAGGGTGCCGGTTCGGGCGAGTTCCTCAAGAAGGTTCACGAGCTTCTACTCGGCGAGCGCGGCTTCTATGACGAGATCTTCGAGTCGCTACGCATTCCTTATGAGCCAGTTCGCTGGGCGACCGACTTCGACCGCAACGAGTCAGACGACCGTTCGAAGGAAACCCGCATCCAGGAGTTCATCAACTCATACCGAGTTCGTGGTCACCTGATTGCCGATATCGACCCACTCGAGTTCAAGATGCGTTCGCACCCTGACCTCGACATTCGCTTCCACGGTCTCAGCCTCTGGGACCTCGACCGCACCTTCAAGACCGGTGGTTTTGGCGGAAAGCCAAAGATGCAGTTCCGCGAGATCTACAAGATCCTGCGCGACTCATACTGCCGTTCGGTTGGTGTCGAATACATGCACATTCAGGACCCAGCCCAGCGCCAGTGGTTCCAGGAGAAGCTTGAGCGCCCATACGTCAAGCCAACCCGTGAAGAGCAGCTCAACATTCTTGAGCAGCTCAACAAGGCAGAGGCATTTGAGACCTTCCTGCAGACCAAGTTCGTCGGTCAGAAGCGCTTCTCGCTCGAGGGTGGCGAATCGACCATTGCTGCGCTGGATGAGATTCTTCAGCTCGCTGCTGGCGCCGGCATGGAAGAAGTTGCCATCGGCATGGCTCACCGCGGACGCCTCAACGTTCTAACCAACGTTGCCGGCAAGACCTACGGTCAGGTTTTCAAGGAGTTCGAGGGCAACACTGACACCAAGACCGTTCAGGGTTCGGGTGACGTGAAGTATCACCTCGGCACCGAGGGTGTCTTCACCAACCTTGAGGGCAAGCAGGTCAAGGTCTCACTTGCCGCCAACCCATCGCACCTTGAGGCCGTGAACCCGGTTCTCGAGGGCATCGTGCGTGCAAAGCTCGACCGCACCGACTCGATCCCGAAGGACACGTACCCGGTTATTCCGGTTTTGATCCACGGTGATGCCGCATTCGCAGGTCAGGGCATCGTTCCTGAGGTCTTGAACATGTCGCAGCTGCGCGGCTACAAGGTCGGCGGAACCATCAACATCATCATCAACAACCAGGTCGGCTTCACCACGCCTCCGTCAGAGTCACGTTCGACCGTTTATTCGTCAGACGTCGCCAAGGGCATTCAGGCACCGATCTTCCACGTGAACGGTGATGACCCTGAGGCCGTGGTTCGCGTTGCCCAGTTGGCCTTTGAGTTCCGTCAGGAATTCAAGAAGGACGTCGTTATCGACCTCGTTTGCTACCGTCGCCGCGGTCACAACGAAGGTGACGACCCGTCAATGACCCAGCCACTGATGTACAACCTCATCGAGGCCAAGCGTTCAGTTCGCACCCTTTACCTAGAGTCGCTAGTCGGCCGCGGTGACATCACTCGCGAGGAGTTCGAGGCAGCCAACACCGGCTTCCAGAACCGACTCGAGAGCGCCTTCACCGAGGTTCACGAGGCCATGACCAAGCCGGCCGAGCTGCAGCCTCGTCCAGAAGGTATCGGCACCACCGCGAGCGACCACCCGACCCTCGCTCACGCCACCGCGATCTCACGCGAACTGGTCGAGCGCATCGGAAACGCACACGGCAACCAGCCAGCGGGCTTCAACGTGCACCCGAAGCTGCAGCAGCTGCTCGCCAAGCGCGTCGAAATGTCACGCGAAGGTGGCATCGACTGGGGCTTCGGTGAGCTTCTAGCTCTCGGTTCGCTACTCGTTGAGGGCAAGCCGGTTCGTTTTGCTGGTCAGGATGCCCGCCGCGGCACCTTCGTTCAGCGTCACGCAGTGTTCCACGACCGCGAAAACGGTCAGGAGTGGATGCCGCTGCGCAACCTCAGCGAAGACCAGGCCAAGTTCTACATCTATGACTCGCTGCTCTCGGAGTATGCAGCCATGGGTTACGAATACGGTTACTCGGTTGAGAACGCCAATGCGCTCGTTCTGTGGGAAGCCCAGTTCGGTGACTTCGCCAACGGCGCTCAGACCATCATCGACGAGTTCATCTCTTCGGCAGAACAGAAGTGGGGCCAGCACTCATCCGTCGTTCTGCTCTTGCCACACGGCTATGAGGGTCAGGGTCCTGACCACTCGTCGGCTCGCATCGAGCGTTACCTGCAACTCTGTGCACAGAACAACATGACCGTTGCTCAGCCTTCGACTCCGGCATCGCACTTCCACCTGCTGCGTCGCCAGGCTTACACCACCCCGCGTCGTCCGCTCGTGGTCTTCACCCCGAAGTCGATGTTGCGCCTCAAGGCTGCATCGTCATCGGTCGAGGACTTCACCAACGGCGAGTTCCGTCCGGTCATCACCGACGAGCAGGGTCTAGACAAGTCAAAGGTCAAGCGCGTGCTGTTCTGCTCGGGCAAGATCTACTGGGACCTCCTCGCAGAGTCACAGAAGCGTGGCACCGGCGACACCGCAATCGTGCGCGTCGAGCAGCTTTACCCAACCCCTGTTGACGAGATCAAGGCAGCGTACGCCGAATACCCAGGCGCTGAGCTTTACTGGGTTCAGGATGAGCCAGCCAACCAGGGTCCTTGGACCTACATTGGCCTGTTCCTCCCTCGTTACATGGACGGCCAGGTTGCCAAGCTCGTTTCACGCCCAGCAAGCGCATCGCCTGCGACCGGTTCGGCCAAGCAGCACGCTGCTGAGCAGGCCGACCTCGTCGCTCGCGCCTTCAACTAAGAAGCGATTTAGGGCACGCCGAGAGCATGGAGTCAGAGTCGAGACGTGATGTGCGCATCGTCGTCCTCGGCGACTCGCTGATCACCGCTTCTGGCGACCCTAAGGGCATGGGTTGGTTGGGTCGCGTCGCGGCCAAGACCCCGGCGGTTGACTCACGTATCGACTTCTATGAGTTGGCTGTGCCAGACGAAACCAGTTCGATGCTGATCGACCGGTGGACTTCAGAGGTTAGTCGCCGGTTTAGCAACGACACCGAAAACCGTCTCGTGATTGCACTAGGCAACCAGGATCCTGCCGCAGGGGTATCGATTTCGCGCAGCCGACTAAACCTCGCGACGATTCTCGACGAATCGGCCAAGGCTGGCATCAAGTGTTTTGTGGTTGGCCCTACCCCGCCGCGCAATCCCGAACTGAATCGTGAGATTGAGCATCTGGCATCGGGCTACGAAGATGTCGCCTCGCGACGAGGCATCCCGTTTGTTGATTGTTTTAGACCCCTCGTTGAACACGAGGGATGGAACGAAGAAATTGCTAACTCTGCTCACGGTTTGCCGGGGCAGGTTGGCCACGGACTAATCGCGTGGTTGGTGCTTAACCGCGGCTGGTACCAGTGGCTGGAGATTCCAGAAGCTATTTAGTGCTCTTCGCCGGCTTCAATAGCGCGGATGTGGCTAAGAATGCGGTCAACGACCTGAGCCGGTGGCTCATCGTTGGCACAAGCCTCCTGAATGACCTTGTTGACCAGGTTCTCAACGTCGTAGTGCGCTTCACAGTGATCGCAGTTAGCGATGTGAGCGGTAATCTCCTGGGCTTCAGCTTCGCTTAGCGAATTGTGCAGGTACTCGTGCACATGCTGCTGGGTTTCTTGGCAGTCCATTATTGATCTCCTCTCTTTGTCTCGCCATTGCTTGAGTCGTCCTGAAGGATTCCTTCTTGACGCGCATAATTCTCAAGCAATTGTCGTAGTTGTTTCTTCCCTCGGAACAGTCGAGTGCCGACTGTATTCGAATTGATACCTAAAATCTCAGCGATTTCGGCATACGTGTAATCGGCGATGATTGCGTAATACACAACCTCGCGAAACTCTTCTGACAGCTGCGACAGCGCCTCTTTGACGACGCTTGCCGGCATGCTCTTGATGGCTTCGACCTCGGCCGACTGGCTAGGCATAGCGGTGAGCGACTCTGCGTCACCGATCTGCCAGTCTTCCATCTCTTCAAGTCCGCGCTGGGCCTTGTCTTTGTTGGACTTTGACCACATGTTGCGAGCCGTGTTAAGCATGATCATGCGCAACCAGGCCTTGAGGTCAGTGCCCTGCTCAAACTGGTGGAAGGCGCGGAATGCCTTCATGTATGTGTCTTGCAGCAGGTCTTCTGCGTCGGCTTGCTTGTAATCCATGCGCATCAGCGCGGTTCGATACATCTCAGGCATGAGAGGAATCGCTTGTTCCTCGAAAAGGCGGTTTAGATCTGCTCGATCATTTGCTTGACTCATCGTTTCTGAGTGTAGTGCGAGCGACATCAAACGGCTCCTTTGCCAGACTGCTGGTAGTTTTATAACCAATGACAAGCACCGGCAATTCCCACGCAGAGCAAGCACTTTGGCCTGCCCCCGTCGCATCCGGCCCGATTTCGGCGACGGTGACCCTGCCTGGTTCGAAATCTCTAACTAATCGCGAGCTCGTCCTGTCGGCTTTGGCTAACGAACCGACTTTGCTGACCGCTCCCCTGCACTCGCGCGACAGCAAGCTCATGATTGAGGCGCTGCGCGCGCTTGGCACCCAGGTGGATGTGCTCGACAACGGCGATGTTCTGGTGACGCCACAGCCCCTCGACCGCGAGGCTTCTATCGACTGCGGTCTTGCCGGCACCGTCATGCGTTTCGTGCCGCCGATGGCCGCGCTGAGCTCTGCAAGCATCACTTTTGACGGCGACGAAGCAGCACGCAGACGCCCGATGCACACGACCATCGATTCACTGCGCGCTTTGGGCATCCACGTTTATGACAACGGGGCGAAGGCGCTGCCGTTCACCGTTCACGGCACCGGTTCGATCGATGGCGGCGAGGTCACCATCGACGCGAGTGCTTCTTCGCAGTTCGTCTCGGGCCTGCTTTTGAGCGCCGCTCGCTTCGAGCGCGGTTTGACCCTGCGCCACGAAGGCGAACACCTGCCGTCGATGCCGCACATCGAAATGACTCTCGACTGCCTCGCCAAGCGCGGGGTCACTGTTTTCACCCCTGAGACAGCCGTCTGGCGCGTTGAGCCGGGCACGATTTCTGGTGGCGAGTATGCGATCGAGCCCGACCTGTCTAACGCAGGGCCGTTCCTTGCCGCCGCGATGGTTGCGGGTGGCTCGGTGACGATTCCTGGTTGGCCTGATTCGACAACCCAGGTCGGCGACGAGTTCGACGGAATTTTGCAGCAGATGGGCGCAACCATCGTGCGCGATGAACGCGGTTTGACGATTACCGGTCCGGCAGATGGACGCATCCACGGACTCGATATCGACCTTTCTATTGGTGGCGAGCTGACTCCGGTGATTGCCGCCCTGGCTGCCATTGCGGTTAGCCCAACCCGCATCTCGGGTGTTGCGCACCTGCGCGGTCACGAGACCGACCGATTGGCCGCACTGGCTGCCGAGATCAACCGCATCGGTGGTGTGGCTCGCGAGACTGCAGACGGCCTCGAAATTGACCCGAGCGAGAACCTGCACGGAGCCGTTTGGCAGACCTACGAAGACCACCGCATGGCGACCGCCGGAGCAATCATCGGCTTGCGCGTGCCTGGCATCGAGATCGAAGACATCTCGACGACCTCGAAGACGATGCCGAACTTCGCTGAGCTTTGGAGCGCCATGCTTGGCACCGACGGCGGTCGCGCTTGAGTTGGCTCTATGAGCCAGATCCGGGTCAAAACGACTTGGATGAATCGGATGTTCGCGTTCGCCCGAACCCAAAGGGTAACAAGCCACGAACCAAGAAGCGCCCAGAGTATGCCGATGCCGCGATTGGCATGGTTCTTGGCGTAGACATGGGTCGCTACCGCATCTTGCTCGAGGGCGAAGACCGCATGATTGACGCGACCATGGGCAAAGAGCTGCGCAAGCACGGAGCCGTGGTCGGTGACCGCGTTGCCCTCGCTGGTGACCTTTCTGACACCGTTGGTGCTCTGGCTCGAGTCGTGCGCGTTGAGCCGCGAACCTCGCTTCTGCGCCGCTCGGCCGACGACAGCGACCAGGTTGAGCGAGTGATCGTCGCAAACGCCGACCAAATGCTCGTGGTGCTGGCGATTGCGAATCCGGAACCGCGTACCCGCTTGGTTGACCGATACCTTGCTGCCGCCTTCGACGCCGGGCTCAAGCCGATTCTGTGCATTACGAAGGTCGATTTGGCTGACCCGGCCGAATTCTTGCGCAATTTTGAAGGTCTCAGCATTCCGGTTGTGCTCAACCGCTCCGACAACCCATCGCTGGACGAACTTCGCGGGCTGTTGACCGGTCACACCACGGTTGTCGTCGGCCACTCGGGTGTCGGCAAGTCGACTCTCGTCAACGCGATCGTGCCGACCGCAGGACTGGCTACCGGGCACGTCAATGCGGTTACCGGACGAGGCCGTCATACCTCGACCGCTGTTCGTGCAATCGCGTTGAACCCAGACGACCGCAGCGCCGGCTGGATCATCGACACCCCAGGCGTGCGCTCATTCGGCCTCGGTCACGTGCGACTCGAGAACCTGATGCGCTCATTTGAAGACCTTTGGGCGGTCATTGAGACCTGCCCTCGCGACTGCAGCCACCAGAGCGATGCGCCAGACTGCGAACTGGATGCCGCTATCGCAGCAGGAACGCTCGGCGAATCGGGTGCCGGTCGCGTTGACTCGCTCCGTCGCCTGATCAAGAGCGCGGCGAGCGCCAGCGAATCAGACCGCAATTCAACCCGCGAATAGTTCGCGTCTAAACTCGAATCGTGACCAACGCAACAGACTTCACCCACGCGGCCGACCTCGAATTCGCCCTTCAGCTGGCGGATGTTGCCGACCAGATTTCGCTCGAGCGTTTCACTGCGCAAGACCTAAAGGTCGAAACGAAGCCAGACCGCAGCCCAGTGACCGATGCCGACCGGTCGGTCGAACAGTCACTGAAGGGCATGATTGCCGAACACCGTCCGGGCGATGCACTCATCGGTGAAGAGTTCGGCTCGGCCTCGGGCGACAACAACCGCACCTGGATCATCGACCCGATTGACGGCACCGCGAACTTCATGCGTGGCGTTCCAGTTTGGGCAAGCCTCATCTGCCTCGCGATTGACGGCAAGCCGACGGTCTCGGTGGTTTCGGCGCCGGCAATGGGTCGCCGCTGGTGGGCAGCTCCAGCCTCAGCCGGAGCACACGGCGGCGCGTTCACGCGTGACCTAGACGGCAGTGTGCGTCACATCCACGTTTCTGGAATCAGCGACCTAGAGCATGCAAGCCTGAGTTACAACAACCTGCAACTTTGGGATCAAGCCGGCAAGGCCGAGCAGCTGCTCGAGTTCAGCCGCAAGCTGTGGCGCACTCGCGCATACGGTGATTTCTGGTCTTACATGCTGCTGGCCGAGGGTGCACTCGAGATTGTTGCCGAGCACGACCTCAAGATTTATGACATCGCCGCGCTCGTGCCGATTGTCGAGCAGGCTGGCGGACGCTTCAGCGCTCTAGATGGAGAACTCACGGCCGAAACCTCGAGCGTTCTGGCGACCAATGGCAAGCTACACCAAGCCAGCCTCGACGCCTTTGCCTAAAACCGAACATGCAATGCCCGAATCGAAGCTGATCAAACAGAGCAGACTTCGACCTAAAGCTGCGAACCACACCTGGCAACTGTTGCTGAGGCAATTCACGAGCCCAATCATTCTCATCTTGTTTGTGGCAACAGTGGTTTCCATGGTTGCGGGTGACGCAGTGGACGGCATCATCATCCTGTCCATAATCATTCCCAGCGGTTTGCTGGGCTTTTGGCAAGAGCACCGTGCCGGCAAAACCATGGATGCGCTCAAGTCAAGGCTCGCCCTCAAGGCACGAGTGCGCCGAGGCAACAAAATTGTCGAGGTCGACCATGCGATGCTCCGGATTGACGACGTGGTGCTACTCAGCGCAGGCGATATCGTTCCCGCAGACCTGACGCTGGTCACAGGTGATGCGCTCGAACTCGATGAATCTGCGATCACCGGTGAGAGTTTCCCGGTTGAAAAATCAATGTCAGCCAGCCGGGAGATTTTTTACGGAAGCCATGTGGTCAGCGGCAGGGGCGAGGCAAAGGTTCTGGCTGTGGGCGAGCAGACCAAATTCGGCGCCTTGGTTAGCGAGCTCGAATCACGCGATACCGTTACCGCCTTCGAGAGAGGCACCGCCAAATTCGGCAACCTATTGATGCGGTCGATGCTGGTTTTAGTACTCGCGATTTTGCTGGTGAACATCGTTGAGCATCGACCCGTGATCGATTCCCTGCTTTTTGCTTTGGCTCTAGCAGTCGGGCTGACACCACAGCTGCTGCCGGTCATCATTTCGGTGTCGCTCTCGTTTGGCGCTCGAAAACTTGCCCAAGCAAATGTGCTGGTCAAGCGTCTCGATTCGATCGAAGACTTCGGTTCAATCGATGTGCTTTGCACCGATAAAACCGGCACCCTTACAGCGGGAGCAATCCAGCTAGATAGCTGGCTAAATACTTCAGGCGAGCCCGCTGGTGATGATGTAGCACTTCTGGCTCGTGTGAACGCGAAACTGCAGAGCGGCTTTGCTAATCCGATGGATGCCGCCATCATCAGAGCCACAGATTCGATAGCTGGTTCAGATCTCGCGGGCATCAAGTTTGTCGCCGAGACCGCATATGACTTTGAACGCCGACGACTGTCGGTCGCGGTCGAGCACGAGGCAGAGCTCCAGCTCATCACTAAGGGTGCGTTCGACAGCGTGCTCAAAGTCTGCACTTCGGCCAGAATCCCAGGCTCGAGGCAAACCACCGCGATCGATGAGGTTAAGGCGGCTCTTTCCGGAGCGTATGAGCACGCGAGCGCAGAGGGCTATCGAGTGCTTGGCTTGGCTACTCGCAACATGACCTCGAGCGAAGACCTTGACGAAGTGGGCATGACCTTTGAGGGTCTATTGCTTTTCAAAGATCCAGCCAAACCAGATGCGGCCGCCGCAATTCAAAACTTGCAGGGCCTGGGCATCGACCTATTTTTGATCACGGGTGACAATCCGCTTGCTGCCAAGCACGTCGCCAATGAGGTTGGTCTTGCCGCTGTCACGGTTTTGACTGGCCAAGAGTTTGCCGACGCGGATGCGAGCTCGAGACTTGAGGCCATTAGACAAACCAGAGTCTTCGCCGAATTTGATCCGATTCAAAAAGAACAATTGGTGAAGCTGCTTCGCTCTCAGGGTCATGCCGTGGGCTACTTTGGCGACGGCATTAATGACGCTGCTGCTCTCAAGGCAGCCGACGTCGGCATTTCGGTCGATTCAGCAGTAGACGTAGCGCGTCAGGCCGCATCCATTGTGTTGCTTGATCGAAGTCTCGATGTGATTGCACAGGGTGTGAAGCTAGGTCGTCGCACATTCGTTAACACGCTGAAGTATGTTCGAGTCGGCGTAAGTGCCGCATTCGGAAACGTTCTGTCGATGGCCATCGCTGCTATTTTCATGCCGTTCCTGCCTCTGCTTCCGGCGCAGATCCTCCTGTTGAACTTTTTGACCGATTTTCCGGCAGTCATGATTGCGGGTGACAATGTCGATGATGAATCGGTGACCAAACCACGTGGTTGGGAGATTCGAGAAATACGAAACTTCATGCTGACCTTTGGCTTGCTCAGCTCGGTCTTTGACATGTTGACGTTTGCCGTTTTGCGGCTCGTGTTCAACGCAGATGCCGAGCAGTTCAGATCTGGCTGGTTCATTGAATCGGCATTAACCGAACTGGTCGTGATGCTCCTGCTGCGCACGAGACGCTCACTTTTTAGCAAGGGATTTTGGCGGAGCAAACCCGGTAGCGGCTTGCTCTGGTCATCGGTCATCATTTCGATGATTGTGATCGGCTTGCCGTTCACCCCACTTGGGCCACCTCTCGGCCTTGAACCTCTGCCAGTCTGGCTGCTTGGAACGCTGGCCGGACTCACCGCACTCTATGCCGGGGCCAATGACTTATTGAAACGCAAAGTTATCGTCTAAACGGTGAAGAAGTGCCAGCCCAGCCACCACCAGATGAGGGCAAGGGCGATTCGAGTCGGCAAACTGCTGAGGGCTTCTCGAACCATGCGACCGAAAGGCGCAAGCTTCTCGGGCCAGGTTCGGCCGGCTAGCCATAGCAGAAAACCAACGCCGATCAGCGCGAGGTAGAGCACATACGGAATCGCCATTAGCGTTCACCCGCCTCTGCGCTTCGCAACGAGGCAAGCGCTCGAAACATGCCCCATCCCGCACCAACCCAGATCACCATGAAAATCGCGCGACCGAGCGGGGCGTCAAGAACCGGGCCGACCAATACCGAGACCGTTGGCCAGTTTTTGTCGTCTTTCAGAATGTTGGCGACGATGTATGCGATCAGCTCAACCATCGCAAAAGCGAGCGTGAGCGTTAGCCAGATCCAGCGAGTGCGAATCACGAGGCGCGGTGACTTGATGGCCTCCGATTTGAAGTTGACGGCGCCGACTGCGACCGGAGCGAGTGCAAGCAATAGAAAAACATCGAGGATTCCGTTTCGTTCGCTAAAGAACAGCACTGCGCCAGCCGCGACCAGCACCGCGCGAACAATCCATGGATTCAGCTGCGGGGCTTCAGCAAAGGTTGGCAGCCAGGATTTCCAACTGGCGATTTCAATCAGTGTGAAGATGCCGAAAAGGAGTGCGTCTGAAGGAACGCCACGAACGATGTGAAACATGCAAATGAAAGCAAACATGGGGATCCACGGGCTCATCCCTGTCAGCAGTTTTTTCACGATTTGAGCCTAGCGTTCTAAGAGAAAGCCATCTAGCTGAACCCTCGTTCGGTTTACCGAACACCGAAACAGGCGCTTCAGTGCCCCTGCGCTCAGCGAAATCTAGCCTTTAGTTGCGAGCATTCTCGCGCTTATTTTGTTTCTGAAGGATTGATTCATGAAGAAGTACCTCGTAGCCGCTCTCGCAGCAGCGCTAACTTTCGCTGGAGTTTCAGCGCCAGCTCAAGCGACCACCATGGACGCCACGAACTACTCACAGATCATCAGCATGAGCGTCAACTCGGCAAACGACACCATCACGCTTCACTGCCTCGGTGGCGCTCACTTTGTTCACAACGGTGGACCGCTGTTCAATGTTTGGACCGTTGAAGATGTCGTGAACGGCTGGAACCTTGGTCAGGCACCGCGAGCTGCAATTTCGATCAACTCATCAGGCGACCTAGTGCTCCCATTCCCAGCTCCGTTGGACCCTACAGTCCAGCAGCAGCTCGTGATTCGTGACCAGGACACCTACTGCACCGACGGAAACTCATACGACGATTTTGCTTGGGGTGCCGCACTGCCGATTTCGTTTGCCCCGCCCACTCAGACCGTTACCTATGACGCAAACACCGGAACCGGTTCGATTACTGCCTCGGTCGCCAACGGCGCTCGTGCAGTCTCGAACGGAGCGGGTTTCGCTCGCAGCGGCTACTCGTTTGCCGGCTGGAACACCGCGGCAAACGGTTCAGGCACCGCGATTGCAGCAGGCGCAAGCTACACCCCTTCAGGCAACGTAACCCTTTACGCTCAGTGGACCCGAATCCCTAGCCCTGCGGCTCCTGTGTTCACCAGCCCGATCGCTGTCGCTGCAACCGGTGGCATTCTGAACCTGACTGGTTCAAACCTCGCAAACGTGACCAGCGTCACCGTCGGCAACACTGCCGCAACTGTTAGCTCGAGCGCTTCGGGACAGGTAACCGTCAAGCTTCCTGACCTCGCGCCAGGCAAGTACGACATCACCATCAAGAACGCTGATGGCGGCATCCGCTTTATCGACGGCCTAGTGGTTCCAGACCCGAACGCCAAGGTTGCTCCGAAGCCGACGAACACCTACGTTGCAGGCACTGCGATCAAGGTTGCTGGCGGCACCGTCTCGGCAAAGCAGTCAACCGCCCTGACTGCGTTTGTTGCTCAGTACAAGACTGCCAAGCAGGCAACCGTGTTCATTCGCACCAGCAAGGCTGGCCTTCCAGCCGCCAAGAAGGCAGCTGCTGCGATGATCGCAACAGTAGTCAAGACCCTCAAGAACGTGAAGACCGGCATCGTGGTTGACTCAACGAGCGAGACCACCACCGCACTTGACCTTGTAGTCACCGACTAACGCATACCGAATCAAAACAGTGAAGGCCCTCGAGCAATCGGGGGCTTTTGCTTTGCCCGTAACAGAAAGTAAACAAGCGAATCGCGGTTCGACCCGCGAGGTAGGTTATAACCAGTGGGGCTCCCTCAACCTTTGCCCCGGGAACAGAAGATGGTTTGACATGGCTCTTTACAACAACATCACCGAAGCTTTCGGAAACACTCCCCTGGTACGCCTCAACCGCATCACCGATGGCGGTCAGGCACAGGTTTATGCGAAGCTCGAGTTCTATAACCCATCTAGCTCAGTCAAGGACCGTCTTGGCATCGCCATGATCGACGCAGCCGAAGAATCAGGCGAACTAAAGCCTGGCGGCACCATCATCGAAGCCACCTCGGGCAACACCGGCATCGCGCTGGCAATGGTTGGCGCAGCACGTGGCTACCGCGTAATCATCGTCATGCCTGAATCAATGTCACTCGAGCGCAAGGTGCTCACCCGCGCTTACGGCGCAGAGGTCGTTC
>ERZ650311.1280-NODE-1280-length-12784-cov-20.955770_pt1 | contig 12784 bp, 21 predicted proteins | sample MGYA00376247_ERZ650311 | MGnify/ENA primary metagenome ERZ650311 (study PRJEB26733, sample SAMN07839324) | wastewater metagenome | biome: small river; feature: stream; material: water | place: USA: North Carolina | collected 2016-07-28 ... | reverse complement strand
TAAGCCAAGTAAACTACTTGGCTTAATTGTTTTAGGCTTCTGATACTGATGTAGCTTTAATGTCTGAGAGAGTAGGTAAGTTATATCTTTCTTTAGCAGGTATAGGAGTTCTACCGTACCACATGAAAGCTTCAAAATCAGATTCATTATATAGCGCATAACATACCATATCGTTTTGATTACCTCCTAAACAAACAAGCTTACCTTCTTTGGTTTTACCTACTACAAAGCATACGTGACCACCACCTTTACGTGTTTTAACAGCTACACAACCATAAGCAGGTTTAGTAAGTTTAGTACCATAATTAAGGTAGTCTAAGGCTCTGTACCAGTGTTTAGGGTAATCAATATGTGCTTCATATAAGCAAATAGCTACATAGAGTCCGCACCATGCAGATTCGTCCTCAAACCACCAAGCTTTAAGTTTTTGAAGCCAAGATAAAAATAGGGGATTATGTTTAGAGCCTTTAATTTCTTTTTGACCAATATGTTTTTTAGCTTCTGCAATCCAAGCTAATTCAGGTAATTTACTCATGGTTTACGAGCCTCTTTAAGTGTGTCTATTTTCTCACCCAATTCTTTAAGCTCATCTGTAATATGTTTCTCTAAGCGAATGAAGTCATCCCTTCGTACATACTGTTGAGCAATATCAAGCTTTATTTTAAGTAGGTCTAGTTCAGTGTTATTTACGGATTGCGTCAGTTCTTTAATAGCGTCTTTTATTTCTTTAAATGCGCCTAGCTTTTCGTTGATACTTTCTAAAGCTTGTTTAGCTATGAGCTTGGCTAAACCAAAGAAAGCACCAAGAGAAATAGTGGCAATCATAAATACTTGGTATAGGTCTAAGTTAATTGGCATTATTTAATCCCCTGCGTAGTGATTACACGTAACCACACATTTACAAGAGGTACAACAAAACTAAGCAACGCATATATATTGATGGGTAGTAGCGGTTGTAGGATGTTTAAGTTTTGTTCTATTAGTAACATAGAAGCCACTAATAAATTAAATAACATAGTTTTAGACTGATACCATTTTTTACTCATTTGCAGCCTCTAGCTTGTTAAGTAATAAGGATGCAATGAGTATAATTAAGTAATTAAGTAAGTGCTAGGGCTTGTTGTAAGTACCTGTACCACGTTTGTACGCTTTATAACTCTTAATCCAGAAACCTTTTGGTAAGTATCTAGGGTTAATGTATGTGAATACTTTAGGTGGTTTAGGTGCAAGAGATTCCCATATCTTGATATGTTCTTTCCATTGGTTTGTAATGATTGCACTTGGGTTAATCATATATACCTGTCTTTTTACCTTACGCACTAAGTCAATGTTGTTTAAGGTTTTGTATGCTTTACTGGCTGCAACTTTTTCTGATGGGGTAAAAGGGTTAGTTAAAGTAGAGTATCCTGTTTTTTGGTTATGTGCTTTTAACAGTATATTAAAAAACCAACCATCTTTAGGATTAAGTACAGATAATGTTTCTAATAGTGGATATGAGGTGTATTTTTTAGAGGACATACCATTACCTACCATAATAAAAGAGGGTTTTTCTGTGTACTTTGGTTTAATTGGGTCTTCGACTGAAATACATAACTTAACACCTTTAGGTAAATGAAGTTGTTTATCATCTAGTAAATTTGTGTATAAATGTGGGATGTATTCTGACATAATAAGTTCTGCTGTACATGGTGTGAGAACTTTAGTATAGCAATATTAGTTATGATATACATTAACTATCTACCTTAGATAGTTAATGTATTCGCTAACTATATCAACCATAAATAGTTGATTTTAAACAATAAATTTTCCCTATATATTATATTATCTGTACAGCATACAACCTTTAACTGTACTTTTTAACACCGTCTTTAATAATGTTTAATAACTCCTCTTTGTTATCTGTATTAGGTAGAGTAATAGGTTGATGCCAACCGTTATAGAACAAGTCTAGCTCTGCACCTAACTTAACATCAGGATGTTGGATTTCAGGTAATTCTTGCCAAGACATTTCTCTAGTTAAATGGTAATTAGCAAAAGCTACCACATTAATATTATCACGCATTAACACATAAGCAGCATCATGTATTTGTGCAACCATGAAAATACTGTGCTTGTATTCTGACTGCCATACACGTTGCATAAACGCATTAGAAGCACGATTGTTTAGTAACCCATAGCTTTGGAACATAGCGTTACCTACTGACCTTGCTTCAGCTTCAGCTTCGCGTAAAGTTTTACTGTTACCTAAAATACTTTTAGCAAGTACAGGAGTTCTAATTCTTAATCCAAAAGCAACGGTAGCAAACCCGTCTACACAACATTGTGTTTGTCGTATTTTTTTGTATACCTCAGATTCAGCATATAGCTTCTTATAGTTTTGTACTATAGATGTAGCTTCTTCCAGTGAAAATCCAGAATTAGTTACTAAAGTACGTTCACTACCAAAATACTGTAAAGCAAAAGTTACTGGCTTACTGATATTACGGTCTTTGGGGTAAGTACGTTTAAAGTAGTCTATCTGCATTACATTATATTTAGTTATAGGTATTTCTATAACTTGAGAAGTATCAGTTAATTTAAGCATAATCTAGGTAATAACCTTTTATTGGTTTCTTTTGTTGTATTGCCACACAAGCTTTAGATGTAGATAAACCTAAAGTTTTGCAAGCAGACGCTAAAGATTCAAATATACCTACATTTAAAACTTTTACAGATTTTCTGTTGTGTGCTACACGCCCTTGCATATTAACAGAATGAAGTTTTTTTGCTCGTGTTTGTAGTTCAGAACACAAAACATTAAACTCATTCAGTTTATTTCTACGTAAGTAATCTCGTTTTATTAACTTACGTAAGCCACTTGAGTCTGAATAACCATACTCACTACTTACTGTTAACCAGTTGCTGCTTGGGTCAGTTAATAACTTTTGCACAATATTATCAATTTGAGTGTAGTCCATAGTGGTTGGTGTTTTAGTTAAACCTGATGTAAAAGCATGACGTATGTTTTCATAACCATGTACCCATTCTAAGTTGCTTAATTGATTATTTGTTTTGTCACCGTCTATATGGTTTATTTCTCGTTTATTTTCAGGATTAGGCAAAAAAGTATTAGCCAGTAGCCTATGTACAGGCACACAAATTCTACCGCGTGTATCGTGTAATAAAGTATAGGCAGGGTAGCCTATAGTCATTATATGTGGTTTTAAGTATTTGTTACGTATAGTAGAGTAAACCCTACCATTAGTATCAATTAAGTAATTAGAGTAATTTGGAATAGGTGTCATAATAGTCCTCTATTTTCATTTGTGTACCGTTAGGGGTTTCAACTACAGTGCCTTGAAGTATAGCATAGACAACGCCATTGATGTCCACTTTAAATGTCCTTAAAGAATCTGTCGGAGGTATAAGTTGAATCTCAGGAAATTTAGGTTTCCAGTAGTGATATGCGTTGTATGCGTGGCTATCATAACCATCAACGTAAACTGCTAACTTAGCAGAATCTTTAGTGAGTAAAGCGTCTATACGTGCCTCTAGTGCGTTAAAATCTGCACCTGCAAATATCCACCCTTTACTTGGTTTAAAACAAGATTTAATTAACTTACCATACTCACTACCACTAGGTATATTTTGTAGATTAGGGTCTGATGAAGATAATCTACCCGATACAGTACCTCCTAAGTTAAAGCTACCATGTAAATAAGCATGACCATCTTCTTTAACAACTGCTTGTTCAAAAGCAGGTATAAAGCTAGTCAATATCTTATCTACTTTACTTAAACCAATAAGCGCATTGATTACATCTTTGTATTCTTGGTTTGAAGTATGATTAATAAGCTTTTCTAATGTATCACCCCCAGTAGCAGGATTACCTGTTTTGGTTATATCCAATATAGGTAAGCCCATAGTTTCATAAAGCAGTTCAGTTAATTGGTTTGGGCTATTTGGATTAAACTTAAAATTAGCTACTTTATCCATACCATGCTGTTTGGTTTTAAGCTTGGCATTGATAGCCGTTAAAGCTAATAGTTTTAATCTATACTCACAGTTAGCTACCACACTAGATTTAGCAATAGTATCTAAGTGTTTAGCTTGAATGACTAATAACTCTTGTTTAACTTCTGCTACACGTTTTAAACATATAGGCATACCTACTAATTCCATTTGAATGATTACCTTTAAGCTAGGTAACATAATGGTTTCGTAGATGTTTAATTGATTGTCTTGAAGCATTACAGGGTAATATTTTTCATAGACAAACCAAGTAGTTAAACAGTCTGTTAAGTTATATCTAAGCAAGTCTTGTGCTTTGATTAATCTAATATCTTTAATATCAGATTGAGCATAGTTACCTGCATATTCATGTCCTAAGTCTTTTAGACTTAAAGACAATTCTGCTGTAGTGTTTAAAGCCAAGTAAGCAATAATCTTAGTATCATCAATATGACGACACATGACTTCTAAACCATATAACATACCTTGATAGTCTTGTTTGGATTTCATAAACAAGTTTAAGATTAGAACTTTAATATCGAAAGTAGCATTATGAAATTTAAGATTACCTTTGTAGTTTATAAAGAAATCTGTTAACAAGAACTTAAGTTTCTTATCATTTATTTGCCTACCATAACAAGGTTCATTTGGTTGTTGCTTTATATAATCAACTAAGAATGCACCCCCACAATTCTTATTCCAAGCAAAGCTAATAGAGCCTATACCTGCTTTAAATAGCTTTAAGCTAAAGGTTTCTATGTCACAAGTAAGAGAAGGGTATTGATGTAACTTAGTTAAGAATGCAGCTATTTCTGTGTAAGTTTGAGGGTATTCTTCTTGCTGAATAATATTCAAACCAAGAGCTTGATAATTATTATTTACTACTGAAGCCAGTGTAGCTAAGGATAAATCAAGCTTAGGTGCTTGGTTTGGGTTGTAAAGTAATCCTTGATAATTTAAACCAAGTACAACTTGTATATAGTTGTATGGGTTAATAGCACAAGGAAACACATAACCTATATGTGCATCAGCCTTACGTTGTTTAGCTAAGGTTTTGAAGTATTCTGCATCAGCTACATAAATATATTTAATACCTATCTTTTGAAGTGCAGGCATTAGTTTATTTAGTTCTTGCGTGATATGTTTAGCACTTACTTTTTTCTTATCATATGATAAATCAAAAGCAATAAGCTTATCTTTAGCTACACCCAATGAAGCTAAGGGTTCTACATAATATGTAATTAACTTAGCTGCATCAAAGTGACTATCTTTAATTAAAATAGCTACTTCATAAGATTTTTGTTCTGGTGCAAATATAAAGTGTTTCATTGACTATTCAACCATGTTTAACATTAATCTTGTCATTAAAAGTTCATAACCTTCTTGGTTTATAAGCATTAGATTTTTATCTAAATTGCTTATAGTTTCTTCTTGACCACAATCAAGAATACCCTCTTGACGTAATACAGGATGTAAAGCAGAAGGTAAGTAACTATACAAATACCTGCTTTTACTTACTTGGTTTAGTACTGCTTGTAGGTAACTACTTACTTTTAGCTTTTCTACTTCAAGTTGTTCTGATTGTTTTAAGTAGTCATACATATATGGGTATAAGTTTTCATCTAAGTGTTTAATGTTTGTAGTAGCCCAATCAAAAGCATAGTAAATTTTACCTTTATATCTAAAACTACCTTGAGTAATTGTAAAGCTTGCTTGATGAGAGTGTATTTGTTGTAGTAATTCTTTTAACTTTATTTCTGTTTTTTCATAAACAAAGTTAAGCAGTGCTTGTAATAGGTGGTACTTGTTTAGCATGATTACGCCTCATAAGTTCAATAGTATCTTCATTACGTTTTTTAATGAAACAGCTTGAATGTGTTGTAAATAAAGCGGTAAAGTGCGAAGCAGGTAATCCATACTGCTTAGCTCTTTCATTCGCTGAAGGTATTAAGATAATTTCTTGACTGCAGATAGAGCATTTCATGCTATATCTCCTGTAAGGATTATTTGTTCTTTAGCTCTACTAAAAGCTACATATAAAGACCTTGCTAAAGCTACTTTGTCTTTCATGCCTTTAAAGTCATTCAAATCAACATATACCCTATCAAACGTACTTCCTTGAGATTTATTAACAGTACAGGCATAAGTAGGTCTTAAATCTACCCAGTTGTTCATAATCTCTTTAACAACATTAGTTTCTTGATTGGCAATAGCTTCTTCACGTTTCTTTTTAATATGACTAACTTTATTAGGCATAAATACATAGTATTGCTTTGCCCCAGTGTCAACTAAATACTCTGTACCTAATACACCATATTTAGTAATGTTTTTATAAACTTTTTTTATCTCTACTTCTTGGTCTGTTTTAATACCCTCTACAGCATGGTTATTAAGTACAATATCTCCAAACATATATTCACTTCTTTGGTTTGCTAAAGTGAATATATGTTTATTGTATTTATTAACTGTTCTGTTATATCTACAGACAATTTTAGACATGGACGAATGCCAAGTAGAATCAGTAAATTCTTTTTCTAAGGCATCATTAAATGCTTGCTTATCAAGCCAAGTAATAGCACTAGATAATTTAAGTCTAGGGAAAATGTCAGTAGTACCTAAGATATAATCTCTAAAACTATTTAAAGCTTGTATAAGAGGGTTGTTTGCTTTCTGGCGTACTACTTCAGTCATATTGAATGTAGTATAGCCTTGCATGAATACAGGGCTATGGTTAAGTCCTACAGGTGTACCTTGAGCCTTATCCCCCATAAAGATAACTTTACATCTAGGGGTAAGATTATGAATGTAGTTCAGTAAGTCATAATCTATGTAACTAGCTTCATCTACAACAATAACTAATTTATCAATGTCTCTATTAATTATTTTAGATGGCATTAGTTTGAAGTCTCCTGTTTGGTAGTCAGCCACTAACCGTAAGCCAAGTAAAGAATGAATAGTCTCTGATTGGTGCTTTGTAGCCAATCTAAGGCTATTAACAGCTTTATTTGTGGTAGCTGTATATACCCAAGAAAAGTCATCTACGTCATTACCTGTTATTTGCAGCATTTGTTTAATGTGTGTAAAGTTTTTTTCTACATGGTTTAGCAGAGTAGTTTTACCTACACCTGCTGCACCAAGTAATACAAAATATTTTTCACTAGACATTAAAAATTGATTAAGAGCTTCTGTAGCAAGCTCTTGGCATTTAGTAAGTTGCATTAAATAAGTCCTTACTTACGTAAGTAAGTATTAAAGAGTGATATGAATAGCTTTACCAAAAGGAGGGATAAAGGAATCATTGTTGTAGATAACCCATACAACAGGTCTTTTAGGGTTAGTTAAACGGTGTTTATTAAAGTAACCATCAGTAAGCATAATTAAAGCCATAGCATCATTTTTGATAAACTCTTGCATAGCTACTTCAGGATTAGTACCACCACCACCTGAGAAGGGTAGTTTAAGTAATCCTTTAAGGGACTTAACAACAGCATTACCTTGTAGTGCATGGTCAAATTGATATACACCAATACTGCTTGGCTTAAGCATTCTTAGTACTGCATATACTTCAGAGATGAATTGATTAAATTGCTCTTCATCAATACTACCTGATGTATCAATAGCAAAGTCTATACGACCTAATGCTTCACTACGTAGCTTAGGCATATACAAAGGTAAATACTTTTTGTTAGGTCTTTGCCATGAATAATCACTGGTAGTTAAAGACTTAAAGAATCTACTTAATACTACTTTCCAGTTTACTTTTGGCTTAGATATGTCTTTAAGCATACGCTGAATAAACTCAGGAACACTACCTGCTTGATTACTCATTTCAGCTAACATAGCAGCTTGAGTAATCTTAGACATAACTTCTTGTTCCATCTTAGCCATGACTTCTTCAGTAGGTGTATTGTTACTACCATCTGGATTAGGTATTAAATCAGGCATAGGACATTCAATTTCTTGGTTTTCTTCTAAGAGTATTTTATATACTTCTTCAGCAGACATACCGTTAAATTTTGAATCATATAGTCCTTCATTTTTACCTGTAGGCATTTTATACCCACGTTTAATTAATTCATCATTAACAACGTAATCAATAGCTAATTGCCATATTTTTAAGTTTTTACCCACATGACGTACAGTGTGTAAATAAGCTACGTGTAATGTTTCATGTAGTAGCAAAAACAATCTTTCTTCTTTATTTAAACCAAGAAAGAAATCAGGATTAACATATAAATTAATACCATCTACACCTAATGTAGGAATATCTTTAGTAATCTTGGTTTGTAAACTACAACATAAGGTACTAAAGAATACACTGTCTGGTTTAGTCATCATTTCAATTTTGGTTTTAGATAATGCAGTTTGAATATCTGCATTTTTATTTGCAGCAGTCATAATAATTACTCAATAAGTTTAAGAAGTTGGTAGGCATAGAATCTTTCTAATTGGTTTTCCCAATCAATAGGAATATCATCATCACTTGTTTTGAAAATTAACTCAATTTTATGTGAGTAAAATCGGTATGCTGTATTTTTAATATTAGTGCTAGTGAAAGGGTAATCTTCTATTATGGGTATACCCCTAAACATTGATAAACTTTCGTGTTCAGCAGCACTTAAGTCAGTAATAGCATACTTAAGACTAAGTGTTATAGTGTGTTCGTTACTATCTACTCTAAAATATCCTTTATTTATACGGCTTTTACCTGTTACCCATTGTTCATTAAGCCAAAGCAATAAAGCCTCTGCATGAAGCTTTAATAAGGTAATAGAGTACATACTATTGTCCTATTAGTTTTAGTAGCTTATAGGTTTGATAACGCTTATGTTGTGTTTTAAGCCAATAAGGTATTTGTGATTTTTTGATTATAATATCCACTTGAAAATTGTAGTCTTTGGTTAATCCATAACCTTTTGCATAAGCAGTAATAGCTTCTGGTATTGCACTAGCAACAGTCATAAAAGGTATGTTAAATTTATACCTTTCAAAAACATCAGAACCGTATTTATAAGAAGTATAGAATACAGTACAATTCTTATGCGTTATGTAATCAAACATAAAAACTGTATCTGCTTTTATATATTCATACATCAATTCTGTATGTTCAGGTAATACATACACTTTATAGATTTCCATACTACTCTCTTAAGTATAAGCACTTACTTAAGTGTTTAAGTAAGTGCTTTGTTTTAATTACTAAAGACTGTTTCTCCTGCTAGGGCAGCATAAGCAATCATATCTAAAGCACTGTCTTTATGTGGTTTATCTGCACCACGTTTCATCTTTAATAAAACCATAAAGTTCCAACCTTGTTGTTCTGTTAGGTTAGTACCATAGATTGTATTAAAACTTTTAACGACAGCAGACATACTACGTTCTTTATTAGCACCACTACTATCATACTGTTTACCACGTTCTGTTAAGGTATCAGCAGATAGCTGTAATAGCTGTGCAGCATCTAACGTAATAGGTTGTACAGGTTCGGGTGCAGTAGTTGTTTTATAGTTATCAAGTTCATCACGATACAAGTCACAAGCTTCAGTGAGTTCTTTATTACTTTCTTGTAGTATCTTGATTTTGATACCAACCTCCTTGAGTTGATTCTTTAACGACTCTACTAATTGATTTAATTTTTCGTTATCTAGTAACAATTCTTCTGTAGTAAACATTTTAGTGTCCTCAGTTAAATTAAAGGGTTATAGATTTCCGCAATCTATGCTAAGGCACACTTCGCCACGTTCACCAACTGCGGGAGCAGTGCTGTTAATCAAAGCAGTATTTAGTTCTGCTATGCGGTTATGAGCTAGTGTTAATTTATGGTTTAGTGCATGAATAGTCCGCATAGCTTGCTCTAAAGCAAGTGTTAGTTCTATATTCTCTTCAATATATTGTTCAGACCTGGTTTGATTCATCTTAATTACTCCAAAGTAATTGGTAAGCTAAGTATTTAAAATTGTTTAAATTTTTCTTTAATGGTTGTATTGTTGTGTGTAGTAGTGTGTTTACATAATATCTAATTTGATAATCAGACACGGAATAGTTTACGCACTCACTTACATAATTAGCCATGTGCTTATATGTGATTTTAGGGCTATGTAATCCAATCCAAAGTAGGGTAGCTATTTCTTCTTTCTTGGTTTCATTAATACGTTTAAAAGTTACTGCATATTCTTTAGCTAAAGAGTTTAAACCTTTTAAAGATATGCCTAGCTTAGCTGCTGCATGAGTAGGTAATAGATGACTTACTTTTAATAAATCAGATTTAGTAATACCTTTAGTTTTTACTCTTAAAGGTTTATTTAAAGCTTCTTTTAACGGCATTATTGTCATTCTAGCCTCTAAAGTAGATAAACCTATACCATGAGTTTCAGCTTGTATTCTTAACGGTTTTGAATAGCGTATTGATATTTTTTTATTTACTGGTTTAGCTAAAGCTTCTTCTAAAGACATTGTTTGTAGTCTTTTAGCTAATGTAGGTAAAGACATATTATTTTCTTGGGCTATTACTTTTAAAGGTTTGCCGTATTTAGTTTTATTCATAATTTAAACCAATAAAAAAGGAGAGCATAAGCTCTCCATATAGTTAATGACTCTTAGTTTGCTTTGCCAAAATAAGGATTAGTATTTTTGTTGTAGTTAATTGTAATATTAGGGTATTTAGTAGTCTGAGTAACTTCAATACCGCACAATTTAAGTATTTCTAATGCAGCTTTGATTTTTGGTTTGTACTCAATATCCACAGGGTCTATTTGTAATCCTGATACGCGATGCCTACAACAAGACTCTAGGTCATGGATTGCTTGCCATATAGCATAATCAATAATAGTTTGATTCATAAATCACCTGTTAAATGCTTACTTAATTAAGTAAGCATTACTAAAAATTGTTTAGTTTAAATCCTCATTTTTTATGAATTTGCCATCAATCATTTGACCTTTTCGGTCTTTGATTTCAATGTATGAAGCCAAGACACAATCAAATAGAGGCAACTCTAGTTTTTGTTTAGCAATATCTGCTAGGGTCTCTAGGATAGCTCTGAGAGTGCTACCTTTACAGTTAAAATCACCTAATAAATCGTAGGCTAAAATCAATAAACGAGATACCGCTATAGGCAAACTAGCAAATAAAATAATATTAGATTCAGGCAGAAGTAAGTTAGGTCTGTTAGGACTTAAACGAACCATATGCACTAATACTACTACCATATCACCTAAAGCATCTTTAATTAATTCTGGTTTATTTTTATTTAAACCAAGCACTAATTCACCAAATTCCTCTACAAGCTTCATCCACTGTCCTGTATAGGTAGCACCGCCTTCACCATAGAAGTTACGGTCAGTACCCCATTGTTCAATAGCAGCCTGTAATTCTTGCCAGTTAGTAGGTAAGTTATTTGTCATTGAGATTTCCTCTTTGGTCTCTTAAAATTAATCTTTGAGATTATTTGCTGTAGCTCTAGCTTTATACTCATCCCATCTTTTCCAACCAGTTTTTGTCTCAGGTTTTAAATTGTTGTAGGGCGTTACGCCTTACGCGGTTTAGTTAGGTTTTAACAACCCAAACAAATTCATCTATTTCATCGTTTACAACACGCTCGCGCTCAATAGTAAAAACAGTTTTCTTTTTCTCACCCCAACCTAAAAAACGCTCCACTATTTCAATTTTTTCATAATCAGCATCTTCGGCATGAAAAGAAATTGAATCGTGCGAAACATCTAGCTCAGTAATCTTAGCTTTTGCTTCATCAAAAGATAGAAATAATCCTAAGATTTGGTAATACTCCTCATTTGAAGTATCTATCACCTCATACACTTTTGTTAAACCTAACTTTTCATTTAAGTCAGATGCAACCCCAAGCGGTTGCTGTGTTTTTTCGTCTGTCATATAATCACCATCTCTAATCAAATTTTGTTGTGGGGCTGCACGGCTTAATGCAGGTAGTTATGCGTCTAATTAATATATCTTTAATAAGTTAAGCATTCGCAATCTTTCAGTTACCGCAAAAATTGGAACTTCAAATACTCTTGATAACTTCAAGATTATTTCGTCCTCGCTATTTGTTTTCTTTTTGATTTTTTCAAATTCTAAACTAAATAACGGCTCAGGCATAAGTAAGCATAATGCAAATATATTTGCTTCTATTTCTTGTTTTGGTGTTGCTAGTGTTGTTGTGTTCACGGTCATATCTACCTCTTATTAAAATCCGCATAACTCTATATTCAAGCGGATAAAACCCTAAACGATTACAGTGTAAATCACCTGTTTTTGTGGGTTTTACCGCTTAATATGTTGTTATAACCCATTCACTAGTACAAGTTTTCACTAAACAATGTGCCACCATCAATAGTGTCACCACCAACTCTCCGCTTGATTTGCCCTGCGGCTTCTGCCACTTTCCAAGCCTCTGTGCGGCTCAAAAAACTTCCTTTGTTATCCAAAAAGCCTTCTTCTTGAATATCATCCCAATGCCAAAGACCTATCTCAGATATTTGGTTATTCATGTGTTCATCACCATGCCTAACGCCAACAATTATTTTATTTTCGCTGCAATTTCGCACAGCGGCACAAACAATAACTCTTTGCATAAATACCTCTTATCGGTTATAACTCACGCTTTAACAGTGACACCACCCCAGCCACTGTCTAAGATTAAAAAACGCTTAACTACTCATCGAATAATTAAGCGTTTTTGCCCTGAAATCAGGGCTTGCTTGCTACCATCTTGCAAGTTTCGTTTTTATTCATTTTTCTAGCTTGGTCACAGCGATAGTTATAATCGTCTGTGCCAGCC
>ERZ650311.1279-NODE-1279-length-12787-cov-4.478637_pt1 | contig 12787 bp, 12 predicted proteins | sample MGYA00376247_ERZ650311 | MGnify/ENA primary metagenome ERZ650311 (study PRJEB26733, sample SAMN07839324) | wastewater metagenome | biome: small river; feature: stream; material: water | place: USA: North Carolina | collected 2016-07-28 ... | reverse complement strand
TCGGCGAGCGCTTCCTCGGAACCGTCGTCAAGCTGGCTGCGTTCGGTGCATTCGTTTCGCTGCTGCCTGGCAAGGACGGCCTGCTGCACATCTCAGAGCTCAAGCACCTGAATGGCGGCAAGCGCGTCGAGAACGTCGAAGACGTGCTCGAGGTTGGCCAGAAGCTGCAGGTCGAGATCACCAAGATCGATGACCGCGGCAAGCTCTCGCTCGCTCCTGTTCGCGAAGGCGAAGAGGTCGGCGGCGAAGAGTCTGACGAAGAGTAACTAGAAGTAAGCAGGAAGTCTTGACCGAAATCTTTTTCCCACTCGATCAGGACGACCTCTCGTTCACCGCTTCGGGAGGCACTACGGTTCGCCGCAGTGTCCTTCCGAGCGGTGTTCGCGTTTTAACCGAGTCTGTGCCAGGTGCGCAGAGCGCATCCGTCGCTTTCTCGGTTGCGGTCGGCTCGCGAGACGAGCAAAACGGCCACTTCGGCTCGACACACTTTCTTGAGCACCTGCTGTTCAAGGGCACCAAGCGCCGCACCGCGCTAGACATCGCCATCGCGTTCGACTCGGTCGGTGGCTCGTCGAACGCATCCACCGGAAAAGAGCACACCAGCTATTACGCCCGAGTGCAGGATGCGGCCCTGCCGCTGGCGATCGACGTAATCGGCGACATGCTTACCAGCTCGCTGATTGACCCGGTTGAGTTTGAGAACGAGCGAACCGTGATCCTCGAAGAGCTCGCGATGAATGACGATGATCCTCAGGATGTCGCTCACGAAGCCTTTGCCGAAGCTGTGCTCGGCACTCACGAACTTGGCCGTCCCATCGGTGGCACTAACGAGACCATCACCGCCGTTTCGCGAGAGGCGGTCTGGGAGCACTACCAGGCAAACTACCGGCCGCAAGACCTAGTCGTCACCGCAGCTGGTGGAGTGCACCACGACGAGGTCATCAGACTGGTCGAGCAAGCTCTAACCACCGCCGGCTGGGATTTGAGCCTCAAGGCGTCCCCGGCCCCGAGACGCACGCAAGAGCAGGCGCTAATCGAGAGTGACACCTCGCTAAAGGTAATCCACCGCCCGATTCAGCAAACCAACGTTCTGATCGGCTGCCAGGGGCTCATCGCAAATGACTCAAGGCGCTGGGCACTCAGTGTTCTAAACACCGTCCTCGGTGGCGGTATGAGTTCTCGCCTGTTTCAAGAAATCCGCGAGAAGCGCGGGCTCGCCTACAGCGTTTACTCGTTCAATCAGGGCTACTCTGACGGTGCCTACTTCGGGCTGTACGCTGGCTGTTCACCGGCAAAGACCACCGAGGTCACCAGGCTGATGCTTATCGAGCTCGAGAAGCTGGCGAACGACGGCATCACAGAAGCCGAATTGAACCTGGCCAAAGGAAACATCAACGGCGGTCTGGCACTCAAGTTTGAGAGCACCCAAGCTCGAATGAGCCGATTGGTTGGCAGCGAATTGGTTGCGGGGGAGTTCTATGACCTCGATGCGCTGATTCACCAGTTCAATTCGGTTACTGGCGAGCAGGTGCGTGAATTGGCAGCAGAACTGCACTCAAGATCTCGCACCATCGTTGCAGTCGGTGACGTCACCGAAGCGGCTTTTGACGAGTTTCTGTAACCTTTACCCATGACCATTTCAGTTGCAGTCGTAGGCGCTTCGGGACGCATGGGAAAACTCGCGACCGAGCTGATTGACGCGGCGAGCGACCTACGTCTTCACGCCGCTCTCGACTCAAAGTCTGAACTCACCGAGATTCTCGGCGCTGACGTGGTGTTTGATGTGACTCGCCTCGACGTGAGCGAGACGGTGATCGACTTTGCAATCGCAAACGGCATCCCGGTGGTATCTGGAACCAGCGGTTGGAGCGAGTCCAAACTCAATGACCTCGAGTCCAAGCTCGTATCGGCGGGACATTCTGGCGCGGCAGTAACCGTAGTTCCGAACTTCTCTGTCGGTTCGATGCTGGCAACGCGCTTTGCGACCATTGCTGCAACCTTCTTCGACTCGATTGAGATCGTCGAGGCACACCACGCTGGCAAAGTTGATTCGCCCTCGGGTACCGCAATTCGCACCGCCGAACTGATTTCGAAGGCGCGACAGGATGCCGGCAGGCAGCAACCGCTAATCCCGGGTGTCGGGCAGACCGCACGCGGAGAGGTTGTCGCTGGCGTGCCGATTCATAGCCTGAGGCTTGCCGGAGTCAGTGCAAAGCAGGAAGTTCTGCTCGGAGGCTCGGATGAACTGCTGAGCATTCAACACGAGGTCACCTCGGTTCGTTCGTATTCGGCTGGAATCTTGGCCTCGATTCGCTTCGGAGCGAAGTCAAGCGGCCTGACCGTCGGTCTTGCCGCGGTCATGGGCGTCTAGGTGGCCCCGATGGGATTCACCGGAGCCAAACTCGGAGCGGTCGTCATGACCGGGCTCACGCTCACCTATGTGTTCCTGCTGGCCGACAAAGGGTTCGTTCTTCTGCAACAGGCAAGCCCGGTTGCCAAGGCCATGGGTGCTCTGGTGCTGTTTTTGCCGGTGCTTGCGATCTGGATGATTATTCGCGAGCTCAGGTTCGGGCTAAAGGTTGAGGCCATGGCTCAGCTGCTCGAACAGGCCGGTGGCTGGCCTGAACTGAGCTACGAGACGCGTCCAAGCGGTCGCCCCACCAAAGAATCTGCGGCCACAGTGTTCGAGAAAATTCGCGCCCAGACCGAGGCAAACCCCCATGACTGGACCAACTGGTTCAAGCTCGGGTTGGCTTACGACGCATCCGGCGACCGACCTAGAGCTCGCCGCTCGATGCGAAAAGCGCTAGCCCTTAAGGATGCCGGTTCGGCGCAGAAGTAGCCAGATCTGGCAGCCGAGGCAGTATGCGAACGCTGCGTTTAGGAACGCTGCGACAAAAGCGAAGCCCGCGAACAGGGCCACTCCGTACTCGAAACCGAAGGCCGAAGTAACCAAACCGAGCGAGGCAACGAAAAAGCCGACGCCCTGAGCAAACTGTGGTGGGCGAGGGTCCTCGAGTTCCTTTGGTGCAGCCAGACGCGGACGCACGAACTTCTTGAAAAACAGGCCGTACGGGTGCTTCGAGTTTCCGTAAACCCAACCGACCAGGAATAGACCCGTGATCAGTGAGAGCAGAGCAAAGCCGGCGGTCTCGGTGTTCTTATCGAGGCCTAGGAAGACCGTGATCAGGAGCAGCACCGAGGTGATGGCGGCACCGAACCGTGGGCCGCGTGGATCGATTCCGGTTGGTTCGTTCTGGTTAGTCATTAGATTTCAAAGCTTCCTTGTTTGGCGAGTTCTTGCTGAATTACCTGGGGTTTTGTGCTTCCACCAATTCTCGACTTTATTCGACCCTTCGAATCGAGCACGAGTGTGGTGGGGGTTTGCAAAATCGAATACTTCTTCGCGAGTTCCAGCCGATTCGTGATGTCCACTTCAAGGTGCAGCACGCCCGGGTTTGACCGCTCGACTTCCTGAAGCAGCTTTGCGGTTTGAGCGCACGAACTGCAGAATTCCGAGCTGAACTGTACGAAGGTAGCCTGCCTGCCGAATTTCTTGGCGAGCGAACCGTTTTTGATCACCGCGAGTTCGGTCAGATCGACGATTCCGTCGCCGCTAACCTGCCTGGCGCGGCCGGTTCGAACCCGCCAAACCAGACCGGCAAGAGAAGCCAGAGCGATCAGCCCGATGACGATCGCAATGCGCTGTTCTGCAGACATGGCTCAACGATAGGTCAAGCCACCGCAAACCTGCCCTTTGTTTCGTTTTGTTGCGGGGTTCGGCGCACCAAAACGGCTAGTCTTTTGGGGTGTCAGAAATCAAATTTCGCAGTGATGTAACCGTCGAGCTCGTGCGTGCCAGCGCCGCCGACTCAGACGTGCTTTTTGCCGCCCGCGTATCGACCCAGGGCGAGCAGACCTTAGAGGCGGCTGCGGCCCAGACCTCAGCTGCAGAGGATGAAAAGCGCAACAAGGGTTTGATCAACTACCTGATGCGTGACCGTCACGGCAGCCCGTTCGAGCACAACTCGATGACCTTCTATGTGCAGGCGCCAATCTTCGTGTTCCGCGAATTCATGCGTCACCGCATCGCTTCGTACAACGAGGAATCGGGTCGTTACAAGGAGCTCAGCCCAACCTTCTATGTTCCGGGCGATGACCGCAACCTGGTTCAGGTGGGCAAGGCTGGCCACTACGAATTTCTGCCAGGTTCGGCAGAGCAGATCGAACTCGTCCAGCGCGAGTCCCAGCAGGCTTCGATTGCCGCATACGAGTCATACCAGCGAATGCTGGATGCCGGCGTGGCCCGAGAGGTTGCTCGCATCGTGCTGCCACTCAACATCTACTCGAGCATGTACGTGACCATGAACGCACGCGCTCTGATGAACTTCTTGAGCCTGCGCACCAAGCGTGAGGGAACCCACTTCCCATCGTTCCCGCAGCGCGAAATCGAGATGTGCGCCGAGAAGATGGAAGACTTCTGGGCCGAATTGATGCCTTACACCTATGAGGCCTTCAACCAGCACGGACGCGTTGCTCCATAGTCCCGAGCTGAATCGCGCAGGTGTGGTCAAATCGCCACTCCGCTAGTGTTGTAGCCATGTCACACAACCACAAGGATCTTTTTGGCCAGGTTCTGGTAGCCCTGGTCACTCCGATGAACGCCGATGGCGAAGTCGATTGGGATGCGACCGAGAAGCACATCGACTATGTCATCTCGAACGGCGCTGACGGAGTCGTCGTAACCGGCACCACCGGCGAGACCAGCACGCTTACCGATGCCGAGAAGATCAAGTTGGTTCAGGTTGGCAAGTCGGTATCCTCGGGTCGCGCAAAGATCATCACCGGCGGTGGTTCAAATGAAACCGCTCACGCGATGCAGCTTTACAAGGCCAGCGAGAAGGCCGGAGCCGACGGCGTAATGATCGTCACCCCTTACTACAACAAGCCAACCCAGGCCGGTGTGCTGACCCACTTCAGGCTTATCGCGGATGCGACTGACCTGCCTGTGATCCTCTACGACATCCCTGGTCGTGCCGGCATCCCGATTGCCCACGACACGTTCTTGCGTGCAGCAAAGCATCCCAACATCATCGCGGTGAAGGATGCCAAGGGCGACTTCGCCCAGGCCTCACGAATCATGAACGAGACCGACCTGCTGTATTTCTCGGGCGATGACTCAAACGTTCTGCCACACATGGCGATTGGTGCGACCGGCTTGATCGGCGTTACCGCAAACATCGCACCGGCGGCCTATCGCGAAATGATTGACGCCACCAACAGAAACGACTTCCACCACGCACTCAAGGTGCACAACGCACTCGAGCCGCTGCAGCGCGCAGCAATGACTCACGTGCCTGGCACCGTGGCTGCAAAGTACATCCTGCACGGCTTGGGCAAAATCAACAGCCCACGAGTTCGACTGCCGCTGGTTGGTCCGGAAGACCACGAAGCCGCGAAGATCGAGCAGGACATCGACAAGGTTGGTCCAATCCCGGGCCTGAGCTTTGAAAACTTCAGACCAGACCGCAATGCAGCCGCAGGTGGCGCGCTGCCAAAGGTGGCTGGCACAACCCGCTAGAGAAGCGAGATAAGAGGGCTACCTTTGGTAAGAACCCTGCCTGAACCACCGGCCCTGAAGCCGGGAGTTTTGCGAATCATTCCACTTGGTGGAATCGGTGAAATCGGTCGAAACATGACCGTTTTCGAGATCAACAAAAAGCTGCTGATCGTTGACTGCGGAGTGCTTTTTCCTGAGGAGCACCAGCCCGGCGTTGACGTTATCCTGCCCGATTTTGGCTACCTAAAAGACCGCATGGATGACGTTTTGGCGATCGTTCTGACTCACGGTCACGAGGATCACATCGGTGGCGTGCCGTATCTGCTTCGCATGCGCGAAGATGTGCCGCTGGTGGGCTCGGGTCTGACTCTGGCCCTGGTTGAGGCCAAGCTCAAAGAACACCGCATCGAGCCATACTCGATGGTGGTTCGAGAGGGTCAGCGCGAGCGCATTGGTGATTTTGACCTCGAGTTTGTTGCAGTGAACCATTCGATTCCGGATGCCCTTGCGGTGTTGATTCGCACCGAGGCCGGGTCGGTGTTGCACACCGGAGACTTCAAGATGGATCAGCTGCCGCTCGATGGCCGCCTGACCGACCTGCGAACCTTTGCGAAAATCGGCGAAGAGGGCCTTGACCTGTTCCTATCTGACTCGACCAACGCCGATGTGCCTGGATTTACCCCACTCGAGAAGGACATTGGTCCGGTTCTCGAGAACATCATTGCGAGGACTCCGCGCCGAGTTATCGTGGCCAGTTTCTCAAGCCACGTGCACCGAGTTCAGCAGGTGGTTGATGCAGCGGTCGCTAACGGCCGCAAAGTGGCACTGGTTGGCCGCTCGATGGTGCGCAACATGCAGATCGCATCCGAACTCGGTTATCTGAAGGTTCCTGAGGGTGTTCTAATCGATTCCAAGCATGCCGGCGACATACCCGAAAACCAGTTGGTTTACATGTCAACCGGCTCGCAGGGCGAACCGATGGCGGTGCTCGCTCGAATGGCGAATCTCGAGCACGAGATTGAGCTCGGTCAGGGCGACACCGTGATTTTGGCCAGCTCGCTGATCCCCGGCAACGAGAACGCGGTTTACCGCGTAATCGATGGCCTCACCAAGCTTGGGGCAAACGTGGTGCACAAGGGCAATGCCAAGGTGCACGTATCAGGTCACGCGGCCGCTGGCGAACTGCTTTACTGCTACAACATCCTCAAGCCGCGAAACGTGATGCCGGTGCACGGCGAGTACCGACACCTGATCGCGAACGGCAAGCTGGCCGAGCAGACCGGCGTTCCTGCGGAGCGCATCCTGATTACAGAAGACGGTTGGGTCGTTGACCTCGAACAGGGAATCGCCAATGTTGTCGGCGAGGTCGAGTGCGGGATGCTGTACGTCGATGGTCGCACCGTGGGCAAGATCACCGAGGATGACCTCAAGGACCGCCGAGTTCTCGCCGCTGAGGGGTTCATCTCGATATTCTGCGTGGTTGATGAGAACGGGCGAATTCAGGTTGGTCCCGAGATTAGGGCTCGAGCATTTGCTGAGGAGGACCACGTCTTTGACGACGTGAAGCCCCTGATCGAACGCGCCATGGCAGAAGCTGCCGGCGAGGGAGTCACCGACACCTATGCCCTGCAGCAGGTTATTCGCCGCACCATCGGCACCTGGGTAAACAAGGCTCATCGTCGTCGCCCGATGATCATTCCGGTGGTCGTCAAGGGGTAGCCTTCGCTATCCAATTGCGTGATCGAGGCCAGAGGCGAGGCGCTCGTCGCTCAGAGTGCCTGCGGCACTTTGTCGGTCGTCGCTGTTAGTTTTGAAGCCATGGCCGCTCGCAGACCAGCCCCGCGCAAGCCAGCTTCAAAGGCAACTGGCGCACGTTCGCGCACCCGCTCAAATTCGGCAAAGCCGGCCGCGACCACCAGGGTGCCAACCCAGCGAGCTCCGCGCGAAGCTGGCGGTCAAAACTTGCTGGTTCGCATCTACATGTTTTTTGCCCACGCAGTGGGCGCTGGCGCCCGTGCGCTTAGCCCAGACAAAATCGCACCCGAGGATCGCCGCGATGGCATGCCATTCGCGCTGTTCCTGGCCGGAATCCTCGGCGTCGTATTCGGTTGGTTCCTGATCCGTGAGGACTTCGCGGTCTGGCTTCACCAGCACTCATTCGGCTTGCTGTTTGGCCAGATGGCGTTTGCCCTGCCGCTGTTCATGATCGTGTTCGCCATCTTCCTGATGCGCAACCCGTCGAGCACGCGTGAGAACGGCCGCATTGGTTTCGGTCTGTTCCTATTTGTGGTCTCGATCAGCGGTGTTTTCGAGGGTGGCTACGTGTTGGCAAACCCGGCCGCGCCAATTGAGCCTTCGGTCGCTCAGCCAGAGGGGCTCTCGGCGGCCGGCGGTCTGTTCGGCTGGCTGATCACGGTTCCGATTCTCAGCATTGGCGGGCCTTTCGTGGGCTGGTTCGCGATTCTGTTCTCGCTCTTGCTTGCCTTTGGCTCGCTGCTGGTAATGACCAAGACTGCGCCGAATCGCATCCCCGAACGTCTGCGTGAGGCCTACGTTTACCTCTTTGGTGACAGCAAAGCAGAGGGCCCTGAGCTTGACGAAGAACTCGATGACGAGATTCCGGATGCCTTCGACGGAACCAAGGTTCCGTGGTGGCGTCGAGCCAAGTCAGACGGCGAGAAGAGCTTTGATACCCCGGTAATCACCGAAGAGCGAGAACCGCTCAACGATGATGACGTGGATGCGATTTTCGGAATCGAATCGCTGCCCGCTAACGAAGAGGTACTTGCGCCTCAACCAGAGGACTCTGGCCTGAAGACAGAGCCGATTGGCCTCGTTCCTGAGCAATCGGTCGATGATTCTGCTGCCGGTGCGTCAAGCTCCGTTCCTGTCGGTGGCGCAAATGGCTTGCCAGAGACCGGAGCGATTTCTGTTCCCGCTGCTCCGGCAAAGCGCCAGCGACCATACGTGCTTCCAAACATGGGCCTTTTGGCTCCTGGCACTCCACCAAAGGCCAAGTCGGCAGCCAACGAGCAACTCGTGCAGGCCATCAACGCGGTATTCAAGGAATTCGGCGTTGAGGCGGCCGTGGTTGGCTTCCAGCGTGGGCCGACGGTTACGCGCTACGAGGTCGAACTTGCGCCCGGCGTAAAGGTTGAAGCGGTAACCCGACTGGCCAACAACATCTCATACGCAGTGGCCAGCAATGAGGTTCGTCTGCTTGCGCCGATTCCGGGCAAGAGTCTGATCGGCATCGAGATTCCAAACACCGACCGCGAGACAGTTTCGCTCGGTGATGTGCTGCGCAGCGAGGTTGCTACCAAGAGCCTGCACCCACTGACCATCGGCATCGGAAAAGATGTCGAGGGCGGTTTTGTGATTGCCAACCTCGCGAAGATGCCGCACCTGTTGGTTGCTGGTGCGACCGGTGCCGGAAAGTCATCCTTCGTAAACTCAATGATCACTTCGATCCTGATGCGCGCCAAGCCCGCCGAAGTTCGTATGGTTCTGATCGACCCTAAGCGCGTCGAGCTGGCCGCATACCAGGGCGTGCCGCACCTGATCACCCCGATTATCACCAACGCTAAGAAGGCTGCCGAGGCGCTGCAGTGGGTCGTCAAAGAGATGGACATGCGCTATGACGATCTCGCATCCTTTGGCTTCAAGCACATTGATGACTTCAATCGCGCGGTGGTGGCCGGCGAGGTAAAGGTGCCAGAGGGCAGCCAGCGCAAGTTGATGCCGTATCCGTACCTGTTGGTGGTCGTGGATGAGCTTGCCGACCTGATGATCGTCGCCCCTCGAGATGTTGAAGACTCAATCGTTCGAATCACCCAGTTGGCTCGAGCCTCGGGTATTCACCTGGTACTGGCCACCCAGCGCCCGTCGGTCGATGTCGTTACCGGTCTGATCAAGGCCAACGTGCCAAGCCGCCTGGCTTTCTCGGTGACCTCGCTGACTGACTCGCGAGTGATCCTGGATCAACCCGGTGCCGAAAAGCTGATTGGTCAAGGAGACGCGCTGTTCTCGCCGATGGGAACCAACAAGCCGATGCGTGTTCAGGGTGCTTGGTTGGCCGAGTCCGAACTTCACCAGATTGTCGAGCACGTCAAGGCGCAGATGGAACCCGAGTACCGCCAAGACGTCGATGAACCAGTCGTCAAAGCAGTCGTGGATGCCGATATCGGCGACGACCTTGAGGTGTTGCTTCAGGCCGCTGAACTAATCGTCAACAGCCAGTTCGGTTCGACTTCGATGCTTCAGCGCAAACTTCGTGTCGGATTTGCCAAGGCTGGTCGCCTGATGGACCTGCTTGAGTCGCGCAACGTGGTCGGCCCGAGCGAAGGATCCAAGGCCCGTGAGGTTTTGGTTCGCCCGGATGAACTACCGGCACTGTTGGCCAGACTTCGCGGCGAGCCCGGCGCGATAGTTACACCTGCGGTTTCGGCCGCGGCCGCCGAACTGGACGAGCCGCTAGCGACCGCCGATGACCAGCTGGCAGCAGGATCGTTTGAGGACTTTGTTCCGCGCGAGAATGTCGATAAGTCGATGCTCACCGGGTACGAAGACGATGACGACGAAGATGCCTGGAAGCTTACGGGCCGAGACTAACCGTGCGCTCGATTCGCGGGCTAGACGCCCTAAACCTGCCCAACCTCATCACGATGGCACGCATCCTGCTGGTGCCGGTCGTGATCTGGTTGCTGCTCGCCGCAAGCGACTCCTCGGGTCAGTTAGCCGATGTCCTCGGTCCAGAGTTGCTGCGCTGGCTAGCGACGGCTGCTTTCGTTCTTTCAATCGCGACCGACGGCGTTGACGGGGCAATCGCTCGACGACGCGGACTAATCACCAACCTTGGCAAGATTCTCGACCCGATTGCCGATAAGGCCCTTCTCGGTGGACTCCTGATTGTGCTGTCGATTCTGGGCCAGGTTCCATGGTGGGTCACCATTCTGATTCTGGTGCGCGAACTCGGTATCACCGTTTACCGCCTGATAGTTGCCAAGCGCAGAGTGCTGGCTGCATCCGGCGGAGGCAAGCTCAAGACCGTGTTTCAGAGCATCGCCATAGGAATGTTCATCTCGCCAATCGCCGACTACTGGATCGGTTTCCGGGTTCTCGAGAACGTCGTGCTGTATGTGGCTCTTGCTCTGACCCTGTGGTCGGGTTTCAGTTACGTGCTGGCCGAAGCCCGCCTTGTGCGCGAGAATCGCAGCCAAAAGTGACCTCATCCTCGGATTCGCAAGCGCGCCTAGCCGGTCAGGTGCTCGAACGAGCCAAACAACTCGGGCTGCAAATTTCGGTGGCCGAGTCACTTACTGGGGGAGCCCTCGCTTCTGCACTCGTTGATGTCCCCGGCGCATCCGCCGTTTTCAAGCTCGGTGTCGTCGCCTATTCCAATCAGGCCAAGCGCACCATTTTGGGTGTGCCAGGGCAACTGCTCCAGCTGCACGGAGCCGTGTCTGATGAGGTTGCTTGTTCGATGGCTGATTCGGCCTTGGGGCTTCTTCGTCGCGCCCAAGGGTCTGACACGACTGCCGCTGCCGAGTCTGCACCCTTTGCCGGTCTCGCGATCTCGACCACGGGTGTTGCCGGTCCAGATTCGCAGGATGCGTTGCCGCCGGGCACGGTCTTCATCGCTGCCGCACTGGATCTAGCCGGCGAGCGCAGGGTGGTGAGTCGCCGCCTGGGTCTCACTGGAGACCGAGATGCCATCAGGTTCCAGACAGTCAGCGCGGCCCTCGAATTGGCGCTCGAGACCCTTTCCTGAGCCAAGATTCAGGGAATTCTCAGCCAAGTCGGTTAGTTTTTGTCAGTGGCACCAAGTAAGTTAGTGTCATCAATCCAATGAAGGGAGGCCAAGATGGTTTTAGTCCGTCAAGAAATTGGTGATGTTCTGCGCGATTTTCGCCAGCAGAAAGGTCGCACCCTTCGTCAAATCGCCAGCCGCGCCAGTGTTGCGCTGGGCTACCTGAGCGAAATCGAGCGCGGTCAGAAAGAGGCATCCTCAGAGATTCTGGCCTCGATTGCCGAGGCTCTGGATGTTCCACTTTCAGTAATCATGCGCGAGGTTAGCGATCGTCTGGCTACGGTTGAGGGCATCTTCATTCCGGATTCGGTGCCTGCCGAGTTTGTCAACGAGTTTGATGCCAACCAGATTCTTCTGATCGAGCCAGACTCGTTCGACTCACCATCCAGCGCTCTCGTTCGCTAATTCCGCGCTTTGCGACTCAGCCAGTTCAACCAACTTCTCGTTGACGAGTTCGGCGAAGCGTATGGGCAGGTCTTGGTAAGAGATTTGGCGCTGACCGAACTGGGCGATCAGACCGGCGCTCAAGCGTTGGCAAAGGGCGAGGACCCCCGCGTCGTCTGGTTAGCGCTGTGCCAGGCCACGGGTGTGCCCAAGTCGCGCTGGCACGGCTTCGATAAGAAAAAGGGCAAGAACTAACTCGCTCGGGGTTCGGGTTTGACTAGCCGAACAAATAAACGAAATTTGCGACACGGTTGAAGTTTTTTATCGAAATTCTGTTCGAATATTGATAGCATCAATTTAAGCCAGTTGCGGATGTGTTATCCACAGACGGCGAGCCAAACTGAATCAATGTCAGAGTCTGAACTTAGAGTCATTCCAATCAGATTTTGAACCAGACACCCCGGTGTCAGAAGCAGAGGAAGAAATGCCATCACCGTCAGACCGCGAGAAAGCTCTCGACACCGCACTAGCCCAGATCGACCGCCAATTCGGCAAGGGCACCGTCATGCGCCTCGGTTCAGATGAGCGCGCCCCGGTTGAAATCATTCCGACCGGCTCGATTGCTCTCGATGTGGCTCTAGGCATCGGCGGTTTGCCACGCGGCCGAATCATCGAGGTTTACGGTCCTGAATCATCAGGAAAGACGACCGTTGCCCTGCACGCGATCGCGAATGCCCAGAAGGGCGGCGGAATTGCCGCCTTTATCGATGCTGAGCACGCGCTCGACCCTGAATACGCCAAGGCGCTCGGTGTTGACATTGACGCCCTGCTGGTTAGCCAGCCTGACACCGGTGAACAGGCTCTCGAAATCGCTGACATGCTTATTCGCTCGGGTTCGATCGACATCATCGTCATCGACTCGGTCGCCGCACTTGTGCCAAAGGCCGAAATCGAAGGTGAGATGGGTGACGCTCACGTTGGTCTGCAGGCTCGTCTGATGTCACAGGCTCTCCGCAAGTTGACCGGTGCATTGA
>ERZ650311.1278-NODE-1278-length-12792-cov-5.712491_pt1 | contig 12792 bp, 12 predicted proteins | sample MGYA00376247_ERZ650311 | MGnify/ENA primary metagenome ERZ650311 (study PRJEB26733, sample SAMN07839324) | wastewater metagenome | biome: small river; feature: stream; material: water | place: USA: North Carolina | collected 2016-07-28 ... | reverse complement strand
AATTGCCTGTACGTCAACGAGAAGCCTTCCTGATGCGTTATTGGGATGAGCTAAGCATTACTGAGACGGCCCAGGCGATGAGTTGTAGCGAAGGTAGTGTCAAAACCCATTGTTCTAGAGCCACCCAGACTTTAGCTAAAGCATTGAAATTAAAAGGAATTACGCTGTGAAACACTTTGATGACCAATTCACCCAGACCCAAGTCGACCAGTTTGGTCGGGCTAGCGCTGCCCTGCTTCGCCAAGGTACTCAGAGCATTCCTCAGAGCGTTAAAGATCGCCTCTATGCAGCACGAATGAAGGCACTTTCCGTCAGAAAACCTGAAAAGGTCCGTATTCAGAAGCAAGTTTTGGCTGGCACATCTCGAAACTGGACCTCCGGTTCAAATGGTATTTGGGATACCGTAGGCTGGATCGCCCCCTTGGTTGTTCTCGTCTTTGGACTGGTTGGTATTGCCCAGTGGCAAGACGACTCGCGTATTAATGACATTGCTGAAGTCGATGCAGCCCTGTTATCAGATGATGTACCGCCTGATGCTTACGCCGATAGCGGATTTTTGGCCTTCCTCAAGAATGGCTCTTTATCTGATTCGGATAGCGCGTCTGACGCAGTCCACGGCAAATAATTCACTGTCTGAATGACATTGCTAGCGCGAACGCAAAAAATCTGCAGCCTAGTGCTGTTTGTTTTTGCCTGCTTGTCCCAAGCCAATCTATCGGCAGCACAAACTGCGCCAAATAACGCCCACAGCAAACCTACTGCCATTCCAGAGAAAAAACCGGATGGCACGTGGGAGGGGCTGAAACCTTCCCAGCAGAAAATTCTGGCGCCACTGGAGAGTGACTGGAATTACATGCTGCCTGACAGCCGCAAAAAATGGATTCAGGTTGCCAATATTTATCCAAAAATGAGCGCCCAAGATCAGGAGCGCTTGCAGTCGCGCATGGCTAGCTGGTCAAACTTGACGCAAAAAGAGCGTCGCATTGCCCGCGAGAATTACCTTGCAAGCCTTAAATTCCCTGCAGAGAAAAAGGCTGAGGCATGGAGTGCTTACCAAAAACTGAGTGACGATCAAAAGAAGAAATTAGCAGAATCCGAAGCCAAGAAAAAACCTACTGCAGCCAATGCTCCAACATTGCAGCAACACCCCATCTCTCCAAAAGCTACACTGCCATCAACCGCTTTAACTCCGAGCGCTCCTGTATCAGCAGAAGGCTCAGGATCTAATGTGGAAAATACCTCTTCTAATAACGAGACGAAGTAAGCAGTTTTATGACGCCTGCTGAATTGGACGCATTACCTTCACCTCAGTTTTGGCGCCGGGTTTCGTGCTGCTTGTACGAGCAATTGGTACTCCTGGGTGTTATTGCATTTACCTTTTTAGTCCCTAATCTAGGCTTAGGCATCTTGTTTGGTATCTCTTTACCGAGCTGGCTTACCTTTTTGTATCTATACGCTGTTTTAGGCCTTTACTTTGTTTGGTATTGGACCAAGTCTGGGCAAACTTTAGCGATGCAGACGTGGCGCGTGCGCATTATTGGACGGGACGGCAAAAATCTCACTAAGCGCCAAGCATTTTGGCGTTACGTATACGGATCACTCTGGTTAATTCCCTGCGTTTTATTGCAATGGGCTTTTCATCTAGAAAAGTGGCAGATTATTGAAATGCTTTTTGCAGTCGCACTCTTTATCTGGCCTTTGAGTATTTATTTAGATCGTCAGAACCGCTTGTATAGACAAAGTCTTCCCGATCGTTTAGCAGGAACCCGCTTAGTTGAGCTACCAAAAAACTTAGTGACACTGTCTTAAAAAATTTGCTTTAGACTTCGCGCAGACACTCGATCGCCGTAGCTTTTTGAATTCTTTTCTGAAAGCGATATCCAGAAGCAAGACAGGCAAATATGCCAAAGGCAAGACCCATTAATAATGCTTGGCCAAAAGCATTAAATTGAATTTCCATCACATAGCGACCTAAAGCCCAGGCGGCAATACCTGAAGCTAAGCCCGCCAGTAGCCCTGATAGGACTCCAATCTTTACCAGTTCAATGTTTGCAATGCTAGCTAGGATTGAACGCGAGGCGCCCAAAGCCTTTAATAAAGCGGCATTTTTAAAGCGCTCATCCTGTGTAGCCGCTATGGCGGACATTAAAACCAATACTGCAGCAGCAATGGAAAATGCTAATAGAAGACCTAATACAGAAGAAAGCTTATTGAGCACTTCCTGAATTTGTTGCAAAGAGGCCGAAACATCCACAATTGTTAGATTGGGATACGCTTGACTCAACTGAAAGTCCAAGGACTCTTGCTCAGAAGATTGATAGTACGAAGTAATCCAAGACTGTGGCAACGATTGCAATTGTGCTGGCGGCATGATCACGAAAAAGTTTACCCGCATCGAGCCCCAATCCAATTTACGCAATGAAGTGATGGGGGCGGTAATTTTTTCACCAGCAACCTCAAAGCTCAATTGATCCCCTATTTTTAATTTCAGGGTTTTAGCAATACCAGTTTCCATGGATATCTGTGGCGCATCACCTTCGATCCATTTACCAGAAGTAATTTGATTACCTGAAGGCAGTTGATCGGTATAAGACAAATTAAACTCTCGATCAACTAAACGCTTAGCGTTTTCTTGGGAAAAATCGTTTGGCGTCACGTCGTTACCATTAATCTCTGTTAGACGGCCCCGGATCATCGGATAAAACTGCGGTCTGGTAATGCCCGCCCCCTCAAGCGTCTTCGTCAGATCCTGCTTTTGGTCTCCTTGCACATTGATCATGAATCGATTGGGCGCATCACTGGGGATATTACCCTGCCAAGCGCTTAAAAAATCCGCTCGTAATAACAAGACTAAAAGTAGCGCCATCAATGCAATTCCGAGCGCTGTAATCTGAACCACCGCCAAGCCTGTTCTCCGTCCTTGCGAGAGAATGACAAAGCCAAAAGCAAAGCGTTTAGTGCGTATTGAACCGAGAAGGCGCAAGGCGCCCCAAGACACAGCAGCAAAAACGACAATGGCAATACCAAAACTAAGGCAAGTCCAAAGCGCCAGCTTCCAATCACGGGCAGCCAGCATAATTAATATCACTGCAGCACTAACACCACCAATAGCAGTCCACACACTAGAGATGGTGATTGCGTCAAACTCTTTTCTAATGAGACGAATTGGGGACACTTTTACTAAGCTATAAATTGCTGGACCAGCAAATCCAAACAATAAGCACCAGGCTACCAGTACGCTCCACAGCACCGGCCACAGAGATGCGGATGGCAACTCAGCTATGACCAATTTGCCAAGTAATACTGTCAAAATCAGCTGACCAACATAGCCTAATAATGAACCAATTAGAGCGGCAATGAGACCAAGTCCTAATAAAGTTGTGCCTTGACGCTGAAGAATTACTGCGGAACTGGCTCCTAGGCATTTAAGCGCTGCGCAGACATCCGCTTGCTTGCGGGTATAGCGATGGGCAGATAAAGCGATGGCTACTGAAGCAACCATTGCAGTTAACAAGGCAATCAAAGACAAGAATCGATCTGCACGCTCCAAGGTTTTTCGCATCAGCGGCTGAGCATTTTCGAGAGTCTCAATACGAATACCCTTCAGACTCTCTTTTTCAATATATTGATTAGCCCAAGATCCATAAGAATCAATTTGTGCATCCGGCCCGGCCAATAACAATCGATACGTCACTCTACTACCAAGACCAATAAGCCCTGTGTCATTTAAATCGGCAAGATTGATCATGACTCTAGGCGCAAAGTTCATAAATCCAGCGCCCCGATCGAGTTCACGCTCAAGAACGCCACCAATCACAAAAGTCTTTTGCCCGAGTGAAATGCTGTCGCCCTCTTTGGCATGAAGGCTGGCCAGCATTGCGGGATCGACCCATACAAAGCCTTGCTCGGGTCCAGAGCTAAATGATTTAGCTTGAGTCTGAGATTGAACTCGCAAAGCTCCACGTAGCGGGTATTGCGGGCTTACCGCCTTCAGCGAGGCCAATTTACTGTGCGAGCCTACCGTAGCCATGCTGGGGAAAACTATGGTTTGAGCTAACTGTAAGTTTTGGCTCTTAGCCTGATCTAAAAATAAATTCGGCAATGGCTGATCAGAAACGATCAGCAAATCGGAAGCCAAGAGTTGACGGGCATCAAACGCAAAGGCTCTTTGCATTCGATCGGCCAAGAAACTAACACTTGATAAGGCAGTAACTGAGAGCGTCAGTGCTAGCAACAGCCAAAGTAATTCGCTTGAACGCAAATCACGTCTCAAGCCGTCAAAGAAACGGGAGATGGAATTACTCAAATTGCCTGAATTTGCCCGCCATCAACACGCATGACGGTGCCTGTAATGAAAGAAGCATTTTGACTGGCCAAGAATGCAGCGGTATCTCCATACTCCTTAGGGTCACCATAGCGCCCCATCGGAATTTGTCGCAAACTAGCTTGCACAACATCCTCATAACTACTGCCCTCACGCTTTGCACGCGCCTCATCTAACTGGCGCAGACGATCGGTTGCCACCCTGCCAGGCATGATGATATTGACGGTAATGCCTTCGGCAGCAACTTCTGCCGCCAATGTTTTAGACCACGCAAGTAAAGCTGCGCGCAAAGTATTGGAGATTGCTAAATTTTTAATCGGGGCAATAGCACCGGAGGTGGTGCTAGTAATAATGCGACCCCATTTACGCTGACGCATGCCAGGCAATACCCGATCGGTAATGGCAATGAGCGACAACACCATATCGTTAAAACTTTTTTGCCATAGTGCGGGGTCTTGACCTGCCGCTGGAGTTGGTGGAGGTCCGCCAGTATTGTTAATCAAAATATCAATCGGACCTAATTCTTTTTCTACTTTAGAGACTAGACCATCAATCACCGATGCATCGGAGAGATCCCAAGTTAACGCAAGGGCCTGGCCACCTACCGCTTCAATCATCTTGACGGATTGTTGTAAGCCTTCGACATTACGACCGGTTACAGCAACTTTGACGCCTTCTCTAGCTAATGACACTGCCATTGCTTGACCCAAACCACGGCTTGAAGCCAGTACTAAAGCTACTTTACCTTTCAACCCCAAATCCATGTCATCTCCACAATCAAATTCTAGTTTTTATATTTTTCAGTTTTGATATCTGAATGTATCAATCCAACTGCAATTTTTGCTTAGCAACGACTTCCTTGTAAACCGTGTACTCGGCTTTAATTTCTTTCGCGAAGGCTTCAGAGCCATTCACATTAATGAGAGAGCCAGTATCTTCAATGCGCTTTTTTACCGCAGGATCAGCCACCACCTTTTGTAAAGCAGCCGTGTATTTATCAACAATGTCTTTTGGAATGCCGGCTGGGCCTAGGAGGCCGTAATAAGCCATACGATTTACAGGAGCTAAACCGACCTCTGCAAAGGTTGGAACATTAGGCAACTGAGCTAAACGCTTTGGCGCAGCAACCACGATTGGGACTAATTTACCGTCCTTGATGAATGGGAGTGAAGATGGCAAGTTGTCAAAAATCATCGAAACTTGGCCGCCAACGGTATCTGCTAAAGCTGGACCTGCACCGCGATAAGGGATGTGAACAATGAACACGCCCGTCAAACTCTTAAATAGCTCAGTTTGCAAATGCCCAATGCCGCCAGTGCCAGAGCTTGAGTAGGAGTATTTGCCAGGATTAGCCTTGAGGACTTCCATAAATGTCTTGAAGTCTTTCGCGGGAAAAGATGGATTAACGGCAATGATGTTGGGTGTCGCTGCGATATTGCTAATGGCAGTGAAATCCGTGACAGGGTCATAACCAATCTTGGGATTAATAGCCGGATTAGCCGCTGTAGTCGAAACGGTGGCCATACCAATCGTATAGCCATCCTTAGGGGCACGCATCACTTCTAGGGCGCCAATAGAACCGCCCCCGCCTGCTTTGTTCTCAACAATCACTGGCTGACCTAGCTGACGACCCAAAGCATCGCCCACGGCACGCGCAATGATGTCTGTACTGCCACCAGGAGCAAAAGGTACGACTAAGCGAATCGGCTTATTAGGGAAGTTTTGCGATTGCGCTACTGCAACAGTTCCCGCTGTGATCAGCATGACTGAGCTGATTAACTTGAGCAAGTTAAGTGATAAGGCTTTCATACGATTATTGACCTAAGGGTTTTGGCAAATTGCCTGCATATTTATAAAGCTGCCCTTCATATTCAGTCAAAATCTGCGCAAGCGCCTCTTGTAGACCCAAAACGAGAGCATCAGGTGTATTGTCTTTGAGGGGAACGCGCTTGGTATAACGATTTGCACCAATCAAGGGATTAGGTTTTCCAGAATTAGTGGCGCTGAGGAAAAATTCAATACTCACAACCGCCTCGGGTTGCTTGCGATAGTCGCCATAAAACTCCTCCACTGTTGCTTGCAAATAGTAGTAAGGAAAGAGACTATTACTTTGACCCACCGTGGACGAGAAAATGTTGGCCTTATTCAACCATTGGCGCTCGGCATTGCCAATCATTTCAGCAGGAATGGTTGCATATACGTTATAAAAATCTTTTTCATAGCGTTGATCGCCTGTGCGATACACCAAGGATCTGCCATCAAAAGGCGGCGTCACGGACACAGAACCCATCTTGAGCCAAATATCGGTACGAGCTTGGCGCGGAGGTGCAGCTCTATCAGGCGCAACTAACCAAGTGGTCGGCCCTACCGGCGGACGAGTTGGCAAAGCGCAGGAAACCAAACCCAAAATAGCGAAGGAGCATAGCAGACGCTTAATCATTTCTTCGCTCCTGTATCGCCAGCATTACTTTGAGGAGTTATCTTTTTCGGCGGATCACTCCAAATGAGGCTGGATGGAGATTGGCTCGCGATACGACTAAATTCATTTAAGTTTTCACTTGCTTGCTTAATGTTTTCGATCGTCAACACGGTATCACCCTGGATGCTGGTAATGGTCTGACGTAAAGAGGTGGTTGCCGCAACTAACTCGCGCACCAAAAGCCCGATCTCTTCTTTATCGGTCGCCTTATTAATACGGGCCATGATGATATTCATTTGCTTCACAGACTCAATTACACCTTCGTTACCCTTACCATCGCCTGCTAGCATGACATTGAGATTACCCAATAAAGCATCAATTCGTTTCTGAGTCCCATCGATATTCATTTCATTAAGAGCGCCTATTAACTTTTGAATACCAGAAATAATTTCATCAGCTTGATTTGGTAGAGATGGAATGACTGAGTATTCAGGCTTCCAGGAGTAAGGCAGCGGTGGCGTAAGGGATGCATTGGCTACAAAATCAAACTCGATATAGTTCACGCCTGTGATACCCATGGATTTCACACGCGCACGTAAATTGTTTTTGACGAACTCGCTAATTTGATCTTCATTGACCTTGTCACCAAAAATTTGCATTCTGACAACAACATACTGGCGGCGGTCATGGAAAGGCAAATTCCTTTCATAAATATCCCCGGATAGACCAATCATGGTTACCTGACCAATCTTCACACCTCTAAATCGGACGGCAGCTCCCGTATCCAAGCCAGTTACAGACTGTTTGATGTAGGTTTCCACCATAAACGATTTTTGGAAGATTTTGCCTCCGCCAAAAATGAGAATGACAGCAATCAGCACACCAACTGCTGCAAGCACAAAAACGCCTAAGCGAAAATAATTGGGATTTGAGTTATTACTCATGCTGCGTCCTTGCTCATAATACGATTGAAGAATTGATGCACCCGTGGATCTTTGCTGGTATCACGCAATACCTTAGGGTCGCCCTCGGCAATAATGCCTTTGGTTGCTTTGTCCAGCATGATTACCTTGTCAGCAATGGCATAAATACTGGCGAGCTCATGGGAGACGATGACAAAGGTAATGCCTAAGTTTTTCGATAAATCGAGAATGGTGCTGTCTAGATCCGCCGATGTGATGGGGTCCAAGCCAGCTGATGGCTCATCCAAGAATAATATTTTTGGATCTAGTGCCATTGCTCTTGCTATAGCGGCGCGCTTTTGCATACCACCACTAATTTCGCTAGGCATATAGGACTCATAAGGCAGAAGCCCAACCAAATCAAGCTTACAACGTGCCAGTAAGTCCATCTGTGTTTGCGTTAGCTGGGTATATTCCTGCATAAACAAGGTGACGTTCTCAAGCAAATTCATGGAGCCAAATAAGGCGCCTTGTTGATACATCACTCCAAAACTGGTCATGATCTTTTGGCGCTCCGCACCAATAGCTGCAGTAATGTTTTGCCCTTCAATTAGGACGTCGCCTGATAAAGGCTGATAAAGCCCAAAGAGATTCTTCAGGAGGCTCGATTTGCCGCAGCCAGAGCCGCCCAGAATCACAAAAATTTCTCCGTAATTAACGTTGAAATTCAGGTTTTGCATCAGCACATTGGAGCCATAACCTACTGTGAGGTTTTGAACATCAATCGCATATGGAGCTGCTTTTGGAGCCGCAGTTGGAGTTGTATTAGAAGGTTTATTTGGCGTATCCATCAGAAACCTGTCTTATAGGAAATGAAGGCGAAGATACCGTCAACCACCACAATCAACACAATACTGCTCACTACAGCTCGTGTGGCGGAGATACCAACAGCTGCAGCACCAGTTCCAGTTTGCATCCCGCGTAGACAACCTACTGCTGAAACGACAACACCAAAAAGTGTCGCTTTGACTAAACCTGAGCCAATATCTTCGATGCTGACCGCGGAAAGCATGCCGTTATAAAAGTTCACAAATGGAATGCCATAAATCAGCATCGTTAGCATGGAAGAAAAAATACTGACAATATCGGCAAATAAAGTCAGTATTGGTGCAACCAAAATTCCGGCAAGAACGCGTGGCACAACCAAAAAACGAATTGGACTGAGGCCGCCAGATACGAGGGCATCGACTTCGCTATTGACAGTCATTGTGCCGATCTCGGCAGCAAACGCCGCAGAGGATCGCCCTGCTAACAAAATCGCTGTAATAAGGGGACCCATTTCTCGCACGATACCCAAAGCAGCCAACGGTCCAACAAAAGATACGGCACCAAACTGCTCCATGCCAATTGCCGCCTGGAAAGAGAGAATCACGCCAATCAAGAATGCAACTAGACCAACGATTGGCAACGCCGCTATACCCGCCTGTACAGCTGCGTTAACAAAATCACCCCAGCGTACCTGATTGGGATAACGAATTGACCAGGCTAAGTCTGATGCCAAATGGCCAGTAAAAGAAATTAAACCTTTAGCGTCGTCGATTAAATTTTGCACCGCCATTCCAGTGCTCACGACAAAACTTCTTTTAGGCTTTACTGCAGGGACAGGAAATAAATTACTGATGGGATTGAATTCTTTGAGTAACGGTTCATAACGCTGATCTAAGCCCACCACATCAAATTTACCCCCGGCCGTTGTTTGAGCTTCTTCAAGCCCAATCAGAAACGCAATGCCAGCACCATCTAGGAAAGTAACTTTAGATGCATCAAAGGTAAGGGTCTTGGATTTGCTATCGCCTTGCTTAAGCCATGCATCTTGAGAGTCGCGGATTTGCGTCCACACTCCGCCCAAGGAGTAGACATTGACGACTCCACTTAAAAGCACTTTGGTGTTGTTGGCATCTATCGGCGCCCAAACCGCCACTGGGGGGTCAGAAACGATAGAAATGGTATCGGAAGTGCTCATACACAGACTATAAGGTATCTCTGTAAAAGTGCTAAAAAACCGCCAAAATGAAAAAGGGCCCAGTTTTTCAACTAGGCCCTTCAATATGGTGGTGCGGCTGGCAGGAATTGAACCCACGACCCCTTGGTTCGTAGCCAAGTACTCTATCCAGCTGAGCTACAGCCGCAACAGCCATAATTATGCCATGGAAGAGAAGAACTACATCACCCCGGCTGGTCATGAACGTATCAAGAGCGAGCTCCTACAGCTCCTAAACCTTGATAGACCGGAGGTTGTAAAGGTAGTCCACTGGGCTGCTAGCAATGGCGACCGGTCGGAAAATGGGGACTATATTTACGGAAAAAAGCGTCTCAGAGAGATTGATAGGCGTATTCGCTTCCTGAATAAACGCCTGGAATTTGCTGTTGTTGTTGATAATTCTGCCCGAAAATCAGGCGAAAACGACGCTGACCAGGTCTTCTTTGGGGCAACTGTGACCTATTTGCCTCTCGAAGGTCCGCAGGCCAATAAACAGGTTGTGATCACCATCGTTGGAGTTGATGAGGTGGACTTAGACAAGGGACATGTCAGCTGGGTCTCGCCCATCGCCAAAGCCCTCATTAAATCTAGAGTGGGTGATTGTGTGTTTATACAAACCCCAACAGGCCCTACTGAAATTGAAATCCTCGACGTTCAGTATCTTTAGTTCTTGCGGTACTTACACCGCACGGGTACGAGTTACTCGCATGACGTCCGGATTGGAGCGTAGGCTACGCATCACTTTAGAGAGATGCAAGCGGTCATAGACTTGGATCGTAAAGCGGATGGTTACAGAATCTTCTTTAAAACGATCTTCCATCGAAACATTCATGATGTTGGAGTCCGCGGCTGTGACACTGCTAGCAACTCTGGCCAACACACCTTTACCCTGGCGTGTATCGATTGCCAAATCTAACTCAAACTCGCGATTGAGTTCTTTGCCCCACTCCACTTCCACCCACTTATCGCTGTCTTTAGAGAGCATTCGCAAGGCGATTGGGCAATCATTGGTGTGAACTTGCAAGCCTTCACCCTTGCCGAGATAGCCAATAATGTTATCGCCTGGGATTGGATGGCAACAGCTTTGAAAGTGGATTGAGTTACCTTCTCGGCCATCCACCAGAATAGCTTGGCGCTGATGATGGCTAGATTCTTGGTTTGGAGCCACCCAATCAGCAGCCCCTAATCTCATCTGTTCAGAGCCGCCCTCATCATCAATCAAAATCTTGAGGCGGATTGCCATCTCTTGCGGCGATCTTCTACCCAATGCAATATTGACACAGGCTTCCTCACGGGTTTTATCTCCCGTCCAATGCATGAGTTTTTCCCAAATCTCTGGACTGAGTAAAGCAGCGTCAACACCCTGTTGACGCAACGCATTTGCTAAAAGACGTTCACCCAACTGCAGTGATTCGGAATAATGTTTGGTCTTAAGAGCATGACGAATGGATGCGCGCGCTTTGCCGGTGCGGACAAAAGCTAACCAACCAGGATTTGGTTGTGAACTCGCTGACGTAATGACCTCAACAATGTCGCTATTCTTTAGCTCACTACGCAAGGGCAACTGCAGGCCATTAATTTTCACGGCTACACAGGTATTACCCAAGTCACTGTGAATGGAGTAAGCAAAATCGAGTGCCGTAGCACCCCTAGGTAAAGCCCTGATCTGCCCAGTAGGTGTGAACACATAAACAGCATCGGGGAATAAATCAATTTTGACGTGCTCCAGAAATTCCTGAGAATCGCCACTGCTGTCTTGAATATCAATCAAGGACTGCAGCCATTGGTGAGCACGGTTTTGTACCTCACTCATGTCTGGAGAACCATCTTTATAAGCCCAGTGAGCAGCTACACCTGCCTCCGCTACTGCATGCATATCGGTCGTGCGAATCTGAAACTCCACTGGTACGCCAGAGGGGCCCAACAAGGTGGTATGCAGGGACTGATAACCGTTCAATTTAGGGATTGCTATGTAATCCTTAAATTTACCCGGCATCGGTTTATACAAGGAATGCAAAATACCGAGAGCGCGATAACACTCATCAATTGAATTAACCGTTACGCGGAATGCGTAAACATCCAATACTTGAGAAAAGCTCAAATGCTTGGAGCGCATCTTGTTGTAGATACTAAAGAGCGTCTTTTCACGTCCGCGTAAATCAACATCTAAATTTGCTTTGGCAAATGCCATACGAGAAGCTTGCAAAATCTTCTCGACCATTTCTTTACGATTACCACGCGCCCGCTTGACTGCACCCTCAATTACTCTGAAGCGCATCGGCATAGAGTAACGGAAGCTCAGATCCTGTAGATCACGATAAATCACATTCAAACCAAGACGATGCGCGATGGGCGCATAGATCTCAATGGTTTCTGCGGCTACACGGCGACGCTTTTCCATCGGTACCGCATCCAATGTGCGCATATTGTGGGTGCGATCGGCAAGCTTTACCAGAATGACACGCACATCGCGCGCCATCGCCATGAACATTTTGCGAAAGCTCTCAGCCTGAGCCTCTGCATGACTTTGAAACTCTAACTTATCAAGCTTGGTTAAGCCTTCCACCAGCTCAGCTACTTTAGTGCCAAACTTTTCCACGAGATCGGCCTTAGTGCAGCCAGTATCCTCAATGACGTCATGCAATAAAGCCGCCATGATGGATGGCGCATCTAAGTGCCAGGTGGCGCAAAGCTCAGCTACTGCAACGGGATGCGTAATGTAAGGCTCACCACTGTGGCGATATTGGCCTAAATGCGCGGCATCTGAGAACTGAAATGCTTTTTTGATTTGCGCAACTTCATCAGGCTTTAAATAGGAAAGCTTCGATAGCAATCCCTCAATGGAAACTACTTGATGCTTTAAAGGAAGATTAGGCGCAGATGTTGGACCAAATAAATGGCGACTCGATTGAGCCAACAAGCTATCGATAATGGATTTTTTACCGCCAGGTTTGGTGTTTTCAGGATCGATACCTGACAAGTTGGCTTGAGCTGAATTTAGATTTGCGTCAAGCGCAGCATCTTTGGGCGAGATGCTTCCTACTTTTTCCGATGTTTTGACTATGCCTAAAGGGAGCTCCACACCGGAACTCCTTAATCAGAGTGG
>ERZ650311.1277-NODE-1277-length-12796-cov-4.802135_pt1 | contig 12796 bp, 10 predicted proteins | sample MGYA00376247_ERZ650311 | MGnify/ENA primary metagenome ERZ650311 (study PRJEB26733, sample SAMN07839324) | wastewater metagenome | biome: small river; feature: stream; material: water | place: USA: North Carolina | collected 2016-07-28 ... | reverse complement strand
CAACGGCTATTTGCAGCAGCTGGGCGCACAGACCGAGGTGCTTCGAAACGATGTCGTGACCGAGGCCGAGTTGCCGGCGCTGCTCGAAAAATACGACGCTGTTTTGCTTAGCCCCGGCCCGGGCACTCCGGCCGATGCGGGCCTGAGCATTCCGGTTGTGAAATATGCCCTTAAAACCGGCAAACCAGTTTTTGGCGTGTGTCTTGGTCACCAGGCAATCGCAGAGGCTATGGGCGCGACCGTCACCAGTGCTGGCGAGCTGCTTCACGGCAAAACCTCGTTGGTCGAGCACGACGGCTCACTTGTTTTCAAGGATGTTCCGCAGCCCTTCACCGCAACTCGCTATCACTCGCTGGCTGTGGTTGATTCGACAGTGCCAGACGACCTGATTGTCACCGCGCGCACCGCGCCAACCGAAACCTCAAAGGGCGGAATCATCATGGGTCTGCAGCACAAGTCGCTACCAATCTATGGTGTGCAATATCACCCTGAATCTGTGCTGACCCAGAGCGGTTATTTGATGCTCGGCAACTGGCTCGAATCAATCGGCCTCAAGGGCGCAGCCGAAAAAGCCAAGGGCCTTAGCCCACTGGTCAACCTCAGCTAACAAAAAACCCAGACCGATGGTCTGGGTTTTTGCATGTTCGAAGTGCTTTATGGGTTGCAGGCAACATACAAGATGATGGCACCCTTTTGCGCGGCCAAGCCCGGCGCAACTGACTGCTCGGTCACGATGGTGCCCTGGGTGCCGGCACAAACCTCGCGGGTTTCAACGCTCACGCTATAGCCGACTTCGGGGGTGGTCAGCTGAGTGCGGGCGTCGGCAATGTCGAGGTTGACCACATCAGGAATCGTGACCTTGCCGTTTGAAACCACAAGGTTGACGGCAGTGCCCTCGGCAATTTGAGTGTTCATTGCTGGGTCGCTCGAGATGATCTTGCCCTCGCCAACCGAAGCCGAGTTTGACTGAGTGATTGTGCCCAAAGTCAGCTTGGCGCTGGTCAGCATTGCCTGCGCCGCTGCCTCATCAAGGCCGACCAAGCTAGGCACCGCGACGGTGTTTTTGCCCGACGAAACATAGACCGTGATCAAGGTGTTGTCTGGCACGACGGTGCCAGCAACCGGATCGGTGCGAATAATCTGATCGGCCGGCACTGTTTCGCTCGGCTCAAAAACCTTTGAAACCAAAAGACCTTGACCGGTCAAGGTGTTATAGCCATCTTGATAAGCGGTGTTTGTGACGTCGGTCACTGAAATGCCCGATGGTCCGGTTGGGGTCACCTGAAAGTTCAGTCCGCCGAAGCCGAGAATCCAGATCAGCAAACCAGTGATGACCACGACCGCACCTGAACCGATGCCCCAGAGCAAACCCGGGTTTGGTTTGTTGCCGCCAAATAGCGGGCGAGCAGCGGTGTTGGTTGAGCCGGTTGCAGTTGGCAATTCCACGCCGATTTCGGCAAAAGGGTTGGTGTTGGTGCTTGGCACGGTTGGGCTGGCGTCGGTGCCGGTGAGCCAGTTGGCAGTTGGTTTTGCTGGCTCGGCAGCAGGCGCGACCACAGGCTCAGGCTCGACAGCAGCCGGAGCTACTGCTGCAGCCTCAAGTGCTTCAACCTCGGCGATTGGCATGGCGGTGGTGCTGCCCGCAGAAACACCGGCTAGCAGTGCCTCAAAATCATCCAGGTCAGTCGAACCCTCTGAGGTTAGGTCTTCAACGGTCACGCCATCTGAGCTCTCGAATGCCAAAGCGGCTTCGTCGGCCAAGCCGGCGTTAGGCGAGATAATCTGCGCTGCGCCGGTTGCCGGCGAACCAGCGGCTGCGGCCAGCAGGTGCTCGCGAAACTCAACGGCGGTCTGAAAACGCTCATCGCGGTTTTTTGCCAGGGCGTGCAAAACAACCTGGTCTAGTTCGGCCGAGATGCTTGGGTCGAATTCTGACGGCGGGGTCACTGCCTCAGAAACGTGTTGATAGGCCACCGAAACTGCGCTCTCACCCTTGAACGGTGGGCGACCGGCCAGCATTTCATAAAGCAGCACACCAGTTGAATAGAGGTCGGTTCGGGCATCAACGCTCTCGCCCTTGGCCTGCTCTGGCGAGAAATATTGCGCGGTGCCGACAATGCCACTGGTGTGGGCAACGGTTGCCGATGACTCAGAAACAGCGCGGGCGATGCCGAAATCCATGACCTTAACTTGGCCAGCATCGTTGATCATGATGTTGGCCGACTTAATGTCGCGGTGAATAATGCCGGCGTGGTGCGAAATCTCAAGTGCGGTCAAAACACCAGCCGCATAGTCGATTGCCTCTGATTGAATCAGGCGGCGCTCGTGCATCAAATCACGAAGCAGCTTGCCTTTGACATATTCCATAACGATGAATGGTCGACGAGATTCTTCGCCGTTGGCATCGATCGTTGAATCTTCACCGGCGTCATAAACACGCACGATGGTTGGGTGCGCCATGCGAGCCGAGGCCTGTGCCTCTTGACGAAAACGAGCTTCAAAACTTGGATCACTGACCAGGTCAGCCTTTAGCAATTTGATTGCAACGGTGCGGCCAAGGCGGGTGTCCATACCCTCGTATACATCGGCCATGCCGCCACGCCCGATGAGCGCGCCGACCTCGTAGCGGCCTGCGATGACACGTTGGTTAGATGACACTTGAACTCCAGTCGAACAATCGGTTTTTAGTTTAGTTAGCGGTGTCGCTAGGTGAAGGGGTTGTGCTGTCTGTTGGGGTCGGGCTAGGCGTGATTGTTGCCTGAACGTAATAACTCAGCTCGATGGTTGTGCCCTTGTCGACCTGACCGAGTGGGTCAGCCGCATAGACAGTCATAATTCTTGGATCACCGGCCGGCAGCTCGTCGCCTGCGACCGCGTTGACTTTTAGGCCCAACAACCCCAAATTCGCGGCAACCTCGGCCACATTTTTGCCAACCACATCGCCCAGCAGCAGGGTGACTTTTTCAACGGTCGGGCTAGGCGTGCTGGTGCCGGTGCTGGTCTCGGTTGGCGTCGAGGTCGATTGGCTCGGGGTTGGTGTTGGGGTCGGCTGCATCGAACCAAAAACAATCGCCATCACCACGGTTAGTGCAGTCACCGCGAGCAGAATAATCACGGCTACCCACGGCCAGACAACCGGAGCCTTTGGCTGCTCGGCAGTTTTTGCGGTTAGCAGAACGGCCGTTTCTGATGCCACCTCAGGAATCACACCGGTTAGTGCCTCAGCGGCTGGGCGATAGGCACCGCCAAGCAGAGTCTCGGCTCGCTTGGCCAAAGTCAATGCGCTCTCAGGCGCTGGTTTGGCTTTTTTGCCAGGCACGACATGACCAATATCTGCACGCGCTCGTCGACCGTGTCGGGCAGCGGAGGAGGGGTTTCGTTGATTTGTGCCATCGCGATTGCCATTTGGCTGTCGCCGGTGAATGGTCGCTTGCCCGCAAGTGCCTCATAGGCCACGATGCCCAAAGAATAGATGTCGGTTGAAGGCGTGGCCGGTTTTCCGGTGGCCTGCTCGGGTGCCAAATATTGCACGGTGCCCATCACCTGGCCGGTTGCGGTGAGCGATACCTGGTCAGCAACCCTGGCGATGCCGAAGTCGGTAATTTTGACCTCGCCGGCGGGGGTGATCAGCAGGTTGCCTGGCTTTATGTCGCGGTGCACTAACCCGGCTTCGTGGGCTTCGTGAAGGGCGCGCGCGGTTTGGGCAATGATGTCTAGAACCTGATCTGCTGGCAACGACTTTTTGACCTCGAGAATCTTGGCCAGCGAGTCGCCTGGCACAAGCTCCATCACCAAATAGGCCCATCCGGCGTCTTCGCCGTAGTCAAAAACATTTGCGATGCCCGGGTGGTTGACCATAGCTGCGTGACGAGCCTCGGTTCTAAAGCGCTCCAAGAATCCAGGGTCACCCATGTATTCCTGTTTCAAAATCTTGATTGCGACTTCGCGCAGAATCACCGAGTCTTCGGCTTGCCAAACCTCGCCCATGCCGCCAATTGCAATTCGCTTGATGAGCTTGTATCGACCGCCGAACAGCTGGCCCTCTTGAGGTTTCAAATCACTCACTTGCCCAACACCGCCCTCATCACTTTGTTGGCCACCGGAGCAGCCAAAGAGTTGCCTCGACCGTTTTGACCCTGGCCACCGCCATCAGCAATCACAACGGCAACCGCCACCTTGGGGTTTTCAGCCGGAGCGAATCCGGTGAACCAGAGTGTGTATGGCTGCTTTGGGCCATTTTGCGCGGTGCCGGTTTTGCCGGCCACCGAAACGCCCTTGATTGCGCCGTTAGTGCTGACGCCCGACTCGACAGCGCCAACCATCATCTCGGTTAGTGCGTTTGCGGTTTGCTCGCTGATTGGTCGGCCCAGCTCACTCGGAGTTGGCGCGTTCAGCACTGCCAAGTTTGAGCTCAGCACGGTCTGCACCAAATTCGGCTTCATCAGCAAACCCTTGTTTGCCACAGCCGAGCTGATCATGGCGATTTGCAACGGGGTCACGCGCACGTCGAACTGGCCGAATGACGAAAGCCCAAGCTGCGCCTGATCCATTCCGGTCGGATACACGCTGGCCACCGAAGTCAGCGGGGTCTTCACAACCGAACCGAAACCGAACTTCTTGGCCTGCGATGAAATAGCATCTTCGCCAAGCGCGATGCCCAATTGGGCGAACGGAATGTTGCAAGACAGCTTCAGCGCGATAGCAATTGATACGGTTTTTTGACCACCGCAGCGACCCTCGCCTGAATTTTGAATGTATGTGTTGGTGGCCGGCAACTGGAACTTGGCGGGGTTCGAAAGTGTGCTGGTTGGGTCGAATTTGCCAGACTCAAATGCAGCCGCTGCCACCAAAATCTTGAACACCGAACCCGGTGCATAGAGCTCGCTATCGGTTTTGCGAAGCAGCGGATTGCCTGACTTTTTGAGCAGTTCGTTATAGGCGGCGGTCGATTGCTCGCCGTCGTGAACCGAAAGATCATTGGCGTCAAAACCAGGCTTAGAAACCCAGGCCAAAATGTTTCCGGTCGATGGCTCGATCGCCACAACGGCACCGTGCATATTGCCCAAGGCATCCCAGGCGGCTTTTTGCACCTTTGGCGCAATCGTCAACTCAACCGACGCACCCTGGGCTGGCACGCCCGACAGCACGGCGCTGATTTGCTCAAAGAACTGCGATGAATTGCGGCCGGTCAGATAGCTGTCCATCGCTGATTCAAGCCCGGTCGAACCCTGATAGACACTCGAGAAACCAGTGGCAGCTGAATACATCGCGCCGTTATAGCTGCGCAAATAGCGATAAACATCGTCACTCTTGACCGACTCGGCAATCGGTTTGCCGCTCACCAAAATGGCTCCGCGCTGCACCTTGTATCCGTCATATGCCGAACGGACGTTGTGTGGATCTTGCGACAGAGAATCGGCGCTGATCACCTGAATGGTGGTCGACGAAATAAACAGGCTCAAGAACATCATGAAAATCACAACGCTCACGTTGCGCATCTGGCGTTTCATCGGCGAACACCCGCCTTTGGAAGGCTTGCGCCGGCCTTTGGTTTGCTGACACCAGCGGCTGGGTTCTTCGACTTCACGCTGTCGCTAATGCGCAAGAGCAATCCGATGATCACCCAGTTTGCCAACAGCGATGAACCACCAGCCGCGAGCAGTGGGGTGGTCAAACCGGTGAGCGGAACAACGCGCGTGACGCCACCAAAAACAATGAACAGCTGCAGCGCAATGACAAAGCTCAGACCCATCGCAAGCAGTCGCGAAAAGTCATCGGTGTGATTGAAACCGATGCGCATGCCGCGCGCGACCATCAACAGATAAAGCAGCAGCAGCGCGAACAAACCGGCTAGGCCGAGCTCTTCGCCAATTGACGCAATGATGAAGTCGCTCTCGGCCAGCGGAACCAAGTGCGGCAGGCCACCGCCGAGGCCGGTGCCCAAAATGCCACCGTGTGCCATGCCGAACAGGCCCTGCAGCAACTGATAGCTAACGCCCTCTGGGTCTTTGAACGGGTTCAGCCAAGATTCAAATCGGCCCGAGACATATTCCATAATTCGGCTAGCGACCAGTGCACCGGTGACAAACATGCCCACGCCGACAATCACATAGATCGAGCGGCCGGTCGCAACATAAATCATCACGATGAACAGACCAAAATAAAGCAAAGAGGTTCCGAGATCGCGCTGAACCACAAGCACCAACAGGCTGGCTGCCCAAATCACCAGAATGGGCCCAAGCTCGCGCGCACGCGGAATCTGCACGCCGAAAACAGTGCGGCCAACCGCCGAAAGCGAGTCGGCGCGATTCACCAGATAGCCGGCAAAGAAGATCGTTAGCGCGATCTTGGCTAGCTCACCCGGCTGAAAAGTTAGGCCAAAAATGTTGATCCACAGCTGAGCGCCATTGATGTTCTGGCCCAAAATTGGCACCATCGGCAAAAGCAAGAGCCCAACACCGGCCGCCATCGCCACAAAGACATAGCGGCGCAAGAACAAATGGTTTGGCACAAAAATAACCACGGCTGCGCTCGCGGCCATAGCGATTGCGGTCCAGGCAATCTGCTTGTAGCCGAATAAATCAGCGCCGTTGTTTGCGATTGTGCCCAGGTCAAGGCGATAAATCATCGAAAGCCCAAGGCCGTTGATTGCCACCGCGATAGGCAAAATCAGTGAGTCAGCTTCGCTGGCACGCTGGCGCAGAATCATGTGAAAGATGATTGCGCTGAACGAAAGTGGCAACCAATACATGAAAAATTCAGGGGTGAGTTTCTCGATCACCGCCAGCTGAATTTGGGCTAATTCAAAAGCGTTTATGCCAATCGCAAACAGCAGCAAAATCGCTTCGATGTTTCGGTTGCGCGGAACCACGCGCACGATGCGCGAGATGTTGATGGTCGAATTTAGGTCACTCATTTGGCAACAGCTCTTGAGGAATAATCGGCTGGTCAGGCGCTGATTCGGTGATCACCTTGAGCATGACCTCGGCGCTTGAGAGGCTGTCGGTGCTGATCGAACGCTCGACTGCCTGCTGTTGGAATGGTGGAAGATCGGTGACCAGAACATCGGTTTCTTCGACCAGTCTTGAGAACTTCAGTGGGCCCAGGGCTTCTTTGATGCCCTTGAAAATGGCCACGTGACCATTGCTGGTGCCGATGTAATAACGAGTCTGGGTGTAGTCGTAGGCGATATAAATGCCGCCGATCACCAGCGAGATCATCAGGCTAATGGTGAGCAGCTGGCGAATTCGACGCCAGCGAATGCGACGCTGAGTTTCGCGCAGAATCTTGGCCAGATATTCATCTGACTCTGGAACATAGTCGGCCGGATCTTCGGCACGACGAAGCAAATCGGTGATGTTCATCGGGTTCAGCACGCGCAGAATGCGGCTGCCCTTGCGGTCTTCGATGACCACCTCGTTGGCGCTCGAGCCAACAAACTTGGCTTCAGGCACAAAGTCGGTTCGAGTCTTTTCGCTGACCACGTCGACCACAACCACGGTCACGTTGTCTGGTGCACCAAACTCAAGCGCCTCACCAATCAGCAGCTCTGTCGCTTCATAAGCCTCAATTTTTGAGAGAAGCAATCGCTCCATGATGGCTTCAGGCACCACACCGCTTAAACCATCAGAGCAGAGCATCCATCGGTCACCGGGTTTGCTCTCTATGGTCTTGGTGTCGACCTCAGGAAACTCTTCTACGTCACCGAGCACGCGCATCAATACGCTGCGGCGTGGGTGAACCAACGCCTCTTCGGGTGTGATCTTGCCGGTGTCAACCAGCTTTTGAACGAAGGTGTGGTCTTTGGTGATCTGGGTGACTTTGCCATCGCGGGCTAGATAAATTCTTGAGTCGCCAACGTGACCAACTGTGACCTGGTTGCCGGTGAAGATGATGCCCGAAAAAGTCGTGCCCATTCCGGCAAGCTCAGGGTGCTCTTTTACAGTTTCGGCGAGCACTCCGTTTGCCGACCAAATGTTGTCAACGATTGCCTTCTCGGCAAACTCGGCGTCGGGATACAGGTCATCCATTTGAGCAATTCGCTGAGCGCAAAGTGCCGATGCGATGTCGCCGCCGGCGTGACCACCCATGCCGTCGGCAACAAAGAACAGGTTGTAGCCGGCATAACCGGAGTCTTGATTGCTCGAGCGAACTCGACCAATGTCTGAGCCCGCATAGCTGATGGTTTTAATGCCCATGGGCTGGCCCTATGCTCGCAGCTCGAAAACGGTTTTGCCCACGCGCACGCGGGTGTTGAGTTTGACCACCGCAGGGGTGCCCACTCGCTGGCCGTCGAGAAAAGTGCCGTTGGTCGAGTTGAGGTCTTGAATCAACCAATCGTTGTTGATCAGCACCAACTTGGCGTGATTGCTCGATGCATATTCGTCGTCGACCACAAGGTCGCTGCCGTCGCTGCGGCCGATGGTGATTTCGCGGCGGTCAAGACGCATGATCTTGCCGGCAAGATCGCCCTCGGTGACCACAAGTTTGGTTGCCATGGCGCCGGTTGGTTCGCTGACCAGCGGGTTAGAAGCGGTGTTGGTGCCGACCCCAGTCGGTGGCGCAACTGGCGCGACCGGCGACGAGAAAACCTGTGGGGCGTTAGCTGACGCAACCTTGCTGACCACGCGCTGGCCAAATAGGTCGGCGCGAATAACTGAGATGATGCTGAAAACGAAGATCCAAAGCACGACCAAAAATCCGGTGCGAACTAGGAACAGCGCGAGCTCACTCAAAACAGGTCACCGCCTGCATTTGCAATAACTCTAAAAATGAATTCTGACTGGCCCGCATTGATCACGGTGTCGGTGCCGATGGCTGCCGAGCTGATTGTTTGCCCGCTGACTTTGGTGCCGTTGGTGCTGCCCAAATCGCGCACTCCTGCACTCTTGCCGTCCCATACGATTTCAAAATGTTGGCGGCTGAGACCGGGGTCATTGATCTGGATGTCAGCTGTTGCGTCGCGCCCAACTGTGGTGCGCGCCTTGGTGATGTTGAATCGGCGACCGCCAACCTCAATGGTCGGGGTCCATTCAACGGCAAGTTCTTGGCTCGATGAGCTGACGGCAATTTGGCCAAGGTTCAGTGTGCCGTCTTCGATCAATTTGATTGAGAGCGCTGCGCCAAACTGAAAGCCCTGCTTTTGCGCATGGCGGGTGGTCAGCTCGGTGAGCTCGGCAATCAGCGGCATTCCTAAAGTTGCCATGCGGCTAAAGTCTGAGCTCGAGAGGCTGACCTTGAATGAGTTCGGAGCCAAGATGCGATCACGGCTGATGATGCTGGCTTTTGAATCCATCTCACCGCGAATGGCAGCCGCGATTTCGATTGGCTGAAGTTCAGATTTAAAAGTCTTCGAAAAAGCACTCGTAACGAATCGCTCGAGACCCTTCTCAAAGTTGTCTAAGAAACCCAAAGTGCCGCCTTCTGTTTGCCCCAATGCAGTTTACCTTCGCAGCCAAAAACCGCCTCCTATTGATGCTGGTTTTGACACCAAACTGACCAAGCCCGAAGCTGGCAGTTTCCTGATAAATCAAACAGAGCATCCTGAGTTTTGCGACTTTGATTTGCAATCTTTTCTAACTTGGATTTTGTACCTGAACCCAACAGAAAAGGACGAACCAAAATGATCAAGAACAACAAGAAGGTGGCAGTCGCCGCAGCTGGATTGGCAACCGTGCTAACCCTGTCATTTGCCGCTCCTTCATTCGCAGCAACCAGCACTGACTCAGGCACCACCTCAACCATCGGCACTATCGGCTCAGGAACCACCAAGGCTCCTCGCGTTTTCGCAGCTGCAGTCGCAGTTCCAGTTTCAGTGACCGGCATTCCGACCACCGTGACCACCGCAGGCGAAGCAGCCCGTGGCGCGAAGTTCAACGTTTATGTGCTTGATGCAGCAGCAACTGAGCTACCTGCAACTGCGCCAACCACCGGTGCAGTTGTCGTGGGCGTTCGCCCAGGCACCCTAACCGGCACCGATCTAGCTGGCTCAATTGTGGTTCGCGGCGGCGCTGCGGGCACCACCACCAAGCTCGCTGTATACCCAGTGAATGGCGGCGCAGGCTCTCTAGTCACCGTGACTGTTGCAGCTAATGGCATTGCAACGCAGACCTCATCAGTTGCTCTAACCAGCACCTATGTTGCGCCTGTTGCTCAGGTCAAGCCTGAGAAGCCAGCTCACGACGAAGCCACTGAAGTTTCTGGCTCAGTTCGCGACAAGGTTAACTTCGGCGACGACCAGGGCAAGAAGCTAGGCAAAAAGAAGGGCAAGGGTCGTCACTAATCTGACCTCAGCCCGGCTCCTGCCGAGCCAACAGATTCAAACTTCATCATTGCATCACCCTTCATTACCTCTCCTGTAACGCAAAAACCCCCGGGCAACCAAGCCCCGGGGGTTTTTGCGTTAAGCGTTGTGGCTAGCCAACCTGCTCTGCGTGGCGTTTGCCGCGAGTGTGAGTTGGTTTGTGCTCAGAGTGCGCTGGGTTTGCATAGCATTCGTCGCAAAGCAGAACCAAGTCTTTGCAGCCTGGGTTCGAGCAGTTTCTGAATGAGTTGGTCGGCCCTTCACAGGCTTCGCAAACACCGATGACTTTGGCCTCGTCGCTGAAGTCTTGAACCATGCGGTCATCAAAGATGTAAAGCGAGCCCTCCCATAGGCCCTTGTCTTTGAAGGTTTCGCCATAGCGAACGATGCCGCCATCGATTTGATAAACCTCTTTGAAGCCACGGTTGATCATCACGGCTGACAAAATCTCGCAGCGAATGCCGCCGGTGCAATAGGTCACGATTGGCTTGTCTTTGAGGTGGTCATATTTGCCTGACTCAAGCTCGCCAATAAAGTCGTGTGAGGTTTCGACATCAGGAACAATTGCGTTCTTGAACTTGCCGATGCGGGCCTCGAAGGCATTGCGACCATCGAAGAAAACAACTTCGTCGCCACGCTCTTCAACCAGCTTGTTAACTGCGGCTGGCTTTAGGTGCTTGCCGCCGTTGGTGATGCCAGACTTTTCAACCTTGATTTCGTCTGGTGAGGTGAAAGCAACCAGTTCGGCGCGGTTCTTGACTGACAAACGCGGAAATTCGGTGCCGTCGCCATCTGACCATTTGAAATCGATTTTGCCGAAACCCGGATATTCCTTGGTTGCGCGAACATACTTCTTCAGCGCCATCATGTCGCCACCCAGGGTGCCGTTGATGCCGTGCTTAGAAACGATGATTCTGCCTTTTAGGCCGAGAGACTCGCAGAGGGTTTTCTGCCAAAGCTTCATTGCCACTGGGTCTGCGACCGGGGCGAAGCCGTAATACAAGATGACTTTTTTTAGATCCACAAGCCAAGTTTAGCTTTTGGGCACCGGTTTAGAGCAGTCGCAGTTTTAACCGGCTCACACCTTTTAAGCTGAAGCAATGACAATCAAGCCTGGCCTCGAACTAGCCGCCTTCAGCAAAACCATCCGTGCCCAAGATGACCTATTTCGCCACGTCAATGGCGAGTGGATGGCCACCACTGAGATTCCCGCAGATAAATCGATGTATGGCTCATTTCACGCTTTGGCCGACGCCAGCGAAGAGGCCGTGAAGCAGATTCTTCTCGAGGCTGCGGCCACCCCAACCCCGGGCGTCGCTCAGCAAATCGGCGACCTCTACAACTCGTTCATGAACGAGGCGCGTGCCAACGAGCTCGGTGCCGCACCGATTGCTGGCGACCTGCAACAAATTGGCAGCATCCGCACGCTTGATGACGCAACCGCCCTGCTTGGTTCGCTGGGCCGCAATGGCATATCGGGCTTGTTTAGCGCCTATATCGATAACGACCCGGGTCAACCAGACCGCTATATCGTGCACCTCTATCAGGGTGGCTTGGGCCTGCCAGACGAGGCCTACTATCGCGAAGAAAAGCACCTCGAAATTCGTGAAGCCTATGTTCCGCACATCGCCCAGATGCTCACATTGGCTGGCTGGTCAGCCGATCAGGCCGCACACGATGCCGCTGAAATCATGCGCTTCGAAACCGCGCTCGCCGCAATTCACTGGGATGTTGTTGCTTCACGTGACGCCGAAGCAACCTATAACTTGACCGCCTTCGCACACCTTCGCGAGCTGACCCCAACCTTTGACTGGGCCCTGTGGCTTGAACACAGCAAGGCAACCGAAAAGGTTTTGGCCGAAACCGTGGTGATGATGCCTAGCTTCTTCGAGGGTCTCGCCCAGGTCTACAACCTTGACAACCTGCACGCAATCAAGGCGTGGTTGGCCTGGAACGTGATTCGCTCATCGGCCGGCCTGTTGAGCGACGATTTCGTCAACGAGCGCTTCGCGTTCTATGGCACCAAGCTCAGCGGCACCCCGGTGAACCGCGCCCGCTGGAAGCGCGGTGTCTCTTTGGTCGAAGGTTCGCTGGGTGAGGCTATCGGCAAGATCTATGTCGAAAAGCACTTTGGCCCAGCTGCAAAACAGGCCATGGATGAACTGGTCGAATATCTGATTCGCGCCTATCGCGAAAGCATCAAAGAGCTGCCTTGGATGACCGAAACCACCAAAGTCAAGGCGTTAGAAAAACTTGCTAAGTTCACTCCGAAAATCGGATATCCAGAGAAGTGGCGAGACTACAGCTCGCTGGTGATTCGCCCCGACGACCTGGTTGGCAACGTTCGCCACGCAAACGCCCTCGAGCACGATCGCGAACTCGCCAAGATTGGTTCTGCGCTTGATCGCGATGAGTGGTTCATGACACCGCAGACCGTCAACGCCTATTACAACCCGGGCTTCAACGAGATTGTTTTTCCGGCGGCAATTTTGC
>ERZ650311.1276-NODE-1276-length-12798-cov-14.430040_pt1 | contig 12798 bp, 14 predicted proteins | sample MGYA00376247_ERZ650311 | MGnify/ENA primary metagenome ERZ650311 (study PRJEB26733, sample SAMN07839324) | wastewater metagenome | biome: small river; feature: stream; material: water | place: USA: North Carolina | collected 2016-07-28 ... | reverse complement strand
GTATGAGCCGTATTGGCAAGAATGAAATTGTTTATGGGCAGGTCATGGACTTTGACGACATCTTGAAGGCTATTTCACGCGTAAGCGCAGAAGACATTCGCGAAATTGCTGGCGAGTATTTGACTAAAACGCCTACCCTTGCACTCGTTGGACCATTTAAGAATCCATCTAAGTTTGAGAAGGTGTTGAACTCATGATCAAAGTAGGCGTCCTTGGTGCTCGCGGTCGTATGGGCTCTGAAGTTGTTAAGGCTGTCACTGAAAGCGCTGATTGCGAACTCGTCGCTTCGCTTGATCAAGGTGACTCACTCGACGCTCTTGTCAGCACAGGCGCGCAGATTGTCGTTGATTTCACAACTCCTGATGTCGTTATGGGCAATCTCGAATTTCTTATCAAGAACAATATTCATGCAGTCGTTGGAACAACTGGTTTCTCAGACGATCGCATCGCTCAGCTCAATTCATGGCTTGCATCAAATCCAAAGACGGGCGTGCTGATTGCCCCTAACTTTGCAATTGGCGCAGTATTGATGATGGAGTTCGCTGAAAAGGCTGCAAAGTTCTTCGAATCCGCAGAGATTATTGAACTTCACCACCCCAATAAAGTGGATGCGCCTTCAGGTACAGCGGCTCGCACAGCAGCGTTGATTTCAGATGCTCGCAAGCGTGCAGGCCTATCTGCAATGCCAGATGCAACATCAACGTCACTTGATGGCGCACGCGGTGCCAATGTAGGAGATGTTCCTGTTCACTCAGTGCGTCTTCGTGGCCTGATTGCACATCAAGAGGTTCTCTTCGGTGGACTTGGCGAGACTCTCACTATTCGCCACGATTCATTGGATCGCGCTGGATTTATGCCTGGTGTATTGCTTGGCGTTCGTCAGATTTCATCACATCCAGGGCTGACGGTCGGCCTTGAAAAGTTTATGTAACTACTAGGTCAAACAGGAGAAGAAAATGTCATCACATCCAGAGATCACAATGTACGGAGCTGATTGGTGTGGAGATTGCCGCCGTTCAAAGCGTCTTCTCGAAGAGCTCGATGTTCAGATTACACATATCGATGTTGAGGCAGATACAACTGCTGCTGCAAAGGTTGTTGAGATCAACGGGGGAGCGCAGTCAATTCCTGTCATCGTCTTCCCTGATGGAACACATATGACTGAACCATCAGATAACGACCTTAAAGCGAAGCTAGTCGCTCTTGGAGTAATTTCAGAGTAAATGAAATACAGCTGCACTTGCTGCAGCTGAGCCAAGTACTACTACCGGAAACGGTGCCTTCAACATAAGAGCAATGACTGCAACGGTCATGCCAGCAACACGTTGATCAATGACAAGTACGCTCTTATTGGCAAATGTCTGCACTGCGACAAGAGCGCTTAACAACGCAATCGGTATCAACGTATTGATGCGCAACGCTCGAGGGTTGCTTAGATATCTCTCAGGCACGCTGTGGCCGAAGTACTTCAAGCCAAATGCGATAGCGCTGGTGCCTATTACTGCAATCCACATCTGGTTCATGAGCGCACCTTCCAACCAAAAGCCACCGCAAGAAGTGCTGTGCTAATAATGGGAATTCCTGCTGCAACAAAAGGTGTCAAAGCTAGAGACAGCGCCATGGCAGCGACGGCAAGTGCGCGCTCCTTTTTATTCGTAAGCCTTGGCCATACCAGTCCTAGAAATGCAGCAGGAACAGCTGCATCAAGTCCCCATGCAGCAGGATCGCCCATCGCTTGCGCCCCGAGAGCGCCAACAACGGTGAAGAGATTCCAGAAGAGATAGACACCGATACCGGTTAACCAAAATCCCTGACGCATTGCACTTTCACCGAGTTCGGATTGGCCGAGTGCAACACCAGTGGATTCATCAATCGTTACTTGTGCGCCAACAACTTTCTTCCACCCTTGTAACTTCATGATGGGTGCCATTCGCAATCCATAGAGAGCATTGCGAATTCCAAGAAGTGAAGCGGTGGTGATTCCTGAAATCGCGGATCCACCTGCACCAAGGACGCCGACGACAGCGAATTGCGATGCGCCCGAGAAAGTCAGCAATGAGAGGAGACAGGTTTGGAAGAGCGAGAATCCAGCGGCGATTCCGGCAGCACCAAATGCGATTCCGTAGAGGCCAACTGTGAAAGAGACGCTGAACGAGGCTGCAGCGGTGGCGCGGTTCACGTAGGACACGCGGACATTCTGCCCCATGGTTACAGAGATTCGAGGGGGGTGGCTAGATAAGGTGCGACCATGTCTGAATCAAGCACCCATGAAGAGATTATTTTCCGCGACGATGTCTCAGTCGAGCTCATCAAGGCAAGCGCGAGCGATGCCGATGTCATCTGGGCGGCTCGCGTATCGACCGCAGGAGAGCAGTCGATGGATGAGATCGGTGAAGATCCAGCTCGTTCAGCAGGGTTGATTAACTACTTGGCTCGCGAACGCCATGGTTCACCATTTGAGCACACCTCAATGACATTCTTTATCTCAGCACCCATCTTTGTATTCCGCGAATTCATGCGCCATCGCATCGCCTCATATAACGAGGAGTCCGGTCGCTACCGTGAATTGAAGCCAGTTTTCTATATTCCTAACGCTGATCGTAATTTGATTCAGATTGGCAAGACAGGTGCTTACGAATTCGTTCCAGGCACAACAGAACAATTCCAGACAACAGTCGAGGCGATGAAGAAGGCATACGTCGTTGCATACGATTCTTACAAGACGATGTTGGATGCAGGAATCGCTCGCGAAGTTGCGCGTGCTGTATTGCCTGTTGCTACATATTCTTCAATGTATGTGACCATGAATGCACGTGCCTTGATGAACTTCCTATCACTGCGCACTTCACGTGAAGGGTCGCACTTCCCAAGCTACCCACAGCGCGAAATTGAGATGGTTGCAGAGAAGATGGAGGCAGAATTTGCGAAATTGATGCCTCTTACCTATGCAGCCTTCGAAAAATCTGGTCGCGTCGCGCCATAACCGATAAGATTCCCGCCATGAGTATCAACGCACCATTCGGACGCCTTCTCACCGCAATGGTGACCCCTTTTAATAAGGATGGCTCAATCGATTGGGATGGCGTTGCCACTCTTGCTCAGCACTTGGTCGATAACGGCCACGATGGCATTGCTGTAAATGGCACGACAGGTGAAGCGCCAACAACTAAGTCATCTGAAAAACTCGAGATCATCCGTGTTGTTAAAAGCGTTGTTGGTCCCAACATCAAAGTTCTCTCAGGTGCCGGCGATAACGAAACCGCCTACACCGTCGAACAAGCTAAGCGTTCACAAGAAGCCGGAGCAGATGGCCTGCTCGTTGTAGTGCCTTATTACAACAAGCCACCACAAGCTGGCGTAGAAGCGCACTTCCGTGCAGTCGCTGCTGCTACAGATTTACCGATCATGATGTACGACATTCCAGGTCGCACAGGTATTGAAATTGAAAACGACACTATCTGCCGTCTCTTCGATAGCGTCAGCAATATCGTCGCTCTCAAAGATGCCAAGGGCAATAGCGCAAGCACTTCATGGGTGATCAAGCGTTGCGGCATTCCTGTTTACTCAGGTGATGACATTCTCAACCTCCCACTCCTTGCAGTAGGTGCGGTTGGTTTTGTCTCTGTCTGTGGCCACACGGTAGGTACCGAACTCAAGGCGATGCTCGATGCATGGTTCGCTGGAGATTCAGCAAAGGCCCTTGAGATTCATCAAAAGTTGCTTCCAGTATTTACCGGAACGTTCCGCACGCAAGGTGCAATTCTTACCAAGGCTGCAATGGGACTTATGGGTCTACCTGGCGGCACAACTCGTCTTCCTCTCGTCGATGCAACACCAGAACAGATCGAGCAGCTACGCAAAGATCTCACCGCTGGTGGCGTCGTTCTTAAGAATTAATCAATGACTCAGCATCCCCATCCCAATCTAGGTACACCTACCAAGCTTCCTGCCGGTGGCTTGCGCATCGTCGCGCTCGGTGGAATCTCTGAGATTGGTCGCAATATGACCGTCTTTGAAACTGATGGAAAGTTATTGATTGTGGACTGCGGCGTTCTCTTTCCCGAAGATAACCAACCTGGAATTGATTTAATCCTCCCTGACTTTAGTTATATACGTGATCGCCTTGATGATGTCGTTGGCGTATTTCTCACACATGGACATGAAGACCATATCGGTGCCGTGCCATATCTCTTGCGAGAACGTGTAGATATTCCACTGTACGGGTCGCCTCTCACCATCGCTTTAATTACCGCTAAATGTAAAGAGCATCGCATCGGACCTATTACTCACGAGGTCCGGGAAGGCGATCGCTTTAAGTTGGAGGGCTTTGATCTCGAATGCATTGCCGTCAACCACTCCATCCCAGATGCGCTGGCAGTTGCTATTCGCACAAAGGCAGGAATGGTTCTTGCAACAGGCGACTTCAAGATGGATCAACTCCCATTGGATGGACGCACTACAGATTTGGCGAGCTTTGCTCGACTGGGGGATGAGGGCGTGGATATCTTCCTCGCGGACTCCACCAACGCGGATATCCCTGGCTTTACTCCGGCAGAGCGCGAAATCATGCCTGCGCTCCACCGTGTTATCGCAACTACAAAGAAGCGTGTGATAGTTGCTTCGTTCTCATCACATGTTCACCGCGTGCAGCAGGTCATTGATGTGGCACACGAACACGGTCGCAAGGTCTGTTTCATCGGCCGTTCGATGGTGCGCAATATGAAGATCGCGGAGGATATGGGTTACCTCAGTGTTCCATCTGGCGCAGTCATAGAATTAAAAGATCTCGATAATTACGGAGATAACGTTGTTTTAATCTCAACGGGATCGCAGGGCGAACCAATGGCGGCCCTATCGCGTATGGCCAATGGTGATCATCAGATTCGCGTCGGCCAAGGTGACACAGTCATCCTTGCATCATCACTTATCCCGGGAAATGAAAACTCTGTCTATCGGATTATCAACGAGCTCACTCGCTATGGCGCAAAGGTTGTCCATAAGGCGAATGCGCTGGTTCATGTATCGGGACATGCAGCGGCGGGGGAGTTGTTGTACTGCTACAACATCGTCAAGCCAAAGTATGCGATGCCTATCCACGGAGAATGGCGCCACTTAAAGGCTAATGCCGAACTCGCTATTCAATCTGGCGTACCTCGTGAAAATACTTTTATCGCTGAAAACGGAATCGTGATTGATCTTGTTGCTGGTGTTGCAGAAGTAGCTGGCTCTATTCCAGTCGGATTTGTTTACGTCGATGGTCAAAGTATTGGCGATATCACCGAAGATTCTTTAAAGGACCGGCGCATCTTGGGCGAAGAGGGATTTATCTCCGTCATCGTCGTGATTGATTCTCAGAGCGGAAAGATTGTTGCCGGCCCTGATATCCATGCTCGTGGATTCAACGAAGATGTTGCGCTCTTTGATGAAGTCCGTGGAGATATTGAGAAGGCGCTGGCACATGCTGTTGCGGGTGGCACTAATGGAACTCACCAACTTTCCCAAGTGGTTCGTCGCACAATTGGATCGTGGGTCGGACAGAAACATCGTAGAAAGCCGATGATTGTCCCTGTTGTCATCGAAGTGTAAAGACGGCGCGCCTTCCCGTATCGAATAAATCTCACCACCTAAGATTGAGCGTGTGGCTAAGAGAAAACGCACAGCAAAGAAGGCATCCAGCAAGAGCGGTGTAATTCCGTTGATTGGTTCTGGAGTTGCTGCTACTTGGCGTTTAATCGCAAAGACCCTTGGCTCCTCTATCCGGTTCGTAGCCCGTGGCGCTAAGGATCTCGACCCTGAGCATCACCGCGACGGTGCGGCGCTATTCCTCTTCCTCCTCTCACTTGTCTCAGTCACAGGTACGTGGATGCGCTCAGAGGCTTTCTTAGGTCGCAATGTTTACTCATTCTTATACGGCGCATTTGGTGCAGTGGCGGTCGTAGTTCCAGTCGCGCTCGTCTACTTTGCTATCCGACTTTTTCGCAAGCCAGATGACAAGCAGGGGACAGGTCGCATCACTGTTGGCCTTCTCATTCTGATCGTCAGCACAACGGGATTAGCCCACCTCTTCAGCGGTTCATTAGGTGCATCTAACCCACAAGGTGCAACAGCAATCCGCCAAGGCGGAGGTCTACTTGGCTTCTATGTAGCAAAGCCTTTGGTTGCAGTGATGTCATCACTTCTTGCTTATCCATTTTTATTTGCGCTCTTTATCTTTGGTGCACTAGTCGTGACGGCAACTCCATTCTCAGAAGTTATTAATCGAGCCAAAGTTATTGCAACCTGGCTCAACTCAAAGCGACCTGTTCGCGAAGACGATGAATTTGAGATCAGCGATACTCCTCCTTTTGAGACTCCCGTTGTGGCATGGAACGCTGAAGAGGACCAAGACGAAGAGGAAGAACTCGAAGAGGCAGAGTTCGATGAAGAATTTACCGTCGAAGTTCCTAAGCCACTTGAGACACAGCTTAAAGAGCCACCTAAGACCAACAATCATCCAGAGCAGCTACTGCTAACCGGAGATTCTAAGTATGAACTTCCCTCGCAGGATCTCCTCAAAGTAGGACCAGCATCTAAGGGTAAGAGCAAAGCTAATGACACAGTTGTTGCAGCTCTGACAGAAGTCTTCAAGCAATTTGATATAGATGCAACTGTCACAGGATTTATGCGCGGGCCAACAGTGACGCGCTATGAAGTCGAACTTGGAAACGCAGTAAAGGTTGAACGTATTACTGCGCTCTCAAAGAATATTTCCTACGCTGTGGCAAGTAGCGAAGTACGTATTCTTTCTCCGATTCCAGGTAAATCAGCTGTGGGTATTGAGATTCCTAATACCGATCGTGAAATTGTTGCTCTCGGTGATGTGATGCGATCTAGCGTTGCAGGCCAGGATCATCACCCAATGTTGGTTGCTCTCGGAAAAGACGTTGAAGGTAACTTCGTCTGCGCAAACCTCGCAAAGATGCCTCACTTACTCGTTGCAGGAGCAACGGGTGCTGGCAAGTCTTCGATGATTAACTCCATGATTACTTCAATCATGATGCGCGCAACTCCTGATGAAGTTCGACTTATTCTGATTGACCCTAAGCGCGTTGAACTCACCGCCTATGAAGGCATTCCGCATTTGATTACACCAATCATCACCAACCCAAAGAAGGCTGCAGATGCCTTGACCTGGGTAGTACGGGAGATGGATCTTCGCTACGAAGACCTTGCAAACTTCGGCTTCCGTCATATCGATGACTTCAATAAGGCAGTGCGTGCAGGCAAGGTAGTTGCACCTCCGGGATCGGATCGCGTTCTCGAGCCATACCCATACCTACTTGTCGTCATCGACGAGCTTGCAGATTTGATGATGGTGGCTGCGCGTGAAGTTGAAGAGTCGGTTGTCCGTATCACCCAGCTAGCAAGATCCGCAGGAATCCACTTAGTCCTTGCAACACAGCGCCCATCTGTAGATGTTGTCACAGGGTTGATTAAGGCGAACGTGCCTTCGCGACTTTCATTTGCAACATCATCACTTGCAGATAGCCGTGTTATCTTGGATTCACCAGGCGCTGAAAAACTTATTGGCCAAGGTGATGGACTCTTTATTCCAATGGGTGCCAGCCGCGCAATCCGTATCCAAGGTGCATATGTTTCTGAACGCGAAATCGAAGCGGTAACAAATCACGTCAAGAAGCAACTCAAGCCTCGCTATCGCGAAGATGTCACCGCTGCTCCACAATCCTCAAAGATGATTGATAAAGAGATCGGCGATGATCTCGAGCTACTGTGCCAAGCAGTTGAACTTGTTGTCGGAACTCAATTTGGTTCAACTTCGATGTTGCAGCGAAAGTTGCGAGTTGGTTTTGCAAAGGCAGGACGCCTCATGGATCTCATGGAGTCTCGAGGAATCGTTGGACCATCTGAAGGATCCAAGGCACGAGTTGTTCTCGTGACAAACGAAGAACTCGATTCAGTTCTCGCCACGCTCCGCGACTACTAATCACGGGGGTGAGTTAGGGGTGATTTCGCTCCTAATGGACCACTGGGCTAGTAGTTATCTGATGAAGGTAGGTAAAGTTCACCTATCTTTTTATAAGGCGGGAGCAAAATGAATCTAGGCGAGGTGCTTTCTACTGCACGCGCCTCTTCACGCCTTTCGCTTGATGATCTTGCTTCGCTGACAAGTATTCGCGCTGGATTACTGTCAGAGATGGAGAAGAATAATTTCTCACATTGCGGTGGCGATATTTATGCTCGTGGACACCTTCGCAACATCGCGCCGAAGATTGGGCTTGATGCAAATCAACTCATCGATCTCTACAACGAAGAACATTCAGCAGAGAGCCGTAGTATTAACGAGATGCTTGCTGAAAATAATGTAGCTCGAGTTCCTCACGAAAAGAAAAGCATCTCTTGGAAAGTTCCAGCAGCATTTTCTATTGCGATTATTCTCGTTCTTGCTATTGCCCAAATTGTTATTACCAATGTCAATAGCGAAAACCCAATAAAGCCATTAGCGACTGCGACTGCAACACCAGAGCCTTCTGCATCTGCAGTGGCTACCGAGGCAGCTTCGCCAACCACATCTCCAGTTGGTGGGGGAGTAACGATGTCAATTACCGCAGCGCGTGGAAATTCTTTGATTGATATCGTCGTCGATGGTCAGCACGTTGCAAAGGGATCTATCTTCCAAGGCGAGAGCAAGTCTTTCGAAGCAACAACGTCAATCAGTATTTACTTCAGCAATCCTGCAGGACTTGATGTGACTGTCAATGGTGAACTTCTCGCTCCTCTTGGCGGTCAGAATCAAGAAGTGCGTCGCACATTCCGCTAAACCTGTAGTATCACCCCCATGTCTCGCACCGTTGCAATTGTCACTATGGGCTGTGCCCGCAACGAAGTCGACTCTGAAGAACTTGCCGGACGTCTCGCTGCAGAAGGCTGGACTCTCGTAGAAAACGCTGACGACGCTGAAGTCGCAGTCGTAAATACATGTGGCTTTATCGAATCAGCGAAGAAAGACTCAGTTGATGCTCTTCTTGAGGCTAATTCGCTTAAAGGTCATGGCACTACCAAGGCGGTTGTTGCTGTCGGATGTATGGCTGAGCGTTATGGAAAAGAACTAGCAGAAGCGCTACCCGAGGCAGATGCGATTTTAGGTTTTGACGATTACCAAGATATCTCGGCAAAACTCAATTCGATTCTCTCTGGTAATTCACATCAGTCCCATACGCCGCAAGATCGTCGTGCGCTACTACCTATTACTCCCGTTGCACGCGCAGAGGCTCGTCGCGAAGTTCGAGATGCCGAGCACACCTCAAGTGTCGGCGCAGGTGGATCGCTCTTCCGTAAGCGACTCGGTAACGCTCCATGGGCACCGCTGAAGATTGCTTCAGGTTGCGATCGTCGCTGTGCCTTCTGCGCTATTCCTTACTTCCGCGGTTCATTTATCTCACGCCCACCGCAGGAGATTCTGGAAGAGGCAGCATGGCTTGCCCAGAACGGCGTCAACGAGCTATTTCTAGTCAGCGAAAACACGACTTCATATGGAAAAGACCTCGGCGATCTTAAGTTGATGGAGAAGATCCTTCACCAGTTCGCAGAGATCCCTGGCGTCGAGCGCGTTCGCCTCTCATATCTTCAGCCAGCAGAAGTCCGACCATCTCTGCTACAGGCGATGATTGAGACAGAGAAAGTCGCGCCGTACTTCGACCTCTCCTTCCAGCACACCAGCCCATCGGTACTTCGCCGCATGCGTCGCTTTGGCGATTCAGAGAAGTTTCTGCATCTGATTAATCAGATTCGTGCGCTCTCACCTGAAGCAGGAATCCGCTCTAACTTCATTGTTGGTTTCCCAGGGGAGACGCAAGAAGATTTCGAAGATCTCGCACAGTTTGTAGCATCAGCAAAGCTCGATGCGATAGGCGTATTTGGCTACTCTGACGAAGACAATACAGAGGCGCTGGATCTTGCAGATAAAGTTGATGAAGATGTCATAAAAGAGCGCCTCGAATCACTGTCGCGTCTTGCAGATGAAATGGTTTCAATGCGCGCTCAGGCTCGTATCGGTGAGAACGTTCGCGTTCTTATCGAAGATGCAGAGCTACAAGAAGGTCGCGCAGCTCATCAAGGTCCAGAAGTGGATGGAACAACTTCGTTTATCGGTACCGACTTTGCTGTGGGCCAATATGTCGACGCTGTAGTGATTGATTCTATGGGCGCTGATCTCGTCGCGAGGCCTTTGTAAATGTCATTGGTCATTACTCCCAACTGGCTTACAGTCCTTCGTATTGCACTTATTCCTACCGGTGTGTGGGCTCTCTTTCATAGCCCTAGTGCAACCTGGCAGTGCATCGCGTGGTTGATTTACTTCACGCTAGGAATGACGGATATCCTCGATGGGCATTGGGCGCGCAAGTCAGGGCGCACAACTCCACTAGGAGCCTTTCTAGATCCCGTTGCCGATAAAGCACTCATTGGTTCTGCCATGATTTCGCTAGCGATTCTAGATCGCTTCCCTTGGTGGATTGTGATTGTCATCCTTGCCCGTGAAATTGGAATAACCATCTTTAGATTGCTTGTTATTCGAGATGGAGTCATTCCAGCGAGCAAGGGCGGAAAGCTAAAGACTCTGACTCAAAATTTCGGAGTGAGCTTCTACATCCTGCCTCTTCCAGATGCGATTCACCCTTTGCGCGATGCACTGATGGCAGTGGCTGTTGTGCTGACGATATGGAGCGGTATCGATTACATCGTGAAATGGCGTCACAGTCGCAAAGTTACTCAGTAGTTACGCTCACATTCTCTGAAATTTACTGAAAAAGATTCACTTTTGTTACCCGAATAATCGGACAAAGGGTCATCCCAAGCGGTTTACTTTTACTACCTATTCAGCGTGGATAGGTAGAAGTGAGGGACTCTTGGGGATGTCGGTCTTAACCGTGACGCTCAATCCAAGTATTGATCGCACGATTGCCCTCTCTTCCCTCGAGGTCGGCGAGATTAATCGCGCTCAAGAAATCACTCTCCATCCCGGCGGCAAAGGCATCAACGTATCCCGAGCAGCTCGCGCATTCGGTGTCGATACACACGCGCTCTTCATAGGTGGCAAGCTCGGTGAATCATGGATGAGCGGCGAATTAGATAAAGCGAAAATTGCCCACACAGTAATTTCTTTTGGAGATTCAATTCGTAGCAACATGACAATTGTTGAGAGCGATGGAACTGTCACGAAGATTAACGAACCAGGTCCAACTCTTGGAAAACCAGAACTCGAGCTCATTAAAGAATCTCTTGCGAAACTTCCACTTGATGGTAATTGGGTCGTATTTGCGGGTCGCCTCAATCCTGGTTTGTCATCAGATGCTTATGCAGAGCTTGCAACATTTGCCAAATCACGTGGAGCTAAAGTTGCCGTGGATACTTCAGGCGAAGAATTCGCTTCAGCGGTGAAAGCTGGAGCAGTGGATCTGGTTAAGCCAAATCACCACGAACTCTCAGAACTCGTCGGACGATCACTAGAGACCATTTCTGATGTCATTGCCGCAGCGCAAGAGGTTATCGCTGGGGGAGTTGCAACAATCTTGTGCAGCATGGGAGCCGATGGAGCGCTCCTCATTACTGCAGATGGCGCAACACATTGCGAACCTATTGAAAAAGTTTCAGGGACTCCAGTTGGCGCTGGAGATATCTTGCTCGGAATCTTTATCGCAGCTGGATGCGATGTGGCAGCGCTCGAAGCTGCAATTGCATGGTCGGCCGCATCTGTTCCTCTGCCAGGAACATCTATTCCTTCTTCAGCACAAGCTGAAGCAGTCAAAGTGCGTACTCGTGATGATTTCGATCGAGCGCGCGTATTAGTGGAGGCATAAAAGATGTCAGTCTTTAGTGAAGATCTCATCATCCTGGATCTCGTTGCTACGGATAAGGTCGATGCGATTAAGCAGATGGCGGCAGTTGCTGTCGCTGCAGGTCGCGGTACCGATGCAGGCCAGATCGCTGCAGATGTGATCGCCCGCGATGAGATGGGCACGCCTCAGATTGATGGAATTGCAATTCCGCATGCACGCAGCGGCGGAGTCTCTGATGCAGCTGTTGTTGTCGCTCGCACTGCTGGTGTCGTCTTTGATCCAGAAGAAGATCCAGCTCAAGTTGTCTTCATGATTCTCGTTCCAAATGAGGCTGGAGATCAGCACATTGAGATTCTCTCTGGTCTTGCTCGTCGCATGATGGATCCAGATTTCACATCTGGTCTACGCACTGCAGATTCAAAGTCAGCGCTCGTTCAATTACTCAACTCAGGAGATAAATAATGAAGTTCGTAGTCGTCACTTCTTGTGCAACAGGAATCGCTCATACATTTATGGCAGCGGAAGCTCTTGATCGCGCTGGCAAAGCAAAGGGCCATGAGATGGTCATTGAGACACAAGGCGCTGGTGGATATAAACCAACTCCTGCAGATGTCATCGCTTCAGCAGATGCAATCATCTTTGCAAATGATGTGCGTATCCGCGATGAAGATCGCTTTGATGGATGCAAGATCGTGAAATCAACTCCAAAGGCTGCGATTAAGAATGCGGCAGATCTCGTCGAGCAGGCGGAGGCGCTAGCAAACGGCTAGTTTGAAAGCTTGCGATCCAAAAATGAATAACGAGAGAGAATTCTCTATGAGCTCAATAGCTTGCAAGATTGAGCGCGGCGAGAATGAAGTAAAGCAGGAAAAACTGAATAAGTAAGACCTCCATCACAATGGTTGTGATGGTTATGAAAGAAAGGAACTTCCGTGAGTTCTGGTTCTAACATTCGTCGTTACTT
>ERZ650311.1275-NODE-1275-length-12811-cov-4.576435_pt1 | contig 12811 bp, 16 predicted proteins | sample MGYA00376247_ERZ650311 | MGnify/ENA primary metagenome ERZ650311 (study PRJEB26733, sample SAMN07839324) | wastewater metagenome | biome: small river; feature: stream; material: water | place: USA: North Carolina | collected 2016-07-28 ... | reverse complement strand
CGCCGCGAGTCCGAGCAACGCATGTCGGTGTAGTACCGACAGCCGTAGTTGCTGGCCGACTTCAGGGACCGCATCAGGTCCTTGCCCGAGATGGGGCCGAAGTCGTCCATGTACTGGGCCTGCAGGATCTTCTGCGTGGTCAACACGTAGGCGCCAGTGGTCGCGATGGTCGTGTCGTCGAGCTGGAAGGTCGGGCTGCCGTGGGCCGCCAGGTAGCGAGCGATGGCGACAGCGATGCCGCTCTTGCCCACCCCAGTGCCGGCCTCCAGGATGACGAAGCGCTTCTTCTGGACCAAGAAGGCGTCCAACGCGAAGCTGATGGCCCGCTGCTGCTCAGGCCGGACGGTGGGGAAGGGAAAGTACGCGGTGTAGTCCGGCGTGGTCATTTTGCCGCATCATACACCGGTCAGAGGCCAGACTACACTGGGTCAGGGGGCCGCGCCGATGATCCTGTCGACGATCCCCAGCTTGAGCGCCTCCTCGGGCAGCAGGTACCGGTCGACCTTCGGGTCCATGATCGCCTCCACCTGCTTCCGGGACATCTTGGTCTCAGCGACCAGCATGTCGATCGCCAGCTCGTGGAGGCGCCGCAGTTCCTTGGCCTCATTCTCGACCTCGAAGACGTTGCCCATTGAGGCGCCAGAGGCCGAGTGCATCATGATGCGGGCCCGTGCCCCCATCAGGCGGTGGCCCTTGACGCCTGCTGCCAGCAGCAGGACGCCTGCCGACATCACCTTGCCCAGGCCGATGGTGTGGACCGGACAGGGCAAGAACTTGATGGTGTCGTACAGGCTGAACATCTCGTCGATGGAGCCGCCGTACGTCGACACGACCAGGTAGATGGGCTTCTTCCGGTTCTCCTCGGCCAGGTGCAGCAGCTGGGCGACGATGACGGCGACGGAGGCCTCGTCGACGGCCCCGTGCAGGAAGACGTTACGTGAGTCGTCGTGGGAGACCAGCAGCTGTTCCAGGCCGCTGGCCGACGAAGACGGTGCCGCTGCGGCCTTGGCCGCCCGGCCTTCAAGCGTCGAGCGTCCCATCCTTGCCTCCTGCGACCTCACGGTCGGGTTCCCGGTCTCCGCTCAGGAAGACGTCGCTGCCGCCCAGGTCGCGCACCAGGGAGGTGATTGCCTTCATGTGCTCGACGTTCTCCAGCTCGGTCGCCAGCAGGTAGATGAGGAACATCTGCTGCCGCTGGGTGATGCCGAAGTTGGTGATCTCCCTGAGCATCTGGCGGCAGACGCGGTTCTCCTCCGCGCGCTTCTCGTTGCTCGATTGACCGTACAGGGTCGCGCTCATCTGCTGGTGACCTCCTCCCGCGTGAAGGTCTCGACCTTCAGCAGGTTCTCTCCGATGATCCTGACGTACTTTCCCTGGCGCAGGCCGCCCTCCTCGTCGGTCGACAGGACGACGAAGTCACCCCACCGCTTGTTTTCGACGATGAACTGTGCGGCCTCCCAGGTGGGCAGGTCGGCGCCGTTGGCCTCTAGGACCTCCGCCAGCCGCTGGGGCAGCGAGGCCCGAATGTCGTCGACAGTCGGGATCGAGCTCATCGCCTCTCGCGAGACGATCTCGGAGCGGTTGACCTCGGTGACCCGGTGGATGATGCCGCAGTTGTTGCACTGGGCGTACTTGACGCGGACCGCGCCGTCATCCTCGACCACCGAGAAGACCGTGAACTGGTGGCAGGGCGAGTTGGGCACGCGCTTCAGCTGCGGCAACACGCAGCGACAGGTGATCAGGTGCTTCAGACCGGTCGCCATTCAAGCCTCGCCAGGGTCCGGAGGACGATGAGCGCTCGAGTCACCCAGCTGACTTTTTTTTCGTCTGGGACTGCAGGGGCGGCATCGCCGCCTGGGAGACCGCGTCGTTGACCACACGGTCGAAGACCTTGCTGCCCTTGTGGTAGCCCTCCTCGATGGAGGCGCTGACGATCGCCAGCAGCCTGGGGAGGTCAGCGGGCCTGATGTTCACCTCGCCGGTGCGGGCCGCGGTGGCGATGTTGGCGCTGACGGCGTCCTTGATGCCCTCGACCAGCGTCCATGCTGCCTTGTTGACGCGATCGCTCGAGTTCTTGCTCATGTGTTGACCTTCATGATACTGTACACCGCCTACTTAGGCATGGTAAACGGCGAGGGACACCCAGCATGGCACGAACGCTCAAGGAACAGTTCCAGGACAAGCGACTCCGCGAGGTGAGCGAGCGAGCTCGTCGCAGGGAGGCCCAGATGATCAATGAGGCCCGCGCGGCCCGGCTCATCGTCGAGGCGATGGACCAGGAGGACCTCAACAAGGTCTCCGAGATCGTCAAGAAGCTGACCACGCTGAAGACTCCGATGCTGCCCAAGCTGAAGGCAGCGATCGAGAAGGCGGAGGCCGAGCTCAACAAGTACACCGCGGGCGGGCCCATCGCTCAGGCCTGGTCCAAGCTGAAGACCAAGATGGGCATCGACAACCCGGTCGTCAAGGTCGCTGCCTTCGCTGACGCCTTGGAGAGGGGATTCTCCCAGATCCCGCAGATCCTGAAGAACAACGGCGTCGACCTGAAGGGTGCGGACACCAACCGGAGCCTGGCCTACATCGTGGCCGGGATGGGCAAGGACACCAACCGCGTCGGCTTCAAGTCGGGCAAGGAGATGGCCAAGTCACCCGTGACCGGCAAGGAGATCCCGTCGGCCAGCGACGACCCGCTCAACGTCCCGTCGCAGAACGAGGCCGCGGGCGACCAGCAGGTCGACAGCAAGTGGAAGACGAAGAACGACCACAAGCTCGACTCCATCATCCAGCAGCTGCAGAAGGCCATGACCCCCGCCGGCATCTTCGCCGCCCTGAGGGGTGTGCCTTACATCGACAAGGAAGAGCTGGCCACTGAGCTGGTCAACGCCCCCATCAACGTCTTCTCGGCCATCGCCAAGCGCGTCAACTCAGGCGCGAAGGCAGCCGAGATCGCACCTGACCTGAAGGACCAGGCGACTGGCACGGGCGGGGCGGAGACGAAGGGGACGGGTGAGTCCCAACCTCCCGCGCCGGCGGCTCAGACCAAGCCCGCGGAACCCGCCAAGGACCCGACCGCGACGACGGGCACCACGGCGGCCGGCGAGACGACCCCCACCCCTCAGGGCGGCGGAGCCCCGCAGAACCTGGCGAAGGCCGTCCAGAAGGTCAAGGCGGCGATCACCGCCGCCCGAGCCAAGAACGGTGGCATGGACATCGAGGCCCTGACCAAGAAGCTGGTCGACGCCGGCCTCGACCCCGAGAAACTTTAAGCCAGGCAGGCGCCCACTGAAAGCAGGCTTGCCGCGCACCTCGCGGCATAGTGCCGGGCTGCCAGCTCGGTGACGGCCGGCGCTCCTGACGCGTCGACGCCGCGGTCGACGGCAGCCCGCACCGCCCTCAAGGCGTAGTCCATCGCCTGTGAGTTGACGACGAAGTCCTTGTCGTCGGGCAGCCTGACGACCACGTGGTTGGGCGACAGCGACCTGATCCTCCGGTCGAGCAGGGCACCCTTCTCGTCGGATGGCTCTTCCGACCGGCGCCTCTTCAGGTCCGCGGTCAGGGCGGCCACCTCCGGGCGCGCCTTGTTGGTGACGACGACTACGCGTCCCTTGAACATGGTGACCTGCTCGACCCTGGGCAGGGACGCGTAGTCGATGCCGCTGATCAGGTCGCCCTTCAGGCTCGACACCAGGTCGCACCCGGTCACGGTGGCCAGGTCGACCAGCGTGTTCATGCCTTCCAGGTCGAAGCGGGCCCCGATCGGCACCACCCGCAGGGAGCCCCTGTCGTAGTTGACCTTCAGGGTGTGCTTGACGTCGTCCGACGCGCCCCGCAGGAATAGGATCGCGGGCTCGCGGGCGGCAGCGGCCGCCTCGAGCAGGTGGTGCACCTCTGACACGCTCTCGACGTGCCCGTCGATGCAGGCCACGCGCGGGCCAGTGAAGCTGAAGTCCACGGGCAGCAGCTGCTGCATGTCGAACCCGTAGCCCCTGACCAGCTCCACCGACGGCACGGGGGACGTCGTCTTCTCGACGATGATGCGGCCGCCGAAGCCCGCCAGCCGCACCGCCTCCTTCAGCATGGCAGCAGCTCGCGGTCCAGCCTGCGAGCCGTACCTGTCGACCAGCGCCTGGACGTCAGACAGCGTCGGGTGCCTGGGCGTCACCTCCGAGGTGGGCACCGAATGGCCCTCCAAGATCTGGTGGAGGAGCTGCAGGTACCTCTCAAATCCGCCGGGCCCGAGTTTTTCTGCGGCCACCCCGTGGGTCACAATCACCTCGTGGAGCGACCGTTCTGGTCCCTGCGGGTAGCGCAGGTTGAAGACAGCCTGCATCTGGGTGTGCGACAGCGGCCGCCCGCCTGAGCGGGCCAGAAAGCGGCGCATGTCTCCGGACGTAATGCGGTGCAGCCGCCGGTCGAGCCGCCGCAGGGCCGCCCGAACGTCGCTGCTGGTGTATGCCTCCATCACAGAGGCATCGTACTCAAGGAGTGAAGTGGATGTGACCGGCCCCGAAGTCGAACATCAGCTTGGCGATGCCCGTGACGGCGCCCGCGATCAGGAGGCCGATGAACCACGACAGGCCCTTGCCAGTCTTGGTGATGACCTGGGTGTGTTCCTTGACGCGGCCGTAGAGGCCGGTGTCGGGATCGTAGATGGCGACATGGATGGCGTCGACCTTCTTGGCGGAAGCGGCCTGGTCGGACCGCATCTGCTCAGTGACGGTCTCGATCTTGTCGACCTTCTTGACGAGGTCAGAGAACCCGCCGTTCAGGACGGGCGACTGCAGCTTCTCCTCGACCCGCTCCAGGATGCGATCCTGGGCCTCGAGCGTCGTCAGGACGTGCTCTTCGAACGACGAGTGGATGCTGGGGAGCTGCCTGCGGGGTCGGGCGACCGGGTGTGTTGCAGTGACGGTCGATCGCTTCACGGGCATTGTTCCTCCACGTACTCTCACGCCCGCGAGCTCGTCGATTTGATCTCCCTGATCTCCTCTGTTCTCTGTTCGACTGATCCCTCAGAAGACTGAGAGATCTAGATCTGATCTAAGACTGGAGAAGGGAAATGTACAACCGTCGCGGGGCATTCGGTTGCACTTCTAAGTAGCGTTCGAGGTCAGAATTTTGTCGTCGGTTCACCTCGCAGTGAACACCCTGGACCGCGGCCTCGTACAATCTGTGGGTGCAGACCTTCGATTTCTCGCAGAGCGTCTTCGCTCCCAAGGTGACCCTGCCCAAGGCAGCGCAGGTGATCTTCGTTTCTGACATGTTCGTCGAGGACTACGTCGGTGGAGCCGAGCTGACGTCTGAGGCCCTCATCTCGACCTGTCCTTGGGAGCTCTTCAAGCTACACTCCAGGGACGTCACCCCCGACCTGATCAAGGAGGGATCTGACCGGTTCTGGATCTTCGGCAACTTCACCCAGCTCGACCCAAACCTCATCCAGCTGGTCGCCAACACGTTGAGGTACAGCGTGTTGGAGTACGACTACAAGTTCTGCCGGGCCCGTTCACCCGAGAAGCACTTCGATGCGACGGGAATGCCGTGCGACTGTGCGGGGCAACCCAGCGGCCGGATGATCAGCGCCTTCTTCTACGGCTCGATGGGCATGTGGTGGATGAGCGAGGCCCAGCGCGACCGCTACTTGACGGCCTTCCCATACCTGTCGGAGAAGGACAACGTCGTCCTGTCCAGCGTCTTCGACAAGGCCACGTTGGAGCGGATGGCCGACCTGCACGCGGCAGCTCCCATCGATCGCAAGGGGTGGATCGTCCTGGGCTCCGACTCCTGGGTCAAGGGGGCGCGTGATGCGGAGGACTGGTGCAAGGAGACCGGCAAGCAGTACAAGGTCGTCTGGAACGTGCCCTACCAGCAGCTGCTGGAGCGGATGTCACGGGCTGAAGGCTTCGTCTACCTGCCCAAGGGAGGCGACACCTGTCCACGCATGGTGATCGAGGCCAAGTTGCTCGGGTGCAAGCTGCACCTCAACGACAACGTCCAGCACCGCCGCGAGGCCTGGTTCGACACCGACGAGCTGCAGGACATCCAGGACTACCTGCTGGCCGCCCCCGCCAGGTTCTGGGACGGCATCAAGAAGATGAAGGAGTACCGTCCGACGATCAGCGGGTACACCACCACGTACAACTGCGCCAAGCAGGCCTACCCATTCGAGCAGTGCATCGCCTCAATGTTGCAGTTCTGCGATGAAGTGTGCGTGGTCGACGGCGGCTCCACCGACAGCACCTGGGAGCGTCTCGTCAGGTTGGCACACCCGGATGCCTTCGAACCGGGCTCTCCCCTGTCGGGCATCGAGCAGGTCCAGCTCATCGAGGACATCCGGGCGATCGGTGGGTCTCCTCACCAGAGCGTCCTGAGGCCTTCCAAGTTGAAGCTGCGTGAGGTCCGCCGCGACTGGTCGGCCAAGCACCACCCGGTCTTCGACGGGATGCAGAAGGCCGAGGCCCGGTCGATGTGCACCCAGGAGTTCTGCTGGCAGATGGACTGCGACGAGGTCGTCCACGAGGATGACGGTAGGAAGGTGCGTGACCTGTGCCGCATCCTGCCCAAGGGCGCCGACATCATGGCCTTGCCCGTCATCGAGTACTGGGGCGGCCCGGACAAGGTCCGCATGGACATCCAGCCGTGGAAGTGGCGCTTGAGCCGCAACCTGCCCCACATCACCCACGGCATCCCTCGCGAGCTGCGGCGGACGGCGCCCGACGGGCGGCCCTACGCGGCCCCGGGCACCGACGGCTGTGACATGGTCGACCGTGAGACGGGCGACGTGCTGCCGCACGTTTCCTTTTACCCTCCGGAGGTGGAGCAGGTCCGCCGGACGGCGATGATGGGAGTCGAGCAGGCGCGGCAGCAGTACGAGCAGTGGTTCAACCAGGTCGTCAGCGGGCTGCCCTGCGTCTTCCACTACAGCTGGTACGACCTCGAGCGCAAGGTTCGGCTGTACCGGGACTACTGGCAGAACCACTGGAACGCCCTGTGGGATCGCGACACCTCTGACACTGCCGAGAACAACCTGATGTTCGGCGTCCCGTGGAAGGACGTCACCGACGAGATGATCGCCCAGCGTGCCGACCTGATGCGAAGGAAGCTGGGAGGCTGGGTGTGGCACCGCCCGTGGGACGGCAAGGCCACCACGCCGCACGTCAAGTGCAGTCGCTCTCAACCGGCCGTGATGAAGTCCACCCACGGGAAGGTATAAGGTAGGCTACGATGAGGCACGTCGGCATCAAGCAGAAGCTGGAAGAGATGGGGGTCGCCCTCGACTCCATCGTGATGGGGGACTTCGACTTCATCGGGGAGTTCACGGCCAAGCGCGACCGTCACCCGAGCGACCCCAACTACAAGAAGTACGGAGCGTTCTACCGCTCCAACTACGAGCGCGGCATCCTGATCTACTACCTGATCCGGCAGCACGGGCTGACGTCGATGCTGGAGATCGGGTTCGGGAGGGGCTACGCCACCTTCTGCGCAGCGCGCGCCTTCCACGATGCCGGCATCGCCGGCAAGATCCTGACGATCGACCCGGCCCTCGACGAGAACTACCTCCGGGCCCTGTCGCAGGTCTTCCCGCAGGACTGGTTCAAGTACGTCCAGTTCGGCAAGGCCACCTCGCAGCAGGCCCTGCCGTCCCTGAACGAGCGCTTCGACCTGGTCTACATCGATGGCGACCACTCCTACGCCGGCACCAAGCACGACTGGGAGCACACCAGGGACAAGTGGGACAAGTTCCTGCTGTTCGACGACTACCACATGCCCACCAAGGGCGACCCTGGCATCCAGTGCAGCCAGCTGATCGACGAGGTCGACGACCCGTCGAAGGAGCTGATCATCATGGACCGCCGGATGTTCTTCGACGACCGGCAGCTGCCCGACGACAAGGTCGACTATGGGCAGGTCCTGCTGTCCAAGCCCGGAGCCGCCCGTGACGACTGGTAGCGTGCAGCCTGCCAAGGGCAAGTGCTTCAAGCTGCCGCGGCCCTGGTTCTGCTCGTTGGACCACGAGCACGAGGGCCCGTGCTCGGCGACTCACGATCCGAACGTCTCGGAGAAGGCGGTCCACGTCGAGTGTGAGACGTACACGGACTACCAGCCCGGGTTCGGCCTCTACAAGGAACAACGTGAGGCCATCCACAAGTGGATGGAGGAACACGACAAGGCGCGCCACATGCCCAACGGCCGGAAGTTCCGCTACGCCGGCGCCATCGGCGGCGCCTACACCTACCAGTTCACCAGCACCACCCTGGGGCAGTGCGTCAGCGTCAGGTGTTCGTGTGGGGAGACGCTTGATGTCAGCGACTATGGCCAGTGGTGAGAACCGGTTCGTCTTCGTGGTGCCGATGTTCAACGCCTCGAAGACCCTGGCCAGGATGCTGCACTCCGTGTGCGGCCAGTCGTACACCAACTGGCACATCGTCCTAATCGATGACGTGTCCTCGCAGGACGAGGTCCAGCTGTGCTCTGGGACGCTGCAGGTCTTCTACCCGCTGATGGGCGGCAAGGTTGACGTCGTCTGGAACAAGGAAAAGCACTGGGAGGTCGCCAACGTCCTCCGTGGCATTGCCATGTGCGAACCAGACGACATCGTCTGCAGGCTCGATGCTGACGACTGGCTGACCGACCTGGACGCCCTGGCCATCATCGATCACGTCTACCGGCAGCACAAGCTCGACTGCCTGTGGACGGCGCACCGGTGGGGGCTTTCCGACAAGAACATCAGCGGGCCCATGCCGCCCGACGCGGACCCGTACCGGCACCCCTGGGTCTCCAGCCACCTGAAGACGTTCCGCAAGCGCCTGCTGGACGGTGTCAATGACGAGAACTTCCGAGGCGAAGACGGGCAGTACATCCGTCGGGCGGGCGACCAGGCCATCTACCTGCCTGCCCTCCACAACTCTCGAGCCCGCGCCTACCTACCGCGGGTGATGTACCACTACACCATCGATGACGTGCCGGAGACCTACCAGACTCCTGACGCACGTTTTCAGCGCGACGAGGCCCTGTTCCTCAGGGCCCGCGGCTACGTCAAGTAGCCCGCCGCGATTCACATCACGACGAAAGCACATGAGACGCTTCTACCTGCAACGCAACCAGGACGCCTCCGGCGTGTCTGGCCTGGGCAAGGTGGCAGAGGGCTGCCAGTTCGACAACGGTTGGTGCGCGCTGGTGTGGTTGACCAGCGCCGACCCCGACGATGAGGTGCACGCCTTCTACCACAGCATCCAACGTGTCGAGGAGATCCACGGCCACGGCGGCATGACGAGCGTCGTCTGGATCGACGATGAGTCATCGAACGTGGTCGTCAAGCGCAAGGACTCCGCGCCCGGCGCTCCGACGTGCAAGAACTGCTGGGACCCGGAGCAGTGGGCCAAGTGAAGTAGCCCGGCCTGGCGTGGTACAATCGTGCCATGAAGGTCTACATCAACCGTCAGGTCGTCCGTGGCCCCTGGGGCGGCGGCAACATGTTCGTCAAGGCCTACCGCGAGATGGGCACCCAAGGCAACGTCGAGGTGCTCGACGGGTACAGCGCCCAGGCGGTCCCGGACGTGGCCCTGCTGGTGGGCCTCGACCGCGAGGGCGACGAGGTCGGCGTCGAGCAGGCGATCAGCTACAAGCTGTACATGAACCCCAGCTGCAAGCTGGTCCTCCGAGTCAACGAGAACGACGCCCGCAAGGGCACCAGTCACCTGGACGACGCCCTGATCCAGGTGTCGCAGTTCATGGACGGCACCGTCTTCGTCAGCAGGTGGCTGCAGGACTACTTCAATGCCAAGGGGTGGGCCTGCGCCAACCAGGCCGTCATCATCAACGGCGTCGACCGGGACGTCTTCAAGCCCGGTCCCAAGCCCAGCGACGGCAAGCTCCACATCGTGGCCCACCACTGGAGCGACAACCGCATGAAGGGCGCCGACATCTACGAGGAGATCGACCGGCTGGTGGGCGAGCAGCCCGACAAGTTCGCCTTCACCTACATCGGGCGCCACAAGTGCGACTTCAAGCACACCACGGTGGTGCGGCCTCTCGCGGGCAAGGCCCTGGGCGAGGAACTGGGCAGGCACGACGTCTACGTGTCGGCCTCGCGATTCGACCCCGGACCCAACCACATCCTCGAGGCCCTGGCCTGCGGCCTGCCCACCTACGTCCACAAGGACGGCGGCGGCTGCGTGGAGTTCGCCGGTCGCAACTCGACGTACAAGGACTGGGATGAGCTGCGTGATGTTCTGATGAGTTGCGTAGGCCTCGCTTGGGCCTCAGGTTGGCCCAAGCCTGGGTACCAGGGGGTGAGACTGTCAAGCTGGCAGACCTGCGTCCAGGAGTACAATCGCTTCCTGGAGGCCACGTGGCAAGCAACCAACCCCGATTCGTCGAGCTGCTGAACCAGCACGTCGTCGACACCGTCCAGCGCAAGTTCGAACACCGCCAGCTGACCCCTGCGACCATGCGGGAGATCCGCGACTCGATCCGGGTCGTCATCGACAGCGTCTTCACCAAGAGCGAGAAGTACCAGCTGACCGAGACGGCCCGGGCCTGGCTGACCAACCAGTACTTCCGGCGCCTGCAGGTCAACGACAGCCAGACGATGGACGACCTGATCGTCATCAACGAGTACAAGCTGTCACAGCTGTCGTATGGTGACATCGCCCTGCTGCGCGACCTCTACGACCAGACCGACCTGGCCGCCGAGCTCAACGCGGAGCACCGCACGAGGAGCGCATCATGAAGCCCGGAGAGTTCAACGAGGCCATCAGCCGGCTGCTGGAGGCCAAGCTCAAGCCTTTCGTCACGGACAACAGGAACCTCAACCTGGCGACGTGCATCGAGATCTACACCACCATCTTCGAGTCGCTGGCGGAGGTCGTCACCCAGTCTGAGGCACCCGTCACCAACGAGGCCCTCAACTACCTGGCCCAGCAGTACTACGACGGCATCCTGATCAACGGCACCCAGGAGCTCGACCCGAACATCTTCACCCAGCGTGCCAAGCTGGAGAACATCGAGACCCGCGAGCTGGCCCTGCTGGCGGTGATGATGTGGGGCACCGACTTCGCCAAGCCCGTCCTGGCCGAGATCAAGAAGCGGTCATGAAGGTCCACTTCGACAACGTCTCGCGGCCCGGCACCGGGCCGGGCACCTTCGCCCACCGCCTGGCCCGTCGCCTGTTCGAGTCGGGCCACGAGGTGCAGTTTCACGGGACAGGCGCGGACGTGTCGCTGGTCTTCATCGAGCCCTCGGGGGCGCCCCTGGCGCCCCGAGTCGTCCAGCGCCTGGACGGCATCTGGTTCAAGCCTGCCGAGTACGTGCCGAAGAACGCCGGCATCCGCCGCTGCTACGAGCAACAGGCACACGCCGTCGTCTTCCAGTCAGAGTTCGACAAGGGCATGGTCGAGCACTGGTGGGGCAGCAATGACGAGAGGCAGCGACCGTGGGCCGTCATCGGCAACGGGGTCGAGATCGACCCAGTCCGGGAGATCACCATCCCGGCCCTGGCCCAGCTGCGCGACGTTCACAAGCGCGTCTACGTCTGCAGCAGCAACTGGCACGCTCAGAAGCGGCTGAGGGCCAACGTGGAGCTCTTCAAGCACCTGCAGAAGTCTGAGCCCCGCAGCTGCCTGATCGTGATGGGCGCCAACCCGGAGATGATCGCTGACACGCACATCTTCTACACCGGCCCGGTCGAGCCCGACGTCTACATGCAGGTCTACGCGGCAGCCGACTGGATGCTGCACCTGGCCTGGGCCGACCACTGCCCGAATGTGGTCGTCGAGTCCCTGTCGCAGGGCACCCCCGTGGTCTGCAGCGAGGTGGGCGGGACCAAGGAACTGATCGGACACGGTGCGTACGGCCTGGTCCTCAAGGAGCAGCCCTACGGCTATCAGTTGTGCGACTACGACAACCCACCTGCCGTCGACGTCTCTCAGGTCACCTTCCTGCCCACCCGCCACGAGCTCGACTACAAGGGCATCCCGTCGATCGACATCAGGGACGTGGCCAACCAGTACGTCCAGTTGTTCGAGCGCCTCTGCAGGCAGTAGTATCGAGCCATGCACCCGAACCACCAGAAGGGCCAGCCGTGCCCGGACGGCACGCTCTGCGACGCAGTGCGGTGTCAGAATGCCGGCGTCACGCGCCGGGCCTTCATCACCGGTCCGACGGGACAGGACGGGTCGTACCTGTGCGACCTGCTGCAGGAGAAGGGGTACGACGTTCACGTCCTGGTCAGGCAGTCGACACAGTTCACGCCTGAGCGCTGGGGGCACCTACGCGGCGCCATGCAGAAGGGGCTGTTCGTCCACCACGGCGACCTGACTGACGCGTCGCTGATGCGCAACCTGATCGAGGAGATCAAGCCGCACGAGGTCTACAACCTGGCCGCACAGTCCCACGTGGGCCAGTCGTTCGAGCAACCCATCAACACCGTCGACGTGACGGCGATGGGTCCCCTGATCCTGCTGGAGGCCATCCGCCGGTCGTGCCCGACCGCTCGCTTCTACCAGGCCAGCTCCAGCGAGATGTTCGGCAAGGTGCGCGAGTCGCCTCAAAACGAGCTGACGCCCTTCTACCCGCGCAGCCCGTACGGGTGCGCCAAGGCCTTCGGCCATCACATCACCGTCAACTACCGCGAGGCCTACGGCCTCTACGCCTGCAGCGGCATCCTCTTCAACCACGAGAGCGAGCGCCGGGGCGAGACCTTCGTCACCCGCAAGATCACCCGCGCGCTGGCCCGCATCAAGCTGGGCCTGCAAGACTGTCTCTACCTGGGCAATATGGACGCCAAGCGCGACTGGGGCCATGCCAGGGACTA
>ERZ650311.1274-NODE-1274-length-12827-cov-17.891638_pt1 | contig 12827 bp, 16 predicted proteins | sample MGYA00376247_ERZ650311 | MGnify/ENA primary metagenome ERZ650311 (study PRJEB26733, sample SAMN07839324) | wastewater metagenome | biome: small river; feature: stream; material: water | place: USA: North Carolina | collected 2016-07-28 ... | reverse complement strand
CCACCCCCGACAGCTTCCGGGCGTACGAAGCACTCGAGGCCGGGTGCGTCCCACTCGCCGACCAGACCGCCCCCGGCGCCTACCCCGAGCGCGGCTACTGGGACCTCGTCTACCCCGGCGCTCCGTTCCAGCAGGTCGCCTACTGGCACGAGATCGAGAAGTACGTCGCGGCTGAGCTCGCCGAATGGCCGAACAACGCCAACCGGTGCAGCGCCTGGTGGCAGCAGACTAAGAGACGGCACCGGCTGGACCTGCTCGATGACGTTGCCGCCGTGGCCGGTCTGCCCGAACCGGCGCACACCGTGGACGACATGGTGACGGTGCTGATGCCGACCTCGGCGATCCCGTCGCACCCTTCCATTGACATCATCTCGGAGACGGTTGCCTCGGTGCGTGACCGGCTGCCGGGCGCTGAGATCCTGATCATGGCCGACGGGCTCCCCTCCTACCTGGCCGAACGGACCAGGGACTATGCCGAGTACCTGCGCCGGCTGCTGTGGGTGTCGAACCTTGAATGGGACAACGTGGTTCCGTTCCTGTTCGACACTCACACGCATCAGGTGGGCATGACCCGCCGCATTCTGGATGAGGTGCGTACGCCGCTGGTGTTGTTCGTGGAGCATGACACGCCGCTTGTCGGTGACGTGGACTGGCCGGGTTGCGCTAGGGCGGTCTTGTCGGGTGACACGAATCTGATCCGGTTTCACCACGAGGCGTCCGTGTTGGAGCCGCACAAGCACCTGATGGTGGACGACGTGCCCCGCATGGTTGAGGGTGTGCCGTTGTTGCGGACGGTGCAGTGGTCGCAGCGCCCGCACCTGGCCGCTACCGGCGCCTATCGGAACTGGTTGGACGCCGGCTGGTGGTCTGAGTCGGACGGGATGATCGAGGACCGGATGCACGGTGTGGTGGAGAACGACTGGTTGCAGCATCGTGACCCGCGCCGATTCCGCTTGTCGATGTACGCCCCGTCGGGCGACATGAAGCGTTCGACGCACCTGGACGGCCGTGGGACTGACCCGAAGGTTGTTGAGTTGTGAACATCGGGGTGGTCTCACCCCTGACTGACCGCGGGTTGGGCGTACAGAGCTGGGAGGCTGCCCGCAACCTCGACGCTTCCGTTCTGTTCGTCGAGACCAAAGACCCCAGCGCCCCCAGCCACCCCGAGCGGTTCCCCAACGCCACCCGCGTCCGGTGGGCCTCCGGGCTGGACCCCAAGATCGTCCGTCAATGGCTGTCAACGGTGGACGTCGTCTACGCCGCCGAGACGTTCTACGACCCACGCCTCCCCAAGTGGGCTGCCGCCCAGGGCGTCACCACCGCCCTGCACGCCAACCCCGAGTTCTACACCGGCGCGCAGGAACCCACGCTGCTGTGGTCCGCCACCCCGTGGCGACGTGACGTCATGCCACACCACACCGAAGTCGTCCCGTTCCCCGTCGCCACCGACCGGTTCACCAACGAACCCATCTTCCGCCGCTACGACGACCGCTGCCGGTGGGTCCACATCGCAGGCAAACGGGCCCTCGCCGACCGCAACGGCACCGACGCCCTCATGGCCGCACTACCGCTCCTGCGTGAACCGGCGCTGGTCACCATCTACGTGCAGCACGGCGAACACCCCTCGCTGCCGGTGACACCGCCGCACGTCTCGGTGTGCGTCGCCCCAGGGGTGCCGGCGAACTACTGGGACCTCTACAACGGGCAGGACGCCCTGGTGTTGCCCCGCCGCTACGGGGGGCTGTGTCTGCCGGTGCAGGAGGCGTGCGCCGCGGGGTTGGCGGTGCTGATGCCGGATCTGGTCCCGAACGGGGTGTGGCCGGGTCCCCGTGTCCCGGCCGAGTTCTTGCGGAAGGTGACGATGCCGTGTGGCCGGGTGCCGGTGTACGACGTGAAGGCTGATGTGTTGGCGGCTGCGATGGATGAGCTGGCCGACCCTGTACGTCGTGCTGAGGTTCAGGGTGAGTCGGTGGCGTGGGCGCAAGCGCATTCGTGGGAGGCACAGAAGCCCGCATGGCTCAACCTTCTGTCTCGCTGATCGTCCCACTCGGCGACGGGCACAACGACACCCGAGAAACCAACTGGGAATGGCTGCGCGCCCGCTGGGAAGCCCTCCGCCCCCAATGGGAAATCATCGAAGGCCGCTGCCGCGCCGACCGCTGGTGCAAAGCCGAAGCCGTCAACAACGCCGCCCGCTACGCCACCGGAGACGTCTGGGTCATCTGCGACGCCGACCTCTGGGTCGAATCCTGGCCCACCCTCAAAGAAGCCGCCGAGCTCGCCACCACCCACCCCTGGGTCGTGCCCTGCGGCAACGTCTACCGCCTCAACACCGACACCACGAACACCATCGTCGCCAAAGACCCCGACCGTCCCGTCGACTGGCCCGCCACCCGCAGCGCCCTCGACCTCACCAGCCGCAACGCCAACCCCTACCGGCTGTTCCCCGGCGGCGGCATTTTTGCCCTGACCCCCGGGGCGTATGACCGGGCCGGTGGGTTCGACCCCCGTTTCGTCGGGTGGGGCGGTGAGGACACCTCACTCGGGTGGGCGCTCGACACCCTCGTCGGCCCCCACCGCCGCCTCGAGGCGTCCGTGTGGCACCTCCGCCACCCCAAATCCAAGCAGGCCGACAAGATCGGCCGCCCAACCGGGGTGAACGAACGACTCAACCGTCGCTACCTGGCCGCCAACGGCGACCGGGAAGCGATGCAACAACTCATCTCCGACCGGGAGGTCTGAACCAATGGCAAACACCGCTGTCACCCTGCAGTCCGGGGTCGTGTCTACCGTGACGGTGGACGGCGACCACGACGAGATCGAAGTGATCCAGTTGGCTGGGACGCCGGTCGCCGTGTACTACACGATCGGGACGGTGGCTGACACGACCCCGAATCCTGTGGTCGGCACCATCGGCGCCGGTCAGGGCGGCTCGTTCGTTCTGGCCGCCGTGCTCGGTGCGTCGCGGGTGCATCGCCGTCCGGCCGCCGAGCCTCGCACCATTGTGAAGATCATCGCCACCGGCACTCCGACGGTGGGCGTGCAGCCGCTGGGGGCGAAGGCGGTCACTGAGTGACCTACCCGTCCTCGTTGGACGAGCTCACCGATGGCGTGCCCTCTGATGGGGCTGCTCCGACGACGGCGTTGGACAACGCCACGTACCCGCACGACGACCACCATCGGGCGTTGGCCACTGCGGTGGAGGCGGTCGAAGCGGAGTTGGGGACGGACCCGTCGGGTGCGTCTGCGACGGTCGCGGCACGGTTCACGGCGACGGAGACGGTAGCGAACGCGGCCGCGGCGAAGGCGAGCAACCTGTCGGATCTGACGTCGGCGTCTTCTGCCCGCACGAACCTCGGCCTCGGCGACGCGGCCACGAAGAGCGTGGGCACGACGGCGGGGACCGTGGCGGCGGGTGACGACAGCAGGATCACGGCGAAGGCGTTGAACGGCCCGAGCCTGGTGTCGGGGTGGTATGCGGCATCGGCTGGGGTGATCGACACCGTCTCGATGGCGGCGAATGTGGCGATGTACACCGCGTTTCCGGTGGAACGGGCCGTGACGGTCGACCGCATCGGTCTCAACATCTCGGCTGGGGTCTCTGGGTCGACCGTCAGGCTGGGGATCTACGGCGATACCGGAGGGCTGCCGGGGACGCTGCTGGTCGATGCTGGGACCATCAACTCGGCCTCTACCGGCTACATGGAGATCTCGATCTCGACGGCGCTCACGGTCGGCCGGGTGTGGTTGTGCGCTGTCATGCAAGGTGGGGCATCCCCCGTGACTGCCGTTGCTGTGCGGTTCCCGTTTGCGGGGCCGATGCCGACCTCTGGTTACTCGGCAACTTCCGGTGGTGGGCTGGCACTCACCACCGGGCCTTCCGGGGCGTTGCCCTCTACGGCATCGACGCCGAACGACACCAGGTCGACCCCGCCGCGCGTCATGTTGAGGGTGGTCTGACATGGCCGAGTTCGTCACTTACGGCGAGGGCGGGTTCGACCCGACCAAGCCTGACAACAACGTGTTGGCACGGTTCACGGTGGACGACCCGCCGGCCGTCGTCACTGACACGGACCGCCTCGCCGCCCTAGAGTCTCAGAACGCTGCGCTGGTCGACGCGCTGGCGAAGGCCACCACGCTCGCCCAGGTCCGCGCCGCCGCCCAAGCCGCCGCCGGCTGATGGCAGCCACCTGGTCCGACCCCACCACCACGTGGGCCGACCCAGGCTGGTCGTGGACGGGCGCCGCCATCGTCATCCCCGACATCAATGCCACGTCCACCCCGACCGTGACGCAGCGGACCACCTCGACCGCCACGGCCGCCGGGTTCGCCACGTCCACCGTGACCGTGTCCGCCGCCGCAACCTCGACCGCCGCCGTCTCCGACGGATGAAGGAGCAACCATGAGCGAACGCTTCGTCGTCGGCGACACCGTCACCCTCACCAACACGTTCGCCGTCAGTGGCACCGCCACCGACCCGTCCACCGTCAGCCTCGTCGTCACCGACCCCGCCGGCACCGCCACCACCTACACCTACGCCGGTGCCACCATCACCAAGAGCGGCACTGGCGTCTACACCAAGAACGTCACCGCATCGACCGCCGGCCGCTGGTCGTACCGGTGGATCGGCACGGGAACCGCCGCTGACGTCGAATCCGACGTGTTCGACGTCGCACCCCTCGACCCGTCAGCGGCGTCACCGTTCGCTACGGAAGCCGAACTCGAGGCGTACACGGGCACGTCGGTCGCTACCGACCGGGCGCGGCTGCTGCTTGACATGGCGTCGGGTGCTATCCGGGCGTACACGAACCAGACGATCTCGCAGGCCACCACCACGGCGGTGATGCCCGGCAACCACTCGGAGAAGCTGGTCCTGCCGGAACGTCCCGTGACGTCGGTGACGTCGGTGACGATTGGCGCCACTTCTTTGGCGGCGGACACGGACTACGTGTGGGATGGGGCGCACACCCTGTACCGGGGGTCGAGGGTCGACGGGGTCCTGTCGGTGAACGGCCCCGACTACCTGATTAACGGGTGGGGTGATTGGGGTGGGCCCGGGGCGCAGGTGACTGTGGTCTACACGCACGGGTTTGCCGTTATCCCGAACGACGTCAAGGGTGTGTGCCTGGCGTTGGCTGCCCGGTCGTTGCAGTCGCCGGATGGGGTGAACTCGGAGACGGTCGGGTCGTACAGCGTGTCGTACTCGCGGACCGGTGGTGCGGTGTCGCTGCTCGACGAGGAACGCCGGCTGCTGGACCGCTACCGGCGGAAGGTGTTCTGAGCGTGTCCCTCGCGAACTACCTCAACCAGTCCTGCACGATCACGTCACGGGCGACGGCGGCCACGACCGACCGGTACGGCAACCCCGACGTCACCACCTCGACCGCCACAACGGTGTGCTACTGCGAGCAGCGCAACGCGACCGAGGACACCGCCAACACCGACCAGCAGTCCCAGGAGTGGAAGGTGCTGCTGCCCGCGGGGACGGCGGTGGACGGCCACGACCTCATCACCGTCGGGTCGTTGGTGCTCGAGGTGATCGGCCCACCGTGGCCCGCACGGAACCCGCGCACACAGTCGGTGTCGCATGTTGAGTGCACGGCCCGGATGGTGGCGTGATGGCGACGTTCGAGGCTGCCGGCGATTTCGAGGACCAGATCCGCGAGGCGGTGTCGGACCAGATGGAGACGATCGTGGAGCAGGTGCGCGATACCGCCGAGGCGTTCGTGGAGTTCCCCGGTGAGCGGTCGAAGCCGGTCGAGTCGGAGAAGGTGTCGGACTCGACGTGGCGGGTGTCGCTCGGCAACATCGGTGTGATCGAGGAGTTCGGCGGGACGTATTCGGCGCCGAAGGCCCCGTTGCGGCGGGCGTGCGAGGCGACCGGGTTGGAGCTGTCGTGAGCCTGGTCGACGTCGAGGCGCTGGTGTCGCAGTATCTGCGGGCGCAGTCCGAGGTGACCGCGTACATCGGTCAGCGGTTCTACACGTCGTTGCCGGCGGACCCGCAGTTCCCGTGTGGTCGGGTGGTGCGGATCGGTGGCGCGCCGAAGGTGTCGCGGCCGCTGGTGGTGGACTCGGCGCATTTGCAGATCGACGTGTTCGGCGGGTCGAAGGCGACGGCGTTCGACACGGTCGACGCGATCCGGCAGGAGCTGGCGAAGCTTGTCGATGAGGACCCGGTGCAGCCGTTGGGGGTGGTGTGCGGCGTGCGGTTCGGTCCGCTCGCTTATCTCCCTGACGAGTCGTACGTCCCGGCGAAGCCTCGTTACGCGCAGGACGTGACTGTCACGGTCCGTCCCGCACCGCTGCCCACGACCTAGCCCGGTCAACGGCGGCACCACCTCGGGCTGAGAGCAACAGGTCCCCGCATCAGCGGGTGAGCCAACGCGCCCAGGCGCACCAACAACAGAAAGTAGGTGAGGTCGATGGCCCTCGACCCCGACCAGCTTGTCGTCACCGGCTCCGGGCGTGTCTACGCCGGGACCGTCGGCGTGTCCACCATCCCGACCAACGTCTCCGCCGCGATCGACGTCGCAGGCACCGACGGCTGGGTGGAGCTCGGCTACACCTCCGAGGCCGGCGTGTCGTTCAGCTTCGGCCGCGACTCCAAGGAGATCAAGGGGTGGCAGTCACGCAACCCGATCCGCCAGGTCGTGACCGGCACCCCGTCAAGCTTCAAGTGCGAGCTGCTCCAGTGGAACCACGCAACCCTGCGCCTGGCGCTCGGCGGCGGGTCCATCACCGGCAGCAACCCGAACTTCGTGTACACCCCGCCCCCGGCGTCGTTCCGTGACGAGCGTGCGTTCATCGTGGAGGGCTACGACGGGGACTACACCTACCGGTTCATCTTCCGCAAGGGGCTGAACGTCGCGACGGCCAACCTCAGCTTCGTGCGTGAGGACCCGGTGATGCTGCCGATCGAGGTGTCGGTCCTCGACGACGACAGCGCCGAGAACCCGTGGCTGCTCCAGACGAACGACCCGGAGATCGGGCAGTTCTCGCTGGTGGGCACCTGATGACGAGCCAGGGCACCGCCCCCGACCCGGAAGGGTCGGGGGCTTCGTCGCGTCCCGGTGTCGTCGACCTGGACGCCCTGCGCGCCCAGCGGCTCGAAGCGGTCGGTGAGCGGTGGGTGCGGTTGTTCGGCCGCGACTGGCAGCTCGTGCCGGAGGTGCCGTTCGAGTTCGCGGAGGCGTGGGGGATGCGGCGCCGCACCCGGTGCGCGGCGCTGATCCTGGCCGACGACACCGACGTGGAGGCGTTCATGGAGGCGCAGCCGTCGAACGAGGACTTCGACATGGTCCTCGACCAGTACAAGACGACACCGGGGAAATCCTCGGCCTCGTAGCGCACCTCACCGACGAGTGGGGTGCGCTCGAGGCGGACTTCCAGCGGTTCTACGGGATCGACCTTCGCCGCCTGTTGTGGGTGGAGGGGGTCGGGTGCCGGCGTCTGTGGGACCTGATCTCGGGGTTGCCGGACGGGTCGGCGTTTCAGCGGGCGTTGCAGTCGAAGCCGCCGCAGGTGGTGGCACCGAAGCCGGGTCATGGCGGTTGGCGGTCGTTGGCTCGTCGGATGACAGGGAGGTGAGCTGTGTCTAGTGCCGGTACCGCGTATGTCGACATTGAAGCGAAGCTGGATTCGTTGGCGTCGGACGTTGACGCTGCGATTTCGGCGATCGACACGCAGACGATCGACATCGATGCGGTGGCGGACACCTCCACGGCGCAGGCTGACATCGACTCTGTTGAGGGTGGCTCAACCGAGATCGCGGTGGAGGCCAACACCGAGCAGGCGCAAGCCAACATCGACGACCTGTCCGGGTCGATCACCGCCGCAGGCGACGCCGCCGGTTTGTCCGGGGGTGCGGTCGGCGGGTTCGGATCGGAGATCGCAGGACTCGCCGGGGCGTCCACGGGGCTCACTGCCGGCCTCTCGTTGGTTGCCGGCGGGATGGTCATGGCCGGCAACGCCGCCGCTGACGCGCAGGTCGTCACCGCCGAAACCGACGCCATTCTCGGCAACCTCGGTTCGTCAGCGGTCACCACCGCCGATCACATCTCGGACCTGTCGCAGCGGATCATGGAGTACAGCGGATTCTCCGACGAGGCGGTGGCCTCCGGGGCGAACACGCTGCTCATGTTCGACCAGATCAACAACGAGGCCACCTTCGACCGGGCGCTCGAAGGTGCCACGGACCTGGCCCGCCGGATGGGTACCGACGTGCCGCAGGCGGCACGCATGTTGGGCATCGCGTTGCAGGACCCAGAGGCGGGCATGAACCGGCTGCGGCGCGCCGGAATCGTCCTCTCCGACGCACAGAAGGAGCAGATCGCAGCGTTCATGGCGGTTGGCGACACCGCCTCGGCGCAGGGGGTCATCCTCGACTCGCTGGAGGGTCGCATCGGGAACGTCGCCGAAGCGTACGGCGAGACGGCCCGCGGTGGCATGGATCAGGCCCGCGAGGCGATGGACGAGCTCGCCGAGACGGCCGGCGCGTCGCTGCTGCCGGTCATGGACGCGATCAGTGCGTCGGTGATCGACCAGATCGACCGGTTGAACTCGTGGGACGACGCGCTGAACGGTGCGCTGCTGTCGGGCCCGTTGCAGGCGATGTTCGGGTCCGGTGGGACGTTGGACGGTGCGGGGACGGTCATCGGCCGGTTGCCAGCGGCGTTGCAGTCCGCGACCGACGGGACCGAGGAGTTCGCCGCTGCGTCCGGCATGGCGAAGGACGAGATCGACGGCCTCTCGAACGCTCTGAGCGGCTACCTCGACGGGGCGTTCGCTCTTCCGGAGGCGCAGCGCAACCTGCGCGACAGCTTCCAGAACCTGTTCGGGGTGCTGCTCACCGAGGGGCACAGCGCGGACGATGTGGCTGCGTCGCTGGAGGACATCGCCTACCGGACCGCTGACGTGGGGGCGGCGTCGGGGAACTTCGCGGTGTCGGCGGACCTCACCATCACCCGGCTTCGTCAGATGCGTGACGCCGGGCAGATCTCGGCTGACCAGTTCAACCGGGTGCGTGACGCCATCCGGGGAGCGCAGGACGAGGCGCCGTTGACGGTGCCGACGTCGGCGCCCGGCGCGACGGCTGCGACCCAGGAGATCAAGGGTGTCGGCGAGGCCGCGGGGAAGGTCCCGCCGATGACGTACGCCGGGGTGCAGGCACGGGGCGCGGCTCAGGCCTTCGCTGATGTGGACAGGGTGAAGCGCCAGTTGGAGGCGATCGACGGCAAGACGTACACGTCGTACGTCGGGGTCGTGACGACCGGGTCGGCTCAGGTGCGTGAGCATGGTGGCCCGGTCGAGGCCGGTATGCCGTACATCGTCGGCGAGAAGCGCCCGGAGCTGTTCGTCCCGACCCGCAACGGGACCATCCTGCCGAGCGTCCCGTCCAGCATGAACGGCGCCACCTACAACGTGACCGTGAACGCCCCCACCGGCAACGGCGACGACATCGCACGGGCAGTCACCGACGCCATCCGCCAACTTGAAAGGGCGGGCCGCTGATGGCAACCGCACGCGGCTCCATGACCATCGGCCCGGTCGGGCTTGACATCCCCCTCACCGTCCCCGAGTCGGGCCGCTGGTCGGGCGACACCCTGTCACTGCAGGGCAGCCTCGGCGACCAGTCCACCGCCCGCGCCGTGTCGAACATGCTCCGCGACCAGTTCCACGGGCTCGCTGACCGTGACGGCGAGATCATGCCGGTGACGTTCGGTGACACCCCCGAACTGGACGGCTACTACGTGCTGCGCCGCCCGCAGGTCACGTCGTCGGGCGCCTCGTGGGAGTCCGGCGTGTGGGACTGGTCGTGTGACCTCGAGCGCATCCGGTCGTCGTCGCAGGTCATGCAGGAGATGCGGCTGTTGGGCGCGGGCCGCACCAACTCGCACAGCTTCACCACGGTGCGGCGCGGCTGGTACTCGCCCGGCGTGAACGCCTACGGGGTCGACGACGGCACCGGCAGCGTGAACGCCCCGACCCGCCAGTACCGGTCGGGGGCGGACGGGGCCGAGCTGGTCGTGGTCGACAACGTGCTCGGGACGTCGTACCTGTCGAACACCGCAGCGGTGGTCCGCTGGTTCGTCGCGCCGGCCGACCACTACAAGGGTCAGGTGTCGATCGCCCGGGTCGTCAACGGTGTCTACTACCGGGTTGTCGGTGAGCAGATCCCCGCCGGGAACACCGGTATGTGGTCGCTCGGCAACTCGCTGGTGTCCGTGCTCGGATCGACCACCTCGGGCAAGGCTGAGTTCACGATGCTGTGGTACGACGGCACGGCGTACGAGTCGGCCAAGACGTTCCGCATCACACAGGACTCGTCGTGGACCGAGTTCGGGTACGGACCCGTCGGGATGCAGGTCGTCACCAACCGGGTCGACCTGGGGCACGTCCGCTTGTACTACGGGGCGCTCGGGAAGTCGGCTCTGTTCTCGTTGGATTTTGTGTTGCGTCGCGGTGCCCGTCATGTGGAGTTCAAGTGGACCGCCCTCGGCGGGGAGCTCGGGACGTCGCTGGCGTGGGGTGTGAAGCTGACGTCGTCGGAGGCGTCCACGACGTTCACGTCCGGTGTGCGTGCCACCTCTGCGGATGCGTCGGGCAACAAGTACTTCATGTCGTCACCGACGGCGGTGACGGCCGACACCACCAACGGGCGGCTGCGGTTGTCGTCGTCGACCACGTCGTTCTCGTTCGCGGTGGGCGCGGAGATGGCGGGGGCCGGCGCCGGGTTCGACCAGTTCACCGATCTGGTGTACCAGTACATGGGGGCGCTGCGGACCCGGCAGCGGGCGGTGATCGGGTGACCTCGCGTGTCGATGAGCGGTTGATGGCGGCGGGGTCGTTCACGATCGGCTTGGACCGGGGGACCCCGGAGCGGATCAAGGCGCTGTCGAACAACGCGTTCATGCAGGTGGTGGTGACGGCGTGCCGTGTGGACGCGGACGCTATGTCGGTTTCGGATCTGGTGGGGATCGCCCGTTACGTGGGGGTGTACCGGTCCCGGTCGGAGGACCGTTGCGAGTGGCGTGGGGCGGGGCTGGCGGTGCTGTTGGGCGACGAGGACGGGAAGGGCAACACGTACACGCAGGACACGACCCCTGCGGCGCGCCCGTTGTATGACGGGTCGAACACGTCGGTGATCCGCAACAATGTGCTGCGGACGGGGTCGGGCGGGGCGAACGGTCTGGCGGTGGGGACGATCGCGTCGTCTGCGACGCCGACGAAGAAGATCAAGATCGACGCTGGGCAGTCGCCGCGTGAGGTGTTGGACGGGGCGATGTCGACGTTCACGACGTCGAGCAGCAACCCGTACGAGTGGCGGATCAACCCTGCGGGAACGTTGGATGTGGCGAAGCGGAACACGTTGTTCCCGACGACGGTGAGCCCGACGTGCCTGGCGGCGCGTGGGGGGGCGTTGGACGTGTCGGCGTCGGGGGTGGATCTGTTGCCGGTGTCGGACTTCGGCCAGGAGGACGACTGGGAGGACTTCACGACGGAGTTCGCTGTGTTGTACACCCCGCCGGATTTCGAGTTCGGGGTGGCGTACGAGGTGGGGGACACGGTGGTGGCGACGGACGGCACCTACTACCGGTGCAACTCGGCGCACACGTCGTCGGGTGCGAATCTGCCGCCGGGGTCGAAGTGGGATGCGACGGACCCGTTCGGGGTGGCGACGTTGTCGCCGGTGCCGTATGACGATCTGGGCGGGTCGGATGTGTTGATGCGGCAGGTGGATGAGTCGCGGTCGGTGCGTGATGCTGACACGGCTGACGATGTGGCGGCCCGGAAGTTGGGTCGGTATGACGACCCGGATCGTCGGCCGTCGTTGCGGACGGGGATGTTCGATGTGGGGTCGGTGTGCCGGCCGGGGGATTCGATCTGGGTGTTCGACCCGGATACGGATTTGTTGTCGTTGTCGGTGCAGGTGGATGGGGGGTCGGGTTTGGTGTTCCCGTTGGCGTGTCGGGTGCGGGGGTTGGAGTGGCCGGTGCGTTCGGGGATGGGTGTGTATGTGGTGGTGGGGGGGTCGTCGGGGTCGGTGACGGATGTGTCGGAGTGGGTGGTGTTCGATGAGGGGGATGCTCGGGTGGATGTGGGGCAGCCTCGCCGGTTGTTGTTGGGTGCGCGTCGGATGGTGGTGGCGGCGTGAGGGGTTCCGTGGTCTACTCGTGTGATGGCCCGTTTGCGTGCGGTTGTGGTGGTCGTGGTGGTGTTGGTTTTGGGCGCGTGGTCGTGCCAGGTGCCGACGGATTCGGGTCAGGTGTCGCCGGGTTCGCCGGGGGCGACCGTGGCTAGCGGGGTCACGACCACCGGTCTGACGTCGCTGCTGGCGGGCGAGGATTGGCACTACGTCGGCGAGGCGGGCGAACCAGCGTTCTCGACTGGGTGGTCGAACGCTTCATCGTCCTACGCAGCCATGGCGTTCCGCCTGCGGGCGGGTGGCGTCGTCGACCTCGTCGGGTACGTGGCGACGGACGGCACTGGTCCTTCCGTGTTCACCCTTCCTGCGGGGTATCGCCCAACCACGGGCACCTCGGGGATGATGCCTTACATCAGGCTGTCGGGCGGTACCCGAGCCGGGAGGCTGCTCGTCGTCAACGACAACGGGTTCGTGCTCCCCACTGACGGAGACTCGGCGGGTGATTCCAACTACATCTCCGGTTCGTTCTTCATCGTCCCGCCCCACAACGCGCCATGAACCTCGTCACCCGCTCCCAATGGGGCGCACCCACCGCCTGACCCGCTAGCACCCCCACAACCCACGACCACCCCGCCCACGGCGGGGACACAAGCGCGCCCAAGGAGGCACACATGCCCCGA